>Ga0302319_10017114_pt1 | contig 13302 bp, 12 predicted proteins | sample Bog_T0_2_FD_203319 | JGI IMG/M metagenome (GOLD analysis project Ga0302319, IMG submission 203319) | Peat permafrost microbial communities from Stordalen Mire near Abisko, Sweden - Bog_T0_2 | ecosystem: Environmental > Terrestrial > Soil > Wetlands > Peat | place: Sweden: Abisko, Stordalen Mire...
GCAACCTCATCACCCAGCGCCGCCTCGACCTCCAGGAACGCCGCGTCATCGCCCTCGAACGCAAGACGAATCGGAAACCCCTCACCCCCGAAGGCCTCGCCAAAATCGAAAAAGACCTCCACCTCTTCGAAGACTAATGACAGTCATCCTTCATCCTTCATCCTTGGATGGTGCCAGCCCCCATCGCAACGCCAACCCCAACCCGGTAAGCATGCCCACCCTAAACGCCACCGACATTCGTCATTGGTGCTTCGTCATTCTTTCGTCATTTAACCTTCGTCATTCGTCATTTTTAAACTGAAACCTTCTCGAAACCCCCGAAATATCACTATTATCACCATGAAACACCCGGTCCACAATTACCCAAAGCATCACCGCCACCCCATGGTTTCGCCGCGGTTTCATCCCGGAGGGATCCCAGCCTGTAGCCGGTGGTTGAGCGAAGCGATACCACCGGAATCCAACCCCGCAGCCTCCCGCACTCCGGCAGGAGTGCCAGCCCAGGGAGTCCTTCAAGTGACTGTTTGTAAGTCTGTTACGCTCGCTGCCAAAGCACCCAAGATTCCCGGCCGCGTCGCCACTGGCTTCCCTCTCCCCTCAATGGGGAGAGGGATTGAGGGTGAGGGGTGGTCATATCCAGAGCCGCCCCCCGTCCGTTTCTTCCTGTATCAGCACCCTCCGGCGTCCAAGCTGAACACTTCCCACAAAATCCCCGAATTAACACTTTTATCCTTTTATCACCATGAACGAGCGTTTGCAAACAAGGGTGGCACGGGCCACTGGCCCGTACCGTCCGGCGACCCGCCGGACGGAACGGGTGAGGCGCTCTTTTTGCCAGCGGACATCATTCGTCATTGGTGCTTCGTCATTCTTTCGTCATTTAACCTTCGTCATTCGTCATTTTTAAACTGAAACCTTCTCGCCCCCCCGAAATATCACTATTATCACCATGAAACACCCGGTCCACAATTACCCAAAGCATCACCGCCACCCCATGGTTTCGCCGCGGTTTCATCCCGGAGGGATCCCAGCCTGTAGCCGGTGGTTGAGCGAAGCGATACCACCGGAATCCAACCCCGCAGCCTCCCGCACTCCGGCAGGAGTGCCAGCCCAGGGAGTCCTTCAAGTGACTGTTTGTAAGTCTGTTACGCTCGCTGCCAAAGCACCCAAGATTCCCGGCCGCGTCGCCACTGGCGTCCCCCTCAACGGCGCTCCACTCCGCAAGGCCCGTGTCCAGATGCCCCCACCTTTGCTACCGCTGATTCGCAGTTTGACCAACGGCTCCCCGCCGCCTAAACTGCTTTTCCAATTTTGGAATTGAAACATTATGAAAATCATTGTTTGCGACCCCATCTCGCCCAAAGGCATCGCGCTGCTGCAACAGCGGCCTGAATTCAACGTGGTTGTTCTGCCCAAGCCCCTGCCCGAGGCGGAACTGATACCGTTGGTGGCTGACGCCACCGCGCTGGTGGTCCGTTCCGAAACCAAGGTGACGAAGAAGGTTATTGAAGCCGCCAAGCAATTGCGGGTGGTGGGCCGCGCCGGGGTGGGCGTCGACAATGTGGATATTGAAGCCGCCACGCAGCACGGCACCGTGGTCATGAACACGCCCGGTGGCAACACCATCACCACGGCGGAATTGAGCTTCGCCATGCTGCTCTCGCTGGCGCGCAAGGTGCCCCAGGCGCATGCCACCATGGTGGCTGGCAAGTGGGACCGCAAGCAATTCCAAGGCGTCGAACTGCAAGGCAAAACGCTCGGCGTGCTCGGCATGGGCCGCATCGGCACCGAAGTGGCCAAACGCGCGCTGGCCTTTGGCATGCGCGTGATCGCCTATGATCCCTACCTGACCGAGGAACGCGCCAAAGCCATCGGCGCCGATTTCGCGCCGGAAGTGGATCATTTGTACCGGGTGGCGGATTTCATCACCGTTCACATGCCGGTGACCAAGGAGACCCGGGAGATGTTGAACGCGGCCGCTTTTGCCAAGATGAAGCCCGGCGTGCGCATTGTGAACTGCGCGCGCGGCGAAATCATTGCCGAGGCGGATTTGATCGCCGCGCTGGAATCGAACAAGGTCGCGGGGGCCGCGCTGGACGTCTTTGCCGAGGAACCGCTGCCGGCGGATCATCCGTATCGCAAGCAGGCGAACCTGATTCTCACGCCGCATCTGGGGGCCAGCACCAAGGAGGCGCAGGAGAAATGCGGCCTTGAAGTGGCCGAGGTCATTGCCGGCTACCTGCTCACCGGCGAGGTGCGCAACGCCGTGAACCTGCCGTATCTGGATGCCAAAACGTATGAACAGGTCAAGCCGTATCTCCCCCTGGGCGAGGCGCTGGGCAAGCTGCTGGCCCAACTGACCCCGGCCAACCCCGACCGCCTGCATATCACCTATGGCGGCAACGCGCGGCATCTGCCCAACATTGACCCCGTGACCCGCGCCATTCTGCGCGGCATCCTCTCCACCAGCAACCTCAAGGACGTCAACAACGTGAACGTGCGCAGCGTGGCCCAAAGCATTGGCATCACGGTCGAGGAAAAGAAGTCGGACGAGCCCGTGACCTTCAACGAATGGGTCCATGTCCAGGTGTACAGCAACGGGCAGAAATTAATCTCGGCGGGCGGCACGTTCTTCGGGTCGCCCAACAATCCGCGCATTGTGCGGTTGTACAGCCAGTCGGTGGAACTGCCCATCACCGGCACCCTGTTGCTCTTGAACAACGCCGACAAGCCGGGCATCGTCGGCCATCTCGGCACCGTGCTGGGCCGCCACCACGTGAACATCGCGAGCATGAGCCTCACCCGCGACACCGCCGGCGGTCTGGCCCTGACCGTGTTGAATCTCGACAGCGCCCCCCCGCCAGCCGTGCTGGAGGAGTTGAAAAAAGACCATGACATCAGCAATGTCAAAGTGGTACAGTTGTAGTTCCAATTTGAACCTAAACGAAATCGGTCAGTCTAATATCCAATGAAATTTAAACTGTTAGCTTCCGCCGCGCTGATGGCCGGTGTATTCACCCTGCCGGCCGCGACGTCGCCGGGCACGCCCGACCTGAATGCGGCCACCAATGCCAATCCGCAGGCCGCCATGACGGCGCTGTTTGGCGACCCCGTGGTGGTGAAGGCCAAGGGCTATGAAATCAAGCGCAGCGAACTGGACCAGGTGGTTTCCACCGCCCGCGCCAACCAGGTGGCCGCCAACCAGCAGGTGTCCCCGGATTTGGACATTCTGGCGCTCGAGCAACTGATGACCATCCAGACCCTGTTGCAGAAAGCCACGCCGGCCGACGTGATCGCCGGCAAGCTGGATGCCGACCAGCAATACACCAATCTGGTCGCAAAATTCCGTTCCGCGGAGGAATTTGAGCGGTTGCTCAAGGCCAAAAACCTGACCGTCGCCGACCTGCGCAGCAAGGCCGAACAGGAAGCCACCGCCAAAGCCGTGGTCAAGCGGGAGTTGAACATTTCCGTCACCGATCAGGCCGCCCGGGATTTTTACAACCAGCACGCGGCGGATTTCGAGGAGCCCGAACAGGTGCATGCCGAGCACATCCTCCTCATGACCATTGACCCGTCCGCGCGCCCGCCCCTGCCGCTTTCGACCAACACCGTCGCCGCCAAACGCAAGCAGATCGAGGACTTGCGCAAGCGGATCCTGGCCGGCGAGGATTTCGCCACCCTGGCCAAGCAATATTCCGAAGACACCGGTTCCAAGGTCAACGGCGGGGAACTCCCCAACTTTTCGCGCGGCCAGATGGTGCCGGAATTTGAGGCCGCCGCCTTTTCCCTGGGCACCAATCAGGTGAGCGAAGTGGTGACCACCCAGTATGGTTATCATTTGATCAAGGTGTTGGAAAAGATTCCGGCCAAAAAAGTGGAGTTTGCCACCGCGGAATCCGACATCAAGGATATGCTGGCCCAGACCCAGATTCGCAAGCGTTTGCCCGCTTTTGTGCTCAAACAGCGCACCGAACAGCAGGTGCAGATTCTCGATGACGCCTTGAAGGCCAAGGACGAACAGGTCCAGGCCAACCAGGCTGCCGCCGAGACCGAAGCCGCCGCCGACAAGGCCGCTGCGGATTCGGGCACCGCAGCCCCCGCGGCTGGCACCAAGTAAGAGACTTGCAAAAAGTCCCAAACCCGGCGAATGTAGCCTATATATGAAGCTGAATCTTATCGTTGCTATATTGGTCGTGGCTTGTGTCGGGTTGGTCTTCGCGTTGTTCAGCGCCAGGCACAGCGCGGAGGACCAGCATAAATCCGACGTGGCCGCCGCCGTGGTTTTTTCCAACCAGGTGCTGGCCGTCAACAAGCAGGTGAACGAACTGGGCCAGGTCAACTTGATGTTGTCTAATAGCGTCTCCACCGCCCAGCAGCAGATGATGCTGAGCGTGGAGCAACTCGCCCAGTTGTCCAACACCCTGGCCGCCGCCAATGCCACCCTGGACAGCACCAAAAACTCGCTGGCCAGCGCGCAGGATCTGGTGACCAATCTGAACAGCCGCATTTCCGATCTGGAAGCCCAAAACAAGGTGCTGGACGACCAGGCGGCCTCGCTGAGCAACCAGCTGGCCAGCCTGACCGTTCAAATTGCCTCGACCCGGAACCAGCTGGCCGTTTCCCGTGGCAACGCCATGTTCTTGCAAGGCGAATTGCAGAAGCAGCTCGCCCAGAAGGCGGAACTGGAACATAAGTTTAATGACGTGGAGGAGTTGCGCCAGCAGATCAGAAAGTTGAAAGAACAAATGTGGGTGGCGCGCCGCATTGAATTGAATATCAGCGGCACCTTGAAAAAGGGCGGTGAAATACTGATGGATCATTCGCCTGCCAATCCGCCCCGGCGCTCGGCCGCCTATGATCTCCACGTGGAGGTGGGTTCCGACGGCTCGGGCAGGGTCATTCCGCCCGCCACCAACGCCCCCGCCCATTAATCCGGTTTCCCCGTGAACCAACGAAGCTGTAGCCATGCCGACTTACGAATATCTTTGCAAGAAATGCGGACATGAATTTGAGTCCTTCCAGTCCATCTCCTCCGCGCCCCTGACGCAATGTCCCAAAGAACAATGCGCCCGGAAGAAATGGGGCCGGGGCCAGGTGACCCGGAAAATTAGTGCCGGCGGCGGCCTGCTCTTCAAAGGCAGCGGCTTTTACGGCACCGATTATCGCAGCGAAGGCTACAAGCAATCGGAGAAAAAAGCCATCATCGACAGCCACCCCAAAACCGAGGCTAAAACCGAGGCTAAAACCGAGGCCAAGCCCGCCCCGGCCAAAGCCAAACCGGCCTAGCCCGGAAATTTCATGGTGAAACCGGCAAAACCATGGCAAACCCTTGTAGCGCAGGCTTCCCAGCCTGCCGTATCGCAGGTTTCCAAACCTGCGTGCCGTGTCTTTTCAACCACGCATCCGGACTTGTTGGCACCCCTCTTTTCATCGGGCTATTCTCGTCTGTTTCCAAAATGGCTATGCCATGTCCGGCCTAGGCAACCCGGGGCGCGCCCCCAAGCCGTTCCCGCAATGGAAAATCCATGGCTCTCATTTTCCAAAATGACGGAGTAAGTAGCCGGCCTGAAAGGCTTGGCACGGCCCCAACCGGATCGCGCTCAATCGGCAATCAGCAATCGGCAATCCGCAATATCCTGAGCCTGCTGGGCTGTCTCGCCTGGCTGATGTGCCTGCCCCAGGCTCAGGCTCAGGGGCGGATTTCTTTCTCCGATCAAACCACCGCCGCCAGCATTTCCGGTCAATTTCAGGTTTCCAGCGTGGCCCCCCAGGCCCAGTGGTTTCGGGCTCTCCCCCCCAACACCAATGTGGTGCAGCTCAAAACCACCCTCCTGGCCGTGTCCGCCGAACGATTTAAAACCGCCCTCTGGCGTCAACTTGGCCTGCCGGCCAACGCCTCCTGGTCGGGGAAAATTTATCTCCGGCTGCATCCGGCCGCCGCCTATGATGAAACCGTGACCATCGCTTCCACCCGGTTTCTGGATCGCTGGGACTATGCCGTGGATTTGCCGGACATGCTCCGGAGCACCCGCTACGCCCGCGCGTTGTCGGGCGTGCTCCTGCTGGAATATGCCAACCGCCACGCCGGTGAGCAGCCTGTGGCCGAAGTGCCCGCGTGGCTCGTGGATGGGCTCGCCCAGGAAGTCCTGGCCACCGCCGGCCCGCAGGTGCTCCTCTCCGCGCCCCGCAAGCTCGGCGGGGAAATGGCGGTGAGCCGCATCAACCGCTCCGAACGCGGTTTCGACTCGCTGGCCGCCGCCCGCCGCGTGCTGCAAAACACGCCCGCCCTGACCTTTGACCAGTTGAGCTGGCCGACCGGCGCGCAGATGGATGGTGCCGATGGGGGCGTGTATCTCGCCAGCGCCCAGTTGTTTCAGTCGGAACTGCTGACCTTGAAAAACGGCCGGGAAAAGTTGCGCGCCATGCTGGCCGATCTCCCCGCCCATCTGAACTGGCAGACGGCCTTCTTTCACGCTTTTGGCGCGGATTTCCAGCGCCCCCTGGACGTGGAGAAATGGTGGGCCTTGCGCCAGGTCAATTTCGTCCAGCATGCTCCCGGACCAAGCTGGACGTGGACGGAAAGCGTGGCGCGGCTCGAAGAGCTGACGAGTGTGCTGGTGGAAACCCGGGGCAACCCCAATGTTCTGCCCGACCATGCCGAAGTCTCCCTGCAAGTCGCCCTGCGCACCCTGCAACCCGGGCCGCGGGACGACCTGCTCCGCCAGAAGGTGCTCGATTTGGGGCTCTGTGAATTCCGGCTCGCCCCGCCACTCGGCGGCTTGGCCGATGGTTACCGCGTGGCACTCGCGGACTTTCTCGGGGAAAACCCCAAGCCAGCGACGGCCAACAAACGGGCCGGGCGAGCCAACCTCATGGTCACCTTGAAACGGCTGGATCAGTTGGACGTTCGCCGGCGCAAGCTGGAAACCCATCTGAACCAGCTCAAAATCAACCTGCCGGATTTCACCCCGGCAAACGAGCAACCGCATTGATATTGTCATGAACCCGAAATCCGAAATCCGAATCCCCGAAATCCGAAAGCAGCCCCAAATCCGAAATCCGGAACAGGGTTTCCGCCGCTCTGAACAAGTGCGGGGGAATTCTCACGTAAACCCTCTGCTTCGGCCTTCGGGCTTCGGATTTCTTTCACATTTCGGATTTCGAGCTTCGGGTTTCGGGATGAATCCATCCACCCTTGCCCTGCCCCTGATTCTGGGGGCATCCATTTATTCCGCCGGGGCTTGGGACTACGAAGGGCATCGGGCCGTGAACGAACTGGCGCTGGCCGCGCTGCCCGCCCGGTTCCCGGCCGCTGCCCTCACGCCGGAAAACCGCGCCCGCATCACCTACCTCTCCGGCGAACCGGACCGCTGGCGCAACGAAGGCAATTTTCACACCGGCACCGGCATGGCCCTGACCCACGTCAACGGCCCCGACCACTATCTGGACTTGGAGGACCTCGCGCTTTACGACCTCACTCCGGATCGCTTGCCGCCGTTGCGCTATGATTTCGTGGCCGATATCGCCAAGGCGCGCGCCGCGCATCCTGAGCGTTTTCCCGTCATTGATCCCGCGCGGGACAGCGACCACACCCGCGAATTGAGCGGCTTCCTGCCTTGGTCCATCACCGAAAACTACCAGAAATTGCAGTCCGGATTCAGCACCCTGGCCGCCTTGGAAAAACACGGCGGCACGCCGGAGGAAATCGCCAATGCCCAGGCCAATATCGTGTATGTCATGGGGGTCATGGGACATTACGTCGGCGACGCCAGCCAACCCCTTCACACCACCAAGCATTTCAACGGCTGGGTGGGCGCCAATCCCAACCATTACACCGAGGAACACACGATTCACGCGTGGATTGACGGCGGCTTTTTCCGCAAGACCGGCGGCATTGATGTGCGGAAGCTGGGTGCCCGGATTCATCCAGCCGGGAAAATTGCCGCCGCTGCGGATCCCAACGGCATCTTCCAGACCGCCGTCCAATTTGTCGTGGCCAACAATCAACTCGTGGAACCCCTCTACCAGTTGGACAAGGCGGGCAAATTGTCGGATCAAGGCGACGCCGGCGCGGAAGGCCGCGTGTTTCTCGAAGGCCAGCTCGTGAAAAGCGGCCAGTTGCTCGCCAACCTCTGGCTCACCGCCTGGCAGACCGCCCCGGAAGACACCTATCTCGAACGCGAACTCCAGCAGCGCGCCGCAGGCAAGCCAGCAACTCATTGAACCACGCATCACGCATCACGCACCACGCATCACGTTCGATTTTCCAACCCCGCGCTTGAGTCCCCCGGCGGCACGCCCTAAATTCTCCTCGCATGAATTCGACCTTGAAAGAGCCGGTGGCCCAAGCCACCGTCTGGATTCGCAAGTTGCGGGAGGAAATCGCCCACGTGATCGTCGGGCAGGAAGCCCTCGTGGACCGCTTGCTCGTGGGCTTGCTGGCCAACGGCCACGTCCTGCTGGAAGGCGTGCCGGGCCTGGCCAAGACCCTGTCCGTGCGCACCCTCGCCACCGCCGTCCAGGCCAAGTTCAACCGCATCCAGTTCACCCCGGATTTGCTCCCGGCAGACATCGTCGGCACCCTGATCTACCATCCGCAGGACTCCAAATACCACGCCACGCGCGGCCCGATTTTCGCCAACTTCGTCCTGGCCGATGAAATCAACCGCGCGCCCGCCAAGGTCCAGAGCGCCTTGCTCGAAGCCATGCAGGAGCGCCAGGTGACCCTCGGCGGCGAAACCATGAAACTGCCGTCGCCCTTCCTCGTGCTGGCCACCGAAAACCCCATTGACCAGGAAGGCACCTATCCGCTCCCCGAGGCGCAGGTGGACCGCTTCATGTTCAAGGTGATCCTCGATTACCCCTCCGAGGCGGACGAGCGCAGGATTCTGGACCGCATGGCCTTCACCAGCCCCGAGCAACCCGTCCAACCCGTCGTCACGCTCGATGAAATCCTGGCCACGCGCAAACTGGTGGACCAGATTCATGTGGACGACAAAATCCGCGATTACATCGTGAAAATCGTGATTGCCACCCGCAAGCCGCAGGATTTCAAGCTGGACCTGAAACACTTCATCCAGTTCGGCGCCTCACCGCGCGCGACCATCTTTCTCACCCTCGCCGCCAAGGCCTGGGCGCTGCTGCAAGGCCGCGATTACGTGATCCCCGAGGACATCAAGAGCATCGGCCCCGACGTCCTGCGCCACCGCATCATTCTGACCTACGAAGCCGAGGCCCAGGCGGTGACGACCGACGCGATCATCAAGCAGGTGTTCAATGCCGTGCCCGTGCCATGAAATTCACGATTCACGATTTACGATCTGCGAACCAGTGGCCAATCGCCAATCATCAAAAAATCGCAAAAATATTTCATTGCGCCCCAGGCACTTGCCGCCAATGCGTTAGCCGCTAACAACCCGGTTTTCCGGAACCCTGCTACACTGTTACCTGATGCAGGCCTGCCAGCCTAAAGCCCGGAGGGCGAAAGCAAATTGCCCGGCGATTCATCGCTGGGACTGCGTCCCTCATTGCCTAAAGTCCCATCCGGGACGAACGCATCCGCGCCAGCATGGGTGGCAGAGGTCGCGCTGCGACCACTCCCGCCGCCAGCGCAGCGTTTGGCGGCGGGCCGCTCCGCGCGCCCAAAGCATCCTTGCATCTCAACCGCCCGCGCAACCTCTGTCAGGCCGCTCACCATCCGCCAGGGTTTCCTCGTGCCCAAACCGCATCCTTGGCCGCAGCCTCATGATTCCGCCGCTTCATCCCGGAGGGATGCCAGCTTGTAGCCGGTGGTTGAGCGAAGCGACACCACCGGAACCCCGCGCCCCAGAATCCCGCACTCCGGCAGGAGTGCCAGCCCCTTTTATGCATCTCGGTCCCCGGAATCCTCGCGTCGCCAGCCCAACCATGCGCTTCCAAACACCCGCCTCCAGCCAAAAAGACCTCAAAAATCCCCGAAATAACACATGTTACATTTTGAAACCGCACCCCACCCAACGCACCAGCGCCAACCCACGGGTGGTAGGGCGCGTCACTCTGTGCGCGCCGCTATTGGCATCCAACCACCGGAGCTTTCCACAGTCGTCGCCATCCAAATTCTTGTTGAACACTTGACACTGAACACTGAAAACTGCCCCCAAACCCCCGTAATATCACTTTTTACGCTTTGAAACCGCACCCCACAATCACCCAACGCACCATCGTCAACCCACGGGTGGTAGGGCGCGTCACTCCGTGCGCGCCGCTATTGGCATCCAACCAGCCAAAGTTTCCCGAGTCACCGCTTGCCCAATGCTTTTTACGTGAAAACACCTGAAATAACACATTTTACATTTTGAAACCGCACCCCACAATCACCCAACGCACCATTGTCAACCCACGGGTGGTAGGGCGCGTCACTCCGTGCGCGCCGCTATTGGCATCCAACCAGCCAAGGTTTCCCGAGTCACCGCTTGCCCAATGCTTTTTACGTGAAAACACCCGAAATAACACATTTTACATTTTGAAACCGCACCCCACAATCACCCAACGCACCATCGTCAACCCACGGGGGGGTAGGGCGCGTCACTCCGTGCGCGCCGCTATTGGCAACCAACCAGCCAAGGTTTCCCGAGTCACCGCTTGCCCAAGGCTTTTTACTTAAAAACCCCCGAAATAACACATTTTACATTTTGAAACCGCACCCCACAATCACCCAACGCACCATCGTCAACCCACGGATGGTAGGGCGCGTCACTCCGTGCGCGCCGCTATTGGCATCCAACCAGCCAAGGCTTCCCGAGTCACCGCTTGCCCAAGGCTTTTTACTTGAAAACCCCTGAAATAACACATTTTTCATTTTGAAACCGCACCGCACAATCACCCAACGCACCATCGCCAACCCACGGGTGGTAGGGCGCGTCACTCCGTGCGCGCCGCTACTGGCATCCAACCACCGGAGCTTTCCACAGTCGTCGCCATCCAAATTCTTGCTGAACACTTGACACTGAACACTGAAAACTGCCCCCAAACCCCCGTAATATCACTTTTATCACCATGAAACGCCAACCCACAACTGGACCGATGCATGGTCGAGTGCGTCACTCCGTGCGCGCCGCTATTGGCATCCAACCAGCCAAGGCTTCCCGAGTCACCGCTTGCCCAAGGCTTTTTACTTGAAAACCCCCGAAATAACACATTTTACATTTTGAAAGCGAAACAAACCTGAAAGCTTTCCCCGGCGCATAAATCGTATATCGTAAATCGCAAATCAATGGCATGACCGTCACCGAACTCCTTGAATCCGTCCGCCGCGTGGAAGTGCGCACGAACCGCCTCGTGAACGACACGATGGTCGGCGCGTACCTGAGCCACTTCAAGGGGCGCGGCATGGACTTTGAGGAACTGCGCGAATACATGCCCGGCGACGACGTGCGGGATATTGACTGGAACGTCACGAACCGCCTCGGCCGCCCGTTCGTGAAACGCTTTCGCGAGGAGCGCGAACTCACCGCCGTCCTCGCCGTGGATGTCTCCGGCTCGGCCCGCTTCGGCTCGGCCCACCGCACCAAGCGCGAGTTCGCCGCCGAAATCGCCGCCACGCTGGCCCTGTCGGCCGCAAAAAATGGCGACAAGGTGGCGCTGCTGCTGTTCACGGAGGAAGTGGAGCTTTTTTTGCCGCCGCGCAAGGGCCGCCGCCACATCCTGCGCATCGTCCGGGAGATGTTGCAGCACCAGCCCCGCCGCCGGGGCACGAATATCTCCAGCGCGCTGGGTTTTCTGAACCACGTCCTGCACCGCCGCGCGCTGGTTTTTCTGCTCACGGATTTTCTGCACGGCGGAGCGCCGGTCGCCGACCCCGCGCGTCGGTTGTCCGGCAACACGCCCCAGACCCGCGACGTGATTGACGAACTGGGCCTGACCAACACGCGCCACGATGTGGTGTGCCTGCACCTGCATGACCCCCGCGAAAGCGAATTGCCCGATGCCGGCCTGGTGACCATCGAGGATGCCGAGACCGGCGAATTGCTGGAGCTGGATTCCGGACGCCGGAGTGTGCGCGAGCGCTTTGCCGCCACGAACGCCGAACGCCTGGCCGAATTGGATCGCGCGCTCAACCGCACGGGCGTGGACACCCTGCGCCTCAAGACCACGGAACCATTCGCGCCGGCGCTGCAACGTTTCTTTGAAATCCGGCGCGGAAGGAGGCGGGGGTAATATGCGCCGATCACTATTTGGCACCAGCTTCCAAGTTTGCTGTTGTGCCGGTTCCCAAGGCCGCTCTGGCGTCCACCCAATCGCAAACGCATGGACCATGCCGGGGTGGCACGGGCCACTGGCCCGTCCTGCCGGGCTACCAGCCCGGCTGAGCGGAGAGAGACGGACTGGGGAAAACGGTCTCCACTGGCAAACAGAGCGCCTCACCCGTCCCACCCTTTTTTGCAAGCGCCCGACAATGCCAGACTTTAGGGCGCCCCTGTCCCTGGTCGGCATTGCCCTATCTAGTCTGGTCATTTTCAGCCTGCCCCTGCTGGCGCAATCCCCCTCCGGCCCGCTTCCCCCGCTCGCTCCGCCGCGCGAACTCATGCCGCCGGCGTTTTGGGAGCAGCACGAAACCGCGCTGATCGTGGCCGCGTTTGCCCTGCTTGCTTCGGCGTGTTTGATCATCAAGTTGCTGCTCCGCCCCCAACCGCCCGTGATCCTGCCGCCGGAACTCGTGGCGCGGCAGGCGCTCGACCGTTTGCAACGGCTGCCCGAGGATGGAAAAATAGTGAGCGAAATCTCCCAAATCCTGCGGCGCTATGTTATCGCCGCGCTGGAATTTCCGCGTGGCGAATTAACGACCACGGAATTTTCCGCCGCGCTGGCAGGCAATTCAAAAATCAACCCCGAACTGGTGCAATCCATCGTAAGCTTTCTCAGCGAGTGCGATCAGTGGAAGTTTTCGGGGGCCGATCCAGCCGCGCCAATCAACGCCGCCGCCCGGGCGCTGGTGCTCATCGCCGGGGTCCAGGCGCGGCTGGAGCATAGATGACGAACCGGATAATGAATAACCGCAAAGAACGCAGAGAACGCAAAGAGGGAAAAGCTTTCTTCTTTGTGATCTTTGTGTTCTCTGCGGTTAAAAAACTGCATTTATGAAAGACATCAAAGCGTTGAGCGATCAAGTGCGGCAGATAGCCTATGACATTCATGTGTATCACGGTCACGGTCACTTGGAAAAAGTATATGAGAATGCACTGGCGCATCGGTTGCGGAAGGCGGGGCTGGATGTCAAACAGCAGCACCCGATTCAAGTGTATGACGAGGACGGGACACTGATTG
>Ga0302319_10017116_pt1 | contig 13302 bp, 15 predicted proteins | sample Bog_T0_2_FD_203319 | JGI IMG/M metagenome (GOLD analysis project Ga0302319, IMG submission 203319) | Peat permafrost microbial communities from Stordalen Mire near Abisko, Sweden - Bog_T0_2 | ecosystem: Environmental > Terrestrial > Soil > Wetlands > Peat | place: Sweden: Abisko, Stordalen Mire...
TTCGCGAGGAATGGCCGAAGGCCAGGGGAAAAGGCGTCATTGACCCTAGCGACCGGCGCCTGCATCGTGGCCGTCACAAAGCGGGCGGCAGGATTGCGGACGGGGATGAAAAGGAGTCCGGGGAATCGTCCGGGCAACCGCGTCTCTATCGAGCGCGCGGCCCTTTTCGGCCCGAACTGGCGGGCAGTTGGGCAGCGCCGGACAATGCGCTCTTGAACCGAACCCGGAAATCAGCTATGACGCGCGGTCAATGGAAGAGATTAGCTCGGATAACGCCGCAAGGCGGCAGCGTCGCGGGCGGCTTGAGCGTTTTGCGCGCAGCGAGCGCATTTTTCCCGGCGGCGATCATCCTACGGGGCATTGCGGGGCATGCGCGCGCATCATCGCGGACAGGTTCGGCGGCGAAGTTCGCGGCTATTGGCACGACGACAATCCCGCGGCCAGCGTTGGGGAAACGGAAGGCGGCCACGATTTCGCCGTCACAGCGGACCGCTTCCTCGTAGAGCCATGGCTCTTATCACTATTACGGCGAGTCGCCGGTACTGGACATGGACGTTCCCGCCGACCGGGCTGAGGTGGTGGCGCGATACGGCCCGGAGGTGAACTGGAAGCGCGTGCCGGGCGGGCCCGAACGCGTGAAATCGCAAGAGGCGCAGCGTGCCCGGTAGTTCGCCTTACGCCCTTTGCAACCGCCAAGGTTGTTCATGACTACTTAGCCGGATTCTGATAAGGTCCGTCTGCAACTCCGTGATTGACCGGCCATAACTATCCCCCCTCTCTGGCGTCACGGGGTTGCGCCGGCCGGTCCGCATCGCCGCTCTTGGGCCGTTTCAGGATGCGAAGTGTGGAGGACCCATCCGCTGCGCCGCAGGAAGAAGCGCTGTAGCTCACACAGTAGCCTCCCGCATTGCTGCATGCGCCTCATCGGACAGACGCTTGAGTTCCGTCCAGTCCTCGTCGTTTCCGCCATGCTGGCGTTGCTCGATCTCGGAATCGACTTCGGGCAGGAGCTTGTGAAGAACCGTTACGAGTTTCCGCGCCGCATTCAGCATGCGGCCGGCCTCGAAGTCGATGAACGTGCCCTCGTGCGGTGCATGATCGACCAGCGCGTACAGTGATTCGCCCTCGCAATCGCTCCAGTCGTCGCAATCGTCAAAATGCCTGCCCCCGGCGATATCCGCCGCTTCCCGCACGGAATCGGCTTCAATATTGTCAAACACAAGCCGCATCTCGCGGTAGACGTGAACCCGGTACTTCATAACAATTCCTTACCCCTGACGCCGGGGCGCGCGCGAAGCGGAATGCCTCGGTTACTGATAGGACGCAAGACGGTCTTTCGCGATGGCGTGATATTTCGCGTCCATCTCGACGCCGATGTAATCGCGGCCCAGCATTTTGGCGGCAAGCAGCGAGGAGCCGGAGCCCGTGAATGGATCGAGAACCGTGGAGTCCAGGCTGGAATAGGTCTCGATGAGCGGCAATAGCACGGACACGGGCTTTTGCGTGGCGTGCAGCGTATTTCCCGTGCTCTCGTTCCAGGCGATGACATCGCCGAGCGGCCGTTGCGGCTTGCCCGGATTTCCCTTGGCCAACAGATACCCGCATTCGTGCTGGCAGAGGACGTGACCCGCCGATGACGTGTAAGGCTTTGGAAAACTGAAATGCCCCACAGGGCGAAAACCTGCCGCGCGGAACGCCTGCATGAAGCGATCAGCGTGGGGCCAGCCATAGAAGGTGAAGCAATAACCGTCGGCCTTGAGCACCCGGTGCATCTGCGCAAACGCGGGCTTGAGCCATTTGTCGTTATCGTCATTGGGCACCCTGCGCCCGTCGCGGGATCGGTAGTTAGTCATGTACGGCGGGTCGGTGAGGATGAAATCGATGCTCCGGTCCGGCAGCATCGGCAGCGCCTTGATGCAGTCGGCATGGATGATCGTGTTGCGGAAGGGGGTCATGGCGGGTTCCTTTCAGTTGGTGGTTGCTTTGGCGAGGGCATCGGCTGCGATGCGGCGCGGGCACTGCGTATCGTGTCCGGTGCCGTACCAGCTTCGCGACTGGCAGGTGCAGGCTTCGCGGTCGCCGGCGATGATTTCGAGCGCGTCCCGCAGGTGCGGGGCGGTCGCCAGGAGCGGGCGTATTTCATTCCACTCGCTGACGCGTTTCTCGTAATCGGGGTCGCCCAGTTGCAAGAGCCGGTCGGCATCCTCCGTCGTGAAACGCTTTTCCGGCGCATGGAATTCATTGACGGTCCCCGAGTGTTCGCAAGCTGAGCAGCGTATCGGGCTCTCGCCGTCCCACTCCATATCGCCCGAGGCGCTGGCGCCGTCGTCGGTTACTTCCGCCGTGACAAAGGCGGATATGTGGAAGGAGCTGTCGTTCCGGCATTCCGGGCAGCGGATGCCTTGCAGGCAGTTGGTGTTGCGGGCCATGGGCGTTACTCCTCGCCGGGAACGTTGATGAAAATGCCTTCCTCGGTGCAGAGAAGGTCGAGATCGAAGAGTTCGTCGAGGTAAGGGTGGAGCGGATCGAGGTCAGCGGTATCAAGAGCGATGTAGTTGCAGCGGGTCATGGCGGATTCCTTCCAATGAAACGGGTTTTGAGAGAGACGGGCGGCCCGAAGGCCGCCCGATCGGGGTTAATCGCGGGGGCGGGTGCGCTCCCAGTAGAGGCTGTGTCCCTGCTCGGAGCCGGTCTTGACCAGGCGGCAGTTGATCTTCGCCGCGAAGCTCGGATCGTCGAGGCTGACGGAGAGGTATTCAGCGCCTTCCTGCGAGGTTTTCTTCCAGGCGGCTCCGATCTCGGAGGTGTACTCGTCCGCGATCTGGAACACCCGGAAGTCGGGGGCCTTGTCGCTTTTCTTGTCGACGGGCTCGAAGGTGATCTTTGCTTTGAGCGTGAGCGTCTCGATGTTGCCTGCGTAGCCGTTGCCGTCTTTTTTGAATGTGCCGATGGTAGCCATAACGTTCTCCTTTTCGTTTTCCGGAGACCGCCCCATGCGGCCTCTCGATGGCACCGTGACCGCAGACGGAAAGCGAGTGGGTCATAGGATTTTGCTTGCGAGGAATGCCCGGCACGCTTCGCCGGGCAGGGGAAAATCCGTTATTGACCCTAGCGAGTGACGACTGCAACGTGCCCATCAAAGAGAGAAAGCAGGGGTGTCTTCCGACTTTGAAAAGGACGTACTGGCTCCGCTGGCATCAAACGGGGGCTGCGCTACGGAAGGTGAAACCAATACGGGGCCGAGCAGCACGCCTTCGAGTGGCCGCAATCATGACCAGAGGCGTCCCAGATACGGTTGTGGATTCCGCGAGTGTGCCGCAGAAGGCGGGCCTGGCGGATACCCCAGGGACCTGCGGGAAATTCTCCGGGAGCGGCGACGGACGCACTCAGCGTCTGCCTGAGCCATAGATAGCGGTGAGCGGCGCTCGGGCTGGTTTCCCAGCGCGGCGCAGTTCTACATGCGGGCCTGGCCCACGGCGGCTCATAGGCGCCACGCCTCTCGTCACCACTACCGCAGCAGAACTACGGAGGCGACAAAAACAAGTAAAGCTACCAGAGCGACCACTTCCAGCGGTGTTGGCCGGTGAAGCTTCGCCTTGCCGAAGCGTCCGAATTCGATAAATATCACGTGTAACTCCCAGTCTCAGGCTACCGGGAGAACCGACCGAAAGCGAATGATAGAACTGGAATAACATGCTGTGCAATCAGTGACTTACCTTGGACTATTATGCGTAGAATATTATTCATCCGTCATCAATTGAGGAATGGAACCGCCAGCGTTAGGCTTGGTATGGGAGCTACGCATGGAAAACCTGACGGTCGAGCAGTCGGCGTTCGCGGTCGCCACACTGGAAAATCTTGTCAACGCCCGAGGATTGACGCAGAATCAGCTGGAACATCTATCGAGCGTTAAGCAATCGCAAATCTCGAAAATTCTCTCCCGGCAGGCTGACCCTACACGGGACGTGCTGGTCAAGCTCTTCAAGGCGCTCGGACTGAAGCTGGAAGACATTCTCCACGACGCCCCGACGTCTCCGGTCGATGAAATTTTGGGCTATCTCGCAACGCCTTTGACCGCAGTGGTCGCGTCCGACCGCCAGAACACGGAACTGGAAAGGGTGGTTTCCGAACTCCGTAGGCTTGCCTCGTCGCTTGAATTCCTGAACCCGCGCTTCAATCTCTACTGGCCCGGTGACTACACGCACCCGACCAGGCACCCTGATTTCAAGCCCAGCCAGGTCTATCTCACGGACCGGTCACGGGCCTCGACCTTCGACTTCATCGTGATTTTCTGCGCAGCGCCAAGTTATGGTGTGGGGCAGGAAAATGAGATCGCGACGCAAGCGGGACTGCCGGCACTTCGTCTGATCCCGAAAGGAATCTCGCGGATGATGTCCGGCTCATTTCTGCAGGCAATCGATGTCGAGTATTCGGGGACGCTGGAGAGCGGCGTGGTGTTCGACGGCCAGGACGTTGTGCGGGCACTGACGGAGATTAGAAAAACATACTTCAGGCACCGAGCTCTGTTCCGGGGCATGAACGGTAACGACTTCGGGGATCGCCTCCGCAAGCTGCTGGATGATCGCAGCGGCGATTACATAGGAGTCGCGTCCGATCTCGGCATCAACCGGCTCTACCTCGAAAGCCTGATGACGGAACCGTTTGCGGTCTCGAACCCGAGCGCGCGGCTGTTAAGACGCATGGGCTTACTTCTCAATGTGAGTGTCGGATACCTGCTCGGGGAAACCTTCGAGACTGATCCCCTGCTCCGGGAAAGCCTTGGTACCTGGAACAGCTGGGTCGAAGCCACGCCGGGCCTCGATGCCGGTATTGCAAACCGCATAAAGAAGGATTGGCAGGATGAATATGCCCGTGGCCGCAAGCAGGCGGTCGGCGTCGCGTCGCAGCGGAACACGAACGGAGCCATGCATGCGGGAGACTGGGACCAGCGATATCAACAAGCGACGAAATCCGGAGAACGGGCCAATGCTGCGCAGCAAAAGAGACTCTTCTGACCGCGGTGTTAGCACCCGGCTTGTTGACCTGTTTGTAGCCCGGACCGGCGAGGCTGGCAAATCCCCGCAGATCATAATCGAAGACCTTGTGGAGGATCTTCGGCGACAAACGGGCTCGGCCTCCGCCCGGTCGCTCGACCGGTACCTCGAAGCCAGGAACGTTGTCGAACATCTTTGCGATGCGGATATCGGCTGTGATGGATACATCGAACCGGTCGGCGCCAGCTTTGCGGAGGGCTTCCGCCTGGTGCTTAACGAAAATGCCTCGCCGGTGCGACAGCGGTTCACCGTCGCGCATGAAATCTGCCATACGTTCTTTTATGAACTCGTTCCCGAACTGAAGTTCGCGCCGCATGCGACGGATGACAGCGAGGAAGCGCTCTGCAATCACGGGGCCGCGGCCCTGCTTATGCCGGCTCAGGATATTTCGGCTCAGGCCAGCGGCAAGGATGTTTCTCTGGCCACTCTCGAAGAATTGGCGGAACGCTATGAGGTCAGTATCGAAGCGGTCTTCCTGCGCCTGCGCGGACTGAAGCTCTGGAACTGCGAAATGTCGGTGTGGCATCGAATGATGTCGGGGGAGTTTGTGGTGAGCAGGCTGTATGGATGGCTGAAAGCGGATTGGCGGTGGGTCGATGATTCCGTCCCGAATCGGGCCTGGTCTCAGAAAGGCGGCGTTCCTGTCGCGGGGAAATCCTTCGTCTATTTTGAAAGATCCGACAACTTGTCTGCCGCGGGTAGCGTATTTTTTCAGATAAAGAGGCGGGGTGACAGTCTGGTATCTCTGTGGTCAACCAGGAAACTGGGCGGTAGAGATAACGGGGCAAATCAAAGGCGATTGTACAAAGTATGAGCGGAATCCCCGCACCGATTCATGTGGTGCTGTTTAGCAGAACGTATTCGACGACTCGCAACCGTAGCCGACCTTAAAGGAGTTTACGCTTGCGATCAGATCTGTCCCCTCGCTCTGCGTTATTTGCTTCATCTCGCTCTCTCCAAGCCCCAGCAATGCGTGCAGCCGGACGGATGCCTGGTCGAATGCGGCTCGCGTTTTGGTCCCTTCGTTGTCATTGTCAGGCCGAACGGCAAAAAGCGTTACCGCATGTTCAATCGGCCTGAAAGGCAGACCCTTGGTATATACAAATTCGTTGAAGCGTCGGATCGAACCACACTGCGTTGTCCCGGTCGTGCAGTTATCGTCCAGCGCCACAACTGTAAACTGACGGTCTCGGCTGGCGATCTCTTGATTGGCTTCCAGAAACGCTGCCAATCCTTCAAAATCGGTCCAGTGTGAGCACTCTGTCGTCCGTGTCACCCGTGACCGATCTCTGTCTCCCTTGCACACAATGGGCTTTATCTGGCCGGACGACGACATCACCTTGCAGACCTGACGGACCAGGACGATGTTGCCTTCCTTGCAGACCACAAAGCAATCGGGCGGAGGTATGAGGCTACGTCCTACGAGATGCAGAAGCCACTGGTGCGTAATCCGCGCCAGCAATGACTCGTCGTCTGAATAGTCCATCGCTCCCATCGTGTCCACATAGTACGAGAGATTGCCGGGATTTCGAAATCCGTGTTCCAAAGGTTTGGTCCATGTCTTCAACGCCACTATGAGTTCACGATCTGGTCGAAGTTGTTCAGGCCGGGCGCCATACCTGAGACTTCCAGCGACCGTGTCCAGACCTCCCCGAATTTCGATCAGATGATCGTGGCGGAATCCGATCTCGGAAAGAACACGCTGAATCTGCTTTCGCTGGCTCCTTACAGAGGTTCTTCCAAGCCAACCTTTCTCATTTACGATCTGAAGGTTAACCAGTTCGTCGCGGAGCCGAACCAATGCTGCGAGAAGAACAAGGATGACGGTAATCAGCCCACCGACACCGAGCAGAAATAGCTTGGCGTTATCAAACATGGGGTTCCCCGTAATGGCGAACTGCCGCTAATTCCTTGTCGTCGCGAGCGGAAAGGAGATCTGACATTAGGTCAGAGTCTGATTGAAAAACCCGATATCCCAGGCGTTCTGCACAGTCCGACAGCCCCAGCAACCGATCGGGACATGATGCTACTGGCCACGACGGGATGTCTGGGAGCCAAGAGACGTTGCGGGTTGCGACGATTAAATCGTCTTGAAGCTCTCTGCGGAGCAGTGGCTCGGCATCCAGGTATTCTTCACCCAGCAGAACTCTGGAAGTGCGGGTGGCCGCTTCTTCCAGAATGACGCCATACTCATCGTCCGACACTTCGTTAAGAATCGGACGGAGGACTAGGGACGAACTGAGGCCCGCGTTCTGTAGGAGATCAAGATTTCGTAGGCGAGCCTCGTAGCCCGCTGCGCCGCCCTCTATCGCCAACCCGTTTAACTTCGCCGAAATGGAAATACCAATCTTCATGCAGCGATGCTGTTCGTCAAGGTACTCAGCCACCGATTTCAGTTCGCCCAGTATCGATTCTCGTATTCGAGCCTTTGTCGAAACACTAATAGAACCGCCCAGTCGCGCAGCCCTCCACAGATGGTCAATCGGATCGGCCGTCGCGAATAAATCTACGTCGCAGGCAGGGTAAATGATGTCCGCTTTCCCAAAATGAGTCGAGCCGTTTTCCGCCTCTTCGAGCGATGACACGCCTTCGTACTGGGAAAAACGAGCGAAGCAGTATACGCATCGGAATGGACACTTCTCGCGGCCCAGCGTCAGGAAGACGCGACGCAATGGTGAACCGGCGATCTTCCACTGACCGTTCGTAACCTCACGCAATGGGCTCTTGACAGGCATCTTCTGCGGATCTCTTCATTCGAGGCTACCATCTCCTTCAATGGGGACGTTAGATCGCATGGACCGAAAGGGCTGGAGCGGCCCGCCAGCAAGGGAGGGCATGAAAATATCTGAAATCGCCCTCGGAATCCGCGCCCGGAGCCGCTAAGCAGGCTCCTCCGACGCCAGCGCACGCGCGTCCATAAACTGCCGGGGAGTGACTACCCACGTTTCCTTCCAGCGCTCTGGAAAATGCCGGCGGTTGCCGGTCACCAGATACTGGGCTGAGGCTGCCTCGGCGCACTCAAGGAACATGTTGTCATCGGGGTCAGTGGCCGCCGTAACCCGAACGGTGGGCAGGACCACCTTCATGGCGGCGCGGATTCGGGCCACGGCAATGTTGACCTTATCGGGGTGGATGGCGAGCCGGGGACGGCGCAACACCTCTTCATACGGCAAGTATGGGGTCCGAGACGTAGGCCTGTATCCCGCCGCCCATCGCCAGATTGAAAACGGCCTAGGGCAGTCCGCCGGAGCGGAGCATGGCGGAGACGATCACATTCGTGTCGAGCACGACCTGGATCATTGTCCGGTGAGCTGGTCTCGCCCACGGCGCTCGCGTCGCGCCGCCGCGATTTCGGCGTCGATCTCTTCCGTCGTCAGGCGGTCAAGTCCCTTTTCTTCCGCGTCCCTTTGAATCGATTTGAGCCATTCAGGAGCCGGCGGCACCGGGACCGTACGCACGCTGATCTGCTCCTCCTCCGCTACCGGGCGGCCGAGCAGGCTTTCGATGGCCATCTTCTGGTCGGGCGAGAGATCTTTGACGCTGTGGATCATACCGTTCACGCCTCACGGTGAGGCACCCTTCTTTACCATTATGAATGCCCATCTTAAGAGATTCGGTCCGCATTGTCACGCGCAATTGACCACAAGCGGCGCAATCTGGGCATCGATGATTTCGCCCTGGTCGCTGCGAAGGACACGCAGCTGTCCGATTCGGATCTGAATTCACTGTTGAGCCTTTATCCTTCATTGTCGGCGAGCTCCGCCGTTGTCGCTCTTGAACGGAAACGGGATTCGCGCTATATCGGCGCGATGGACAGGGACGCCCGCAAACGACGACTCGAACGATTTTCCCGCAATGAGCGCATCTTCCCCGGCGGCGATCATCCAACGGGAAATTGCGGGGCTTGCGCGCGCATCATCACCGACAGGTTCGGCGGGAAAGTCGTGGGGTATTACCACGCGGATAATCGCACGGCACGGGTCGGGGAAACAGAATTCGGACACGACTTCGCGATCACGGAAGACCGATTCCTCGTTGACCCCTGGCTCTATCACTATTACGGCGACTCACCGGTGCTCGACCTGACGGAAGCCGCAGGCCAGGAAGAAGCCGCTGCGAGGTACGGGCCGGAGGAAAACTGGAAGCCGCTGCCGTCGCGGGAAGCGTTGGTGAAGGTGTCGCGGGCGAGGTCCACCGGTCAGTACCGATAACCTGATAATTGAGGCGGACGGCCACAAGCGATGTTATTTGTATTTGGCGATGAAAGTCAGAGTTCCAAGCAGCGGGTATTCGCGATTGCGGGACTGCTGGGAAACGCCGATCAGTGGGCGGCGCTACGGATAAAGTGGTCGGAACGCACGGGCGGGCGCGTGTTCCATGACGCTGACTGCGAATCTGGATATGGATCATACAGAAACGAGCCCGAAGAAGATAGGCATCGACTCCATCGAGCGCTGACTCGCATCCTGGCGGAGAGCGGCATAATCGGTTGGGGAACCGGGATGGATCTCGAAACCTGCAGGCGTGAGTTCCCGGATGCGATGCGGGATCAGTATTTCCATTCGTGCTTCTTGCGAACGGCGCGGAAACTGGCGGAATACGCCTCACAATGTGTCCCGCAGGATGATATCGAGTTCACTTTCGACCGCCATCCCGAGACTGAGCATAATATTCGCCTACTGTATAACCAGATCGTCGAAAGTGACGACTGGGCAACCAAGCCTCGCCTGGCGAGCGACATTGCGTTCTCGTCGCGGGCTGAGATCGGAATACAAGCAGCGGACCTATGGGCTCGGGAGTTAATGCGACGGCTCGACGGCGAGCTATTTAGCGATAGGTCCGTTCCCCGGATACAATGGCAATCACTCTATGCCACGCGTCGCTTTGGCGGTGATTTGCTTATGGCCGGACATTTTCAGGACCTCAAGCGCCAAATGGCCGATCTGCAGATAAAGTTTGGCGTTAACGAAACCGAGTACGGCGCTTGGCTCCGCGAGAGACGGCTTCCCGACAACCAGTCAAATCGCATTCTCTATGTAGGCTATTTGAATGCGAAAGACCCCCTGAACAGTAAGACATTGATTGATTAAGGTGTCGTGCTGTCGTGTCGATAAAGGCAACCGCGCGGCGCAAAGAACCCAAGCATCCCACGGCACGAAATGAAGGGCAGGGGCCGGGCATTAGCCAGCACGTTACCCGCGAGGGCCGCTGAATCAGAGGGAATCGGAACAACAAACGCAATCGGTAATGTCGGCCTCTCACGATGCCGCACCGTCTACAAGGCATAACGCCGGAAACACGGCGGGGCGTATCATTAGTGGCCGGGAGCTGCGGCCATGAATTCACCGAAAGAAGTGCTGGAAAAGTTGGTGGCCGGTGATTTTCAAAGCCTGGTCGGCATAACCGAAAGCGTCTGGATAGACGCAAAGGAAATACCGTACATCCTTGATACTCCGAAGAAAAAGATGGAGTTGGCGAAGGATGTCAGCGCGTTTGCGAATTCCGGCGGCGGGATTATCGTGATAGGCTTTGATGCCAGCAAAGACCCGTCAACCGCAGTCGAAACGATCAGCAAGGTTTGCCCATTTCCCCTGAATTTGCTCGATAGTAACCAGTACAGGCAGATTCTGGGGAAGTCCGTTTATCCGCCGCTCAACGGCGTTACGATCCAGACTTTTGACAGCGGGGCTGGCGATGGGCGCGTTGTGGCGGCAATCATTATTGACAGTGCGCTGGGCGCGGATAAACCGTACCTCGTTGCCAACATGCTGGACGAAGCCGGTCAAAGCATCGGCGCATACATGGGGTATTTCGAGCGGAAGCATGACCTTATCCCGCCGATTACCATTGCGCGGCTCCAGCAACTCCTCGCCGCCGGGCAGCAATGGACCTCAATCGACCAGCGGCTGTTGGCGATCGAAAGCAACATGAATTCATGGAACGTCCCGAAGGCGGCAACCCCGAAACCCGGAGTTACAAAGGCGGAACGCGAGAAGCGCCTAAAGGCTGCCCGGATTGCTATGGGCAGGGACGACGCGCCGATTGTATATTTCACGGCCACGCCAGAGGGCGAATGTGACTTCCCGACTCTCTTTAAATCGCGGGACGAAAGGGTCGTGCGGCTCATCGAGAATCCCCCACCGCTCCGCCAAAACGGCTTCGAGATTTGGGCTGATAAAACCGCTCCGATCATCGAAGGGAAATTCCGCAGGAACATGATTGCCGAATATCGGCTGCTGGAGCTATGGAAGGATGGGCTATTCATTTTTATCGGCCCCGGTGACGAAGAATTTCTCGGATGGAGGATGAAGGGGGAGAATGAGGAGCCGATTCGTATAAGTAATTTCGTTCTGGCGGAAGCGACCCTCATGTTCTGCTGGCTTATGCGGTTGATTTACGAACAGGCCAGTCCACGGCCGCCGGTCGTTCGCCTTTCGGTTGGGTTCGACAACTTGTTAAGGAGTGCAGGCCCCGCAATTCTTTACAATGTCCCGGAAGGCAGGATGCGGGGAATCGGCCGCCCAAGACCAGCACCGGGGCCGGAGCGGGAGGTGTATGCGTTGGTCTCATGGGATGACTACGATCCAGCCGAAGTGGCATATCGGCTTGTGGAAGATGTTTTTCACTGGTTCGGCTACGAGTCTCAGGATATCCCCTTCGTTGACCGAACCGGGCCAACACCGAAGCTGTCTGCGATCGATATTATCGAGAAGCCGCTTCCGCCTGACCCGATACCGACACCCGGCTACGTTTGAGATGAACGGAGGAATCTGGTGCCGCCGTCGATTGCCGTGCAGAATGCGATTCGGCGCGGGTGGGTGTGGGGGAATTCGGGCATGTTTTCGCCGTGGGTCGGGACTGCTTCCTCGTAAACCCGTGACTCTATCACTAGCACGGCGAGTCACCGGTGCTCGATTTGGACGTGCTCGGCAACCGCCAGGAAGCGGCGGTGCGCTACGGGCCGGAGGAGAAATGGAAGTCGCTGCCGTCGCGGGAAGCGCTGGTGAAGGCGTCGCGGGCGAACCGTTGTGGCTTGGTTGCATCACGGTAAGATGCTGACTCCGCACGATTTCAAACTAACGTAAGTGAAATCCCTCTTCGACAACACTCAAGATTCCATCAACCCAGCAGGTATCGGCCACTCCTTGGCCGAACTGGCATTCACCTAATTGCAAGGCTAACTTAGATTCCCCATCCTTAATGCTTTCCTCGTTCGTGAGATCCCCGCTTAAAATTGGACGTCCAGCGTTCTTAGTCCCAGCGCGATAAACAGAAGGCTTCCCTTGAAGGGATATCGCCACGTCAGTAAAACTTGGCACTTGAGGCGAATCAGTGCCGATTCCACCGACGAATTCCGCATACACGTGTTTTCCAGAAACCATTTTTTGGCAAACAAAAAGAGGAAGTTTGCCGTTAGGAGGTAGGCCTTTTTGGTCGATTCTGAATTCGCACCCGTGACATACTTTCGTCTCTGGGTTCCAGTTTCTACAAAAAGGGGGACCCGCAGAATCCACCTCGCGATCTGCGGTTTTGGATCTCTGATCCGCAGCTTCGCGGCGCGCTGCGTCTCGTTCAGCAGCCACCTCATGGTGGTAGTAAAGCCAGAAGCCGCCGGCAATACAAACAACAGCGAGCGAAAACGTTCCGGGCACAATCCAGTGAATTCTTCCCTTGGGGGAGGCTTTGATCAGCGATCCGGCAAGACCAGAGACCAAAGAAAGCGCGAAACCAGCTATTCCGAGCGGCTGTGTGATGACTTTCGTCCAGTCGATGTTTGTCATTGCTTAAACGAGGGTGGTCCCCCCCAACTTTATAGATGTCGATTGTACCGCGAAGTCCTTGCGTATCTGGGGCGGGACCGGGAATCCCGGCGGTAGCGGATTGTCCACGGTGCTGGCGTGTATCGAAATGCCGGACCGCGGGATGACCGCACGCAGGATACGGGACAAAACGGAGGAAATTGAGATTAGGGTGCGAGAAACACGGCGGGGGCTGATGTATGCTGCCGGACATGTCCAACGAACCAATCCCACTGATAGACGCGAAGACCTTCCAGAAGCCGATTTGGGCATTGGCGGAGACGTTAGGGGAAAAGGTAAGACGGGAAGGGCCGGGGCAACTAAGCGGTGCATCATATATCGCGGACGATATTCACATGATGATCCGGCAGGCGAGCGCGACGTACAATCTACTGTTTTACCTGAACGCCGATGAGCGCCGCGATAACGATCCCTACTGGAACAACAGC
>Ga0302319_10017118_pt1 | contig 13302 bp, 11 predicted proteins | sample Bog_T0_2_FD_203319 | JGI IMG/M metagenome (GOLD analysis project Ga0302319, IMG submission 203319) | Peat permafrost microbial communities from Stordalen Mire near Abisko, Sweden - Bog_T0_2 | ecosystem: Environmental > Terrestrial > Soil > Wetlands > Peat | place: Sweden: Abisko, Stordalen Mire...
TGCATGTTCCAGGTAGGCATAATGTGCTGAATGCTACGGCGGCGGTGGCGATTGGGGTGCAGCTCGGGCTTGCTCCAGAACAGATTGCGGCGGGGTTGGCGACGTTTCGCGGAGTCGATCGGCGGTTCCAAGTGCGGGGTGTGGAGCGCGGCGTAACGGTGATTGATGACTACGGACATCATCCGACGGAGATTCGCGCGACACTGCAGGCGGCTCGGGAGTGTGGATATGGGCGGGTGTTAGTGCTGTTTCAGCCGCATCGCTATACAAGGACGAGGGATCTGATGGAGGACTTTGCGGGGGCGTTTGGGGATGCTGATGCCGTGCAAGTGTTGGACATCTATGCTGCCAGCGAGCAACCGATTGAAGGGATTACGGGGGAGACGCTGGCGGCGGCGATCCAGGCGAAGAACGGCGGACGGGTGATGTACACGGCATCGATAGCGGAGGCGGTGGAAAGGTTGGCGGAGGATGCTCGGCCGGGAGAGATGATTTTGACGCTGGGCGCCGGAAGCGTTTCGCAGGCAGGGCCGATGGTATTGGAAGCGCTGCGCGGGCGGCGAGAGTAGGGACAGGCGGGGTCAACATTGGGGCAAGGGAGTGTTCCTGAAGCGATACCCCGGGGGTTAGTATTTCGGCGGCGGGGGCGGGGGCCGTTATAGTTGGGTTAACGGCGATTCTTCCGCGGCCTTGCTCAGGGCCAGGCGGAGATGAAGAAGACAGGTGCGAAGCGCGTGTCCGGGTATGACTCCGGACTGGGCTCGGCGGTGCTGACGGCGCCTGAGGAGATCTACGCTTCGGAGACTGAGGTTCGAGGGATGAGAAAGGGACCAGCGCCGGCGGGTGCACTGCAGCGTGGGTTCGGTAGAGACTCGTATGACGAGCCGGGCGCTGACGCCTATGCGCAGGATGAGGCAGAGTACGTTCCGCAGCGGGGAAAGCTGCGGCTTCGGTTTCGTGGGCTGACGCGAAGTGTGGGTGGACGGATTGTGTTGGGGGTAGTGGCGCTGGCGATGTTGGCGGCGGGGACGGTTGCGGGAGCGTGGGTTCGGTCCTACCTGATGCACGATCCGCGGTTCGTGTTGGCGACGACTGATGACATTCAGATTACCGGCGCGGAGTACCTAACGCGGGGCCAGATCCTAAGCGTGTTTGGAGCGGACCTGGAGAGGAACATCTTTCGGGTGTCGCTGGCGGAGCGCAAGGCTGATCTGGAGCGGTTGCCGTGGGTGGCGCATGCGACGGTGATGCGGTTGCTACCGAATGTTCTGCGAGTGCAGATTACGGAGCGGACTCCGGTGGCGTTTGTGCGCCAGGGATCGCAGATCGGGCTGGTGGACGCGACTGGAGTGCTGTTGGATATGCCTGCGGCTGCGGCTGGCGATCCTCACTACTCCTTTCCTGTCCTGACGGGGCTTTCTGCCGATGAAGCAGCGACCGAACGTGCGACAAAGATGGAGGTCTACGAACAGTTCATGAAGGAACTGGACGGCTCGGGGCAACATCTGACGAATTCGGTGAGCGAGGTGGATGTTGCGGATCCGGAGGACGTGAAGGCGCTGATTACGTCGGGGAGTTCAGACATCCTTGTTCACTTTGGGCAGGAAGATTTCCTGAAGCGGTACCAGGAGTTTGAGCAGCACCTAGTGGAGTGGAAGCAGCAGTATCCAAAGCTGGCGTCCGCTGACATGCGGTACGAGGGGCAGATTGTTCTAGAAATGCAGGGCGATGGCGACTCAGGGACCGGCGGAAAGACGGTGACGAGCGCAAGCGCGGAGGCTGCGGCACCTGGTATTGCGAAGCCGGCGGCGGCAGCGGCGAGACCGGTTGCCGAGAACTCTGCTCCGGCGAAGGCTGCGGTGACGAAGCCCGCTGCGACGAAGCCTCCTGTGACTAAGCCAATACTGAGCGCGGCTGCTTCGAAGCCTCCGGTGCCAAAGCCCCCCGTGGTGAATGTCGGTGCGTCGCGGACCGCTGAGGCGAAGCCTGACTTTTCAAATGCTGCTATGCCGAAGGCCGCCGCACCGAAGCCTGTGGTTTTGAACAATGTTGCGCAGGGCACTGCTGCAGCGAAGCCGGTTTTGGAGACGAATCCATGGGTGGCGAAGGGGAATCGGCCGACGGCTAAAAAGGTTGTGGCGAAGCGGGCGGTTGGCAAGCCGCGGCCGGGGTCGGGTGTGGATGCAGCGAACGAGAAGGTGTTTGCGAGGCTGGCGGCGGCGCATCGGGCTGAGCTGGCAAAGGAGCACCGAGCCGGTCTGGCGAAGGAGCATGGGCCGGAGACTGCGAAAGTTTCGAGAAATGGAAGAACCGGCGTGAAGAGTGGAGTGAATCCATGAATGCAAAGATGGACAACCTGATCACGGTGCTGGACGCGGGAAGCTCGAAGAGTTGCGTGTTGGTAGCGGAGTTGATTGACGGCGTGCTCCGATATCGGGGGCACGGCGTGGAGGTGTCGCGCGGGATGCGGCGTGGCGTGATCTCAGATTTGGGTCCGGCAGCGAAGGCGATCAACGCGGCAGCTCTGACGGCGGAGCGCTCGGCGAAGGCTCCGATTGAGACGGCGGTGGTGGGGATTGGCGGCCCGCATGTGAGGGGGATGAACTCGCAGGGCGGCATTAGTATGGGCAGCCGGATGAAGGAGATTACGCGCGAGGATGTGCGGTCGGCGATTGACCGAGCCCGGAGCGTGGGGCTGGCTCCGGATAGGGAGGTCCTTCATTTGCTGCCGCAGCAGTTTATCCTCGACGACCAGAACGGGATACACGATCCGGTGGGGATGGTGGGGAACCGGCTGGAAGTTTGCCTGCACCTTTCGACTTGCTCGGGGAGCGCATCGCAGAGTGTGGTGACGTGCGCGAATCGGGCGGGGCTCGAAGTGGTGGACACGGTGTTTGAGGGCATTGCGGCGGCGGAGGCGGTGCTGTCGGCTGACGAGCGCGAGCTGGGTGTCTGCGTGGTGGATATTGGCGCGAGTTCGACGGAGTTGGTGGTGTTCTTCGAAGGCAGCGTCGCGCATACGGCGGTGCTCCCGATTGGCGGCGATCATTTTACGAATGATCTCGCGGTCGGTCTGCACGTGAGTGTGGAAGAGGCCGAGCAGTTGAAGCGGATGTATGGGAACTGCGTGGTGACATCAATCCCCCAGATGAACGAGATTGAGATTGGCAGTGATTTGGCGGTGGGCGGGCACGCTTCGCGGATGGTGCGGCAGAGGTTTCTCGCGGAGATCCTGGAGCCTCGGGCACGGGAGTTGTTGACGATGCTGCGCGACAATCTTCGCACCGGTGGAGTGCTGGAGGCCATGGGCGCGGGCTGTGTGTTTACGGGCGGCGGATCACGCCTGGTTGGATTTTTGGATAACGCGGAGAGCTTGCTGCGGGTTCCGGCGCGGATCGGCTATCCTGTGCCGCTGAGCCGGATGCCTCCGGAGCTGGCGCAGCCGGAATTCTCAGTGGCGATTGGAATGTTGCTCTATACGCACAGGACGCAGGTGCGTAAGGCGAGCGAAGAGCAGGGTCTGGCGCAGAAGCTGAAGTCGATCTTTGCGGGGAGTTTCTAACGGTCGGGGTTCGGAAAGCGAGAGCAGAGAAAACGGCGGTTAAGACTGGAGAGGTGCGGCCAGAAGGCGCTGGGAGACGGTAGACTGGGGTATATGAGATTTTGCAAAAGCTTGGCTGTCGTTTTGTTTGGACTTTTGGGATTTGGGTTTGCTGCGGCGGCTCATGCGCAGGCGGGTGTGTATGTGGGATATCAGGCGACGCAGTTGAGCGACATCACGTGCTTTGCGGTGGCACCGATCAAGTGCTCGAGTACGGGAGGCAAGGTGAACCCGGCGGGAGTTCAGGCGGGCATCTATTACGATTTTCGCAACGTAGGGCCGATGCGGCTGGGTGTCGATTTTCGGGGTGGAACGATGCACTCGAACAAGTCGGCGACGAGTTCTGCCGGCGGTAACGACGCAACCGTATTGGATAACGCGCTGCTGGGTGTCAGGGGTTCCTTTCATACGCCGATTTCTTGGCTGAATCCCTATGTGCAGATGTCGGCCGGATACGCAAGAAGCAATGCGACGCTGCCGTTTGGAGCGACCACCAGCTCGTCGGGCACGACGCTTCTGCCGAGGTCGGAAGACAACTTCATCATGTATGAGGGATTCGCGGGGTTGACGGTTCACATCTTTCCGATGATCGACCTGCGTCCTGTAGAGCTTGGGATTGGCAACATGAACCGCGTTGGCAGCAATGGGGCGAGTGTGGATGGACCCAGCTCGGTTGGCGTGAAGTCGATTGGAGCATCGGTGGTGTTCCATCTGCCGTCGAAGTAACGAGTTGTGATTGGTGAAGAATAGGAAGAAGCGGAATTACTCCGGCTTTCTTCGCTGCCCCGCGGAATCGATCGTCTACGCGCAGGGATTGGCTCAGAACGGGACGAGCCGGTAACCGATCTAGGTGCACGAGGTGATTTCTTGAATGCCATCGAGGCATTCGCCGTGCAGAATGAAGAGAAGCGAAAGCCCAACGCTGAAGGAGATATGCCCATGTACCCGCCGCCTGGAGACGCAACCGGCGTTCCGCACGACTCGCCGGACGATAAGCAGCAGGATTCGCTGCGGATTCAGTATCACGAAGAGACTCGGCGGAATGCGCGGATCAAGGTGATCGGCGTGGGTGGGGGCGGCAACAACGCAATCAACCGCATGATCGAAGCGAATGTTGAGGGTGTTGAGTTTATCGCAGCGAATACTGATGTACAGGCTCTGGAGGGGTCGCGTGCTCCAGTGAAGTTGCAGTTGGGCGTGAAGCTGACGAGCGGTCTGGGCGCGGGAGCGAACCCCGATGTGGGCCGGCGGGCGGCGCTGGAGGATTCAGACAAGATTATTGAGGCGCTCGAAGGTGCGGACATGGTGTTCGTGACGGCCGGGTTGGGCGGCGGAACGGGTACGGGCGCGGCGCCGGTGATCGCATCGCTGGCCAGCGAGATGGGCGCGTTGACGATTGCGGTGGTCACGCGGCCATTTGCATTTGAGGGAAAGCGTCGTTCCATGCAGGCGGAACGAGGGTTGCAGGAGCTCCTGGAGTCGGTCGATACGCTGATCGTGATTCCGAACGACAAGCTGTTGACTACGGCAAAGGATGCAGGCTTCTTTGAGAGTTTCCGAATCGCGGACGATATTTTGCGCCAGGGCGTGCAGGGGATCTCGGACATTATTACGATTCCGGGAGTGATCAATCGCGACTTCGCGGATGTGAAGACGACGATGGCGGGGATGGGCTACTCGGTGATGGGAACGGCGCGGAGGTCCGGCCAGGACCGCGCTCGCGAGGCGGCGATGGCGGCGATTGCTTCACCGCTGCTGGAGGCCGGGGCGATTGACGGCGCGCGAGGAATTCTGATCAACATCACAGGATCGAGCAGCTTGAAGCTGAGCGAAGTGATTGAAGCATCGTCGATTATTCAGGAGGCAGCGCACGAGGACGCGAACATTATCTTTGGTGCGGTACTGGACGAGACGCTGGGCGATGAGGTGAAGTTTACGGTGATCGCGACGGGGTTTCGCGAGGCCATGCCGGCTCGGCGAGAGCGCATGATGGCTGCCTCAGCGTTGCCGACGGCGCATCATGAGATTGTTCCTCCGCGGATTGTGTCGCGGCCGCTGGTGTCGAGGGCGACTCACGAGGAAGAGCCTGCGGCTGGCGGGTCGCAGCCGTTGATCTTTGCTGCGGAGGCTCCGCGAGCGACGATTCGGTTTGCTAGCGAGACCGAGGTGGAGGAGGCGCTGGGCGGTGGAGTTGATGGGGAGTCGACGGCCACGGTTGTGAGTGAGTCAGCGGTGGAGGCTTCGGCGCAGCGGCCTGCGTATCCGGTGTCGTCGTACTATGAGACGGCACGACAGCAGGCGTGGCAAGAGCCAGCTCCGCGGATCGAGTATGCCTCGCACACGGAAGAGGACTTTAAGGCTTCCGAGCCGTCTTACCAACAGACGGCCGAGGAGTTAAGTGAGATGAGGCCCGCTGAAGCGGCGGCGGTGCCGGGTTCGGTGATTGCAGCGCCGATTCCTGTGGTCGTCGAGCACATTGCGCCGGTGCAGGAAGCTATTAGCCCGCGCGCCGTCGGGCAGAGAGAGTCGACTCCAGAGCTGGTTCCGGTGAAGGCTTCGGTATTTGACGATGATTTTTTCCGCAGGTCGAACCAGGAGACGGATGCCAAAGCTGCTGAGGATGAGGCGTCGAAGGTGTGGCCGGATGCGCGGGTTCCTTCGTTTGCGGGGTATGCGGGCGAGTCGACCGCTGAGAACGATGAGCTGGATATTCCGGCATTTTTGCGGCGAAAGACTTAGGACGTCGCGGTCGATGACCGTCGGTTTGTGGGGTGGGCGGTACGCCACGAAGCGTGATGAAGGACGGTAGGTTTCCTTCGTATTGCGGTCACTGACAAGATGACCCAAGAGTACGAACGTTAGATGTTGAATTTCTGCGGAGAAGGGAATCGATGGGACGAAGGATTTCATGGTTGGTTGCCGTATTGCTGATGCTGGCGGGCGTGTTGAGCGCGCGTGCGACGGTGACGCCGGTTCGGCACAGACACCGGGCCACTGCAGCGGCGAGCTCGCACCGCGTGGTGGTGCACAGCGCTCGGCGAACCGGCCGCGGTCGCCGAGCAGTGGCGCATGCTGCAGGTCGGAGTGCGGTTGGAGGACGCGTAGCCGTGGCGCGGGTGAGGGGTCGGCGAGGACGGATTCGGTACTATGGGGAGCGGTTTACTGCTAGCAGCTTTACGGATGTGAACGCTCTGACCGCGAATGATGTAACGGCTGGAGAAGATCCGGTGGTGCGAGCGGCGGCCCTGGAAGCCCTCGGGAACATGAATGGGACGGTGCTGGCAATCGATCCTTCTGACGGGCGGATCCTGGCGATGGTGAACCAGAAACTGGCGCTGAGTGCGGGAGCGGAGCCGTGCTCGACGATCAAGGTGGCAGTCGCGTTGTCGGCGTTGAAGGAAGGCTTGGTGAAGGCCGATACGCCGGTGAACCTGGGTGGACATTATTCGGTGGACTTGACCCACGCGCTGGCGCGTTCGATTAATTTGTATTTCGAGGTGCTGGGGCGTTCGATGGGTTTTGAGCGCGTGAAGCACTACGCAAATGAGTTTGGTCTGGGCGAACTGGCGGGGTATAACATTCCGGGCGAGCACCTGGGCGTGTATCCCGATAGAGTGTTGCCGGCGGCCAGTGGCGGAGTTGGCCGGATGTGCTCGTTCGGCGAGAGTATCAGCATGACACCACTACAGCTGGGTGCGTTGGTGAGTGCGATTGCGAATGGCGGAACGCTGTATTATTTGCAACATCCTACGTCTCAGGCCGAGGTTGCGAACTTCCACCCGCAGGTTAAGCGGCTGCTGGATATCAAGGATGTAATTCCGCAGATTCTTCCTGGTATGCAAGGTGCGGTGAATTTTTCGAATGGAACAGCGCGCTCGTTACGAACGAACTTTGGGCAGTTCCCGGTGTTTGGGAAGACGGGCACGTGCTCGGATAACGGGACGAGGTTTGGCTGGTTTGTGAGCTATGGCGATGCGCCGACGGGAAGGATCGTGACGGTCATTTTCCTGGAAGGTGGAAGGGATACCTTCGGCCCTAAGGCTGCCGAGCTGACCGGGCAGTTCTATCGCGCGATGTACGACCGGAACTACTTCCTGCAGTCAAAACCGGAGACGACGGCTTCGGTTGGTAGCGGCATAGGCGCGCGGTAGGCGTCTGCATCCTGCCAGAACAATTGCATCCTGATGATGCCAGGTTGGGCATCCTAATGGCTGAGGCAGTGGCAGAAAATGAAGATTCTAACGGCAGATGAGATGGGCTCGGCGGACCGACGGTCTGTCGAGGCGGGCCTAACGGTTTGGACGCTCATGCAGCATGCAGGCAACGCGGTGGCGCGGTTTTGCCTGCTCTGGAATGGGGTTTCGAACGACGATGGGCTGGTGGTGGTGCTTGTCGGCAAGGGAAATAATGGCGGCGACGGCATGGTCGCGGCCGTGCGACTGGCTGAGGCTGGTTGGCGGGTTCGGGTTGCGTTGCTTGGGAAGGCTAGTGACCTTAAGGGTGAAGCCGCACGGGCTTGGGCGATGCTTGGCGATCCTTCTGTATCACGCAGACCTGAGGCCGAGCCTCTGGATCAGAAGCAATCCGGTTTAGTACCAGAGGCGAAGCCAGAGCAAGCGGTTTCGGTGGAGACGGTTGAGATTGAGGACGCCGCGGGATTGCGGTTGGCGCTGGAGGGTGCGACGCTTCTGATTGACGCCGTGGTGGGGACTGGTTTCAAACCGCCCTTGCGCGGGCTAGCGGAGCTGGCACAGGGGTTATTGGCGGAGAGTGATGTGCCGGTAGTCGCCGTCGATATGCCGAGCGGGTGGGATGCGAATTCGATGGAAGAGAAGGCTGCGGGGGCTTTTCGCGCGGACGCGGTGGTGACCTTTACGGCTCCGAAGCTGGCGCATGTGTTTGGACATTTGACAGCGGAGACGTTTGGGCCGGTCGTGGTCGCGGATATTGGGACGCCAGAAGGTGCGATTGAATCGGCGACGGGGCTGACGTGGGGTGGGAGTTCGAAGGCAATCGCAGAGGTTCCCCGAGCGATCAACGGAAACAAGGGACGACTTGGGCATGTGTTGCTGGTGGGCGGGTCGTTCGGCAAGGCAGGCGCTCCATCCATGGCGAGCGTGGCTGCGATGAGGTCGGGGGCTGGATTGGTGACGGCAGCGGTGCCGCGGGATATCTTGTCGATTGTGGCGGCGGTCGCTCCGGAGCTGATGCTGACACCGCTGGCCACCGAGGGGTCGGGCGGATTGGCGCTGGAGGCGCTGGATGAGGCTTCCCTGGCAACTATGCTGAAGGGGATTTCGGTGGTTGGGATTGGGCCTGGGCTGGGGCAGGAGGGGTCGACTCCGGAATGGGTGAGGACGTTTGTTGAGCGCGTAACGCTGCCCATGGTGATTGACGCAGACGCGCTGAATGCGCTGGCCGGGAGGACGTCTCTGCTAAAACATCGGGTGGATGCTGCGGGGAGACCTCGGACGATTGTGCTGACTCCTCATCCGGGTGAGATGGCTCGGCTGGTGGAGATGAGTGTGAAGCAAGTTGAGGCGGATCGCGTTGGATTGGCTCGGCGATTTGCTATCGACCACGGCGTAACGCTGATTCTAAAGGGCTGGCGGACACTGGTGGCACATCCGGATGGACGGGTGGCTGTGAATACTACGGGGAACCCTTCAATGGCGAAGGGTGGGAGTGGCGATATCTTGACGGGGATTGTGAGCGCTATGCTGGCCCAATATCCGGAGAATGTGGCTGAGGCTGTGGAGGCTGCGGTGTTTCTGCATGGGCTGGCCGGAGACTTTGCTTGCTTGTCGCAGGACGAGCACACCGTGCTGGCAATGGATACGGTCGGGCATTTATGGCAGGCGTTTCGAGCACGAGTTGTTGATTCTGATGGGCTTACATGGATCTCCGGGACTGCCGCCAATGGGACGGGGCGATGAAAGAGTGGACTCGAGAGAAGCGACTACGGACGCGTAGTGAAAATGGGACACTGGCTCTAGGGGAGATGCTCACGGAATTGCTGCCTGCTCCGAAGCTAGTGGTGTTGCGAGGAGATTTGGGTATGGGGAAGACGACGCTGGTGAGGGGCATGGCGGCAGCGTTAGGTGCTGATTCACAACAAGTTACCAGCCCGACATTCACTCTGGTGCACGAGTACAAGGGGAGGAAGACTCGGCTGATTCACCTGGATTTATATCGACTGGAAGAGGAGCGGGAGATTGATGGAATTGGCTTGTGGGAGATGGCCGAAGGCGCGGATGCGCTGGTGTTGGTGGAATGGGGGGATCGCTTCGCGAGCGTGATGGCGCGAGCGGATGCAGAGATCGCGATTGCGCAGGGTGAAGCGGAAAATGAGCGTTTGTTGCTGGTTCAGTGGTAGGGACAGTGTAGATGCGAAAGGCCGCGAATGATCGCGGCCTTTATTTGTGCAGTTAGATCTGTTCGATCTTAGGAACGGGCGCGCCAGTCGGCGTTGGTACGATCGCGAATGGCGATGAAGCTCGGAACGAAGATGGTGGAAGCGGAAGCGAGTGCTACGAGTGCGAGGTACATAGTTTCTCCTGTGGCGCGCGCGACCGGGCAGGCCGGGATTGCGGCGCTCTACTACAACGTTTGGTATCGGTGATGGTGGTCCGTGCCTCCGGTGATGAGATCTTGACTCAGCCGTCGCGGTCGCGGGGAAATTTGAGGCTTGTGCGGTCCCAGGAGCTCACCAGGAACGTTCATTCACCGGTCACTCGCTCAGTTTAAGGAGCAGATCGGGATCTTATACACACAACCTGTTACGGATAAGAGTAGCGATTGGTTCCGCCGGACTCAATCTTTTTTGTCGTCCGGCTATCGCTCTTCCTGGCTGTTATTCGCACGCCACCCTTGGATTGTTGGGAAACAAGGCGAATCAGGTCTGAGTGTAGTACGGGGTGTATGCGATGTTGGTTCCGTGAAGGAAGAATAAACCCGAATTATTTGTAAAGAACGGGGGTCTTCAAGACCTTTTTCGGCCTTTATAGCGGTAGATGGCGCAGAGTTCGTCGCCGGTAGAACCGTATTCCTTTTGTTCAGCTATGGCCGCGAGGTCGGCCAGATGGTCGGCGGGGGACATGGGAACCAGACCGGTCCAAAGACGGGTGAAGGCAGGGTGGTGGTCGAGGTAGGAATCGTGCTCCGCGTTGACGTAGAGGAGGTCGAATGGCCTCGGATTGTTGGAAATGGATGTTTCTATGTGGCGGAGAAATCGGCGCAGGATGGGGAGTTCAAAGGGGTGAAAGAGGAAGGCGAGGGTGGGCTCGGAGGGAAGGGGATGGGTGGTAGCGTCGGCATGGTGGAGGTAAAGGGGCGAGAGGGCGTTTGCCTCTAAGTCATTGTTCCAAAGAGAGATATTGGTGTTGGCAATGGCTGCCAGGTTGGCGTTGAACTCTACCCCTTCAACGCGGAGGAAAGGGAATTGAGAGGCGAGGAGCATGGCTCTGCCTTTGCCGGCGCCAACATCGAGGAAGACTGTGTTTTCAATCGGTTGGGGGGCGGTGCGCTGGATCCATATGTCTAACAAACAATGAAGGATAGAGGGAGCCACGCCATAGTAAGCGGTCAGCTCGGAGACCTGTACATCGGTTCCTTCGGCGAGGATGTAGCCGGGGATGAGGCCGGAGGTGTCGGTTCCGTGGAGTTGGTCAAAGGGGTGAATGGCGGGTTCGGGCTTGCGTCTGGGCATGGATTTGAAATTCAGAACTTCTCTAGAAACTGTATCGTGCCCCGCATGTCAGAGCGTGCAATAACGATGGCTCAAAATACAGGGGTTCTACTACTCATCACAGACTGAGAGCGTGCTCCGTTCGAGATGATGAAGTTTGGATGGCAAGAATGCGGGACGCTCCGTTTGACGTCGGTAGGTTTGTTGTTGAACGGCTTAGAGGATGGGGAAGAGGGCCGGTAGGAGGGTGAGGTTGACGTGGGAGATGGAGGGGAGGCCGAGGAGACGGTTTTCGATCTGGGCGGAGAGTTGGGCGTTGGCAGTATCGTCGGTGGCAGCGACGGCGTGGAGGGTGATGTGGGCGATGTAGCGCCGGGGTAAGTTAGGGAGGGAGATATCGGGGTCTGGGGTGAGGGTTGCGGAGCGCACGAGGCCGGCGGCGACGATGTTGGGGCCGGTGGGGGTGTAGCAGTCGCGGAGAAGATGGAGGAGTTCGGCGTCGGTCATGAGGAGGGATGGTGGAGACGTTCTTACTTACTGTATCGCGTGGGCGAGGATGGGTAGAGCGACCGACGGCTTCGCGTCAGTCAAATTGACTGACTGGCCACTCGCCTATATAGTCGGGAGGTAGATCAAGGGCGGAGACGATGGCCAGACCGAGGAGCGAGGACAAGCGGAGCGCAATTATGGCGGCGGCAACGCGTGTGATTGTGGCTCAGGGGCTGAGTGCTCCAACGGCGGTGATCGCGCGGGAGGCGGGGGTGGCGAACGGATCGCTGTTCACCTATTTCGAGACGAAAGCGGAGCTTTGGAATGAGCTTTATCTTGATCTGAAAGCCGGGATGGCGTCTGTGGCGATGAAGGGACTTCCGGCGGGGGCTGAGCTTCGCGAGCAGTTTCTTCATGTCTGGACGAATTGGATGGGATGGGCTGTGGCTCATCCGGAGAAGCGGAAGGCGCTGGCGCAGTTGGGTGTTTCGGACGAGATTACGGCTGAGAGCCGAATGGCGGGACATAAGACCATGGAAGGGCTTCGCGATCTGATGGAGCGGAGTCGTGCGAATGGTCCCATGAACAAAACCTCCATCGGGTTTGTGGCGGTGCTGATGACGTCGGTGGCAGAGGCAACGATGGACTTCATGGTGCAGGATCCAGATAACGCGCGCAAGCACAGCAAGGAGGGGTTCGAAGCGTTGTGGAGGATGATTGCATGAGAGCTCTTTTTGCTGGATGAATGACTGACTAGACACATCCTTAAGGAGTAGACGATGACGAATGTACTGAAAGATCCTTCCGACCCTAAAGCCTATATTGTCACTGGACCGACGTCTGGCATTGGTCGCGCGACTGCGTTTGAGTTGGCCAGGCATGGCACGGTGGTGTTGGTGAGTCGCGATCGCGGGAAGCTCAAGGAGGTGCAGGGCGCTATCGAGCGAAGAGGGCAGAACGCGGTCTCGGTCGTGTGCGACTTGTCCGACCTTGCGAGCGTGCGGAGGGCTGCAGCGGAGATCATCGCGCTCGGTCTTCCGATTGCCGGGCTACTGAACAATGCTGGCATCTTCCCGATGCGTGCAACGAAGAATGCGCTGGGATGGGACACTGCGTTTGCGGTGAACCACGTTGGACCGTTCGTGCTGACGGAGGCGTTGATACCGAATCTTAGGGATGGAGCGAGCGTGGTCTTCATTGCGTCGGGCGTGGAGGATCCGGAGCGCAAGCCGGCGAGGATGGCGGGATTCCGTGGCGGTCGTTATCTTTCGGCAGAGGCGAGTGCGCGCGGTGAGTGGAAGCCGGGCGGATCGAAGATGCCAGGCGCGGATGCGTATGCGACGTCGAAGCAATGCGCTCTTGCGATGGCGCTGGCCTTTGCCCGTGAGTTTCCGCGGTTGCGGTTTAGCGCGGTCGAACCGGGATTCAGTCCGAGTACGGGGCTGGGTCGCGATGCGCCGGCGTTCCTCCGCTTCGTGTCGAAGTACGGGCTCTCGCTGTTGGCGCCTTACCTCAAGTACTGGAG
>Ga0302319_10017123_pt1 | contig 13297 bp, 13 predicted proteins | sample Bog_T0_2_FD_203319 | JGI IMG/M metagenome (GOLD analysis project Ga0302319, IMG submission 203319) | Peat permafrost microbial communities from Stordalen Mire near Abisko, Sweden - Bog_T0_2 | ecosystem: Environmental > Terrestrial > Soil > Wetlands > Peat | place: Sweden: Abisko, Stordalen Mire...
TACTCACCCAGAAAAGTCGCTCGCGAGCTTCGATGAGAGCACTCGCGGCGTGGTCGGGAAGGACGTAGACATCGAGAGCTCCCGCGTCGTCGAGCAAAAGCGCGAGGTCCTCGAGATCTTGATCAAGGTGCATCCTTGTTCGCGTTTCTAAAAGAATGATTAAATACGCCGCGGTCTTCAACGTGACATCCGCTTGAATGCCCAATTCCAGATCCGAGGAGTTCACCATGCCGGCCATGGCGGCGAGGTCAACGTACTCGAGCAGCGAAGGAGTCAGTCCACTCGCGACGATGGTGGGCACGATAGACGTGACGTTGTCGAGTGACGAGAAGGGAACCAAAATTGTGGCGGCATGCAAGAGGCGTGGCGAAAGCTTCAGTGTTATTTCGGTGACGAGAGCTAGAGTTCCTTCCGATCCAATGACCAATTGTGTCAAGTCGTAGCCTGATGACGATTTCACGACGGAGCCGCCGCTGCGAAGGATTGTGCCGTCAATCAAGACAAGTTCAAGTCCCAGCACGTGCTGACGAGTGACGCCGTGTCGAACCGCTCGCATGCCGCCGGCGTTGGTGTTGACGTTTCCTCCGAGGGATCCGGAGAGCTCGCCCGGGTACACCGGGTAATAAAGACCCGTACCCACGAGCGCTTCGTTGAGTTCTCGAAGGGTGAGACCAGGTTGCACCGTGACGACGTGGTCGTCCACGTCCACGTTCAAGACAGCGTTCATTCGTGAAAATGAAATGACCACGCCACCTTCAATGGGGGTAGCGCCACCTGATAGGCCCGTGCCCGAACCACGTGGTGTCACGGGAACATTGTGCGCACTCGCGCATTTTGCGATGAGGCTTACTTCTCGTGTGTTCGCGGGTCGCACGACCGCCAGAGGCTGACGGGGCGTGGGGTGGAGTGACTCGTCGTGGAGATCGTCCGGGTTGAGCGTCTCCGCAAACGTGACGTTCTCCTTGCCAACAATTTCCTGCAGCTCGCGAAGCAGTTGGTCAGTGTCCATCGGAATGCAACGCTAGTTGTGTCGTTGCCCGTTCAAGTTCCTCTTTTATCGCTTGAATTTTGGCCCGTCGGGCTTCGCCCGTGAGCGGAGCCTCTTCTTTGGCACGTTCGGCGAGGACGTTTTCAATGGGTCCAAGAAATCGAGACGGGGTTCGATCGGGAAACCGTGGGTCATTTCTTCCTTTGCTCCACGTAATGAGTAACGATTCTTCGGACCTGGTGAGGGCCACGTAGGCAAGGCGCCTCTCTTCAGAAAGTTCCGCTTCGCTCGTCGCGTTGTAGTTGGGCAATTGACCTTCGGCCCAACCCATCGCCACGACGTGTCGCCATTCGAGCCCCTTCGCGCGGTGAATCGTCGATAGCGCTACAGCGTTGGGCGTCTCGTTGTCGTTCCAGCGAACAGGCGCTTCAAAGGTCGCGGCCAGGTCGGAAGCGGGTGAGTGTTCGAATCCCAGGCGCTCAAAGGGGATATCAGCAGCCTCGAGGTAATTCGCTACGAGTTCCAACTGGGCATTCGTTCGCGCGAGCACGGACATTGATCGCCATGACGATCCTGGCTGGTGCTGTAGTCGAAGCCACGTAACAATTTTTTGCGCTTCTTCTTCGTCAGTGTCGCAGGCTCGCACGAGCGGCAGACTGCCACCTTCACGCGCGGGGTTAATTCCCGATGCACCTTGTTCGAGCAATGTATTAGCAACGGCGATGATGTTTGCTGTCGAGCGATGATTGCGCGTCAAGTCGAGTACGACGGTGTCGGGCCACGTTGTTAATATTTCGGCAATGAGTTGGGGATTGGCACCGTTGAATCCGTAAATGGACTGATTCGGATCGCCAACGCAGAACAGGTCAGGATCGTCTCCCGCCATTTGGCGAAGAAGCGCAAGTTGCAGCGGGTTCATGTCTTGCACTTCGTCGACGTAGAACGAGCGAGTTTTGTAGCGAAACGCCTGCAGCACGGCTGGCTCGTTTTTTAAGAGATTGATTGCTTCGGAGAGCAAGAGATCAAAATCAAGAACACCGCGTGCACGGCAGTATCCGACGTAGCGATCAAGAACGTCGGCGAACTGCGCGGCGGGCAATGGACCTTGCCGGCGCGAGGGTTGCGCTTGTCGACCGTACGTAGCGCCGTTAAGTCCCTGGCTTAGGGCCCAACCAATTTCTTGTTCGAGCCGCGGCAATTGCCAATCTTCAATCTGCAGTTCGTGAGCTTCGCGCATTTGTTCGGCGAGACCGTGCACCAGTCGACGACGACTCGCTTCGATGGTCAATGGCTTCAAATTGTTGTCAGCTCGGTACTGTTGCACAATGGTCATCGCGGCCTTGTGAAAAGTACCCGCTCGCACGTCGCGGATTCCGGCCTTTTGAAGTCGATCGCGTAGTTGATCGCCCGCTTTTCTCGTGAACGTCATAGCGAGCACGTGATCGGCGGATATTTCTCCGGTGGCCACACGGCGTTGAATGCGTAGCGTCAAGACGTGGGTCTTTCCCGAACCCGCGCTCGCACGCACGAGTAAACGAGGCGTGCTCGAGGTGACGGCCTCTCGTTGCTCGGGAGTGAGACCTACTAAGAGGTCATTGGAAAAGGAGATTTTGTCAATCATTGGTACTGTGACGCTACCGGCCAATTGTGACGTGCCACGGGGCGAGTGGGCGACCTCAGTAACCTGAACTACGTGCTACGCGCGTACGGGGACGGCGACCTCTTTGGTGAGCAGTTCGGCGAAGGTTCGCCCCAGGTACTCTTTTTGCACGGCTGGCGCCGTCAATTGGCAGATTTTGAACCTGCCGGCCAACGTTTGGCGAATCTGGGCACGACGTCGGTTGCCCTGGACTTGCCAGGTTTTGGAGCGAGCGTCGCACCGCTGGAAGCGGGCGGCGCCCGTCACTACGCGGCGTTACTGCTACCAACGGTTCAAGGTCTCGCGAGTGAGCCGCTCGTGCTCGTCGGTCACTCGTTTGGCGGTCGGGTTGCGGCCGTGCTCGCTGCCCAACATCCTGAGCTCTTTCGCGGATTGGTACTCACCGGCGTGCCGCTGCTTCGAAATAAGTCGAACACGAAGGCGCCGTTGGGATTCCGCAGTGCTCGTTGGCTTCACCGACATGGATGGCTCAGTGAGCAACGAATGGAAAAGGTTCGACAGCGTTTTGGCTCGCCCGATTATCTGGCTTCCTCCGGCGTGATGCGTGGGGTGCTCGTAGCGTCAGTGAACGAGGACTACGAAGACGAACTTCGTCGGCTCCACATTCCAGTGCGACTGGTGTGGGGCGAATTCGACACTGAGGCGCCACTGTTACAAGCACAAAGGTCAATGACGATGCTTGACGACGACGCCACGCTAACAGTGCTTTCGGGAGCAACGCATTTTGTGCCAACAGAAAATACGGAAGAACTCGTACGAATAATTGAAGAGTTGCTGTGAGTACGGGACGGGTCGTGCTCTCCGTTATTGAAGGCATTGCCCTCAGTAGTGCGTTCTTTGCGCAACTTGTTCGGTGGCTTCGCGTGTTGCAGCGCGAGCACTACAACCCTGCATCGCTCCGACTCTTTTTCGTCCGATGGAGCTTGCCACGCTTCGTAGGTGCCACTTCCGTCAGGGATTTTGGAAGAGAAGTGCCAACTACCTCGAGCACCGTGTTCTTGGTTGCGCTGGTTGTTGCGGTCGCACTGGGCTTTGATGACGTCGGCATTGGGATCTCCGTTCTTTATGGACTTCTCTGTCCGTGGAGACTTTCCATGAAAGGCCGAACAGGTCCACTTCATTGGACGCGACGCGCCACGACGATTGGCGTTGTTGCGAGCGCGGCGAGTGTGGCGATTGGTATTGCGGGAGCGTTTGATTCTCGACCCGCGTTGCTTGCGATTGTCATGGTCTGGGCGGTGCCCGCCACGTTGGACATTGCGACTCGCGCACTCGCGCCTTTTGAGGAACGCCAAGCGAAAAACTTCGTGGACGCGGCGACCAAGCGACTTCGGCGTGTTGAACCGCGCGTCGTTGCAATTACTGGTTCGTACGGCAAGACATCGACCAAGAATCATTTGGCGGACTTGTTGTCGGGTGATGCGAGTGTCGTGGCGTCACCGCGCAGTTACAACAACCGCGCGGGACTTTCGCGGGCCATCAACGAGAACCTCGCCGACGGAACTCAAGTTTTCATTGCGGAAATGGGCACGTACGGTCCCGGTGAGATTGCGGCGTTGTGTTCGTGGTGCACACCGGAAATCTCCGTGGTCACGGCGATTGGGCCCGTGCACCTCGAACGTATGAAATCACTGGATATCATTGAATCGGCGAAGTTCGAAATTACGAAACTCGCCAGCACTGTTGTCGTGAACGTGGACGATGAACGCTTATCGCTTTGGGTGGGGCGACTTCGCGACGAGGGAAAACGAGTACTCTCGGCGAGTCGCGATAGCGCTGCCGACGTGCGAGTCACGCCAATGGGAGACACCTGGCAGATAGAAATCGACAACCAAATCGTTGGCGAGGCCCTCGTAGTGGTGGGGGTTGAGGCGAGCAATTTGGCGTGTGCTCTTGCCGTAGGCGTGGCGCTAGGGCGGACACCGCATGAACTCGTCGCCGCTTGTTCCAACGTACGACCCGTTGACAATCGATTGAACGTTGCGACGGCTCCTTCAGGCGTCGTCGTAATTGATGACACGTTCAACGCCAATCCGGCGAGTGCGACGCGAGCATTGAGCGCTCTGGCCGCACTCAACTTGTCGGGCCGACGCGTGGTCGTGACGCCCGGCATGGTGGAACTCGGTGGCGAACAGTACCGAGAAAATGCAGTGCTCGCTCAGTCGGTGTCCGCAATGGACGCAGAATTAGTCACGGTGGCGCGCACGAACGCGAAAGCGCTGGCTGACGGCTATCGAGCAAAAACACGGCTCTTTGACAACCGGAACGAGGCGGTGGCGTGGGTGCGATCGTCGCTGGTGGCCGGTGACGGCGTCTTGTACCTCAACGACCTTCCCGACCACTACCCTTGATTTTCAGTCAATGACGCAGCGAGGTGTCGAGTGAAGATAGGTGTTTTGTTTGGTGGGCCGTCGCCCGAACACGATATTTCTATTCTCACGGGACTGCAGGCACTTCGCGAACTCAATCGCACCGGGCGAGAGGCAACGGGGATTTACTGGACCAAGACAAACGCTTTCGCAGCAGTACCCGACGACGTAGAAGCAGAAGCATTTCTCAGTGGTGTGCCCCAAGGATCGCGACCCCTTGATCTGCGATTTGGTGATGATGGGGGATTTGTCGAGCGTGGTGGCCGGCTCGCCAAAGAGAAAGCCCTCGAATTTGAGGCCATCGTCGTGGCCACCCACGGGGGACCCGGCGAAGACGGAACGCTCCAGGGCGCCCTCGATCTCGCTGGACTTTGCTACACCGGCCCGAGCGCCGCGGGCGCCGCACTCGGTATGGATAAGTGGGCGTTTGGTTGTGTCGTAGCAAGCGCCGGACTGTCGACACTTCCTCGTGCGCTGTTGACGGAGACGACAGACTCTTTAAATTTCGCCGGACCGTATATATTGAAGCCTCGTTTTGGCGGTTCTTCTATTGGTATTGACGTGGTGGCGGATTTTGCCACGGCGAAAGCCCGTCTAAAAAGCAACACGCATCTTTCCTTTGGATGCATTGTGGAACCGTTTCGTGCTGATCTTTATGACCTGCAGATCGCGGTTCGAACATTCCCTATCCTTTCGCTTTCGGCGATTGAGAAACCACTTCGACGAAGCAACGATGCCGAGATTCTTAACTACCGCGACAAGTACGTCGGTGGCGAAGGAATGGTGTCAGCACCGCGAGAGTTACCCGCACCACTACGCGACACTCAGGCGTCGACGATTACTGGGTTGGCTGGCGAACTCGCGGAACTATTGCAAGTTCGAGGTGTTGCGCGGATTGATTTTCTGGCTAATGAAAGTGAAATCTACGTAAATGAGATCAACACCATTCCCGGCTCGCTTTCCAAGTATCTGTTTGTTAATCCGCCGGTGACGTTTCGCGCATTACTTGATGACCTCATTGCTGAGGCTCTCGAACGACCAACTCATCGCTACAGCTCGGTCGGTGCTGACGGAATTGTTCTTCGCTCGGCCGGTTCCATCGCGGCCAAACTCGCGTAGTCGCGGGGTTTGGTTAAGCGCCTCAATGAGCACATCATTATGAGGGTCGCACAGACGCGCTTGTTCAATAGCCCAGAATGCCAAATTGACGTCGCCTCGCTCGGACGCCTCGTGAGCGAGTGCTAGTCCGGCCCATTCGCTTTCTCGCTGCAATCGAGCAAGGTGTCCCTCCGAGAGAAACCACTCGAATCCTCGAAGCGCACAAGCCATCGGTTCGCCCTTAATAAGTTCCAGGGCTTCACGCAACGTCGAAAGTACGTCGACATCACCATCAGATTTTGCTCGCGCCACGAGAGCGTGGAATTGTTCGAGATCGGATCCGAGGTCGTGAGTTTCATAGCGGCCGGCGGCGGTCACGGCGTGGAGTCGAGGGGAGCCGTTCTTCATTCCTAAGCTTCGCCGAACGGCCGTGGCGGTGTTGGACAACATGCGTACCGACGCGTCGTCGTTGCCCTTGGCGAGTACTCGCACACGGAGACGTTCACCCGTCACGGGTTCTCGTCGGTGCACCGCGAGATACGCCGTCATTTCAACGCAGCGTCGACGAAGCGTGGGCGTAAAGGCTTCGACGAGGCCAACAATGGAGGGCTCCGCTCGAAGCAGCTCTACGCGAATGCCGAAGCTTTCGTCGCTCGCGACGCTCGGCGACGGGCGAGTCGTCTTTATCTTCAGTGACGCGGTGGCAAGGACGGGCAGGGGTGTCCACGCTTGGAGTTGCCACGAAAACGCCTCCTGGACGTTCATTGGTTCTTCAGTGAGCGTGACGCAATGCTCCGCAATCTCTTGGTCGAGGTCAGACGTGCAACCTAAATACACGACGATCTCGTGGGGCGATGTCCGAAGTGCGAGACCCCGCAACGCCTCGCGCTCCGTCTCGACTGTCTTGAAGGTCCCTTCAATGTGCATCGCTGCCGCTGCGTTGCTGAGCAGAACCCTTGCCGCGTTGGCTGAAAAAGGCAGGGTCCCGCCGGGACGAGCAAACGCGACGACGACGTTGGTCGCGTTTTCGCCAAAAGCGACGGCCAAAACATCGTCATGAAAGACCGAGTTCTCTTCTGGTTGATCGACGGGCGACCACGCGACAATGCCGTTAGGGTCACCAGGAATTAATTGTTGCAGATTTTTAAGACTTACTTCGTCAAACAAACGCAGTTCGTCGGTGACTGCGTCGACATCGTCGTCATGGACTTCAAATCGAGATTGTTGAAGAAAATCGCGACGTCGCTTGGCCACCATGGCAAAGGGCAACGCGCCCAACGATGCCACGCTCCACGGTGTTCGCTCGCCCGAGCCGCGGTGCAAGGAAGTTGGTGTCGAGGAGGTCGCAGTGGGTTCATGCGACGTCGGCGACGTCGCGGTCGTTGGCGGAAGTTGCGTCATCACGCGACGCGGCGCTGGCGGTACACCAACGTGCGTCGTTTGATGTCCACTTGTGACGATCGGAGGAATGTGTAGTCGCCAACCTGGACGAATGAGCGAAGGGTCAGTGACCGCGGAAGTTGTAGGCGTAGCGACTTGGTTGAGTTCAAAAATCTTTGACCACTCGTGACCGTTGCCAAGTTGTTGTTGGGCAATAGACCAGAGTGAATCACCTGGTTCGACAACGTACGTGGTTGGTTCAGGAACAGAGTTCTTTTGCGACGACGAAAGCGCGCCGGCGTTGGTCGAGAGTGAAAGGATCATGACAATGACGGCGGCCAGCCACCCGACACCTCCCACGGCGAGCGCCACGTTGACGCCACTTCGTCGACGAATGACGTCAATGCAGACGCGCACAATCAGCCAGAGCCAAAGAACAACGAGGCAGGCAAAGACGAATTCCAAAGCCAGCGCGTGGGAAAGTTGATGCACGGAAGACCAAGCGTGAAACAGTATGTAGGGGAGTGCAACAACGTAAAAAAGCGTGAATACGCCTCCGACAATGTCGCCCCGTTGGCTCTTTACGCGCTGAGTGTCCACGTCGCGTTTTGACTTGGGTCGAGCAGGCTGAGCTCGAGGCTGCATGTTTCGTTGACGTTGATGTTCACGTTGTTGGTCAAGGTTTGACTCGCGACGTTTGGACAGTTGAGCACGGTGCTCGTGGGTTGTGACGTTTCGAGAACCCACGACCCGGGTCCGCTGAGGGGCACGCCGACGCTGGAAAAGACCGAATCCAATTCGCCGTGAAGCTCGTTGTTCGTCGTTAGCCGCGCGCTCAGCGTTTCGTTCGGCGCGGTCACGTTGACGGAGGGCTTCACGGTCGTTGTCACGCGTTGAGGCGCTGGAGTTGATCGAAGAACGATGGTGACCAATTGGCGAGATGCGGTCTTCAGTGGCATGGTCTGGTTGATGGGGCGAGTCTGGACTGTCGTTGTGGGGCCATCGAACTTGGAAACGGGCACCCGCGTCGCGTGTGGGAGCGCCGTAATAACGAGCAGGAGAGCCACCAGGAGTAGTGGGCTGGACCAAGCCAGCGGTCGATATGCGACCGTTGGCCGGCGAAACGTCATGGTCACAAGAAGGTATCTCGTCGTTCATCAAATATCCGGTCGCCCTAGAGAAGAAACGTCAACGCGAAGTGTTGAAGTTCCTGTTGAAGGGCTCTTTGTGAGCTTCGATCGAGGGCCGCCAAATCCTTGAGAGATTGCCCCTCGAACACGCGGCGATAGGTAATTGTGGCAATGCGGTCGTGGGGACCACCTCGAAAGCTCTCGAGTCGGGTGAGAAGCGGCGACGCCTCGCGCGCCACGACATCAATTGGTTCGAAGCGAAGAATTTGACACTGACTCTTTTTCTCCTTCAACATCCAACGTCGAAGTCGACCGCGTAGGGCCGAAAGCACATCGGGTGCTGCGTACTGGCGTGCTTGACCGGCCCACTGGGTCAATAGTTCGTTGGCCATCGACACGCTTTCTCCCATAACTTCGCTGGGGTCGGCAAAGATCCCGTTTCCCCAACGCAACTGTCGACACGTACTCACAATTCCGGGTAGCAGGGTTTGCAAAAGTGCCCTTCGAATATGCAGGTCCGTTGCTTCGATGAGCATGGCGCGGACAATGTCAGCACGCTGTTCGACGCTTCGGCCACCACGGGGCTCGAGCACCCGCACGAGGTCCCCTAAGTCGTGGACACCGTCGAGGGCCAAATCGGGGTGCCCATCGATAATTTTCTGGCACGCCAGTGATGAATAGGGTGCGTGGCTTATTCGGAGCCATTCGTTTCGTAAAGCCGTTAGTACGTCGTAATTGTTTCCCATGGTTCGAGTACACGAGACACCGGACCGTGGCTTCCTACCGATTTCGCGCACATATTCGAAACAACTTTGGATTCGTCATTCGCCGGTCGAGGCGTAGGCTGGCGTTATGGATATTGAAGAGTTTTACGAAGCGAACGAAAAGCGCAGGGATTCAGCGGAATTTGAGTTCGGCAGCGAATGGACGGATAGCGCTGGCAACAACTACGAACTTTCCTGGGTAGAAGACACCGGTGAGTTGTATCTGATGCTCGGACCCGAAGCCGCGATTGGTCAAGATCCGTTCGGGGATTTTTCCGTTGTTCCCGAAGAAGTAGGCGAGTTACACGTCGTCGTCATTGCCAACGTGGCGACGCTCGAGAAACTGCTCTTCTCACTCGAAGATTGGGAAGAAGCAATGGCTCAGCCTGATTCGCTCAAGTGGTTGCACGAAAAATTCGGCGCAAAGGCCTAACGCTTCGCTGTACTACTGCGCGATTACGGCAGTGACAGAACGCAGGACAGCGACGCCTTTATGAATGCGGCAAGATCCTGGGCAAATTGTTTTGAATCGTGCGCAATGGCAGTGGCCAATTTTGTCGCCGTGGACGCACCCTCTTCAGTTTTGAGAATCGCGATAAGTCCTTGCAACGCTGACTTCACTGACCCATTTGGTGCCTCTGCGGCCAGCTTTCCGTAGTACGCCACCCCTGCTTTGACGTACGCCTTGTAAGCAGGCGTGTTGCCAGGTGAAACCGTCGTAATTTTCTGTGTCGTTAACGTCGTACAGAAAGGACTCAATCCTGCTTCGAGGTGCTTAGTTGAAGCACCGCTTGGCGCCACGGCACTGAGTGCGAGCAACCCCGTGAGTCCAATGGCGCCCACCACCCGACCAGACCTACTGAGAATTGATTGAACACGCATACAACTCCTTTTCGAGAATCATCGCCGACGGTTTCGTTGAACTCCTTATAGAAAAACCTAACCTATGCGAGGTGGAATTGCCGAATGAGGTTCGAAAATTCTTGTCCTATATATAAATTTTTAGGAGCCCAAATAGGGAGAATTTGAGTCCGCCACCTGACAAATTTGCTGCAGCGACGGAATGAGTTCATCAATTGAAACTCGTTGCGCTTCGCCAATCGTGGTCATCAATGGATTCCAACTGCCATCGGCAGATGTTGCGCGGGCGGCGTAGGGCTCGGCCTTTAGCAATTCTCCAATGGCTTGCGCTTGCAACTGGGATGCCCGAGCTGTACTCACACCTTTTACTTCGCTCTCTTTTTGCAAAACAATGGCTTGCTTTACAAAGTGGCATGATTCGCGAACCTGACCAACCGCTCCACCGGATCCACACGCACTGAACAGTACTCCGGAGGAGGCGAGAGCGAGGAGTGCGAGAGATCCTCGAACTACGCGAGCCATGACTCGGCCGCTTGCAACAAAAAGTCACTCACACCGCGTCCTCGCTCGAAGAGATCGCACAAGGGGTCGTCACCCTTGGCCACCCGCGCCAAGGAAATTCCGTGTCGCGCGACAATCGAAATGCGTCGTTCGCTCGCGTCGGTGGCAGAAGCGAACGTATCGGTTGCCGTGACTTCGAGTGGCATTTCCATACCACCAATAGGCGCGAGATCAATGGCGAGACGTAGCAAGTCAGGCGAGTGCGGCATGGGAGGAAGTCCCCACGTAAGAACCAACGGAAAGTGAAATTCGTCGGGCGGATCAACGTCTTCGGGCAGACCCATCACCGCGTCTTCAAACGCGAGAAGTGTCCGAGGATCTACGTCAAGCGTTATGTGAAGATCAACCGGGCCGCCGCAACCGTCTTCCGGATGTAGATCTACTTCCCACGCTTGTCGCAGCGAATACGTCTCGACAAAGTGACGTTCATCGTGCACGTGGAAACCGTGATCGACGGCGTGATCCTTTAAATCGGCGACGAAGCCAGCGACATCAATAGCGGCCATTGCTTCTCAGGTTAGTCGTCATCACCGCTAGCGTTGATGCGTGGATGAAAAGCTTCTTCGGCCTCTACGTGAAACCGTTGACGCCATTGCCACAGCCATTGTGGGTGTGCGTGGCCGTGGTTTCTCAGGGATTCGTGAAACGCAGTACCACCTTGACGTCGCGGCTGACAACGCCGCCCTGGCCATTCTGGTTCCCGCGGGATTCCAGGTGGTCAGTGAAGAGTCGGGTGTCACGGGCAGTGGGGACTACACAGTGGTGATTGATCCAATTGACGGTTCAACGAATTGCGACCGAGGCGTTCCATTCTTTGCCACGAGCCTCGCTGTTGTTCACCGCGGCGAACTTATTGCGGGCGTGGTGTCGAATCAAGCCACCGGCACCCTCTACGAAGCAGTACGTGGCGGGGGCGCTAGTCGCGACGGAGTAGCAATTCATCCCAGTGGCGAGAAGGATGTTGCGAACGCTTTAGTAAGTTTTTCGGGTTGGCCTTCACGTAATCTCGGCTGGGCTCAAATGCGGGCCTTAGGAGCGGCGGCACTCGAAATCTGTTTAGTCGCGGATGGTTCACTGGATGCCTTTGCCGTGGCGCAGCACTCGACACTAAACCCTTGGGACTATCTGGCGGGAATGCTCATCGGACGAGAGGCGGGAGCGTTTATTGCTGATTATCGCGGCGAAGAGCTGGTGACTGCTGATCGAATCGTGCGTCGTCCGGTCATTGCCGGCTCTGAAGAATTGCTAACCACTTTTCTAGAGGCGGACACACTCTAGGCTGGTGACCCCGGGGCGCTTAGCTCAGTTGGTTAGAGCAGCTGACTTACATTCAGCAGGTCGGGGGTTCGAGTCCCTCAGCGCCCACGAATTGTTGACCAATTTACAACGTCCGTGATGAGGGGAATGCCGTCGAGCAGATCCAATTCACTTCCCAGCGCTATCGGGATGTGGGATTGATCTGAGGTCAAGATCATCGATGTTCTCGAAGTCTGACGGGTTGCAAGTGAACAGTGGTAGATCGTTGGCAATTGCCGTCGCTGCGATCATCGCATCAAACGCACGCGCACTCGACTTTCGTCCTGCACGACGAAGGGATGCGGCGACGCGACCGAAGGACCGTGCTGCTGCCGCATCGAATGGGAGTGGCTGGAAGTCGGCCTCGGCCTGCTGGAGACGTAGTTGTCGTATTGCCTGCTCCCGTGGATTGGACGCGACGAGCGGACCGACAGAAAGTTCGGCGAGTGTTACGGCCGTGATCATCGGTACTTCCGGGAGCGTCGAGACGTCGGCGATCCTTTCAAAGAGGACAATGGTGCTGGTGTCAAGAACGCCGCGAACAATGGGAACTAACGCCATCACAAAGTCTGGTCAAGAATTGAGTCCACGTCACGACGAAGGGATTCAGGATCCATCGGCGGCAACGATGCCCACCGATCCGCCAGTGCCAGTGATGACAACGGAGGCGGCTCCAGTGGCAGAAGCTGCGCGACTGGCTTGCCGTCTCGCGTCACTGTTAGGTGCTCACCCAAGGCAACGCGATCGACGACCTTGCCGCCATGATTTCGTAGTTCGCGGATAGTTATTTCGGTCATGGAGCAAGCGTATCACGCGTGATACAAGATGAGACGACCCTCGTAACCGCCTTCGCTTAACACCGAGCGCCACGACGACCCGTTGGACCCCGGAACCGCTCGCCGGGGTTCGAAGAGGTGACCACGAGGGCGGCTCTACGCTTGTCTCGCAACAATGCTCGTCATCGTGGTTGCTATGCATTAGCGGATGACCAGGGACGCAAGGGGGTTCGAACATAGTCGCGTTACCTCCACCAAGTTTTACTTGGTTCTCCGATGGTTCTCCTCAGCACCGTTACGAAAACAATTGCAACTTTGAACATCAATTGGTGTGTGAGACAATTCAAAGATGAAAGCAGCACAATTCGAGCGCTTCGGGGGCCCGGAGGTCCTCAAGATTGTAAATCTTCCCGA
>Ga0302319_10017124_pt1 | contig 13297 bp, 10 predicted proteins | sample Bog_T0_2_FD_203319 | JGI IMG/M metagenome (GOLD analysis project Ga0302319, IMG submission 203319) | Peat permafrost microbial communities from Stordalen Mire near Abisko, Sweden - Bog_T0_2 | ecosystem: Environmental > Terrestrial > Soil > Wetlands > Peat | place: Sweden: Abisko, Stordalen Mire...
GAAACCATTGAGAACTACCTCAAGTGCAACAACGCTCAACCCAAGCCGTTTAGGTGGACAGCATCGGCTGAGTCCATTATTGAGAAGGTCAACCGATGCCGGGAGATTTACGAGACACTACACTAGACTGTCGCGAACGTCGCCAGCCCGAGGTGGTGCGTACTGCAGCGATGGACGGATATCGCTTGCTTCGAAAATCAGGTCAATCAGGTGATTTATCGTAACCCGGGTTGCGCTCCCCACGTTGAAGGCGCCGGAGACCCTCGGTTTCATTCCTGACTTTCGATTCGCTTGAACGACATCGCGAACGTTTACGAAATCGCGAGTTTGCTCACCATCGCCAAATATGGTCACCGATTGACTTCGCAATATGCGAAACACAAAAATCGGAATTACGTTGCCATACGAATCGAATCGCTGGTTCGGTCCATAAACGTTGAAGTAGCGCAAGCACACGCAATCGAGGTCGTACAATTTGGAATACACCAGGCATTGTTTTTCTGCGCACAGCTTGGAAGCTCCGTATGGCGAGTCCGGTTCGCAAGGGTGATCTTCTGAAATCGGTAGCGTCTTCAGTTCACCAAAGATTCCTGCCGAAGACGAGAAGACTACTTTCGGTACCTTGCTCATTCGAGCCGCCTCTAACACATTGAGAGTCCCGAGTACATTTACGTCCGAATCACAAATCGGGTCATCGATGGATCGTTTGTTGCCCACCGAGGCCGCCATGTGATAGACGATATCCACCTTGTCCATAATCCCTGGTAGGGTGGATAGGCGCCTTATATCTCCATTAACAAACCTCACGTCGAGCGCGTCCAGATTTCTCAAGTAACCCGATACGAGGTTATCGAGGATCGTTACGCTATGCCCCTCCGATGACAATTCACGGGCGAGGTTTGAGCCAATAAATCCTGCGCCGCCTGTAATAAGAATGTTCATGTTCCTTAGTTCTCTCGTCTCCAGTATTGTTTCCCTAATGTCCCATGTGCATGTGAACTGCTGTCTGCAGGGAGCTGGCCTACTTGGACATTTTTTTTCGAGAAGTTGAGCACAAATACCGAGACTTCGACTGTTCGAAAAATGTGCCCCGATTTTCCAAAAAAGGTTCTTGTTTTAAATCTGTATCGAAGTTGGAACAATAAATCGGCACTCATCGTCAGCGTTTGGAATCTGGGCTATCTCATTGCAGTGGATGCCAGATTTATGCCTGCGACGAGCGATTAAATGACGCCCACCGTATCAGTAATACTTCCAACCTTCGAGAGGGCGCCCCTTGTCGTAGGTGTCATCAAAGATGTTCTGAGGCAGCCCCTTGAAAGTGTAGAAGTCCTTGTTATGGACGACGGTTCATCCGACGACACATGCGCTCAGGTCGGAGCCATCGACGACGCTCGGATTATCTATTGGAACCTAGGAAAGCTCGGTGTACCCTCCGTCTTAAACGAGGGAATCACCAGAAGTTCTGCTCCCTATATCATGTTTTTGCATGATCACGACATGATTGAGCCGGACTTGCTTACCGCACTCGCGGAGGCGCTCGATCGAAACCCAAGCGCGGCGTTCGCATTCTGTGGCTATGTTTTCTTTGATTCGCAGATGAAGCATGAGCAGGAACGATGGCTCTTCGACCTTCCGGAACTTTCGGATGGCAACCGGTTTCTGCAGAGCATGCTGATGCCAAGCATCAACTCTCCAGTGCTTGCACTGTCAATGGTTCGCCGTTCAGCACTCGCGAATGAACTCCTGAATGAGAAAGTCGGCGGTTGTGCCGACGTTGAGTTGTGGCATCGACTGGCATCGACTGGCGATGTTGCCTATGTGAGGCGCCCGCTTATCAAGATACGCGGACGCGATCAATCTAGCCAGTTTGCGCGCCCTAGTTCGACCCTGGAACTCATGGCCAATATCGTGAGAGTCAAGGAGTCGTACATCAGTCGCGTTCCCATAAACCAACAGGCAAGACTTCGACTCGGTTGGCGGAGGCAGATCAGCCGCGGCGGGATCTACATTGCATGGAAAGCGCTTGAAGCCGAGGATCGAAAGACGCTGGTAGCTGCGAAGCGTTATGTCCAAATTCATGGTTCGACTCTCGGTAGGATTGCTCTCAAGACACTTGCCACCCTTCCGCCCCCAATCGCAAGGACTATGCTCCGCATAGGGCGTCGCGCCGTTCGGCTAGCCAAGAGGTCTACAACATAGTGTCGGTAAGGACAATTTCCGTTCAGCGCAATATGATTGCGAATTACCTTTGCCGAGGATGGTCGGCATTGATGGGCCTTGCCTTCATTCCTATGTACACCAAGCTCATGGGAATCGAGGCGATGGGAGTAATAGGGTTATTTGTCACCCTTCAAGCACTGTGCCTCTTGCTTGATGCCGGTTTAAGCACAACTTTGAACCGAGAACTTGCCCGCATGACGCTGTTCAAAGAAAGCGCTGAGAACATGCGCAACCTATTGAGGACTTTCGAGGCGCCCTTTTGGGCTGCTTCGTTCACCGGAGGCGTTTTTGTAATTTCGCTCGCATCGTTCATAGCCCACCACTGGGTGCATGCCCATTCGATTGCCCCGAACACGGTCCAGACCGCAGTCTGCCTTATGGGCGCAGTTCTCTTCTTTCAGTTGCCGCTATCGCTATACGGCGGCGGACTTCTTGGGCTTCAGCGGCAAATCGAATACAGCGTATTGAGCGCTGTTTGGTACACCCTGCGCTTTGCGGGCGCCATCGTGGCTTTGAAGTTGTTCGGTCCTAGCCTGGCAGTCTTCTTTGTTTGGCAGGTACTCGTCGCAATGTTTGCAACCGGCATGAGTGCGATCGTGCTCTGGAGGGTCTTACCGAAGTCGAGTCTGAGGGCCCGATTCGACTCCTCTCTTCTCGGATCCAGATGGAAATTTGCAGCAGGTATCGGAGGAATTTCGGTCACTCTGCTCATCCTAAATAACGTCGACAAGGTGATCCTGAGCCGAGCGATATCCTTGCAGGCGTTTGGGTACTACACCCTTGCCTGGACACTCGCCAATGCAGTCAGGCTGCTTGCAGATCCGCTTTACGTGACGTTCTTTCCTCGCTTGTCCCAGGCCTGGGCGTCCGGAGACACAGATAGCCTGGGGGCTCTTTACCACACGATATGCCGATTGATGGCGATCGCCGTCATCCCGTTTGGATTGACCTTAGCCTTCTTCGCACCTGAAGCGGTTCTGGCTTGGACTCGATCCCCGGTGCTGGTAGCAAATACCGCGTCGTTGGTAAGGCTGCTTGCGATCGGGAATCTATGTCTCGCTTTGACGATCGTGCCCTATGCATTACAGTTGGCAAGCGGCTGGACATCCTTGGCGCTTTGGTCTAATTTAGTCGCGGCATGTCTGCTCGTTCCCTTAATGGCAGTCTTGGCAACCGCTTATGGCTCGCTCGGAGGGGGCATGGCATGGCTGATTTTAAACGGCTCCTATTTATTCGTCACCGTCGTCGTGATGCATCGTAAGCTCTTGCCTGGGCACCTGCGGCAATGGGCGATCACCGATATTGGACAGACGATCGTGGGAGTCGCTCTTGTCCTCGGCGCTGCAAGATTGGCAATGCACAAGCCTCAGAGCCCAGCGGCTGCCCTTGTCGTGCTTGCAGTTGCCTTCGCTTTTTCTCAATTCGTGGCTCTCGCGACATCTCCTATGCGTTCACAGATCTATTTGAGATTTGGAAGGATGTTGCAAGCCAGAGGAGTTTCTTAGTATGGCGTCACCGAATATTTCCCTCGAAGGCAAAAAAGCATGTTTCTTCGTGAAAACGGACGATCCTTCTATCCTGCAACGCAACGAGTTTTATCGTGTCGATCTGGACATCCTAGCCGACCTTGGACTAAAGACTACGATTGTTACGGATATTTATCATGTGCCCCATGCGGACATTTATGTAGTCTGGTGGTGGACATGGGCCTTTGTCCCCCTGATCCGGGCCAGGTTGTTTGGCAAACCGGTCGTCATTGTCGGCGCATTCGACCATGTCATGCCTGATGGGAATTTTCAGATTTTCCCCAACCGGAGCGCGTTGCAAAAGACTCTCATTCGATGGGCGTTAAGGAGTTCCAACGTGAATGTCGTCAGTGCAGAAGATGAACGTGTGGCGATGTCCCGTATGTTCAAGTCCAGTCCGATTGAAGTCTGCCCTCACGTCCTCAACACCGACTTGTATAAACCGGCAGACCTGCCAAGAGACTCTTACTTCCTGACTGTTTGCTGGATGAACCACGACAATGCTATTCGAAAGTGTGTCGCCACGAGTATTAGAGCCATGGTCGCTGCTAAAGATCGTCTTCCCAGCTACCGCTTAGTCATCGCGGGAGACAAAGGGGATGGGTATCCAGCTTTGGCGAACCTAGTAAAAGAGCTTGGAGCGGAGTCCTATATCGAGTTCACAGGGCTCGTCTCCCAAGAGGCGAAAATCGACTTGATGCAGAAATGCACGGCTTATCTGCAACCGACCCTTGCCGAGGGGTTCGGAGTGGCAATCCTAGAAGGAATGAGCTGTGGCGCACCCGTCATTGTGAGTCCAGTTGGAGGTGTTCCGTCCGTCGTCGGAGATTGCGCGCTGTTGATCGACGGGATGGACGTTGAAGCTTTGAGTAACGCCATGATCGCTGTCGTAAGCGACAAGCGACTTAGCGCCGAGCTCAGTCGGCGCGGGCGCGAACGAGCCGTGAGTGAGTTTTCCTACTCCCGCCGGCTGGGTGATTTCCGGCGCATTCTCGGTTATGCGATGCAGTGAGAACAGAGCTTGGAGTTGAAATACCTCATGACACGGACCAGCGGAGCTTATCGATCTTGATGGGTGAATATTGGCTTCGGCTTGGTCGGGGGCTCATTCCATGGTGATCGTCTCTCGTGTTTCGCAAACTGCGGAGCGCCGGGAGGCGATTCGTGAATTTCGTTGGCTGATACTTCTTGGGATGCTTCCACTCCTGTTTTCTGAGACGCTCGGCATCCCGGGCGCGAACCAGATCAGTAGTCTATGCGGACTCGGGTGGATGCTGGGCACTGGGTTATTGCTTTGGGCCAGCGACAAACCGATCCGAAGCAATCTTTGGGTTTGGACCATCTTCTTCGTGTTCTTGATGGGCTTTTACGTGAAATACTTTGCGTTCGCCTTTGGAATCGGATCTCCTGTATTTGACCTTTTGATGCCTGAACTCATGTGGGCAGACACCAAGGATCTAAACGACGCGCTGGTTTGGTCGACGGTCGGATTTCTTGCCTTCTCACTTACAGCGGCCGTCATGCTTAGGATTAGCTCGGTATGCGCCTTGGCGAGAGCGCCAAGGCCCGAGCTTATCAATCAACGGGCTGTCTACTGGATTTTGGGCGCGACTTTCGTTGGAGTAGTCGGAAGCTTGGTCGCGGCACTTATTTTTGGGTTCGGTCAGATGGGGCTGGAACACCATGAACTTCCTCTTCACTTAGATGCAGTTTTCACGAGGTTCCGCATTTCGCTAGCCCCGGCGATCTTCGTTGTCGCTCTCTGGATTACCGATCATAAGTTGACTCGCAAAGTTTGGGCCGCATCCCTTCTTACGATGATCGCGAGTGCGATCCTGGATGCCTACGTACGTGGTAGCCGGGGGAGCATCGTCCTTGCGTTCCTACCCCTCATATTTCTCTGGTGCCTTTCGGGGACTTACACGGCGGGCCGAAAGGCGCTCACGTTGGCAGTCGTCTTGCTTACCGTCGTTCTGTTCCCTTTATTTACCGGGCTTCGTGGCGAACGAATTGCCTCGGGTCAAGGCATCGACTATGACCAGCAGACGGCTGCAAAACAGGCTACCTCTTCCGAAGGGATCGGATTGTCGTTAGATCAGGTCGCGGGACGTATCGTTGGTATCGACTCAATGATCGAGATCCGTCACTATATGCGGACTGCACCGAGCCCCGACGTTTCAGTGACGACGATCAATCCATCCAGATTGGCGTGGTTGGCTAATGGAAGCGCGATGGTGATCTTCATGACCTATAGCGTCGTCGGAATTCCGGAGGAGATCGTCGAGGGACGCTCGCCGGGATTTCTTGGCGGTCTTTATCTAGTCGGTGGTACGGACGGTATGGTCATACTTACCGTGCTGTTCGTGTTGCTGGTCGCTTTGGTTTGGCAGCGAACCGCTAAGCATCCGTACGCGGCGCCGCTCCTTGCCTATATCGCATCCGCGATTCTCAGTTATACCGAGGAAGGGGTTTACGGATTGGAAAACCCTATCTCTACATTGCTGGCCGTACTGATCGTAATTTGGCTTTTCAGACGGTTCGTGGTCGGCAGACCAGCCCGCACAACGGGCTTAGAAAGCATTTCAAGTTGAGATTCTGTTTGTTTTGACGGGCGGGTAGGCGCCCTGGCCTCCAAGTGAGGAACACACCTGATATCGAAGGCCTATGACGCACGGCATGCTGCCTGGATGTTGCGTCCAAGGAACACGTTTGCCTTCCCAGAGCGAAAGCGGGTCCCCTTTCCTCGCGCAGACAATGCCACCACAACGGGCTTCATTAAGCTTTAAGCGTCCATACTCTACGAAGGTGACTAGTGCTTTTGTCAGCCGAAAAATATCATTACGCGAGCCGGCAAGCAAGCAAGCAAGCTGACTCTTACGCCGCATTGATTGACGCAAGGTCCGACGAAGATCGAGGGTGAAGATGACCGAGTCCCACCGTGTCAAATCTCATCCGCTTGCGGTCCGCATCATCGGTGTTTCACCTTCAGTGGCTCTCCGTGGAGAGATGCTCTCTTTCGGGATTCTTGCGGATGACGAATTCAATCTGTCGGAACTCCAAGGCTGCCGCGTCATCCGATTTTTATCATTCGCTGCCATCCAATTTGAGTTTGGGTATGCCAAACGGCTCATCGCAACGATTAATGAAGGGAGCCTCGAAGCCTTCCTGGAGGGTCTCGGAACTGGCTATCGGCGCTTCTGCCTCGAGTCGGCGAAGCTCTTCGGTCAACATTGGTCTGAGCTACTGGCGAGCGACCAGTACCTGGCCCACTCAGATTTCCAAAAGTGGTCCGAGCAACACTCACCACCGCGACCGTTGAACATCCCACTGCTGCGCTCACTGAAGATCGAAAAGCAGACGCTAGATATCTTTCATTCCCTGGTCGGCACACCCGAGAGTCGCCAAACAGCCATCGAACGTCACAACGAAAACTTCATTTCGGCGGAGATGAATCGGTACAAAGAGCTATTCGACCAATGTGGTCACGGACTCACGCTTGCTCAGCGTAGGGCGGTTGTGATCAACGAGGACAACAACCTCATACAGGCGGGTGCAGGTAGCGGCAAAAGCGAAACGATCGTCGCTCGCACCCGTTATCTCATAGCTCTGGGTCTTTGCGAGCCAGAAGAGATTCTGCTGGTGGCGTTTAACAAGAAAGCTGCTATCGAGCTTTCCGAGCGCCTGGAACGTGCCGGCGTGATAGGCCCAACTGTCGCGACGATGCACGCACTTGGCAACTCAATGATTCAAAAGGCCCTTCCCCGCTCAAGAGTGATCGACGAGACGGTTCAGGGCGGAAATGCCAGATTTGTCCAGATTGCTTTAGAGTCCCTCTCTTCGATAGACTCTGCCTTCCAAAAGGCATTGCTGGAGTTCAATCTGTTTTGGAGATACCCCGTTTCTGCTCCCCACGCCTTCTCCTCAATGGAGGAATACGCACGCCACGTCAAGGCGGGGAATCTGGAAACGATCACGGGTCAGCGCGTGAGGAGCCGCGAGGAGGTCATGGTGGCGAACTTTCTCACCTCCATGAATCTGCGCTACGTCTACGAGGCGCCCTATCAGTCCAAGACCGATTTCCGTCCGGATTTCCGCTATCAGCCAGATTTCTTCCTTCCTGACCATGATATCTACATCGAACACTTTGCGTTTGATCGGCAAGGACGGGCGCCTGAATTCATGGGTGGCCAGAAATACGTGGAACGAGCCTACGAAAAGCGGGAGCTGCACCTAAAAGGGGGCACGGCGCTACTAGAATCTCACTCCTGGCGCCTATACGAGAAAGACCCATTCGCAAGGCTGGCTGCTGCGCTAGAAGCGGTGGGGATACCCACTCAAGCGGCCTCGCCTCAGGACCTCCTAGACTTAGTCAGTCGTCGCCAAGAACTGTCTGCGAGCAGTCTAGCCAAGTTTGTCACTCAGTTCAATGGGCTTCAGAAGAACGCCCGCCTATCCTACGACGAACTCGTTAAGAGGGCGAGGGCTCACACTCAATCCAGCCGCTGTCTGAAGTTCCTGGACATACAGCGTCCACTCCTCGAAAAGTATCAATCCGTTCTTGCAAATGAAGGGCTCATGGATTTTGACGACATGATTCTGAAGGCGACACAGCTTGTCAAAGAAGAAGGCAATTCACACCAATTCAAGCAAATCCTTGTCGATGAATTTCAAGACGCCTCTAGAGGCAGGGCTGAGTTTCTAAAGGCGCTAAGGTCACAAGCCCAAGGCTCAAAACTCTTCTGCGTCGGCGATGACTGGCAGTCCATCTATCGCTTTGCAGGCAGTGACGTCACTTGCATGACTCGCTTCGACGGGCTGTTTGGCCCGACGAAGACGACAGTGCTTGACCGCACCTTTCGATTTGGCGACGTGATCGGAAATGTCAGCGCTGAGTTCGTGACCAGGAATCCGAACCAATCAAGAAAGACCATCCAGGCAAGCCCCGCTGCCGCCAGATTTCCCATCGTGGTGATTTACGAGGGTAACAGGCAAGACGGAGTTCTCCGAGCACTTAAACGAATTATCGAGTCAGCCGCAATGGATGGCGCCACGGTGTATGTTTTGGCACGATACAATCGATTCGTAGGCGACGAGAAGATGCGTGCCTACCGTAGGGTCGTTGGAAATCGTCTTAGGATCGAAGGTTCTTCAATCCACAAAGCAAAGGGCCTGGAGGCTGACTTCGTCATCATCGATCAAGTCGTCACAGGCGCCGACGGCTTCCCAAGCGAGAAAGAAGACGATCCACTGCTCGAACTTGTCCTCGGCGACGAAGACCCGTTTCCAATGGCCGAAGAGCGACGGCTCTTTTATGTTGCCCTGACCCGTGCACGGCAACAGGTCTTTATCGTCACTTCGGAGGAAACCGAATCACCGTTCGTAAAAGAGATCATCGAGTTGGCATCACCAGATGTCGTCATCGATGGAGCCGTCAGGGAACAGCGCGTCATCTGCCCCGCATGTGAATCGGGATTTCTTGTCGGCAAGCTCCGACGAGCGGATTCGGGTCTATTCTTCACTTGTAGCAATGGTCCCGTTTGCGACTACATTGAAGACGCATGCCCCGGTTGCCGCAAGGGCGTTCGCAGGCGAATAACAGAAGCCACTGCCCGCTGTCTAACTTGCGGGCACGAATCGGAGATATGCCCAAATTGTCATCGAGGTTTATTAGTCAAGCGGCAAAACAAAAGCACGGGCGAACGTTTCTTGGCCTGCTCTATGTCCTTCAGCGACCTTCATAAGTGCAAATACACGAGGTCGATCTCAACTAGATACTAGGTCTGCGACCGACTGAACACTCTGGGTTTCCACATGCGGCACCAAATGTGTCGGATCCCAATTGACACAGATCTCAAAAACAGGTCGGTGTCCTAATGACTGGGCCGAGCCTTCACGCCAGGATGGCCGCTGCTGGATAGGGTCGGGCACGGCGGTTACAGCGTGTAGAGAGGCATGCATTGGGGCTTCTAGCAACATTCCCGTCGAGGATCGGGGGTAGCGACCGATCGTCGAGGACCTCCTGGTGCGACTGAGGCCGTCGGATGCGACACCGCTAGAAAACACTTGGCCCGTAAATTAGCCTGGTTTGACTGGTCTCCGCTAATCATACGGCAGGAGACCGAGCATCCAGAACGGTGTCCCAAAGACGTGTCTTGCTGACTCGTATCGTCGGAGATTGGTGCGATAGAAATGAACACCGTCACCGCACAACTTGGATGAGTGGACGTCTGCGGCGGCCGCATTGGTTACGGGTGCGGTCAGCCAACCTTGACGGTGCGACTCGTATGCGAGAAGCCAGTGTTCCGAGTTGAAGTCTGAAACAGAGACCGTGCCCTCTATTTCGGCGAAACTTACCCCGCCGCTAACATATCCAAGGGCCCTGGCGTGAAGGAGCAGGAGGGATACGACATCGTCACCCATGTTGGCCGCCATTTGAGCGGCGCTGTCAGGAACGGGCAACTGATTCTCGATATACCCCCATATCGCCCAAGCGACATCGCTGGCAAAGCCTCGCGGCGCCTGGATCGAGGCAACCCGATTCAGGGTCTCCGAAACCAACGCCAAATCAGGCTCCATGCCTTGAGACGAATAGAAGGACAGAATTCCTAGCACAGTCGGCAATGTATCGGGCTCGACGACAGCAACCTGACAAATCAATTCCTGAGCAAGCTTCCACTGGTAGCGGTGGATTACCGACGCCTCAATGCCATTCCGATCAACTCTCTTATACAGTTTCCTTACGGCGTACTTCAAGACGCCACCCTGGGGGAACTGATCTGCGAATTCGAAGGCTCTGTTAAACAAATCGATCAGGGAGGATGCCTGATTACGACCGTCTGGCCTAATCTCGAAGCCCTGGAGGGGCCCCAGCCATGGGTCAGCCAGTTTCTGCGGGAGCCGCAATACTTCGGTCTTAGCAGCATTCACTTCCAATTCATAGTCGCCTAGGGCCCGCTCCAATCTGACATTGAACTCCACGGCCTCATCTTCAGAATCAAAGCCGACTTCATAGTCGTCGTACCAACGATAACCCCTACCCTTTAGGCCAGATGCGACTTGCATGTCGATCTGCGAGAGCAGTAGTTCGGAGATCATAAACGATGTGTCGGGGCCGATCGGGATACCGATGGTCTGACCATCTTGTCCTTCCCTCAAAACCTTATCGATGACATTCCCAGGAAGAGTCTTGTCGCGGGCCGCGGCCTTTGACGTTGCCTTCGTATGAAGTGCCCAAGGAATCGAGTGAGTGTATACAGAGGGGTAGAACCGTGCAATGTCCACTTTGGAAATGAACCTCGCCTTGCTCCTCACTTCAGCGCGATACTCCGACAACGTCATCCCGTACCATAGCGGAGCAACCGCACGGCGGCCCGTATATTGAAACGTTGGCTTGCTTGAACTGAGCGGTGAGGCTTCAGTGATAGTCTCAATGTCCGATCTACAACTGCCGATGGCCAGGGCAAGCCGCCACTGGTTGATCGGATTGGGAATACCGAGAAGCCTTCTATTAGTGCCTGGGCGGGCTAGATTGTGCCGAACCAGTTTTGTGGTGAATCCTTTGTTACCGAATGGGCACCAGAGATCACTCATGTAGCCAGTGTGGCGATCTGCGAACTCGGCCAGTGATCTTGTCGAGAACGGGGGCGGCAGTTCCTTCGGAAAATATCCAGCAGAGAGGATACGGCTGGAGAAAGAGGGTAACCGCGATCCTGTCAATGTCTTCCTCGCCCTATCAGGGATCCCCAAGCACACTTGACGGTGGCTATATTGCATAGGACGTGAGCACACAGATACCGATAAGATTCGCGCATACTGTGCTCTGCTTGCACAATCTGAATCGTCATTAGCTTCGACTTGGGGAACACTGACGATGACCAATAAGTGTTTGTGTTCACTCTGCCCAAACTCCCATACGAAAGCGAATATCGAAGTTCACTACGTAATCCAGTTCGACGTCATTGAGACCAAAGGCCTCTCCCAGCACGATGTCGATTTGATCGATAATGTCCTTCGCGAGCTTCGGGTATATGCACTGAATCTCTTTGCGCCCGTACTTTTTGTAGTTTGAGGTGACAACCCGACTGGTGCCTGCAAGTCGTTGCGAAAGTTCATATGACAGTTGCTCAAGCCGTTGAACTTGTGCATCAGTCGCGCGAGAAATTGGAATGCCCATTGCCTTCACCTCCCGTTGATTGAGGTTTCTGCAGTCAGAGACCATTGTCAAGTAGAGGAAGAACAACGATGAGTTCAGCGCGGCTTCGGCAATGGCCCGATCTCGTTCTGAACTAAATCGAAGTTCTTTAAGCTCACTTGGCCTCTCCAGTTGGCCATTGGCGACACGAATTTCAGGGACGAAGTCGATGACCTGCACAAATCCGCTCAACTTACGTGTGTAGTAAAGAACGGCGTCGCCGCCGCTGACGATTCGCGAACTAACGGTATCGGGCGTTGTCCTAATCCGTTGTAGAATCGTCGCTTCAATACCGTTCGAAACCTTCGGGATAGAGCCAGGCGATCGTAATCCAGTTGCATCACCAAATGCCAAGTTAGGGAATAGGTGACAACGTGCTTCAGTTGTCCACTTGCAGTACCTTGTTGTCTTGATGCTGCCGTTGCGGGATTTGTCACAAAGAATTATGCTAAGCCGTATGTGTTCCAATCCCTCAAACAGCTTGCCAGGTCGGTCATTGAAGCTGGCTATGTGGACACTGCCTGACCCGACAAGTGTGTCTTGGAGTTCAGAGAAATCTCCTGTACAAACTGACGACACTGGGACAATCATTCCAAGTCTGCCGCCTGTATCACACACCGACAGAGAACGTTCCATTACAAGCGAGTACAGGTTTCCACCGCCAATGGATTGGTAACCTAAAAGTCCGTAGGAGGAGGCGATTTTCTCGATCTCTACGTAAGGTGGGTTGCCCACGACAGCCGAGAACCCGCCATCTGCCAGTAATACCGAAGGGAATTCTACAAACCAGTGAAATGGCGTGTGGCTACTCTTGAAATCAGCGAACTTAGTGTTGGACCATCGACTAAAACCAGTCCTGTACAGTCGCCAAATATCTTGGTCCACCTCTGGCCTGATCCTGTTGGAGGCAGCTCTAACCTGGTCCTTCGTAACTCGAGGTCCTGGCATACCAAGCATCTCGTTTCGGAACGCATCGCCAACAACCGCGTATTCGGCACAGAGGCTTACAAGACGACTGTGATCGCGCTCGAATGCTAGAGTTCCAGTTGTCGTTGCGGTACCAAGTTGGACCTGCTCCCACAGTTCATCGATGTGGGAGATCCGTGAATAGCCAACCAGAGTGTTGCCGCTTACAACATTAAAATCAACATCGGGTAGAGGCTCAATTCCAAGGTTCTCTGCACCGTCTGTGGGCTCGACTTGGGATACTAGTGTAGTGTCTCGTAAATATCCCGGCATCGGTTGACCTTCTCAATAATGGACTCAGCCGATGCTGTCCACCTAAACGGCTTGGGTTGAGCGTTGTTGCACTTGAGGTAGTTCTCAATGGTTTCCACGAGTTCAGCGACCGAGTCGA
>Ga0302319_10017125_pt1 | contig 13296 bp, 11 predicted proteins | sample Bog_T0_2_FD_203319 | JGI IMG/M metagenome (GOLD analysis project Ga0302319, IMG submission 203319) | Peat permafrost microbial communities from Stordalen Mire near Abisko, Sweden - Bog_T0_2 | ecosystem: Environmental > Terrestrial > Soil > Wetlands > Peat | place: Sweden: Abisko, Stordalen Mire...
CCATTGGCGACAGGACCGTCACGCTCGAGAAGGTGATGATATTCCCAACCCGCATGGGCGCCGATATCGATGAACTCTACGGCAACCGCGGCCAGGATGTGGTGGCAAACTTTGCAAGCTTCACCTTGGATTTCTCCAACATGACCTTCAGCCTGGGAGCGCCGCTCGCTCGCCAGGCCGCCAACCAAATATGGCGCTAACTCGCCGCCGATACCTTCTTCGAAACCGCAACGAGTTCGAACTCCGGATCTTTCCGTTCTACGCCGTTCGCAAAACCCAGCGTCTTGCGCAAATCCGCTTCCACCCGCGCGCAAAGCTCCGGCTGGTCAATCAGTGTCTGGCGCGCTGTCTCGCGTCCTTGGCCGATCCGTTCGCCCTTGATGCTGTACCACGACCCGCTCTTCTCCACCACGCCTTGGATCACGCCCAGATCGAGAATATCGCTCTCACGCGAGATGCCTTTGCCGTACATAATGTCCACTTCTGCCTCGCGGAACGGCGCGGCCACTTTGTTCTTCACAATCTTGACCTTGGTGCGGTTGCCCACAACCACCTCGCCATCCTTGATAGCCGTCGCCCGCCGCACATCAATACGAACCGACGAGAAGAACTTCAGCGCACGGCCGCCCGTCGTTGTCTCCGGGTTGCCGAACATCACGCCGATTTTTTCACGTAGCTGGTTAATAAAGATCAGGCAAGTATGCGCCCGCGAGACCGAAGCCGTCAATTTACGGAGCGCTTGCGACATCATGCGCGCCTGCAAACCCATATGGCTGTCGCCCATCTCGCCTTCGATTTCAGCCTTGGGCGTGAGCGCCGCCACCGAATCGATCACAATCACATCCACGGTCTGTGAGTTAACGAGCGCCTGCGCGATTTCCAACGCCTGCTCGCCATAATCCGGCTGCGACACGATCAAGTGTTCCGTATCCACACCCAGATTGCGCGCATACGTTGGGTCAAGCGCATGTTCCGCATCGATGAATGCAGCCGTTCCGCCCACCCGCTGCGCCTCGGCAATCACGTGCAGCGCCAGCGTGGTTTTGCCCGACGATTCCGGGCCGAAAATCTCAATCACCCGTCCGCGCGGCAGTCCGCCCGTCCCCAGCGCATTGTCAATGGAAACAGATCCAGTTGAGATCACATCCACCGGCAGCGCGGCTTTTGATCCTAGCATCAGCACGGAGCCCTTGCCGAACTGCTTGTCCATCTGGGCCAGGGTGGCGAGTATTTGTTTACGACGATCATCCATGTAACCAAGAAGTCACCTTCCGCCCCTGTGCGTCTCTTGTCGAGATCTATCAGAAATATCCCCTACTTCTACCCCCGGAAGGCATGGTTTACGAAAAAACTTACCCCCATTACCAAAAATCGTGTAATAGTACTAGCCAAAGGTACCCCCGATTCAATATCCTTCTCTTTAATGGCACAAATGTTCGGCTGGCGTCAGACTCTGTTAAGTGGTCTCGCCTTTTCGTCTCTGCTGGCAGCATGGGGCCATGGCAACACCAATTTTGAAGACAAGCTTGACCGCTCCTGGAAGCACTACCGGAACCCGGAGTATGGCTATTGTGTCAGCATTCCCTCGCGTTGGGAAAAGGGCGAGGCCTTTGAGGGCGCCGGCCTTTACGTTCATTCCGGCCTGCGCAAGTTTTCGCGGCCCGTGGGTTCTATCGATTTTGAAGCCATCTCCCGTGCCCCTCAAGATGCCCGCATTTTGCCGGTCAACCTGGCCGATAGCTTGCAAGACCATCTAACCGGTTTGCAAAAGTTTGAGCGCGCCGAACGCATGGAGATCTTGGAAAAGCGCGATTTGCACATGCAGGGTAGCGCCGCGCTCTTCACCAAAGACCGTTATTACGACCCGCAAGAGCGCGCCACTTGGATGGAAGAAGTGCTCTTCGTCAACCGCAACGAAACGCTCTACCGCTTCGAAGTGGATTGCCGCGCCGATCAGATCGAACGTTTCGCCGCCGTCTTCGAACACTTGGTCGAAAGCGTCCACTTCGACTGCTCAAACTAGCGTCGCCCACAAACATGAACGGGGACGGAGCGCTGTGGAACTAACATGCAAAACTGCTTAGGTGCCATGCGCCTATGTCCCCATTCGCGAAATGCGTCCAATAAGAAACACCATTTTAGGCCTAATTGAAAAAAACTGCCTATAGGCTCGGGCGTTTCTTAGAGAATCAGCCCATCAGTCGATGACAAATTGCGTCGCAAGCCGTCGCAACATCGCCTTTCGAAAACCACTCAAGAACTCCATAAAACCCTCAATAACTACTCCACTCCCCAAAACTAGAACGGGGACGGACCGCTATGGAACCAATTCAACTTTCGCCTTGGGGGCCATAGCGCTCCGTCCCCTCTGGCCCCAAACCCTCACTTCCCCGTGATCTTCCGGATAAACGCCGTCTCATCCGGCCGATAAGCCTTGCCATCCTCCTTGAAAATGTCGTGGAACCACACCGCTGGCGGATGGTCTACATATGGCTTCTGCCAAGAATCCCAAGGCAAATAGGTCTGCGATTTCCCCGCTACAAAGCCCCAATTAATCGCCGCCACTTTCGCCTCCTTCGCCACCGGCAAAATCGCCTCGAACGTGCTCCCGCGCGGCCGCGCCATATATTCCGTACACAAAATCGGCCGCCCAAACTGCTGCAGCCATTTCACTTCGGCGCTAAACTCTTTCGGCGGATCGTAGCTATGAAATGAAATCACGTCCGACTGCTCCAACTGAATCTTCGCCATCGCCGGAATCTCTGCCCCGTTCGCCGGCGGCACACCATGCCAAACGCCACTCGTCAGCGGTTGCACCGGATGCACCTCACGCGCCCACGCAAACACTCGCGGCAGCAGCGCCTCAATCAACTCGCCTTTGTTCTTCGGGTCTTTATAAGACGAATCATTCCGGTTATCCGGCTCATTCCAAACATCCCATCCCAAAATCCGCTTGTCATTCGCAAACGCACCCACCACGCCTTGCACATAAGCTTTCAATCGCGGATACTGCCTCTCATCTTCCAACGCACTCGCCCCTGGGCTCTGCACCCAACCAGAATTGTGTACACCCGGCGTCGGTGCATGCTGCTTGCCCAACTTCGGATTCGGATCCCAACAAGAATCGAACAGCACAAACAGCGGCTTGATATGGTGCTTGTTTGCAATCGTCAAAAACGTGCTCAGCCGCTTCGTAAACCCAGCCTTGTCTTGCTCCCAGAGCAGGTCATGCAGGAACACGCGCATCGTCGTCATCCCCAAACCTTGCGCCCATCCCAGTTCCAAATCAATCCGTTTCGCGTCGAACGAATCCCCCTGCCACATCTCCAGTTCGTTAATCGCGTCAGCCGGCAAATAGTTGCTGCCTACCAGCCAAGGCTGCTGCGCATACCAGGCGTTGGCCTGTTCTGCCGACCAGCGCGGCGGTTGCGCCGCCAGCAACGGTGCCATCAGCAAGGCGAAGATTACAAATTTTCTCATCACGTTTGTTGTATCAAATCGCATTAAAATAAGCGCAAACCTCCGCGTGCGCGTCTAAATCTATGTGCGAATCCTACTCTTCAGTGGCAAAGGCGGTGTGGGCAAAACCAGTGTTGCTGGCGCCACCGCTGTCCACCTGGCCGCCCAAGGCAAGCGGACCCTCATTATGAGCGTTGACCCCGCTCACAGCCTTGCCGATTCCTTCGACCTCGAAAACACCCTCTTCCACGGCGCCACTTTCGATCCCGTCAAAATCGCCGACAACCTCTCTCTCCAAGAGGTCAACATCAATCACGAACTCAAGCGCCACTGGCAGGATATTTCCAGCTACATCACCAGCATCTTGCGCACCACCGGCCTCTCCGGCGTCGAAGCCCAAGAAATGGCCATCTTCCCCGGCATGGAAGAACTCAGCGCCATGATGTATGTCAATCAATACCGCAAGTCGGGCGATTTCGACGTCATCATTCTCGATTGCGCGCCCACTGCCGAATCGTTGCGCTTCATCAGCCTTCCCTCCACGCTCGATTGGTACATGAAACACGTCTTCGGTTTCCAACGCAGCCTGCTTAAAGCCGCGCGCCCCATGCTCAACCGCATCGCGCCTGCCGAACTGCCGCCCGATAGTTACTTCCGCAACATCCAGGAACTCTTTCAAAAAATCGAAGGCATCGATACCGTTTTGGAAGATCCGCAACTCACCAGCGTCCGTCTCGTCACCAACGCCGAAAAGATGGTGCTCCGCGAAACCCAGCGCGCCTTCGTCTATTTCACTCTCCACGGCCTCACGGTCGATCACATCATCGTCAACCGCCTCTTGCCCGACACTGTCCACGACAATTTCTTCGCCGCTTGGCACGCCTCACAACGCAGTACCCTGGCTGAGATCATCCGTTACTTCGATCCAGTCCCCACCAAGCAAGTGCCACTCTTCGCACAGGAAGTACTCGGTTACGATCGTCTCCGCGGCATGGCAGAAAGGCTCTACGCCGCCGACGAAGATCCCTCCGCCGTAACGCGCGACACACCGCCATTCTCCTTCGTTCGTGAAGCCGACCACTACGAAGTCCGCATCAACATGCCCTTTGCTGTAAAAGGTGAAGTCGGCCTCTTCAAAAAGAACGACGAACTTGTCGTCGAAGTCGGCACCATCCGCCGCCACATCGGCCTGCCCACCACCATGACCAGCCTCACGCCCGTAAAAGCTCGCTTGACCGAGCGTATGCTGGTGGTAGAGATGAAGGAGCCCACTGTATGAGCGAAGACACCGCCCGCCCCACCGCCGATTCCGTTTGCGGAGCCTTCCGCACGGCTTTCGATCAATTGGGAAAAGTGATGGCACCGCCCGAGACAGTCGAAAAGCATTTCCGCGAAGCCCGCAAACACGTGCTCCTGGGCCTCCGCGAGCTAATTGACCATCGCATTCAGAAAATGTCGCAGACGCAAGCCAAAGGCACCAGCGTTCCGGTTGATTAGATCTCAGCCTGAAAGTTGTCTAGAAATTGCCGCAACCGCACATCGCGCTCTTCCGCCAAACGTGTGCCCGTGGCCGTTTGAAAACTCCCCGCTAACTTCAAAAGCTTGTTATAGAAGTGGTCTAGCGCAAACTTCCTGTCATCTAACGCCCGCGTCTTCCCCGTCGCGTCGTTTGCATCATACAGCGAACTGCCCATGCGCCCTGCCGTGTAGAAACAACGCGCCACGCCCACAAAGCCCATCGAATCTAGCCGGTCGGCATCCTGCAAAATTTTTGCTTCCAGGCTCTCTGGCTTAATCCCGCCCGAATAACTGTGTGATTCAATGGCATGCGCCACCGCCGCGATTCGATTCGCCGGCCAGCCTTGCTTCGTCAACAGTCGCGACGCCTTCTCTGCCGCCAACCAAGAAGCCAGCGCCCGCTGCGGCGAATCTTTCTCCACCGCCACGCAGTCGTGCAACAGCACGGCGGCAACTAGAATCTCCGCGTCCCCGCCTTCTATCGCTTGAATCGCCTTAGCATTCTTCCACACGCGCCGCAAATGCGCGGCATCGTGCGCGCCGTCGTCATGCTGCACCGCGTGCGGCAACAATATTTCTGCCAGGTTTTCGAATGGTTGGAAGTCAGTCGGCAATGGTGATCGTTGGGCTCTTCTTCAGTTTCTGTGCGCTACTTTCGGCTGCCAGCTTTACAATCGTCTGTGCCAGTTCCTCAAATCGCTTCGCCTGCGCACTGCCCGCGCCTACCGCCGAAATCGGCTTGCCTGTATCGCCGCCCTCGCGCGTCGCCGGGTCTAGCGGAATTTCCGCCAGCAGCGGCAAATGCATCTTCTCCGCCGTCCGCGCACCGCCGCCCTTACCGAACACATACAGCTTCTCGCCATTGTGTTCCAAATAGCTCATATTCTCCACAATGCCCAACACCGTCTCGCGCACTTGCTCAAACATGTTCACCGCTTTGCGCGCATCTTCCAACGCCACGTCGGAAGGCGTCGTCACCACCACCGCACCCGTCAGCGGAGTCGTCTGAATCAATGTCAACTGCACATCACCCGTGCCCGGCGGCAAGTCAATCACCAGGTAATCCAGTTCGCCCCAATCCACATTGCGCAGAAACTGTTGAATCACCGAATTCAACATTGGCCCGCGCCACACCAGCGGCTTGTCGCCCGGATTCAAAAACGCCATCGACATTAGCTTCACGCCATAAGCTTCGAGTGGTTGAATCCTCTGCCCAATCGCATGCGGCGTCTGCTGAATGCCCATCATCAACGGTACGTTCGGCCCGTAAACATCGGCATCCATCAGTCCCACCGCGTGCCCAAGCCGCGATAAAGTAATCGCCAAATTCACCGCAATCGTAGTCTTCCCAACCCCGCCTTTGCCCGATCCGACCGCAATAATATTCTTCACGCCCGGTATCGGCAGTTTTGGTTGCTCGCCCGAGTTCTGTTGATGTGGAGCTTGAGGACCCATAACCTTCAAGCTAGCATCAAGCTGGCCTGCGCCTTAAGTTCATACCCCGCAAAATCCTGCCGTAAAAATTTCGGGTAGGCCGCTGCCGCAATCATCGCCGCATTATCGGTTGAAAGTTGTGGCGTCGGAAAGTAGTACGCAAAGCCCGTTCGTTTCGCCTGCGCCCGTAAGCCCACATTGCAAGCCACCCCGCCGGCCACAATAATCGACTCCGCACCCATCTGGTCAGCCGCCATCGTGGCATGCCGCAGCAGTTCGTCAATCACGCTCTGTTGAAAACTGGCAATCAGATCGAGCGTCATCTGTGTACTAGCCGCGCGCAATTCTTCAATGCTCGGATTCACCAGCGCCCTTCGCTGCGCTGTCTCCGCCTTGATATCGTGCTGCTCGGTCCAACGCAAAACCGCCGTCTTCATTCCACTAAAGCTGAAATCCAATTCGTTGCCCTTCATCTTTGGTTGCGTAAATTTCACCGCGCGCGGATTTCCAAAGGGTGCCAGTTTATCCAAAATCGGTCCGCCCGGATAACCAAACCCCAGCAGCTTCGCCACCTTGTCATACGCCTCACCCGCCGCATCGTCACGCGTCTTGCCCAGCAAGCGATACTGGCTCATCTCCCGCACCTCAAACAGATGCGTATGCCCGCCGCTTACCACCAACGCTAGGGCAGGGAACTCTATTTCCGCGTGTTCCAGCAGTACCGAATGGATATGCCCTTCCACATGATTCACCGCAATCAACGGCACATTACGCGCAAACGCCAGCGCTTTCGCATACGTCACACCCACCAGCAGCGACCCCACTAATCCCGGTCCCGCCGTTACCGCAATCGCGTTTAAATCAGGCCAATCCACGCCGCCCTTTTCGAGCGCCTGCCGCACCACCGCCACAATCGCCCGCAAGTGTTCACGTGAAGCCAACTCCGGCACAACCCCGCCATATTGCGCATGAACGTCCAGTTGCGACGCCACAATGCTCGATAAAACACGTCGCCCGTCAGCCACCACCGCAGCCGCCGTCTCATCGCACGAACTCTCAATACCTAAAATAAGGGTTTGCAAGTATCCGACTTTCATTATGACCTTCCGCGCGAATTAATCGCCCAGGAACCACCGGCCGAACGCGGCGCGTCACGCATGCTCGTTGTCTCGCGCACGAACAAAACTTTCCATGACGACGTCTTCCGCAACTTCAGCCGCTACATCCGCCCCGGCGATTGCCTCGTCCTCAATAACACCCGCGTTTTTCCCGCCCGCCTCCACGGTGTAAAAGATTCCACCGGTGCACAGGTCGAAGTCTTTCTCTTGCAGGCCGAAGATGATCAGCGCGTAACCTGGCGTTGCCTAGTCAAACCCGGCAAACGTATCCGCCGTGGCGACGCAATTCTCTTTCCGCAAAATCTCCGTGCCGAAGTTCTCGAACACGGCGAATTCGGCGAACGCACCATTCGCTTTCAAACTTCATCCCCGCGTCCCATCGCCGAATTGCTTCTCGAGATCGGCGAAATGCCTTTGCCCCCCTATATCGAGCGCCAGCCCGATGCCACCGATGCCGAACGTTATCAAACTGTCTTCGCGCGCCAAAGCGGATCGGTCGCCGCCCCTACCGCCGGCTTGCATTTCACCCCGCAAATTTTAGAAGAATGTCGCGCTGCCGGAGCGAAGGTCGCCGAAGTAACTCTACATGTAGGACTTGGTACCTTCGCCCCGCTGCGCGCCGTGCAACTGTCCGAAGTGCAATTGCACGAAGAGCGTTTCGAGATCACCGCCGAAGCCGCGCAAACCATGCGCGCTGCATCTCGAATATTTTGTGTGGGCACAACCAGCGTCCGAACTCTGGAAACCGCTATGTCTCGCGGCGGACTTGTGCCCACCAGCGAACCCACCAATATCTTCATCTATCCGGGCTTTCAATTCCGTGCCACCGGCGCCCTGCTCACCAACTTCCACTTGCCCGAATCGAGCTTGCTGATGCTGGTGAGCGCCTTTGCCGGCCGCGAGTTAATTTTAGATGCCTATAAGCACGCCGTCGCCGCCCGCTACCGGTTTTTCTCTTACGGCGATTGCATGCTTATCGAATCGTAAAGTAATGGCGATACGCGCGAATGCCATCAGCGGTTTGCTGTTGCAGCGCTTGTAAGCCGTCTTCCGCCGCAGTGCTGTCGCAAACCAACCGCCGGCCCACCCGGCTGATGTCCAGCACATCATCTACATCGGCCTTCCAATCGTCCGGTGCCCAGTCAATGGCTTCTGAAACCACCGACGCCACGCCTTCCGCCGCCCCATCCGCCGTCACCATATTGAAAGATTCCGTATAACTCGGCTGCAAAAGCAAATGCATATGCGCGACTGTCTTGCGGAATTGCGGCCACGTCTGCCAGCCATTCTGTTTCAACGTAACATCGGGCAAACCAGCCACCATTTCTTGAATGGCCGACATGATCACTTCGCCGCCGCCTTCCGCGCGCCCCGCTGAAAACCAAAGCTCCAGCGGCACCCGCATCTTGCGCGCAATCTCAACCGCCGCTCCCGCCGCACTCATCAAATTCTTCTGCGGCCGCACTGCGCCAAATACGCCAATACGCAGCGTCGCGCTGCCGCAAAAAGTTCTCTGTCGCGGTGGCGGACCATCCAGAAAATAAAGGTTCGGTAAATAATGGCACCGCCCGCCAAACGTCGATTCCATCCACGTGCAGAAGCGTTTGCTATTACCGGCCAACCGCACGTTATGCGTGGCCATCGCAAGGTCAAGGGTTTCGCGCACCAGCTTTACACCATTCGGATCGGCCTGTAAGAAGCCGACGTTCGAGTGACACGTGACGGCAAAATACGTTTCGCTGAATTCGTTAGATAGGCTTTGCAAATCGGCGGTGGGTATCCACGGGGCTGAGATGATGACCTGCTCGGTGGGTTGCACTCGCAATCTGGCCCGCAAATCTTCGGCGCTCAGAATGGGCCAGACCGTGGTCTGAATCCCTTCGCGGCGTAAAACCTTCGCGGTGTTAATGGCCGCGACGCCTAAACCGATGTGACTGATGTTCCGGTTTGCGGCAAAATTTTTGTAAGCTAAAACGACACTCATACTGCTTGAACTCCTGGGGTCTAAATTCCTTTGGGAACGCCCCCAGCTTGCCCGATCGCTTTTCAGCTCCTTCAATTTTCTTGGTTCAAGCTGCTCATTCTATTGCAGAAAAAAAATCTAAAACTTTTGTGACTCAAATTCCGCCGCATCGCACGTTGCCGATTCGCACCTCTGCGCACCATCTCCGTTAACGAATTTCGATCGTTCGTTTTCGCCCTTCATCCGCCACCTCAATCCTCATCCCACCGTCTCCCCCGCTCCACCCTTCACCCTCTTTAACCGCCTTCCCATCCACCTTCACTCCCCGCACGCTCATCGCCCCTTTCACCTCAAAGACCAGATCTCTCTTCCCCGCGTCATAAGAACCCGTTGGCGCCGAAATTTCAATCTCTCCGCCGTTCCCCGAACTCCGGTACCTCACCGTCATCCTGCGCGTCAAGCCCTTCGTATACCCCTGCGTCATCCCATCATCCTCATATAACTCCACCAATGCCTTCCCCTGCGCATCCGGATAAATCGCAAAACTCAACGGACCGCTTTTCTCGCCCACATAATTCATCTCCGGCCCCATCGGAATCACTGCGCCCGCGCGCACAAACAGCGGCACTGTTTCCAGCGGCGCGTCAACCTGTATATTCGTCGGCCCCTGCACCTTCTTGCCCGTCCAGAAATCAAACCAAGTCCCTTCCGGCAAATAGACCATTCGCCCCGCTTGCCCTTGATGCAAAATCGGCGCTGCCAGCAAATCCGCCCCCACCATGAATTCATCGTCAATCGCAAGCGTGTTGTAGTCGTTCTGATAATTCAGCAGCAACGGCCGGAAAATCGGTACCCCTGTCCGGTGCGCCTCTTCCATTTCGTTATAGAGAAACGGCATCAGACGATAGCGTAACTTCAGATACTTCCGAATGATCCCCTCGTAGTAACTCCCAAACCGCCAGGGCTCATGGTCGTACGAATCAATCTGCGCATGGTTCCGGCAAAACGGCGTCAGAAAACCAACCTGATACCAGCGCGTCATCAACTCCCCATTGGTCCGCCCAATAAACCCGCCAATATCCCCGCCAATAAACGGCTCGCCCGACAGCCCCAGTGTTTCGTACATCGGGATGGCCAATTGCAGCGTCTCCCACGTCGCGGTATTGTCACCGGTCCACATTGTCGAATATCGCTGAATGCCCGCATAGGCCGCGCGCGTAATAATGTAGGGTCGCCCATCCGGCCGCAGCCGCATTAAGCCGTCATAAGTCGCGCGCGCCTCGCCCAACGCGAACACGTTGCGGTTCTTCGCATACGACGAACGCGTGTCGCCATCATAAGTCACTACATCCATCTGCGTCTTGCCAGTCTGGTCAACAAAGTCCGATGGCTCATTCATGTCGTTCCAAAAGCCGCCCACGCCATGGTCCGTATACGCGCGCAACGAATCACCCCACCAGCGCGCCGCGTCATCAATCGTATAGTCAACATAAACCGAATCGCCGGGCCAAACTTTGCCGATCCATAGATTGCCATTCGAGCGCTTCAGGAAATAATTCTTAGCCAAACCCTGATTGAAGATGTAATAAGACTTGTCTTGCGGCGCAAGCTCCGGATTCGTCGTCGCGTCCGTAGCACCGGGCGCAGCAGGTTGGTACTTGATCCCCGGATCAACAATCACAATCACCTTCACACCTTGCTTCCCCAGCGTGTCCGCAAACTTGCTGGGGTCCGGATAATTCTTCGGGCTCCAGGTAAACACTCGGTAATCGTTCATGAAGTGAATGTCTAAATGCAGCGCATCCAGCGGTAAATCCTCCGCTCGATACTTACTCACAATCTCCTCGGCCAGCGTGTCTGGAAAATAAGACCAGCGGCTCTGCTGATTGCCCAGCGCCCATTTCGGCAGCATCGGCATATGGCCCGTCAGGTCCGCATACCGCCCGAGTATCTTCTTGATCGAAGGCCCCCAGAAAAAGTAATAATTCATCTCGCCGCCCTCCGCCGCGAAAGTGACATCGCCGTCTAAGTTCGCGCCAAAATCGAAAGTACTCCGGTAACTGTTGTCGAAAAAGATGCCGTACGTTCCGAACTCCTGCCATCCCAGATAAAACGGAATGTCTTGATAAATCGGATCTGTGCCCTCGTGATAAGCCGGCGTGTCGCTGTTCCACATGCTGAACTGCCCACGCCGTTTGTCCAGCCGCGCCGCTTTCTCGCCAAGCCCGTAGAAGTGCTCTTCCATGCCGAGTTTCTTAAACGCACTCACCGCGCCGGAAGTGACATCATGCTCCATCGGCCGGTCGTCCCTGTTAATCACGTGATGCGTCACAGCATCGCGAAACTCAATCAGCAAAGGCGACCGTTGAATGGACACTTCAATTTCCGCCGTCGCCAGCAATAACAAACCCGGTTGTTCACTCACGCTCCACTGCGCGCTGCTCCATGCTGTTTTGTCGATAGCCCACGAGTGGTCGCGCTCCGGCAGCGCTTTGCCGAACGAAGCCCGCACCCGAATCAGATCGGAAGTAAGCACTTGGAAACGTACCTGCGATTGATCGGCACAGGTAACAATGATGCCATCGGATACACGTGTCAAGCTACTCACCGGCCCTATCGGCGTCATTCCACTAACACTAAAAGCAACGGCAAGGCAGCCCAAAGCTACCGCGGATATTCTTGTCTTGAACGGCATCTGCCGCAATTCTACACCGTGGCGCAGACACTCGTGTCTCCTGTCTCGACACTCATGTTCGAGACCAGTCGCCGCATCCACCTCGCTACTTCTCAACCCCCGGCAAACTAAAAGAAAACGTGCACCCCTCACCCAGTTTTGATTCCACCCAAATCTTCCCGCCATGCAACTCCACAATCCGCCGGCAAATGGCCAACCCAATCCCCGTACCGCTGTACTCATCCCGTCCATGCAACCGCGTGAATACCCCAAAAATCTGCTGCGCGTGCCGCATATCAATACCGATTCCGTTATCTCGCACATGCAGCACCCATTCGCCGCTCTCCCGCCGCGCCGCCTCCACCTTCACTTCCGGCCGCTTCGATCCGTTATATTTGAGCGCGTTCCCCACCACGTTCTGCAAAAGCTGCACCATCGATCGTTTATCCGCCATCACTGTCGGCAAGCCATCCGCCTGGATCACCGCCCCTCTCTCCTTGATCTCCGCCTGCAAGTTCCAAAGCACCTCACCCAGTACTTCCTGAAAATTAACCGGTGCTGGGGCCGCTTCCGTTTCGTGAGTCACGCGTGAGTATTCCAGCAAATCGCGAATCAAATCCATCATGCGCGCCACGCCATTCTGAATGTGGCGCAAGTACTCCGCCGTCTGCGGACCCGTTCCGCCGCTCCGCACAATCAGCTGGCTAAAACTGGCAATCGTCCGCAGCGGCGCTTGCAAATCATGGCTGACCGCATACGCAAACTGCTCCAAGTCAGTGTTCGAGCGCTGCAGCGCCTCGTTCGTCTGCGTCAACTCATAACGGCTTCGTTCCAATTCTTTCTCGGCCCGCCGCCGCTCACCGATGTCGCGAAAGACCAGCACCACTCCGCCAATTTTTCCCGTTGGTGCTTTCATAGGCGCCGCGCTATCGTCAATCGGAATCTCGTCCCCATTCGCATTCAACAGAATGGTATGGTTCGCCAAGCCCACCACTGTGCCCAAGCGCAGAACCTTCTCCACCGGGCTCTCCACCGTATCGCGCGTTCTTTCATTGATAATGCGAAAAACTCGCGGCAGCGGTTGTCCCTTGGCGTTTTCTTCCTGCCAACCAGTGAGACGCTGCGCCGCC
>Ga0302319_10017132_pt1 | contig 13292 bp, 18 predicted proteins | sample Bog_T0_2_FD_203319 | JGI IMG/M metagenome (GOLD analysis project Ga0302319, IMG submission 203319) | Peat permafrost microbial communities from Stordalen Mire near Abisko, Sweden - Bog_T0_2 | ecosystem: Environmental > Terrestrial > Soil > Wetlands > Peat | place: Sweden: Abisko, Stordalen Mire...
TGGCTTCTAGGAAGCATTTGCGAGTCACCCTGAGGAGGCAGAAGAATGATGGCGTATTTTGAGCCCGTATTGTCATGGCTTGGCAGATGCCATTGACTCAGCCATGGAAAAGCTCCAATTACACCCTAATCAACATCTCCGGCCCATTGTTCCGCACGTTGCCCACAGCCGCGTTGCAGGCATAGATAGCCATCTCCTCCGACTCGTATGGCCTCAGGAGGTCAATGGGCGGCTGGTCGCTAGGAGTACGGTCAAGCCATCGCTCCCAGTCCCGGCTGTGGAGGATGACGGGCATACGATTGTGGATCTGACTCATTAGCTCATTCGCCTCCGTCGTGATGATGGAGAACGTCTGGAGCCAGGTGTCAGCCGCCTTGTCATGCCAAGCATCCCACAGACCCGCAAAGGCGAATGGTTCGCCGCTCTTCAGGTGAATCGCATACGGCTGTTTCTTCGGCTTGGGGGAGTCGTCCAGGGCCTTCCATTCATAGAAGTAGTCTGCCGGCACAATGCAGCGCCGAGACTTGAATGGTCCCCGCCATGTCGCGCTCGTCGTGATTGTCTCGGCCTTGGCGTTGATCGTCGAAAACCCCTTCCAGTCCGCTAACGACTTTGCGAAGAACGGTACAAGGCCCCAGCGCATGAGCACCATCTCTCTTTCAGACGAATCTTTTTCCTCACGGATGATGGGCTGAAAGGTAGAAGGGGCTACGTTGAAATTTGGCGCGTAAGGCTCTGCGAAGACCTTTCCAACTTGGACCGCCTCGGCAAGTTTCTGCTTATCGCGTTTGGTCACATATCGTCCGCACATCCCAACTCCCTATCCACAACACTAGAAAACTTCTATCCATCCCTCTGGCGGAGGAGAATCCAAAATCACCAAATGAAAATCCTCAGGCTTGTAGATATTGATGCCACCGCATTTCCCGCACTGAATTTCAGGATCACCAGGGAAATTCTGAATGATTTCTGCCGAGCCATCGTCAAGCCCGTAATACTTGATCACCCGTATGGTTTTGCAGGTCTTACAGGTGTGCGCTAGATAGAAATAGTCAGCCATATAGATTTATTGCGTCCATGCCAGCTTCGCTGCCTGTTGCTGAGGACTCCATGAACGCACACCGTCTGTAGCTATCGCGATGTGCTGATGGCCGGACGTGTGGCCGCTGTCAATGCGATCACTGAGCAGTTCAAAATGAACCGGCAACGGGTCTGCTATCGCGTCCCATTCCCCCTGCTCGGCATGAACGACGTACTCATACGTGACATCGCATGACGCACACTTGTAGCGACTCCGCTCGCGCGGAATGAGTTGGGTGGAACCGGCGAAAGAATCGGAACGGATGGCTTCAACAATCACCTAAATAGGCTACCTCAGAGATAAAGTTCCCCCTCCACAGTATCTTCGCCTTTTCTTCGCATAAAATCAATCCCCTATGGAACGGACGGTCAACTGGCTCTTTGTCGACCTTAACAGCTACTTTGCCTCCATCGAGCAAGAGCTGAGGCCGGAGCTGCGCGGGCAGCCAGTCGGCATTGTGCCGGTCGCCAACGTGGAGACGACCGTTTGTATTGCGGCCAGCTACCAGGCGAAGAAATATGGGGTAAAGACCGGCACTGCTGTACACGATGCAAAGGTGCTGTGTCCGCATGTCATCCTCGTTGAAGCGCGGCCCCGGCACTACGTCGAATACCACCACCGCATCATTGCGGCCATCGAGCGGTGCATCCCGGTCCAGGCGGTGATGAGCTGCGACGAATTCGCCTGTCAGCTTCTAGGCCGTGAGCGGGAGCTACAGCGTGCAACCGCCATCGCGTATGCGATCAAGCAAGAGTTGCGAACTGTCGGCATCACGCTCCGCTGCTCAATTGGTCTGGCACCTAACCGACTGTTGGCGAAGATCGCAGGAGATATGGATAAGCCGGATGGCCTCATGGTCTTTGAGCGCCGCAAGCCGGTCATGAAGTTTTGGCTCAATTGGGGACAGGCTTTGAGAACTTGGCGTTCCTCTGGATTTGCAACTCCTCATAAATGGGAACAGTCTGCTCCTCCTTCGGAGGACCTGCTCATCCCATTTATTGTCACCAATGGTTTCTTCGATGCACATGGTCGGATCGCGATCCGGATGAACCTTCAAACTTGTCGATACGGCACAGCAGATAATCGCGGAACAATGCCAATTGACTTTGATTTCAAGAAGGCCAGAGCCGCGCTCTCAGCGTCCTTTGTGGCGCCGGGGCCGAGCATCACGTCGTTAATTGGAAGAACAGCAGTTGGTAATGATGCGGGATCCGAGGACGCAGGAACCACGCCAAGCGGAAATGCTATGTATGGAACCAGCGCCGCATTGGTTGGACGAAAGCGAATCGGATGGATGAGGTTTGTTTTATCTTTGCCGGGGGAAATCGGAAGCACAAGCCTCCACTCTCTTTCATGATGGAAAGCGCGGTGTTTAAGAAGGCCCGCAAGCCTGACAATCCTCTTCCTCGCCTCAATTAAGCCAACCTCATGTTGCGCTTTGAAATCCGCACTGCCAAAGACTGAATTCGTGAACGCCTTGATTTGATCGAAGCTGGGTTTTGTCTTGCCCGCGAGGTTTTTCAGGAACTCACTCAGGGCATTAGCCCACCACCTTTGACTCTCATGGACGAAATAATGAAGTGCGTGTTGAATAAACTTCTTCTTCTCGTCATCGTCGTAAATGCAGGGCGCAAACGTCACGGCCGAATCAGAATCAAGCGGAGGCCTAAATATCCCAAGGTCGAAAGAGATGCTGACTCCATAAGTACCGTGAGAGTAACCGCGCCACTGGCTCAAGTCATCTTCCGAGGTCGTAAATGATGCAACAAAGATTTGTGCGGAATTCGGATTTAGAAAATCCGATCCGAATATCGTTTCAACAGCCCACTTAAGATTGAAGCGCAATGGGTATTGAGAATCGCCGAACTCAGGTGCATTCTCCACCAATTCATCCGCCAGCTTTCGGATGTGTATGAACTCTTCAATGTCGTTTAAAAAGCGAACATCGGTTGCGTAAATGCTGCCACTTTCAACAATCCCTTGGAATCCTTGAACAGAGGTATAGTGCCAGAGCTTCACGGGGATCGGTTGATTAGCCCAGTCGTGGACGAGATCGTCGTTTAAGTCCATGTGTCCCTCAAATGCTTCACTGCGCTCGTTAGAGGAGTCTCCTCTGCGGGTAACACAATGCTAAAACACCGATGAGGACAAGAAATCTTGGGACCAGAATCGGCTTTTCGGAAACTGGGCGGATAAGTATCGATAAACCCTCTTTTCGGCAGGCATGCGTCTGGATGAGTGGATCATCGCTAATGCATCACCGACAATGGATTGGTAACGAATAGCTCCCAAGGTAAACTGCGTGGCGGCGGCCAATCTCGACACAATAAGATAAAAGCGTACAACAGAAAAAGATAAATTCCGTGCAGCAGGAAAAGCTAAGGGAGCAACATGGCCACGCCGTCAGAAAAACTCGCGCAGTCCTTGGAGGCTCTTGCCAAACTCCAGACGGCAGACGGTGCCGTTGCCATCCGTGCGAGGGACATATCCCGAACGCATAGGGAGCGGCTTCTCGCCAAGGGCTTCCTCCAGCGGGTTCTAAACGGCTGGCTCATCCCGAGCCGCCCAGACGAGGCGAAGGGCGAAAGCACGGCTTGGTATGCCTCCTACTGGCAGTTCTGCGCGGTCTACCTCAGAGAGCGTTTCGGAACGCAATGGTGCCTCTCCCCGGAGCAATCTCTGTCGATCCTTGCTGGTAGCTGGACTGTACCCCGTCAACTGATGGTGAGGGCACCCAAAGCTCGCAATGCCGTCACCAAGCTCCCGCATGGCACTTCCCTACTGGATCTTCGTTCCGCCCTGCCCGTAGCCGCTGATCGGCAGGTCGTGGACGGTCTGCAAGTCTTCTCGCCAGAGTCCGCCCTCATAGAATGCTCGGTCAATTTCTTTACCCACAACTCGACGGACGTTCGAGCTGTCCTACTGACGGTTCGCGACGCCTCCGGGCTTCTGGCCCGACTACTGGCGGGAGGACACACCATCATTGCGGGGCGTCTGGCCGGAGCCTTCCGCAACATCGGGCGCGATCGCATCGCGGATGACATTGTGAAGACGATGACTGCTGCCGGTTATGCTGTTCGGGAAAGCGACCCATTCACCGATAGGCCGAACCTCGTCCTCCGCACCCGTGAAACATCCCCGTATGTAAACCGAATTCGATTGCTTTGGCTAAAGATGCGAGAGCCGATTATTGAGCGATTCCCCAAAGCGCCGGGGACGCCGCGCAATATCGCGGCCTACTTGAAGCGCGTCAACGAAACCTATGTCACCGACGCTTACCACTCCCTGTCAATCGAAGGCTACCGCGTCACGGCAGACTTGATTGAGCGAGTCCGCGCTGGCTCATGGAACCCTGAGACGAATGAGGGTGACCGCGATCAGCGGAACGCGATGGCTGCGCGCGGTTACTGGCTCGCGTTCCTGTCCGTGCAGCAAGGCGTTGGGCGAGTTCTGCGTGGCGATAATCCGGGGCAAGTTGCGGATGAAGAGCACGGCGCTTGGTATCGGGAACTCTTCGCGCCCAGTGTTGCATCTGGCATCTTGAAACCCGCAGACCTTGCCGGGTATCGCAATAGCCAGGTCTACATTCGGAAGTCCATGCACGTCCCGCTCAACCGCGACGCGTTGCGGGACGCCATGCCAGCGTTCTTCGATCTCCTCCGGGAAGAAGCGCACCCGGCGGTGCGCGTCGTGCTGGGGCATTTCGTCTTCGTCTACATTCATCCCTACATGGACGGAAACGGTCGCGTCGGGCGTTTCCTGATGAACGTAATGCTGGCATCTGGCGGATACCCCTGGACGGTGATACCAGTTGGTGATCGCAACGCTTACATGAATGCCCTCGAACGGGCGAGTGTGGGAGAAGACATTGTTCCCTTCACCGACTTCATTGGTGGCCTCGTGCGTAAAGGACTTGCGGGCGAACCGTTGCCGGCGGTGCCTAAGTCTTCCTGACGACCACCCCTACGTAGTGTCTGAAATGTGAGTTGAAAAAAGAGCGAGTTGTTGCTTGTTTGGCCTGCTTTGTAGCTATATATCCCGTTGGGTCTGCGCTACACTGCTACAAATGAAACCACTATTTACAATTCATGCAGGGGAATACTTGGTTGGTCTTCACGTCCAGAAATCTTTAAAGCTGAACACTTGGATACCGGGTAAGGATATTGGCATCGATTTGCTTGTCACGGACAGCAACAACCTTCATGCTGTTTCGTTGCAGGTGAAATACGGCAAAGATTTTCTGCCAGAGATGAAAGCCGAACAACGGGATTCGCTCCGCTGCGCCAGTTGGTTCACATTGAATAGGAAGAAGATCGATACGTCGCAAGCTCAGTTCTGGGTTTTTGTGCTACACGGCTTCAAAAGCGATAAGCCCGATTTTGTGGTTATCCCCACGTCCGAATTGCAGCGACGAATGAAGAAAATCCATGGTCCTGATACAGCGACGTTCCAAAGCTACCTTTCGTCTACAAAAAATAACCAGTGCTGGGAGACAAGAGGGATAGGAATCGAGGGCAACCGCCAGATTGCAAAGGGGACATTTGAATACCCTGACCGAGACTTCACGGAATACCTCAACGAGAATGGATGGGTCGCTGTAACGAATAAGCTAAAGAGCTAGATGCGCCATCAATGCACTTTTCAGACACTACCCACCCCTGCGCGACCGGATGAAACGGTCGCACGAAGGCTTATGATTGAAGAAGCATCTCCCCCTGCCCCTTGGTGAGCAGGCTTAGTACCTTTACAACTGGATCAGCCATATAGCTGTCGAATTGTTTAGTCAGTAAAGGAATGTCCGGCTCTCCATTACTCATACTTCCGCAATAGCCTGTCATAGATGCCCTCTCTGATGTGTCATTCCAAGCAGATCGTATTTGAATATAGAGCGATGTACTCTGGTTAACATGAACGTTCGCGGAATACTTCTTGGAAATAGCAAATGGAAATGATGTAAAATCGCAGCATCTTGAAAGGTATACGGCATCAACACTGTAATTGCCTGGTTGAAGTGGAATATCTACAGAGAAGAAGAGGTCCTTTGCGTCTCCCGAGACAGGATCAATGTTACGCGCGACCTAGCTATCAAGACTATCTGTAAACTCTCCATCTTTAACTATGAGAGTGTCACCAGCCTTCGCCACTAGTGAGCTATTAGATAGCAAATACGAACCATTTGTCGCACGACCCCAAGGCGTCCTCCAGGTTATCCCCACAGCTTTCCTCTGAGCCGGAGAGCTTACGATGTGTCCGTTCAGATAGACCCAATATTCATTCCCCACGAATCCGGCGGGCACCCATACCTTCAGTGTGTCTTCCTTTGCGTCCGCTGCATTTTCGGGATTGGCGTCATCAACATTCGGTTGCACTTCTGCCCGAACCGTCCGGTCGCTGTCATGATGACTTGACGATACAACCGTGATTACTACAACTAAGATCACTACTACTGCCACAAGTACCCCAATGATCCAATTCTTGCCGCTAGTTGGCATAAGTTCTCACCATCTTTCTTTGCCGTGCTCGCGACTTCGCTTCGCAATGGTGCAGAGCTCTGCCACTATTGTTCATTGCCCTGCCAACCTGTGAACGAATTGAAATTCACCCTTGACGTCACTGACTATTTTTCCGTACTGGTCAAAAGTCTTTGACCACTCGGGATGAGAGATCTTGCAATCGTCAATGTAGGACTGGCTCGTCTCATGATCAATGTTGTAATAGTGCCCCAGGATCGCGTTTGCTATATACCTGATTTGGACCCTATCGTACTCTCTCGATCCACCATCGGCGATCGGCAGATCGAGCGAAACAGAATCATCATTCGAAGATCCGAGTTTCGCGGTGAGTTCCTGGACCACTGGATCGTCGAGGTAGGCATTCATCTGATTGAGGATATAACTGGCATCTGGCTTTTCGTCGCAACTCGGATTTCCATGAGCGGCGGCTGCTTTTTCCACCCTCTCCCAATCGTCCGGTACTCCGATATATAGCTCTTTCCTGCCTCTATCCCCAACATTTGCTTGATACTTTGGGGAAATCGCAAATGGGAATGAAGAGTAGTACTCATTGTGGGAAAAGTAAACAACCTCAACGACATAATTTCCAGGCTGAATGGGAAGGTTCACAGCGGAGAAGAGGCCCATTGAGTCCCCGGACGCTGGATCGAGATGCTGCTTGATATAGCTGCGAAAGTTTGCATTGTCGATCAGAAAGTATCCGTGCCGGATAGAAAACCCGCCCCGGACGTTCCCAGAGGGATCATCCACCTGAATGTCCCAACCGATTGGGTGGTTTTGATCGTCGAGACGTTGGTCTGGAAAGATGATACCCGCCTTCCCTGCGATGTCGCTGTGCGGCGGGGAACTGACGATGTGCCCATCGAGGTAGACCCAATAATTGTCACCAACTAATCCCGTCGGGACCCAGATCGTCAGCGCTCCTTCTCCGGCTGCGCCTCCCTCCGCGCTGGCGTCGACGACAGTCGCCGCTGTTTCCGGTTGCGCCGCTGAGCCATCGCCAACGTGGTCTGAGCTTTTCAACTTGATGACGACAAGCAAGATCGCCAGCAGCGTCGTGAGCATCGCGATGATCCATTTTCTGTGGCCGGATGCCATCAATTTGACCCGTTCTTGGCCGTCGGCTTCGACGGCTCTCCGCTCTTCGCGTCAGACCCCTGGTTGAACTTGGCGATGCTAAAGTTCACACGCGCCTTCGCACTCGTTTCATCTTTCCGGGCAATGTTCAACTTGGCATTGTCCGATTCCACTCTCATTTTCAAGGTCTCATCCTCCGGAGCGGCCTTCCATGTCGCAACATCGCGAACCATGCCGTTTTGCAACCTTGCACGAACGCTCGCCATGTGTTCATAGAGGGCGACCTCCCGATTCACGGCGGGATTCTCGCGCACGCTCTTCGAGATGCTCCGGATGTAATTCGCCGCATCCGGCGGTATCTCCTCACTGCCTGCATCCAACTGCACCAAATCTACTGTATTGGGGCACGGTCTACCGTCGAAGATACAGGGAGCAAGATTTGGATTTGCAGCTAATGCCTTCAATTGGTGCTTGGCCAAGCCATCCTGCCCTGTGCCGCAGCCGGATGCCGGGCAGTCCGCAACACTATCTTTCAATCTCTCGTCGGTATCGACGATCGGATGCTCAGGGTGAAGGTATGCACTACTTGCCATCAATTGCGCCACGCTAGCATTGAACGATCCAATGTCCGACTCTATTGTGTTTTTCTCTGCCTGCAATTGTTTCAGTTGGTTTTCGCAGTTCGATATCTTAGCCGAATTGTCCGGATCGATTGACCCGCAATCGGTATTAAACTGTGTGGCCTTGCTATTAAATCCTGCCATCGCGGTACTCAGGGCTGTGCGTTGCGTAGCAAGTTCTGGATGCATCTCCTGTAGGCGCGGCGTCACCGCCGACAGCTGTGGAAATGGATCACTCTGAGCAGCCATGCCTCCCACAGAGACTGTGATTAGCACTGACAACGCAGCAACTGCCCTAGTGGTAACACTGACTCTCAACGTCAAGGCTCCCTCCTTCAACTGCTCCCGGCGCTTACTGGTTGCTTCCAGTTTTCGCGCCGCCACCTTCCGCGCTTCCACTACTGGCAGAACTATGCCCGAATAGGCCTATGCTCATGCTTACCAGGGGCTGCTTCGCATAATGCTCGTCTACCAAGGCCGCCTTCAACGAGCCGGCGTCTCCAACCACCCTGATCTTGGCCTTGTCATCTCCCGGATTTGCCTTGGCCGCCGCTTTGTCGGCGATCATCTTGTTCTGAAGCGCTCCGCGAATACGAGACGTGTGCTCGTAATAGTTGATCTGGCTCTTCACTTCGGGCCGTTCGCGAACGCTCTTCGGGATACTTTCGATAAACCTCGCCGCGTCGGCCGGCACAGGAGGCATTCCTGCGCTCACCACGACCAGAGCCACTGGCTCCGTGCATCCGGGCAAACCGTCAAAAATACACTCTGCGCTGACCGGGTCCACCGATGCGAGCGCCTGGCGTCGCGCAAGCTTCTTCTCCAGTTCCAAACGCAGAGCGCGGATATGGGCCGCAGCGATGGAGTCGTCAATGCGCTGGCGCAGCACACGATTGACCTCTGTGGACTCTTGGTCGGCGAGCTGTGCTTTTACACGTTCCAAGTGTGCTTGTATATCAGCATTTTCCGGATCGAGGTCTTCGGCCCTCATGAATTTGTTTGCCGCCTCTTCGAGGTCGCCGCTGTTTTCCGCCGCAAGGCCTTCCTGGTCAACAGCGCTGGCATTCCGCTTCCGTTCCGCCGCCGCAGCAGCAGCGGGGTCGTACGAAGGGACAACGGGAGCTGAGCGTCGCTGACACGCCGGGAGAACGCTGCCATCACAAGGGACGGGTTCACTCATCGATCCGTTCGGACATCGCATACTGCACATGGTGGGCACAGTCTGAGCGAGGCCGGACGAAGTGTGGAACAACGGGATGAGGAGGAGATAAACCCCTGCTGGGAGCGAGCGCATGGAACCCCCCACAATGCCCGCCCTGACCACGGGTCCGACACTGATCATTCAACGGTGGGTGAGAGGCTACGCCAGAAGTGCGTGTCCGTCAACCGTAAAAACAGAGAACAAACCCGTTGTGATTGCCGGCAGAGGTGGACAATAATGCGGACATTGGATCCGATACTTCAAAAAGGTGCGGCGGTGACCGAAGAGGAACGCAAAGATCGGCTAGATCGTCTCAATGAGTGCATCCGGCGGGGTGAGGATGCCTACGACCAGCATTACGATCCGCGTACCCACACCCATCCGGCAGGTCATTACGGCGAAGCTAAGGACTCTTTCGGCGAAGCCATAGCCCTAGCCAGCGAACTTGGCCTCGACGAACAGGCACAGATGTTGTCCGATCGCCTGCAACACATTAAAGCCGTCTTCCGCAGCCAGTTTTCCTGACTCAACCAGCGCAGTCCACCTGCCTATGAGACCGTCCGGGCGACCATCTCCAGCCGCCTGTTGTCTAGCAACGGGCATCTGCTCGGCGATGAAGAGAAGATCCTTCTTCATCAAACGAACCGGAACGGCGGCGACGCCGGTTTGGAGTACGCGGACCCCGGTACTTGAGTTCGAGCAAAGGCATACTTTAGGCATACTGACCGTATACGTTCATGGCATTCAGATTCACGCCAAACCTAGCCCCATCGCCGACGTGCGGGTGATTGGAACAGGCGGTCTTGAAAACCGATTGCGTACCCCCCCCCCACCATTCGGAATCAGATCACTTAGCATCACGCTAGATCAGCCGTCGCTGACACTGGGTTCCCTACTGCCGAAGACCCTCTTCCAAAGACTCATCACTTCCCTCCGTCTGTTTCCGTCGCAACACTCCCGGCCGGACGTCCTCGCCAGTTGCGTTGAGACTCGTATTTGCTCGACTTCCTCTCCATCAGAACTCATTCCAGCCCGGGGCGTTCACGCCCGACTAGGTTTACTTCAAGCGCCTGCCGGAATTCCTGGCAGCCTAAACCGAAAAACAGAACTTCCTAGCCACTTTCTGAACTAGTTGGAATCGTCTTCCTCCCGCCTACTGTACTGATGACTCATGGATGTAGAACCGAATTTCGGAATTATCTATCATTTGCCACTGCTGTCGCTGCTCCTCGCCCAGGTGTTTCAGCCACTGTACAAACTCACGGTTTGCAGAATGCGAAGGAACCTGCCAGTGCAAACCCACGCTCAAGCCGCTGCCAAAATGTAAACGCTCGTCCGGGTCAGCAATTGCCCGGATTTCTACCCCTTGCGGGAATTCCAGCCCCACTTCCTTCACAACCCTCATTGCGTCTTTGAGCAGCCTCTCCTTGAATGCCTCGTCAGACCATGCCTCGCTAATGATCTGACTGATCATCTTGCTTCTTTGCTCTTCCAGGCTCATCACATTTCTCCGTTCGCTCTCTTGAGAAGATTGAGAGTTATTGAATTGCTGATTTCATAAACAGCTGCGAGTAGTATGCGGCGGCCGCTTCGTTGCCGAGTTTTCTGTATAAACTGGATATCGTCACGAGTTTGTTTGCGGTCGCTGCTCTAAAAGGGCTGTAGTCTTCAAGTAAAAGAAGACATGCCAGCGCCTCCCGATTCTTCTCGATTGCGAGATATGCCCTAGACAGCCTCTCCCATAGTGAATCTTCGAGCGGATATGGGTCGGCCTTTTCCAGGATTCCACGTCTTAGAGACTGAATTGCACCTTGGACATCCCCAGCCTTGAGTGCATGGTCTGCCCGTTCCTTATAGCCATCCTTAGAGTCTTCCTTTTCTGCGTCGAACTTCGCGGCCGATAGTTGCTCATCCAGATCCAACTTCACCTTGGCAGCACTATCGAAGTCACCCTTCTTTTCATAGGCAAACGCAATTCGGCGAAGAAACAGCCCCACGAGAACGTCAAACGGCTCGTCCCTCAATATCTCTAATTTCATAGAGTTCTCAACTAGGTCTATTATCCGGTCATACTGCCTCTGACCCCCTAGGTACAGGCACAAGAACCGGATCGCGACAATGTTGTCTGGGCGTTGTCGAACTGACTCCTCAAGCAGCTGTATTATGGGTTCTCTGCTGCCCCCCTGGCTATCTCCCTTGAGCCTGGCCAAATCGTAATACGCTTCTGAACAAGTGCTGTCTGTGACGATAGCCAGCCGAAGTGCTTGTTCGGCATCGGAGACTCTTCCCCAAGCTTTCAGGCTTTGTGCCTTAGCGCGAAGCAAATCAGCTTGAAATCTCTCATCTGACGCATTGAATTGGTTGGTCATGCCGGCTTACACCAATAATTGCCTTGTTGGCGATAAAGCTGTCTGGGCTTATAGCCGCGATCAAGGAGAAATACTACAAATCGTCTTAAAATCTCGTCGTCCGTCTGCTGACAGTTCCCTTCGTCAAAACACTTTGCGATGAAGACGACTGTGACACACAAATCCGTCCTTGTGCGGTTTTGCGGTGCCTTCCTTGATCTTGAGTACGGATTCCGCTCCAAAAGTGGTGATTGCATCCGAGACCCGAGCACAATTCTCTTCAGTCCCTTCGGTCCCGTCTAGGCCAAACATTGCCGTCATTGTGATGAACTCGACCATTGCTTCCCTCCCTGACGCACATGCAATACTGCGCTACGTACCGTAGAGCCATCAGTCAACGCGTGGCCTGTACCAATAAATCTCTAATCCCCGTGTGCCCATTCACAATCGCCAAGTCCGAAGCTGTAAACTTCCCTCCCACCTTGGCGTTTACATCAACTCCGTTAGTTATCAGCACCCGCGCTACTTCGATGTGCCCATTCAGGGAAGCAAACATTAGTGCTGTCCTGCCGTCGTCAACCTTGGCATTAATATCGGCACCCTTGGCAAGAAGAGCCTGCACCATTTCGAGTTGGCCCTCCTGGGAGGCCCAAATGAGCGCGGTTCCGCCATCGCCGGATGTTGCTCTCTTAGCATTGACATCAGCCCCCTTGGCGAGAAGTGCTTGCACCACTTCGCTATGGCCTGCCTCGACGGCGTAATGTAGCGCCGTGAGGCCCCGCGTGGACCTGAGGTTGACGTCAGCTCCATTGTCAAGTAGCGACTGCACCGCTTCGAGTTGGCCCTGTAGGGAGGCTCCCATTAGCGCCGTCACGCCCAAGCCAAAGGCGTTTCCATTCTTCGCGTCAATGTCTGCCCCGTTGGCTAACAGCACGCGCACAACCTCGCGATGGCCCGCGATGGAGGCTACGTACAGCGCCGTCAAATCAACGATGTTCCTGCCGTTGGCATCCGCGCCCTTGGCCAGCAACGCCTGAACCGCAGCCGCATCGCCCCGCCCCGCCTCTGCAATTAAATCTGTCGCCATGACAAAATTCTCCCCGGTTCCCGATTTTACAATATTGGCAATGATTACTCCCGAAATCGGCATGGCGACTCGAATCGGTGTATTCCTTTTCGCTATCTGCCGGGTACAGCGTGATTGCGTTTGGGTGGCGTTTTGATGATTTACCTAGAAAAACGCCCAGAGGCGAGTGGCTCGCCTCTGGGCATTATGGACGAGGACTACTCCTCGTCCGCGCCGTCGGTGGGATCGTCGGCGGCTTCGACTTTCGATAAGCGCCTCATGCTGGCAGCATGGATCTCGGCGATGGTGTGCTTGAACGGCTTGCCCTCGACATCTTCCTCGACCGTCCGGTACTTGATCTTCCCCTCCAGGCTGACGAGTTGCCC
>Ga0302319_10017133_pt1 | contig 13292 bp, 9 predicted proteins | sample Bog_T0_2_FD_203319 | JGI IMG/M metagenome (GOLD analysis project Ga0302319, IMG submission 203319) | Peat permafrost microbial communities from Stordalen Mire near Abisko, Sweden - Bog_T0_2 | ecosystem: Environmental > Terrestrial > Soil > Wetlands > Peat | place: Sweden: Abisko, Stordalen Mire...
CGTCAGGGCATAACTTCACGGACCGCGGAAAAACTCCCTTCGGGAAGCAAGAAGCCTCAGGGCACGACTTCACGGACTGCAAAGAAACTCGTTCCGTGAAGCAAGAAGCGTCAGGGCACGACTTCAGTCGTGCCGATAACGTCGATAAAATGAGTCGGGCTTTAGCCCCTGAAGAACGCTTTCGAGATCGCGAGCCAAGGAACAAGGAGTTTCTCCGCAGCCTGTTTAGCCTTCCACTGGCGTTGCCGACCCACGGTTCGATGAAACTGTGCGCGCCCCACCCAACCTCGGGTGCCCCATCCATCGAGCGTCTTTTTGCTCGATGGGTGGGAGACTGCAAGGGCCAACCGTCGGCCATCGGGTCCTTCCATCTTCCATTCTGCTTCTTATCAGTCGTCCACCGGCTTTGCTGCCCCCAGGAGATGAAACCTTGTCGCAGGTTCTTTCTCCCGGAGGGAGAAGTGATAATAGCCCAGGACAAAGCGCAGCGCGGTCCTGGGTCAAAATTCAATAAATGTCTCCGTCCCGTAGGGACGGCGTGAAATCCGTTCAGATGCGAGCCTCACTGAAATCAACCATTTGCAACCTTGGCGAAAAGTAGTTTCTTATTAGAAGCCCCCGACAATAAGCCGGACTCAGAGCTTGGAATCGCTCAGATGTCTCCTAACCACAATTCGAGCCACACGAGGGAGAACGCGTCTCAATGGCATTGCTGATCAAAGGCGGAGAGATAGTCACCGCAGAATCTCGCGCGCACGCCGACATTTTCATCCAGGATGAAACCATCACTCGCATCGGTCTCGACCTCGAAACTCCTCCGGGAACTGAAACCATCGATGCCACCGGCAAGCTCATCTTTCCCGGCTTCATCGATCCCCATGTCCACATCCATCTTCCCTTCATGGCCACCTTTGCCAGAGACAGCCACGCCACTGCAAGCGTAGCCGCGCTCATCGGCGGGACAACAACATTTATTGAGATGGTCTGCCCTTCTCGAAATGAAGATGCGCTCGAAGGCTACAACACCTGGAAGCAGAAAGCAGAGGGCAACAGCGCGTGCGACTACGCCTTTCACATGGCAGTCACGCGCTACGACGCCAACACCGAAGCGCAACTCCGCGAGATCGTCCTCGATGGAACCGCGTCCTTCAAAATCTTCCTCGCCTATAAGAATTTCTTCGGCGTCACCGACGAAGAAATGTTCCATACCCTCAAGCTGGCCGCCAGCCTTGGAGTCATCACCACCGCGCACTGTGAGAACGCGGAGTTAGTCGGTCAACTGCAACAGCTCCTGCTCGCTGAAGGCAAAACCGGCCCCGAGTGGCATGAGCCCAGCCGCCCTGAGGCAGTTGAAGCCGAAGGCACCGCCCGCTTTGCCACCTTCCTCGAACAGGCCGGCGCAACAGGCTACGTCGTTCATCTCTCCTGCGCCCCCGCCTTGCGCGCCGCCGTTGAAGCCAAACTGCGCGGCGTCAAGCTTTACGTCGAATCCGTGCTGCCCCACTTCCTGCTCGACAAGACTTACGCCGAGCGCCCTGGCGTTGAAGGCATGAAGCACGTCATGTCGCCGCCCCTCCGCGACAAGCGCAATCCACCAGTTCTCTGGGACGCCCTTCAAGCCGGCCTCATTGACACCGTCGGCACCGACCACTGTCCCTTCGACAAAGAGCAAAAACTTCTCGGCGCGAGCGCTTTTACGCAAATTCCAAACGGTATTCCCGGCATCGAAGATCGCGTCAACCTCATGTACACCTACGGCGTCAAGCGCGGCGGCCTCAATCTCCATCGCTTCGTCGACGCCCTCAGCACCCGCCCCGCTCAACTCTTCGGCCTCTTCCCCCGCAAAGGCGCCATCGCCGTCGGATCGGACGCCGATCTCGTCCTCTATGACACCAGCTATCGCGGCACAATCTCCGCCGCCGCGCAGCACACCAACAACGACTACAACGGCTTCGAAGGCTTCACCATTGAAGGCCGCCCCTCCGTGGTCACCGTTCGCGGCAAGGTGCAGGTGCGCGATGGCGTCTTCGTAGGTGACCCGAAGCGCGGACATTTTCTCCGCCGCATCCCTCAATATGCCGCGCAAGGTGCTCATCATGCCGGTTGACCCACAAGCCGCCGTCGACCTGCTCAAGGAGCTGCGCGCCCTCACCGCCGATGAGAATGGCGCCCAGCGTCTCGCCTGGACTCCCACCTGGCTCAAAGCGCGCGAATGGTTTCAGTCCAAACTCCGCGAGCTTCCCATCGAACATCATCTCGACGCCGCCGGCAACAGTTGGTCCACGCTCCCCGGAACTTCCGAGAAAACCTTGATCCTCGGCAGCCATCTCGATTCCGTCCCCAACGGCGGTTGGCTCGATGGCTGTCTCGGCGTCATCGGCGCCTACGCCGTGCTCCGCCGCATCGCCGAACAGTACAACGGCAAGCCGCCCATCACCATCCGCCTCGTCGATTGGGCAGACGAAGAAGGTGCGCGCTTCGGCCGCAGTCTCTTCGGCTCCTCCGCCTTCGCCGGCACGCAAACCATCTCTCAGGATCGCGGCCGCACCGACGCCTCCGGCATTCGCCTTGAAGACGCACTCGCACAATGTGGCGTCTCCATCGACTCCATCGCCGACGCCCAACGCGAGCGAGCCAACGCCGCCGCCTATCTTGAGCTGCACATCGAGCAGGGCCCGGTCCTCGAAACCATGGGCCTTCCCCTCGCCGCCGTCCTCGGCACCAAAGGCGTCGAGCGCCACGCCATCACCTTCCACGGCCAGGAGGCCCACTCCGGCTCCACGCCCATGCGATCTCGTCGCGACGCCCTCGCCGCCGCCGCAAAGCTGGCCCTCGAAATCCGTACCATCGCAACCAGACATCCTGACGCCGTATGCACCATCGGCAGCCTCAAGACCTTCCCCGGCATCGTCACCGCCGTAGTTGGCCGATCCGAAGCCACTCTCGATCAGCGGGACCTCGATGCCAATGTGCTCGCTACAATGTATCGCGAAGCCCAGGAAAAAAGCACCCAATTCGCGCAGGAAGAACACTGCACCGTCGACTGGTCCCGCATCTGGAACATCGCGCCCGAACCCTTTCATCCCGCGCTCATCGACTTATGTGAACAAGCAATCCGCGATACCGCCGCCACTTCCCACCGCATGCCCAGCGGTCCGTTGCACGACGCAGCGGAAGTATCCCGGTCCGGCATCCCCACCGTCATGCTCTTCGTCCAATCGCTCAAAGGCATCAGCCACAACAAGATTGAAGACACGCGCGAAGACCATTTGCATCTCGCCATCACCGCATTCGATAATCTCGCATCCAGGACCATCGATTGGATTCGCGCCTCATAAGGAGGTCAGAACAATGAGCGCTACAGAAACATTGATCCCCACCGCCGTCTCCCACTGGATCGACGGAAAGCCCGTGGCCGCAACCTCGGGCCGCAGCGCCGCCATCACCAACCCCGCAACCGGCCACATCATTGCTGAAGTAGGCTTCGCCTCCGCTGCAGATGTTAACTCCGCAGTTACCGCAGCCCAGGCCGCCTTTCCTGAATGGCGCTCCACACCTCTCTCGCGTCGCGCCGAAGTCATGTTCCGCCTCCGCGATCTCATCGTGCAGAATCGCAATCGCCTCGCCCAGATCATCAGCCTTGAGAACGGCAAAACCATGGCCGACGCCCTCGGCGAAGTTGCGCGCGGCCTTGAGAACGTTGAGTTCGCCTGCGGCATTCCCAACCTCCTCAAGGGTGGCTACACTGAGCAGGCCAGCCGCGGCGTCGATGTCTATCAGATCCGCCAGCCCCTCGGCGTCGTCGCCGGCATCACGCCCTTCAACTTCCCCGCGATGGTCCCCTTGTGGATGCTCTCCACCGCCGTCGCCTGCGGCAACACATTCATCCTCAAGCCATCTGAAAAAGTTCCCTCTGCCAGCGTCTTCCTCGCGGAACTAGCCAAGGAAGCGTGCATCCCTGACGGCGTATTGAACCTCGTCCATGGTGACAAGGTCGCCGTTGACCGCTTGCTCGAACACCCTGACATCAAAGCCATCAGCTTCGTCGGCTCCACCCCCGTCGCCCGATCCATCTATCAAACCGCCACGCGCAACGGCAAGCGCGTCCAGGCACTCGGCGGCGCAAAGAATCACATGCTCGTCTTGCCTGACGCCGACATCCCCACGGCCGCCGATGCCGCCGTCTCCGCGGGATATGGCGCGGCCGGCGAGCGCTGCATGGCCATCTCCGTCGTCCTCGCTGTCGGCAACGTCGCCGATCCTCTCATCGCCGCCATTCGCGAACGCGTCGCCCGCATCAAAGTCGGCCCCGGCTCCGATCCCGCCAATGAAATGGGCCCGCTCATCTCCCGCGAGCACCGCGATCGTGTCGCCGCTCATCTCGACACCGCAATCGCCGAAGGCGCAACCCTCTCCATCGATGGCCGTCTTAACCCGGCAACACACGCGGAAGGATTCTTCCTCGGCCCCTCGCTCATCGATGACGCCAAGCCCGGCATGAATTGCTATGACAAGGAGATCTTCGGCCCCGTCCTCAGCGTCGTCCGCGTCTCCACTTATGCTGAAGCTCTTCGCCTCATCAATCAGAACCCATACGGCAACGGCACAGCCATCTTCACGCAGAACGGCGGCGCCGCGCGCCAGTTTCAATTCGATGTCGAGGTCGGAATGGTCGGCATCAACGTCCCCATTCCCGTTCCCGTTTCCTACTACAGCTTCGGCGGATGGAAGTCCTCGCTCTTTGGCGACCTCCACATGTACGGCCCCGATGGCGTGCAGTTTTACACCCGCTCGAAAGTTGTCACCAGCCGCTGGCCCGATCCCGCATCCAGCAAAGTCGACCTCGGCTTCCCGCAACTGCGTTAACAGCCTGGGCCAGGAGTCCTGTTTTGAAAGGGCATGGCTTCAGAGCCTGCCTTGAGCGAAGCCGAAGGGTGCCGCGAAAGTCCCAAAATCAACAGGACTTTACAGGTTGCGGGAAAACTCATTCAGGCACGTTTTGTAACAAGGGCACGGCTTCAGCCGGGCCGCAAAAGCTAATAGAATGAGTCGGGCTTTAGCCCCTGCTAAAGCTCGTCACTCGATTCTGATCTAGCGCCAGGAGTTTTTCCGCAGCCTGTTTAGCCCCTAAGGGAATGCAGGCCGCGAACCGTCGAGCCCCTTTATCAATGGCCCGGCAACCCTATAACACTCACCTCAGGCACAGCCACCTTCATCAGCAACCAGTACACACCTCCTGCCGTAAAGAACCCCACGAACCAAGCATAGTCATAGAGAAAATGCAGCGGCGCAACTACCAGCCCAATCAGCGCAATCCCCACGCCCAGCACCAGCGCCCCAACCGCGCGAGGATTGATCCCCCTGCTGTAGTGATACGCCCCCTCGCGATGATAAAGCGAGTTCACATCGAGCTCCGTCTTGCGGATCAGAAAGTAATCGCAAACCATGATCCCCGCCACCGGACCAAGTAGTCCCGAGTAACCGATCAGCCAGCCGAAGATATAGCTGTCCGGCGTCGCCAGTAACTTCCACGGACACATGGCAAGCCCCAGAAACCCCGTAATCAACCCACCCGTGCGAAAGCTGATCAGACGCGGATAGAGATTTGAAAAATCGTTCGACGGCGAAACCACGTTGGCGCCGATATTCACGTTCAGCGTTGCAATCAGAATCGCAATCAGCGCCACAAACGCCACCACAGGCTGATGAAACGCGCCGATCAGCTCAATCGGATTCCAGATCGGCCTGCCAAAAAGCACCGCCGACGCCGACGTCACCGAGATGCCCACAAATGTATAAAGTGTCATCGCTACAGGCAGACCAAACCCCTGCCCCCACGCTTGCGCATTCTGCGATTTGGAGTAGCGCGTAAAATCCGGAATGTTCAAGGCGAGCGTGGCCCAGTACCCCACCATCGCCGTAAGCGATGGAAAGAAGACCGCAAGAAATGCGCTCGTAGAGTGGAATTGGCTCGGCGTCGAAAGCATCGATCCGAAGCTCCCCGCCTTGATGCGCACCCAGATCAGCAGCGCGGCCGCCATCACAAACATGAATGGCGCGCCGAACGCCTGCAAGTGCCGTATCGACTCAACACCCCGCCACACCACCGCCATATTCAGCAGCCAGAATCCAAGGAAACATGCCCACAACACGCCATCGGCGGCAGCGGCCCGAGGCCAGATGACTGCCAGCATCGAATGAATCGCCGTTCCGCCAATCCACGACTGAATCCCGAACCACCCGCAAGCCACAACCGCGCGCAGTATCGCCGGCAGATTCGCCCCGCGCACCCCAAACGGCGCGCGAATGAACACCGGAAACGGTATCCCGTACTTTGCTCCCGCATGCGCATTCAGCAACATCGGAACCAGCACAATCAGATTGCCCAGCAGAACGGTGCACACCGCCTGCTTCCAATCCATACCCTTCGCAATCAGCGACGAGGCTAGCTGATACGTCGTGATCTCCATGGACATCGAGAACCACAGGGCAATGTAGTTGTATGTGCCCCATGTGCGCTGTGCCGGCGTAGTCGGTGCCAGGTCGCGATTCGAGAGCGACGGATCGTTGCTACTCACAATTCCTCCTCAGACCATCAACAACCACACTGTCTCCACGCTCCAGAAAACTGAAACCATCAAATCAAAAATCCGACACGCTGGAAAAGCGGGAAGAGAAATAACTCTGCCCGGCCCCCACCAGTTTTACCGGCCCACCGAACATGAACCATCGACTACGGACATGAAGCAGCAACGAGCATCAAGCAGCAGCAACGAGCTTGAAGCAGCAGCACCGAACATGAACCAGCGACTACGGACATGAAGCAGCAGCAACGAGCATGAAGAAGCGGCTACGAGCGTGAACCAGCGGCAAGTCGGTCTCCCGTAGGGAGAACATGAAAATAGCCCCGGGTGAAGTCCGCCGCGGCGGGCGCAACCCGGGGAACGAATCCCAGTGGAGACTTTCCGCCCTGTAGGGGCGGACCGAAACCGTCCGCCCCCGAAGCTACCTGCCCCTCTGTCCTCCGACCCGTGTTTATTATCAGATTGCCGCGCAACGCTCTACGGCTCCCCTTCCACATCCGCCTGCAATACAATCAACAGCACCAGACCCACCACCGCAAACATGCGAAATGCGGCCTCTTGCCCGTTCCACGTATGCGACTGCCACATCAAAAACCACTCCGCGCCCACTGCGAGAAAAGCCACCAGCCACATCAAGAGCGAGAGAGTCAGCGCCATCACCGGCACTCCCTTGGCTGCATTAAATGCGCGCGCCGGACCCCGCAGCGCGCGAGCCAGTCGCACCACTCCCCACCACAGCAGAACGGTGTTCACAACCTCCCACGCAATAACGCCGAAGTAAAACGCAAGATGAAATGCCGGCGAAGGCAAAGCCCGCCACATCCCGTGATTCCCCGGAGTCGTCGTATCCATCATCAGCACATGACGGACAAACTCGTAGTTCGAGTCGAAATCTGTCAGGTTATTGAAAACCACCAGGGTATAGAACACTGCGATCCCTGCCAGCAGCAACACCTTCGCAGTGCGCGTAATCATCGGCTGCTCCCGGCCGCAGCAAAGGTCCTGAAATAAGCAGTCAATGCATCCAGCGTCGCGTCGTCGTAATCCGCGTGAGGCGCCATCTTCGCGCCTTGCGTCACCGATGCGGGATTGCGAATCGTCTGCCGGAAGCGCGCCCCATCCTTCTCAGCCAGTTCGGCCAGCCGCAGCCACGAGCGCCCGGCCATCGTGCCCCCGTCCGCGCCGCTATTGTGGCAGCGGAAGCAATCCTGTCGCGCGATTACATAACCCTGTTGCACCGACTCGTTCTCGCGCCACTCCGCGCCCGGACGAATCGCGCCAAAAACCTCCGACTCTCTGCGCAACTCAATCCGCGTCACCCCAAAGGGAATCTGCGGCTCGTCTTCATGCGACAGCACCTTGAACGACGGCTTGAAAAATGGATGCGAAATCAGGTACGGCCCAAGCGATCCGCCTTTTCCCGAAGGCGACCAATGCTCGCGAAGCTGCCCGTTGACGCGAAGCACCAGCAGCGGATGATGTGCCTCCATATACTCCCGCGAATAGTTGGTGCGATATTGGTCGTAACAGATCGCAACAATCAAAAGGTCGTCCGGCGACTTGCCCAGAATCTTCGCGAGCGAACTAAGCGCCACTCCTTGTATCTCGGTCTTCCCTTGAAAGTTTGAGTCGTCGCTCACCGTATACGTCTCCTGCGGCAATCGCAGCAACTCTTCATAGCGAACGTATCGCGTGGCCCCAGGCGGCAAGCCCACAATCTCCCCGCTCACTTCGAGATCTCCCGCAGCACTTCGCTCCCCGTGCAGAATGCTTCCCGCATCGGCGGCAGGCAGTCCGGCCAGCGCGGCGCTCGCCAGCAGTAGCAGAAAACCTCGAAGCATGGGCTCATGCTAACTTGACCGGGCAGCTAGGGCAACCGCATTTGAGCTTTCATGACCGGAAACGTCTCACGCTGTCCCAAATACTCTACGCGTCTCACGCTGTCCCAAACACTCTAGGCATTTCACGCTGTCCCAAATACTCTACGCGTCTCACGCTGTCCCAAATACTCTACGCGTCTCACGCTGTCCCAAATACTCTACGCGTCTCACGCTGTCCCAAACACTCTAGGCATTTCACGCTGTCCCAAACACTCTACGCGTCTCACGCTGACCAAACACTCTACGGGAGCGAGCTTTGTAACAGGGCATGACTTCAGTCGTGCCGAAAGAACGCTTCCAAAAAGAGATTGGGCTTTAGCCCCTGCCACTTTTTCGCCCCCCCCCTGTGATCTTCTTTTTGCCCCCCCTCTCGGCCTCGCAAGCCGTCTTTTTCTCAAACCCCAAGGTAGCCTCATGCAAATGCAGTTGCCTTGACCGGGCCGCCCAACCCAAGAAAAATTCCTTTCGCGCGTGCTACATTCAAATGCAAATGACAGCCGTGCCCGCACCGGAAGAAAACCTTGCCGCCTTCGGCTTAGCCCTGCCGCAGTTGCCCGCTGCCGGCGGCAATTACGTTTCCGCCAAGCGCGTCGGCGCAATCGTCTATCTCGCCGGAGTCATCTCCGCTGGCCCCGACGGCATCATCACTGGAACTGCGGGCGTCGACCGTTCCATCGACGAAGCCTACGCCGCAGCCGCAGCCTGCGCGCTCACCCAGTTGGCAGTCCTTAAGCGCGAACTCGGATCACTCAATCTCATTGCTGAAGTCTTAACCGTCAACGGCTATGTGAATGCCGCGCCCGGATTCGCCGATTCACCCGCGGTCATGAATGGCGCCTCTGACCTGCTCGTGCGCGTCTTCGGCGAAGCGGGCCGCCACGTCCGTGCAGCGGTCGGCGTCAGCGCCTTGCCCCGCAACGCCCTGGTTGAGTTACAAATGACCGTGAGGATCACCGAGTCATGACCGTGCACACGCTCTCCGCCCAACCCACCCACTCCGTGTGGGACCGCTCCCTCGCGCCGCGCCTGCACATCGAGCCGGGCGACGAAGTCGAGATCGAATGCACCGACGCCAGCGGCGCCCAGGTCCGCCCCGGAACCACCACCGCGCAATTCCTCGCCATCGATCGCACTCGCATCCACGCGCTCACCGGCCCCATCTTCGTCGACAGTGCCGAACTCGGCGACGTCCTCCAAATCGATGTCCTCGCCACTCGTCACGCCGATTGGGGATGGTCCAGTGTCACCGAAGGTCTCGGCTTTCTCAAAGATCGTTTCCGCGAGCCCTATCTCTTCCATTGGCAGCTCGACGGCGAAACCACCAGCTCCCTTTATCCTGCGGTCGTTCCGGTCCGGCCATTCCTGGGAGTCATGGGCGTAGCGCGCGCCGACGATGGCGCCTTCCGCACTCGCCCGCCGGGCCCCTTCGGCGGCAATCTCGATGTGCGCGAGCTGTGCGCCGGCTCGCGCCTCTTTCTGCCCGTCTATAACCCCGGCGCTCTCTTCAGTTGCGGCGATGGTCACGCCGCGCAGGGCGATGGCGAGGTCTGCATCAATGGCATCGAGTGCCCGTTGGATGTAACTCTGCGCTTCCATCTGCACAAGCGGCAACCCCTCGCGGGCCCGCTCGTCGAAGCCAGCGAAGTTGCCGCGGCCGATTCAACCGCCAACGCCTGGGTCGTAGTGGAAACAGGAACCGATCTAGCCAGCGCCGCGCGCGCCGCCACCAGCCGCATGGTCGATCTCCTCGTCAGTCGCTGGAGCTTCAGTGACGTCCACGCATACATTCTGTGCAGCGTGGCTCTCAAGCTCCGCCTCAGCCAGGTCGTCAACGAGCCCGTCTACACCGTGAGCGCAGCACTCAGCAAACAGATCCTCCCTCATCGCGAGCTCTTCCCAGCCCGATAAGCAGCGGCGGCCATCCCCATCATCGTCAACGCTCCGAGTAAGGTAGCCGGGGGGCCTTCTCAAAAAATGGGCGCCCAGGTCTCGATCCAGCGACATGGCATCACGTGCCTGGAGAAGTGAGCACAACCACTGAAGATGGGTGCCCCAGGTGCCTCGCTTTTGGGCACCTGGGATGCGCATGCTGGCCACACCTCGCTCCGCATTTCGGCCACCGGAAGACGGCACTCCCGAACCGCATCCCCACAGTCAACAACAACACAAATAACTCGCGCATTGTCAATGCTTTAAGTCAACATCCCGTGCAGTTTCAGCACATTTTGCAAAAATGTGTTCAATTCTCAGCAACCCTTTGCCTCCAAAACCTCAATTCTTAGCAACCAATTCGCTCCCACGCATTGTCCACAAAGTTAAGGCCTCAAAGAAATGCACACCTATAAGCAGTCATTTGCCCCTGTTTGCACCTTTGTAGGCAACCTATTCGCACCATCGACACCGCTTATGAGCAGTCATTTGGCAGGTCGCCCATTCGTAGACAGGCTTGAAACGCCGCCGGCGCCGGGTCCGTTTTGTCCGTCGTGCGCAGCCTCTTCCGGCCTACTCCATCCGCAGCGCCTGCATTGGATCGACCCTGGATGCGCGCACGGCAGGCAGCCACACCGCAAGCAGAGCAATTGCAGTCAGGATCAGTGCCGCCGACACGAACACCGCCGTATCCCATGGCTTTATGCCGAAGAGGAAGCTGGCAATCAAAGTTGGGCCAGTATTTCCTGGCGAGGGCCTCATTGATGAGAGCTACATGGGGCGCGTCGGCGGTGTCGTTGTCAGTAAAGTCGCGTCCTCGCAGAACAGGAATCCTGAACAGGCTCAGGTAACCCGGCGTGATGCTCATCCACGCGCTCCCGCAGCAGTCTTTATTAACCGGGCGCCCGATAATCTTGAACGCCGCGCCATCTTCGACATCGACGGGCCGCCAAAAGCCGGCGGCCGCAAGTTCCACGCCAGGGAGGGCATTGAGCCGGTTGCGTCCATCCCGCAAGAACTGAGCCACACCGGCTGTGTTCTGGTAGCGTTGGCCGTTGAGTGACATCTCCATGGTCAGAACATTGTGACAATCGAAGCCGGGACCCACCTCGTGGAGGGCGATGAAGGTGCGAATCAGAAGCGCCGCGCAGATGAGCAGGACCAGTGCCAGCGAAATCTCGCTCACGACCAGAAGCGAGCGGGCCTTTCCCTCACGAAATCCAGTGCCAGAGCGGCTGCCGCTCTGTTTAAGCGTGGAGTTCAAATCGGAGCGCGAAGCGCTGAACGCCGGGAACAGTCCAAAGAGGACGCCCGTAAGCAACGAGACACCAAGGGTGAAACCGAGCACGCGCCAATCCATGCCGATAGCAGAGCCGTCTTCGCCGACTCGCGGCAGGCCTGCGGAACTAACGGCCAGCAGAGCACGCACTCCCGCGAAGCCGAGAACCGATCCGAGCATGCCGCCGGCCAGGGATAGCAGCACGCTTTCAGTCAGCAACTGGCGCACGATGCGCGCGCGGCCGGCGCCCAGTGCGGAGCGGATAGCGAACTCGCGTTTGCGCCTCGTAGCGCGCACCAACAGCAAGTTGGCGACATTGGCGCAGGAGATCAGCAGCACCAGCCCTACCGCACCCAGCATCATCAGCAGCGAATTGCGCGCGTCGCCGATGATGCTGTCACGCAATGGCCCAACCGTGAAATGCGGAAGCCAATCCAAGTTCGGGAACTCGCGGTGGAACTCTGGGCCTACCGCCAGCAATTGGGCGTTGGCCTGTGCAACGGTCACGCCGGGCTTTAGTAGGCCGGTCACGTAAAAGAATACGTTGGAGTCGGTGCTCGCCGGGTCAAACTGAAACGGCAGCCACAGGTCCGCTTGCACGTCGGCGACGAAATCCTCTCCGATCACGCCGACGATGGTGTACGGCTCATTACCCAGGGAGAGTGATTTCCCCACAACGAACGGGTCGCCGCCGAGCCTGTGCTGCCATAGGCCGTAGCTCAGCACCACCACCTTGCCGCCGTGGGGAGAGTCCTCCAGCGGCGTGAAGGTCCGTCCCAGCATGACGGGCGCGCCATACACGCGGAAATAGCCCTCTGTAACGTGAATCCCATGAACTTGCTCCGGACGGCCGCCCGTAAGGTTATAGCCGGGACCGGCGTTGTCCAATGCCACGACCTCCGTAAACAGGTTCGTTTGCCGCTGGAAAAAGTGAAACTCCGGGATGCTGTGAAGATGATTGGCAATGACGGACGAGGGCACCAGAAAATTCACCATGCGACCCGCATCCGGATAGGTAAGCGGCCTGAGCAGAACTGTATTCAGGACAGAGAAGATGGCGGTGTTGGCACCGATTCCCAGCGCCAGTGTCGCAACCGCCGCGGTGGTGAAGCCAGGGTCTTTCAGGAACATCCGCAGCGAGTGCTTTACGTCATTCCAGAAATGATCCAAACGTCGACTCCGTATCCCGTTCAAGCTGAGCGATGATGCGTCCGTCCTGCAATCCCATCCTCCATGCGTGCCGCATATTCTGTGTTTTTATTCAACAGAAGCGGAATCGAGTGTCACCGGCCCAAGCAGCCCGGATGGGAGCAGAGGTGAATTCGCCCTATATGGCTTCACGGTCGTGAACGTGTATTTCACGTCGACATTCGCTTGCTGATCGCCGATGAGCCGATTCACCCAAGCATTGGTCACCTTGATTGAAAGCTCGTTTGCTCCCGGCCTCAACGCGTCCGTGGCGTCCACTCGATAGGGCGCGTGCCACACAGTGCCAAGAGGCTTGCCGTTCAACGAAACCTCGGCCAGGTTCTTCACGTCGCCAAGATCGATTGAGATATGCGCGTCCTTGCTGAACCACGCGGCCTGAGCATCGAAGGTCCTCGTGTATGTCGCGGTTCC
>Ga0302319_10017139_pt1 | contig 13290 bp, 11 predicted proteins | sample Bog_T0_2_FD_203319 | JGI IMG/M metagenome (GOLD analysis project Ga0302319, IMG submission 203319) | Peat permafrost microbial communities from Stordalen Mire near Abisko, Sweden - Bog_T0_2 | ecosystem: Environmental > Terrestrial > Soil > Wetlands > Peat | place: Sweden: Abisko, Stordalen Mire...
AGGAGGGAGCATATCCGCTGCGATCTGTGACCGACGAGCAACGCAGCACAGGCCAAAAAGCGACGCAACCCGGAGGGCCGAGGAGGCGGACGGGGAATAGTGGTGGTCGGTGGAAGGGCGAGGCGAGAGAGGAATGGGGCGTCTGGCGGCGTTGTTCGCTCGTTACAGACCGCGCCGAGGAGGCGGCAGGGAATAGGGGGGATGGCGGACGGGCGAGCCAGAGGGTATGCGCCTCGCTCACGCCTTGCCATCCGCCCCATTCCTCTCTCGCGCGGCCCCCTCCTGTTTATTTCACAGCCTCTAAAAAACTGCCGCGCTAAAGCTCGCCCAGGAATTTCGTAAACAACTCCACGCCTTTTTCCAAATCCGCGACACTGATCCACTCATCCTTGGTATGCGCCTGGAGGATCGAGCCGGGGCCGAGCGCAATGGCGGGCATGCCGCGTTGCGCGAAAAAGCACGCGTCGCAAAACCACGGCGCCCCGACCGGCTTCGCGCCGAGAGCGGCGAGCTTCGCGATGAGCGGGTGCGAGGGGTCGGTGAAGAGGGGCGGCGCGAACGGAAAATTCAATTGCACGTCCGGGCAGACCGCCCGTATCCGCCGCTCCAGCGTTTCCCAGAGACCCGGCGCGCATTGGCAGGGCACGAATCGCATGTCCACGCTCGCTTCGCAAAGATCGGGAATGATGTTCGTCTTCGCCCCCCCCCGAATCGTGCCGATGCTGATGGTCGGCGATCCAAGAACCGCATCATGCACCGCCCCGGCTTCGCGCGTGAGATCGCCCCGGATGAAATCCAGGACATCGAGCATCTTTGCGATGGCGTTTTCCCCGTGTTCCGGCCTGGCGGCGTGCCCGGCCACACCATGGGTCTGAATGCCGAGAAACGCCGAGCCTTTGTGCGTGTAGACCACGTCGAGGCCGGTCGGTTCCGCAGCGATGACAAAATCGAAGCGCTCCTCCTGCGCGAGGGCCTTGGAGCCATGCTGGCTCGTCTCTTCGCTCATCAACCCGGCAAACCAGATCTCGTGACTCAAGTCCGGCAGCCGGTCGCGCATTTCCCGGAGCGCCCAGAGCATGGAGGCCATCGGCCCTTTGGTATCGCTCGCTCCCCTGCCCCAGACTCTGCCCTCCCTCAGTTCGCCTCCAAAAGGATCGATGGTCATGCCCTGCACGCTGACGGTATCCGTGTGCGGCGCGAAAAGGACGCGCGGCTTTCCCGGCGTGGCCCCTGGCCAGCGCGCCACCACATTGGGGCGATCGGGCAGAACTTCCCGCAACTCCACCTCCGCGCCCATCTCCGCGAGGAATCCCGCCAGCCATTCGGCGATGCGCTTTTCGCCCACACCGTCCGTCCCGGGCTCCCCGTGCGGGTCCACGCTGGGAATCCGCACCAGAGCCTGAAGCAGTTCGACGACGGTATTCGGCGTATTCATAATCGAGTCATTATTGCCGGAAAGCGGTTGGAGTGTCGGGACTCACTCTCAGCCAGATGCACGGCTGGGCACAATCCCCAACCGGAAGAGAATGACGAATGACGAGAACGGCAACTCCACGCGCCGTCGTCATTCGTCATTCTCGCCCCTTTCCAAGACCCACTACCAGCACCTCTCCCGAAAGGCTCGCGGATTTCGTCATTTCCCCTTTTGCCGGTACCACTCCACAAACCTCGGAATCCCGTCCGCGATCTTCGTGCGCGGGTCGTAGCCAAGAAGACGACGCGCCTTGTCGATATTGGCGTAGGTCAACGGCACATCGCCGGGCTGCTCGGGCATCCGCTGGATGATCGCCTTTTTGCCCACCGCATTTTCGATGGAAGCGATGAGTTCGTTCAGCGTCGTGGTCTGGCTTTCGCCGAGATTGAACACATCGCACAATGGCCCTTCATACCGGAGGCAAGCGGTGACTCCCTGAAGGATATCGTCCACGTAAGTGTAGTCGCGCCGGGTGGTTCCGTCGCCAAATTGATGGATCGGTTTCCCTTCGAGGATCGATTTCGTGAACGCGTGGATGGCCAGGTCGGGCCTCTGCCGCGGCCCGTAGACCGTGAAAAAGCGCAGCGAAATCGTGCGCAAGCCGTAGAGGTGCGAATAATTCGAGCAAAACTGTTCGGCGGCCATTTTCGTGGCCGCGTACGGCGAGATCGTCTGATTGATCAGCATATCCTCGGAAAAAGGCGCCGTCTTGATGACGCCATAAACGGAGGAACTGGACGCCGAGACAAAGCGCGGGACGCCGTGAACGCGCGCGGCTTCAAGCAGGTTCCAGGTGCCAGTGATGTTCGTATCGATATAGAGCCTGGGCTCCTTGATCGAAGGGCGCACGCCGGCGCGAGCGGCGAGGTGGACGATGACATCGGGCTTCTGCCCGCGGACCACCCGATCCACGGCCTCCGGATCGCGGATATCTGCTTCATAAACTGCTGCATGCCGGGATGATGCGGCGACATTGGCGCGCTTGATCGCCGGCGCGTAAAAATCGTTGAAGTCGTCGAGAATACTGAGGGTATGCCCTTCGGCCAGCAGGTGATCGACAAGATTGGAGCCGATAAATCCGGCGCCGCCGGTCACAAGAACTTTCATCCGAGCACCTTATCGGAGGCGAGAAAATCCGGGCAAGTGAAAGTTCCCAGGCGGCGCCGCCATTTGGTCTTGAACCCGCCGAAAGGCCCGCATCGCAAACCTTTTCCATTCGGAAAGGACAATCGGATTGACAGCGCCTAACCGGGGTGAGAATAAGGTTCAATCTTCTTCTTTTTATGTCTGACGAAATTCCTCCCGCCCCCTCCGAGTCCTCTGACGACGCCGCCAAAGCCGAAACGATCCGCATCACGCTCCCTTCAAAGCCTGATCAACCGACTTTGAAACGGGAGACCGTCCGGATCAATCTTCCTGGCAAGCCCGCCTCCACGGGGTCCGTGTCTCTGCCCGCGACCGTGCCAAAGAAAGAGACGACCAAGATTCCCGGAGCTTCGTCCGTGGGCCAGGTTCCTCAGGCGCCGCCCTCGGCTCCAAAGCCGTTCGTGCCTGCTCCGCCAAGGCCTCCTTCGCAAGGTGGCGCGCCGCTTCCACCTCCAAAGCCGGTGAGCGGCATCACGCCCCCGCCCAAGCCGCCGTCGCTCGGAGCGCGTCCGACCGTTCCGTTGAAGCCCACACCCGCTCCGGCGAGTCAGCCGATGGCGCCATCGGCGGCTCCGAAAAAGGAGACAGCGCGCATCACCCTTCCCGCGGAAGGCGCCAAGGCAGGCCTGCCGAAGGCGACGATCAAGATGCAGCAGACTCAACCGCTGGTAAATAAAACCATGCCTGTAGCCGCTTCTCCCTCCGGTTTTTCTCCCGCTGTGGTCGCTTCTTCCAGTCCGACAGAACCCGCCAGCGATGGCGCAGTCACCATTCTCAGCATCCTGGCGCTCGTGGCCTCGGTCGCTTCGCTGGGACTCGTCTATCTCGCCTACAGCGCCAGTTCCGCGTCCTGACGCAATTCCGCGCAATTTCCGCTGGCTGGAATCTGCAAAATCTCTATGGCTAATCCCAACGTTCTCACTGTCACCGAAGGAACCTTCGACGCAGAGGTGCTCAAATCCGAACAGCCCGTGCTGGTGGATTTCTGGGCTCCCTGGTGCGGTCCGTGCATGCAGCTTTCCCCGGTGATCGATGAGATCGCCAGCGCCAAAGCAGGCCAGGCCAAGGTCGCCAAGGTGAATGTGGACGACAACCAGCAGTTGGCGGCGAAATATGGCGTCAGGTCGATCCCCGCGCTGCTTTTCTTCAAGGGCGGAGTCGTCGTTGACCAGATGGTCGGTCGCGCGCCCAAAGCCGACATCGTCGCCAAGCTGGACGGAGCGCTGGCCTGATTTTCGAAGTCTAGCCGATTTCGAGTCTGGAACGGCCGTAAAGCGCGGCGTGGCCGCCGATGCCCACCCGCTTTCCTCGAGCTTCGCAATAAATCTCCCCGCCCCGCTTCGAAAGCTGACGCGCAAACAGCTTCGTTTTTCCGAGGCGCGGGCTCCAGTAGGGGATGAGTGCGCTATGGGCGGAGCCGGTGACCGGATCTTCGGGGATGCCCATCTGCGGAGCAAAGAATCGGGAAACAAAATCGGCGTCGCTCCCGGGAGCGGTCACGATCACCCCGCGGCAATCAAGCGCCGCGAGCGCGCTCATTTTCGGCTCGAGCGCGCGCACATCGCTTTCGGAACCGACCACGGCAAGGTAGTCCTCGCCGGCGCGATGCACTTCCCCCGGAATCCAGCCAAGGCCCTCCACGAGATCGGCGGGCGCCGGGCACGGATTCAGGGGCCATGATGGGAAATCGAGGGTGATGATTCCCTCCTGGCGCGTCGCGGAAACCAAGCCGCTCCGCGTCTGAAAGCGAACCGTTTCTCCCTTGAATCCGAGCTCCGTGAAAATCACGAACGCCGAAGCAAGCGTGGCGTGGCCGCAGAGGTCCACTTCCGTGGTGGGCGTCAGCCAGCGCAAATCGAATTCGCCTTCCTTCCCGACCACAAACGCCGTCTCCGAGAGGTTGTTCTCGGCGGCGACTTTTTGCAAAACATCGTCCGGCAACCAATGTTCCAACAGGCAAACGCCCGCGGGATTTCCTTGGAAGATTCGATCCGAAAAGGCATCGATTTGAAAATAAGGCACGCTCACCTGGATACTTTGTCAGAAGGCTGCGGAATACGACAAGCGCGAAGCCGGAGCGGAGGAGAATGACGAAATCAGAAGGACGAATGACGATCCGGGCCTCTGCGTGAACGTATTCTCACGGTATGGCAGACTGTCCGCGAACCCTCGTTCACGCGCCTCCTGAGGTCATAAGGGACTTCGCAGTCAGATGAAGTCCTCGGATCGCCATTCGTCATTTCCCCGCTTCGGTTTGCGGGATCTTTTTCTCAAAGGTCCCTTCGTTCCCCAGGAGACGCTCGAAACCTCCATCCATCAGCCACTCGTGCGCGGCGGTGTCCCCTTTCAGCCAGGCGTCCCAGAATGCGGTGCTTCCCGCGCAGATCAGCCGATGAAAAACTTCGTCCTGGGCCGCTTTGGATTCGTCGGGCCGCATCCGGCCCGAGAAAACCATGTGGTCGCCATCCTTGAATACGAGCAGGCAGGTTTCGGCCGCATTCATCAGATCGAAAGGAATCCTCCGCTCCGAGGCCTTCGTCTCTCCGATCGGGCTATCGTCGCGAGTTCCCGTCATGTGGAAAACGGGCACGGTGATTTTCGCGTAGGCGTGTTCGCGTTGGGAGGGGCGGGCCACCGGCGCGCTCATCTCGATGACGGCTTTCACTCGCGGATCCTCCATTTTGACGCCGCCAAAATCCTGGCCGGCGATAGCCATGCTCGTGAAACCGCCAAATGAATGGCCCGCGACGCCGATGCGATTCAGATCGAGACGCCCCTTAAGCGGGAATGCCGCGTCGCCATCGAGCTCGGTCAGCCGATCGATGGCAAAACTAACATCGCGAGGCCGGTCGGCGGCGTTCTTCAAGTTCGCGGCGGCGGCGGTCAGCGCCTTCATGATCTCCGCAGGCTCTTTGCCCTTCCAAACCGAATCATCGCTGCCCAAGTGCTGGAGATGCACGGAGACATAGCCGCATCCGGCCCAGTGAAGTCCGAGATATTCGTAGCCCTCCCTGGAACCGCCCAGGCCATGGGAAAAAAGGATGACCGGCAGCCGTCCGACGCTCTCCTTCGGGTAGTAGATCTTGACCGGGATATCACGGTCGCGGCCCGCATCGTGCCAAATCTGGCGGATTTCGGAAACTTCCGAAGACGGCTTCGGTGGGACATAGGAGACGGGTGGCTCCGCGGAGAACGCCGCGAAGCCGGCCAAAAAGAAACACAGAAGAACGAGGGGTGATTTCATGAAAACCGGGAAGGACAAACGGAAACATGCTGACTCCCGAACGACAGGCCAGAAAAATTCACGTCTGGCTCGGAGAATCGCCAATCGAGACTGGTTTTTATCTTCGGCATCTCGTCGCCGGCATTCTGGATGCGCCAAAGGCGCAAAAGTCGATAGCCCGGCCCTACGGGCCGGGATTGGTCCGCGGATGCGGCAGCTCTGAAAGAGCGTCAGTTGCGCGCTCTTACAGAGCTGGGTTGGAAACGCGTTTTTCCCGGCCCGTTGGGCCGGGCTATTTCCTTTCGCACCTTCGGCGCACCCGAACCTGCCTGAAATCAAACGCGCCGCCGGGATCCCGGCGGCGCGTTCCACGAAGCGATTTTGCCCTTTAAGGGCGGCGGCTTAGAGCGTCTTGCAGAATTCTTCCAGACGATCCAGCCCCTTCTTGATCACGTCCAGACTCGTGGCGTAGCTCAGCCGGATGGTGGCGTCGTTTCCAAAGGCAATGCCCGGAACCACCGCCACGTGATGCTTGCTCAAAAGACGGTCCGCGAAGTTCGTCGAATTGAGGCCGAGCTGGCCGATATTCATCAGCACATAGAAAGCGCCCTGCGGCTTGACCACGCTGACGCGCGGAATCGCGGCGATCCGGTTCACCATGTAGTTGCGGCGCAGATCGAATTCGTCGCGCATATCACTGACGAGCTGCTGGTCGCCCTTGATGGCGGCCAGCCCGCCCTTCTGCGCAAACGAACATGGGTTCGAAGTGCTGTGGCTTTGGATGGCGTCGATCGCCTTGGCGATGGCTTCGGGAGCGCCGAGATAGCCGAGCCGCCAGCCAGTCATCGCGTAGGCCTTGGAGAAGCCGTTCACCGTGATCGTCAGGTCAAACGCTCCCGGCAGGGAAGCCACGCTGACATGCTCCACACCATCATAAACGAGCTTCTCGTAGATTTCGTCGGAGAGGATAAGAATTTCCTCGTCCGCAGCCACTTCGACGATCCCTTCCAATTCCTGCCGGGTATAGACGGAACCCGTCGGATTGCCCGGCGAATTGATGATGACCATCTTCGTGCGAGGCGTCATCGCATCCTGAAATTCTTCCGCGGTCATCTTCCAGCCGTTCTCCTCCTTCGTCTGAACGAAGACCGGATCGGCGCCCGCGAGGCGGACCATTTCCGGATAGCTCAGCCAGTAAGGCGCAGGAATGATCACCTCGTCGCCCGGCTGGCAGGTGGCGAGAATGGCGTTGTAGCACGAGTGCTTGGCCCCATTGCTGACGATGACCTGGCTGGGCTTGTAAGCGAGCTTGTTGTCGGTGGCGAATTTGTCGGCGATTGCCTGGCGCAGTTCCGGCGTGCCAGAGCTGGGCGTGTACTTCGTGAAGCCGCTCTCGATGGCGGCCTGGGCCGCGGCCTTGATGTGCTCGGGCGTATCGAAGTCGGGTTCTCCGGCGCCGAAGCCGCAGACGTCGATGCCTTCAGACTTCATCGCTTTGGCTTTGGAATCGATGGAGAGAGTGAGCGAGGGAGTGAGGATCGTGGCGCGTTGTGCGAGTTCCATGGACATGTGGGAGTTTGGTTTGGGATTGGGGTTGGCCGGAGGAAGTGTGCTCACTCGCCGTACCAGCTTTCGATCAAGGGCTTCAAATTGTTCTCTTTGATCTGGACGATGCCCATTTCACGCTGCCCATTTTCCGGGGAATCCGAGGCGTGGGCCGCGTTGACCATAATGGTCGATCCGAATTCACGGCGGATCGTTCCGTGAGGCGCTTTCGACGGGTCCGTGGGTCCGAGGACTTCACGAATCTTGCGCACGGCGTCGATGCCCTGGTAACAGATGGCGATGCACTTTTCAGTGCCGGGAAGATGGCGTTTCTCGGTCGGACATTCACTCGGCTTGGAGCCGGCCATGAATTTGACGATCTGCTCCCAGTTTTCCCGGCCATTGATCGGGCCGAGCAAATCGCCGAGCTTCGTTTGCACATCGTCGCCGAGCTTGATGGAGAACTCATTTTCCAGAAGTGCGCGCGCCGTCTCTCCGGAGCGGCCCTTGAGTTTGTCCATCAACACGTCGAGCACCGGGCCGTAAAACTCTTCCGCCTGGGCGACACTCATACAATGCACCTTGCAGGCGATGATGTAGAGACCCGTGCGGGAAAAAAGGTCGATAACGCCGCCGGGACGCGCATTCGGAAAGCGAAAATTATCGGGTTTGATAAGGACCAGCGTCTTTTCGACCTTCGCGCCCAGCGTAAACTGCACGGCATCTTCGAGCAAACCGCCATCGCCATCAGAATACGCAGCCCAGAGCAGCAGATTTTTGCGAGCGCTGGCCGCATCCGGAGGAGCGAGCACTCCGGGCTCAAAGTAGCTGACATTCCCTTGTTCATCGACGAGGTAATCCCCGTAGGTATCGCGGATGGTTTCCCCGCTGGTCCTCTCATTGACAATGTGCCCCACCGTGGAGCGCAGCTTGTTCACCGCGTCGGAGCCCTTGAAAACAAGGAGCAAAACGCGCGGCTGGCCTGCTCCTTCAGCCGGCGCAAAGTTTTTCGAGACATACTTCCGAATCAATTCCTGCGTGGCGCGATACCGTGGCTCGGTCTCCGTGACGATGGAAGCGGCGTACTTTTCCACGAGTTCCTCGCTCGGCGCGAACATCCGCGCCGCCACCAAATCAAGACCCGTCCGCGAAATCAGACGCGCAATAATACCCCCGGTGCGCGATTTGCGGATCGAGTAAGGCGTGACGAGCACGTAGGAAAGTTCTTCAGCCATAGATAAAAAGTGCCCGCGCAGCACGCCCCAAAATTAACATTCCGGAGCGCAATACCCACGCAGGCAGGGAAATTTCTAAAAATATTTCGTATTTTTTTGTGGGGCGGAAAGCTATCGGCAGGCGACCGAGACCGTCAACAAGTAAAAGCGGAGGCGATCTTGTGGTGTGATTAAACTTCGAGGACGACAAAGCCGACCCCGCGCGCCATCGTTCCCGCGACCGCGGGCGACTGCGAGAGGCGGTAAGACCCTCCTTGCACCGGCCTCGGCGGAGCGATGCCCTCCAGCCAGTGTGGCGCCCGCGTCCACGATCCGCGCGCACTCCGCATCGTCATTGGCCCCCCGTTGCGCCATAGGCGTCTCGCAAAGCCTCGGCTGTCATTCTCGCCCCTTGCCATCTCCCGCCGCCAGCACCTCTCCCGACAGGCTCGCTGGTTTCGTCATTTACAACGCCGCGCCAATCCCGCGACCCACTTGCCTTTCCGGATCAGCCGCCGGACGTCGAAGCCCGCCTTCTTCAAAACGGGGAGCACCTCCGCCTCTTGTGTGCGCAGGATTCCGGAAAAAACAAACCGGCCACCGGAAGCGCATGCGGCGGCGATCCGGGGCGCGCTCTCGATGAGCAGGCCGCTGTAAAGATTGGCCGCCACGACGTCCCACGCGCGCGGCGGCTGCCACCATCGGACATCCAGTTTTTTTACGGTCACGCCACTGATTGCGTTGGCGCGGACATTTTCCTTGGCGGTGCGCACCGCGTGCGGATCGAAATCCCCGGCCAGCGCGCGCCGGGCGCCCAGCATCCTGCCGGCGAGGGCCAGGATCCCGCTGCCGCAGCCAATATCCAGCATCTCCCAAGGCTGCGAGGCGAGTTCGCCGCTGACATCCGCCAGGAAGCGAAGGCAGGCCGCCGTGGTGGCGTGGTCGCCGGTGCCGAAGGCCATTCCGGCGGGGATCACGAGCACCTTGCGGTTCGGCGCTGTTTTCGCAAGATCGTCGCGCTCCTTTGCGCTGGCGGCCACGATCATTTTATCCCGGACGCGAATCGGCGCGCGAAGGGCTTCGCTGACGGCCCGCTGCCTCCTTTGCAGCGCGATCACTCCGCCAAAGCCTTCCCGGAGCCGCTCCGCCTGCGTCTTCGTCAATGCATACGCTTCCAGGCGAATGGTCTTGGCCCCCGCCAGCGAGGTGATTGCCAGGCGGTCGCTGATCCAGCGCAGGCGCTCGACCCAGGCATCCTCCCACTTGGCGGCGCCCAGCTTGCGCCACGTATAGCGCGCGGGGCCGCTCATTCCTTTCTGAAGATGATGATGTGCTGGCGAGGCAGATCCTCGAGGGTCTCCGCAAAGGAGAGCTGGGGATGGATCGTCATTTCCTTCTTCACCTGAGCCTCCGTCATTTTATGGACCAGCTTGATCGGCACGTCCGGATCCTCCCCCCGATACTCCACGAACACGATTCGGCCTCCGGGCTTGAGCCCCGCGATCATGCTTTCGATCATTTCGTACGGATGATCGAACTCGTGATACACATCCACCATGATCATGGTATCGCACGAGCCCGGCGGAACTTGCGGACCGCTAATCGTGCCGCGCACGGGCTGGACATTCGTGATGCGGAACATCGCCATGCGTTTCGCCAGCAAAGCCAGCATTTCCGGCTGAATATCGACGCCATAAATGCGTCCGCTTCCTCCCACCTTCTTCGAAATCTTGCGGCTGACATAGCCCGAGCCGCAACCGATATCCGCCACCACCTCGCCTTCACGGAATTTCAGCGCGTCCACCATGCGATCCGTGCCCTCTTCCTCCTCCCGCTCGGGCCGTTCGAGCCAGTCCGCCGCCTGATGCCCCATGACGTGCGCGATCTCGCGTCCCATGAAAAAAACGCCGATCCCGTTCGGGTCATGATCCTCGCGGGTTTCGTAGAGTCCAGGCGGCGGTTTCGGCCGATCCTCGGCGAGAAGCGCCATGGGAAGCGTGGCGATAAAGAGAAGGGCAGGCAGACAAGGGAGGAGCGGGCGCATCTGGAGCGTGTTTGCGTTTGAAGAAACACGAAGAAGCATGTGTTGTCGATGCAGCCATGCCGACAGTTCTCCGCTCCGGTCCGTAGCGCTTCTTCTTTTACGCAGGCAATCGGCACGAACCGCCGCACGTCCATATCGAGCGCGACAACTCCAAAGCGAAATTTTGGCTCGAACCGCCGAGCCTCGAATCGCCAAGCCTCGGCTGTCATTCTGGCCCGAAAACTCCGACGTGTGGCGATCGGATTCCCACCCTCCTCGTCGTGCTCGTGCTCGTCCTCGGAGCCCCTCGACGGGCTCGGGGCCTTGAGCATGCCGAAACGCGCAGCGATTCCGAATCCAGGACACTGGAGGCATTGCGACAGGTCGATGGCGCAACGGAGACAACGACGACGGACGAGCACGAGAAAGGCGCCTCCGCGCGCCATCGTCATTCGTCATTCTGATTTCGTCATTTCCTCCTCCTCGCGCTTGTCTCCACCTTGATGTGCGGGCACACTGGATTTCCTCATGAAGTTCATTCCCGAAATTCACGCCGAATGCCGCGCCAGTGGCCGCCCCGCGATTTCCTTTGAGTTCTTCCCTCCAAAGACGGACGAGGGGGATCGCGTTCTTTTCGAAAAAACGGTCCCGGCGCTCCGTGCGGTCAGCCCGGATTATTGCTCGGTGACCTACGGCGCGGGCGGCAGCACCCGCGAAAAGACGCTCGATATCGTGGATCGCCTTCAACGAGAGCACGCTTTGCCGGCCATGACTCATCTGACCTGCGTGAACTCCACCCGCGCGCAGCTTGCGGACGTGCTCGCCGAGGCCCGCGCGCGCGGGATCGTCAATGTGCTGGCGCTCCGCGGCGATCCGCCCAATGGCGTGGCCGAGTTCACAAAAACGGAGGGCGGTTTCGAATACTCGCGGGAACTGGTGGCATTCATTCGCGAACAAGGCGGTTTCTCGATCGGCACGGCGGGCTTCCCCGAAGGCCACATCGCGTGCCAAGCGGGCAAGCACGTCGATTGGGGCTATCTGAGCGAAAAAATCCAGGCGGGGGCGGACTTCGTGATCACCCAGCTCTTCTTCGATAATAACGATTTTTATGAGTTTCACGATCATCTCGCGGGCCGGCTCGGTGTGTCCGTGCCGATCATCCCCGGCGTGCTTCCGATCCTCTCCGCAGGGCAGACCAAAAAATTCGTCGCGCTGTGTGGAGCGCAATTGCCCAAGCCATTCCTGCGGAGAATTGAGGAACTCGGCGACGACGATCAATCCGTGATCGCCTACGGAATCGAATACGCCACCGAGCAATGCGCCTCGCTTCTGGAGTATGGAGTGCACGGCCTCCACTTTTACACGCTCAACAAGGCGCACTCGACCACCGAGATCGTGCGCAATCTGGGCCTTGCGCCAAGATAATCCTCGGAGGGCATGGCGCCCCCGCTCGCCCAATGCGATGCCTCCCCTCGCCCGATTCTCTAAGAACGTGAAAACTCCGTCCAGCCATCGCTTCTCCGAAGCAGACGGTCGCGAGCCGCAGGTTCCGCAGATGAACGCAGATACCTCCCGGATGGGTTTTTATCGGCGTTTATCTGCGCAATCAGCGGTTCTTCACTCAAGTTTCCTGGTTCATTTCGCCCTCGCCCTCGGAGCGCTGCTCTTCGCCGGCGTGGCGCCAGTGGCTTCCCGGGCCCGAGCCTCCGATTGGCCGGAATTCATGGGACCGGCGAGGGATCAAGTATCCACCGAAACCGGCCTGATCGATACCTTCCCGGTCCAGGGCCCGCGGCTCGTGTGGGCGCGTTCCCTTGGCAAGGGATACAGCGCGCCTTCGGTGCGCGGCAAAGTGATGGTGGTGCATCATCGGGTGGAGGACGAGGAGATCGTCGAAGCCTGCTCGCCGGGCACCGGCGCCACGCTTTGGAAATTCGGCTATCCGTCGTCCTATCGCGATCCCTTCGGCTACAATAACGGGCCGCGCTGCACACCCCTGCTCACCGCGGACCGATGCTACACCATGGGCGCCGAAGGAATTCTCGCGTGCTGCGATCTGGCGTCCGGTCGCCTGATCTGGAAGCGGGACACCAGCACGGATTTCAATGTGCCCGAAGCCTTTTTCGGCGCCGGCAGTTCCCCGGTGCTGGAGGATGGGCTGCTCTTTGTGCAGGTCGGCGGCCAGCCGAACTCGGGCGTCGTGGCCTTCGACGCGCTCACGGGAAAGACCGTCTGGCAGAATGTCGGCGAACAAAACTGGACCGGCGTCCCCATGACCGCGTGGCCGGGCGAACGGCTCGTGAAATGGAATCCCAACGATCCGGCATTCCAGAAGCAGGCCAGCTACTGCGCGCCCGTCCTGGCCACGATTCACGGACGGCGCACCCTCCTGGTCTGCACGAGGCAGGGGCTCGTCTCGCTCGATCCCAGGACGGGCGCGGCAAATTTCTCCTTCTGGTTTCGCTCGCGCCAGGATTCCTCGGTCAATGCCATGACGCCGGTGGTGCAGGACGATCTGGTTTTTATTTCGTCGGCTTATTTCAAAACGGGCTCGGTCGTCCTCCGGGTGAAACCGGACGGGAAAGGCGTGGACGAAGTCTGGCGGGGATTGCAGCTTGAAATCCATTGGACGCGCCCGGTGCTCGCCGGGGGATTTCTCTACGCT
>Ga0302319_10017141_pt1 | contig 13287 bp, 8 predicted proteins | sample Bog_T0_2_FD_203319 | JGI IMG/M metagenome (GOLD analysis project Ga0302319, IMG submission 203319) | Peat permafrost microbial communities from Stordalen Mire near Abisko, Sweden - Bog_T0_2 | ecosystem: Environmental > Terrestrial > Soil > Wetlands > Peat | place: Sweden: Abisko, Stordalen Mire...
GTCGTTCATCTTGATCCCGTAGTACCAGGAGAACAGGCGGCGTTTGGCAATGAGCCAAACGGCGAGCCTGCCCACGGGATTCTCGTAGGCGAAGCGCAGCCATCTCTCACCAAAGATCTTCTCGGTTTTGACCGAGCGCGAGTAACGGTCGTAGTAGCTTATAGGCTCTTTGTTCAAGGAGTCGTTTGCAGTTTTGTGATTCTTCGTAAAATTCCGGGATTCGCCATGGAAAACTTCACCTATCTTAACCCCACACGCATTCACTTCGGACGCGGCCAGATCGCCTCGATTGACAAGGAGCTGCCCGCCCAGGCAAGGGTCCTCCTCCTTGCAGGCGGCGGGAGCATCAGGACAAACGGTGTCCACGAGCAGGTGCGCCGGGCGGCGGGCGGCCGCCATGTGACCGAGTTCTTCGGAGTCGAGGCGAATCCCGACTTCGACACCCTGATGAAGGCCGTCGAGATCGTGCGCAGGGAGAAAATCGACTGGATACTTGCCGTGGGTGGCGGGTCGGTCATCGACGGGGCCAAGTTCGTCGCCGCCGCAGCGCGCTACCAGGGCGACCCCTGGGAGATTCTCGTCACCCGGGGATCCAAGCTGGAGACGGCGCTACCAATCGGGGCCGTGCTGACGCTCCCCGGGACGGGCTCCGAGGCGAATGGCGCGGCGGTAGTCAGCCGGCGGGCGATCAAGGAAAAGCTGGCTTTCATCCACCCGCTGGTCTTCCCGCGCTTCTCGGTGCTGGATCCCGAGGTGACCTTCACCCTCCCCGAGCGCCAGATCGCGAACGGTGTCGCCGACGCCTTCACGCACGTGATCGAGCAGTACCTCACCTACCCTGTCCACGCGGCCATCCAGGACCGGTTCGCCGAGTCGGTGATGCGCGTCCTCATCGACGAGGGCCCGAAGTCCGTGCGCAACCCAAGGGACTACGACTCCCGGGCCAATGTGGTCTGGGCCGCCACGTGGGCCCTCAACGGCGCGATCGGCGCCGGCGTGCCCCAGGACTGGGCGAGCCACATGATCGGCCACGAGCTTACCGCGCTGCACGGGATCGACCACGCGAGGACGCTTGCCGTCGTGCTCCCGAGCCTCATGAACGTGCGCCGTTCGGCCAAGGCGGCCAAGCTGCTCCAGTACGGCGAGCGCGTGTGGGGGATCACGGGGCGGTCCGAGCAGGCGCGGATCGACGCAGCCATTGAGAAGACGCGCGGATTCTACGAGTCCCTGGGCCTGCGCACGCACCTGTCCGACTATGACATCAAGCCCGAGGTGGCCGCGGAGGTCGCGAGGCGCCTCAGAACCCGCGGGCTTCTGACGTTCGGAGAGCGCGGCGAAGTCACGCCCGAGCTCGCCGAGATAATCCTCAGGCAGGCCGCCTAGTAGCGGGGCTCAAGCCTTGCTGCTGACGACCCATTCGCCGTCCTTGATCGAGAACGTGACCGTCGCCCCCGCCGTAATCTCCCCGGAGATCAGCGACCGGGCCAGACGGGTCTCGATCTGCCGCTGGATGTAGCGCTTGAGCGGGCGCGCGCCGAAAACGGGATCATAGCCCTTCTCGGCGGCCCACTCCCTCGCCTTCTTGTCGAGAGCGACGCTGACACGCTGGTCGGCCAGCCGATGGTTGAGGTCCGCGAGGAGCAGGTCCACGATCGACCCGATTTCCTCGAGGGTGAGCGGCTTGAAGAGGATGGTTTCGTCTATCCGGTTGAGGAACTCCGGACGGAAGGTGGAGCGCAGCTCCGCCATGACGCTTTCCCGAACGCTCTCGGGTATGGTGTCACCGTTGACCCCCTCCAGCAGGAAGCGCGAGCCGATGTTCGACGTCATAACGATGATCGTGTTCTTGAAGTCGACCGTCCGGCCCTGGGCGTCCGTGATGCGCCCGTCGTCAAGCACCTGCAGCAGGACGTTGAACACGTCGGGATGGGCCTTTTCGACCTCGTCGAAGAGTACGACGGCATAGGGCTTGCGGCGAATGGCCTCCGTCAGCTGCCCGCCCTCGTCGTAGCCCACGTATCCCGGCGGCGCCCCGATCAGGCGCGAGACCGCGTGCTTCTCCATGTATTCCGACATGTCGATGCGCACGATCGCCGACTCGGTGTCGAACAGGGTCTCGGCAAGCGCCTTCGCGAGCTCCGTCTTGCCCACGCCGGTCGGACCTAGGAACAGGAAGCTTCCGACGGGGCGCCGCGGGTCCTTGATGCCGCTGCGCGCGCGCAGGATGGCCTCCGTCACAAGGGTGACCGCCTCGTCCTGGCCGATGACGCGCTTGTGGAGCGTGTCCTCCAGCCTAAGTAGCTTCTCCTTCTCGCCCTCAAGGAGGCGCGTCACAGGGACGCCCGTCCAGTTCGCCACAATCCCAGCGATCTCGTCGCCCGAGACCTCCTCCTTGAAAAGGGTCGTCGTCTTGCCGGCCTTCTCGAGCTTCTTCAGCTCGGCCTCTAACTGCGGGATTTTCCCATGGCGCAACTCGGCCACGCGGTTCAGGTCGTAGGCCCGCTCCGCCTTGTCCATCTCTAGGCGGAGGGCCTCCAGCTCCTCGCGCATCTTGCGCACCTTGTCGATTGAGCCCTTCTCCTTTTCCCATTGTAGCTTGAGCCCCATTGCCTGCTCGCGCGTCTCCGCAAGCTCCTTTCGCAGCACCGTGAGCCTTTGCTTGCTGGGCTCGTCCTTCTCCTTGGCCAGGGCCGTCTCCTCGATCTCCAGGCGCAGCGCGCGCCGGGTCAGCTCGTCGAGCTCGTGAGGCATCGAGTCCATTTCGGTGCGGATCATCGCGCAAGCCTCGTCAACCAAGTCTATGGCCTTGTCCGGGAGGAACCGGTCCGAGATGTACCGGTCGGAAAGCACGACGGCGTTCACCAGCGCGTTGTCCTGGATGCGCACGCCGTGGTGCAGCTCGAAGCGCTCCTTCAGCCCGCGGAGGATCGAAATCGCGTCCTCGACGCTCGGTTGCAGGACCATCACCGGCTGGAACCGGCGCTCGAGTGCGGCGTCCTTCTCGATGTGCTTGCGGTACTCGTCCAGCGTCGTCGCTCCGATGCAGTGCAGCTCACCGCGGGCCAGCATCGGCTTTAGGAGGTTGCCCGCGTCCATGGCGCCCTCGACCTTGCCCGCGCCCACGATCAGGTGGAGCTCATCGATGAAAAGGATAACGCGGCCCTCAGACTGCTTGACCTCGTTCAGCACGGCCTTGAGGCGCTCCTCGAACTCGCCGCGGTACTTTGCCCCCGCGACCAGGGCTCCCATGTCCAATGCGAAAAGCGTGGTCTCCTTCAGACCCTCCGGGACGTCGCCCCTGAGTATCCTCTGAGCCAGGCCCTCGACGATCGCCGTCTTGCCGACGCCGGGTTCGCCGATCAGGACCGGGTTGTTCTTGGTCTTGCGCGAAAGGATCCGGATCGTGCGCCGGATTTCCTCGTCGCGTCCGATCACCGGGTCCAGCTTGCCCTTGCGGGCGCGATCCACGAGGTCCACGCCGTACTTCTCCAGCGCCTGGTAGGTGGCTTCGGGGTTGTCGGTGGTGACCCGCTGGCTGCCGCGCACCTGCTTCAATGCCCCCATCACTTTCGAGCGATCCACGCCGAAGCTCTTGAAGAGCTTCTTCATCGCTTCGGGACGGCCCACCTCGATCAGGCCCAGGAACAGGTGTTCCACACTGACGAACTCATCCTTGAGCGACTTGGCATCCTCCTCGGCACGGGTGAGCACATCGTTGAAGGCCTGGGTTACGTAGGCCTTGGAGGTGTCCACGCTGCCGGTCACCTTGGGCAGTCGCTCGAGTTCGCGGTCGACCGCAAGCTGAAGGGCGCTTGCCGACAGGCCCATCTTGTCCAAAAGACCCGGAATGATGCCTTTCTCCTGGCTGAGCAGGGAGGAGAGCAGGTGCCAGGTCTCAACCTCGTTGTGATTGAGGCGGCGCGCTGCCGCCTGGGCGTCAGTGACCGCCTGACGCGACATCTGGGTGAAGGTGTTCAGATCCATATGCCCCTTACCTGCATGGGATGCGCCATAAGGCGCCTCCCCGCCAGCAGAGGGGGAGCCCGGGAGCCGTCGGGCCATGGAAGGCCATTTCGGCACAGTGGGCATGGCCCGTGTGAACAAAATGACACAGACTGGATTTGCGCGGATTGCCGACCTAAGATGCCCGTACACCCTAATCTCCATTGATCGCAGAACTTACCCAACTGCTCGGACCCTCACAGGTGCTTACCGAGAAGGAAGACATTATTCCCTACTCATTCGACGGGACCCCTGTGCTTAAGCAGCGGCCGGCCGTCGTCGTCTTCCCGTCCAGTGCAACCGAAGTCGCCGGTGTCCTTGCGATAGCCCGCAAGCACCGCGTCCCCGTGGTGGCCCGGGGCAGCGGCACGGGCCTTAGCGGAGGCAGCGTGCCCGTCCCCGGGTCGATCGTCCTTTGCCTCGTACGGATGGATAAGCTTATCGAACTCGATGCGGGAAACCTCACCCTCCGGGCTCAGGCGGGCCTGCTGACGCAGGCGATCTATGACGCCGCGGACGCCGCCGGCCTGTTCTATCCGCCCGATCCCGGCTCGATGAAGATCTCGACGATCGGCGGCAATGTCGCCGAGAACTCGGGCGGACTGAGGGGCCTGAAATACGGCGTCACCCGCGACTACGTGATGGGCCTTGAGGTGGTGATGGCGGACGGCGAGATCTGCCGCTTCGGCAACAAGTGCGTCAAGGACGTGGCGGGCTACAATCTCAAGGACCTTTTCGTGGGCAGCGAGGGAACGCTCGGAATTGTCACGGAGGTCCTGCTCAAGCTCCTGCCGAAACCCGCGGCGAGGCAAACGCTCCTCGCCAGCTACTCCCGGATGGACATGGCCGCGCAGACTGTCTCCGCCATCATCGCAGCCAAGATTGTGCCCTGCACCCTCGAGTTCCTCGACAACAAGACGATCCGGTGCGTCGATGCGTTCGCCCACGTGGGGCTGCCTCTCGACGCGCAAGCCCTGCTCCTTATAGAGGTGGACGGCCATGCCGCAGCGGTGGCTGACGACGGCGCCCGCATCGCGAAGCTCTGCGGCGAGAATGGAGCGACGTCGGTGCGGCTTGCCGCCGACGCGGCGGAGGCCGCGCGGCTGGCGACAGCCCGGCGCAGTGCCTTCAGCGCCCTCGCCCGAATGAAGCCGACCACGATCCTCGAGGACGCGACGGTGCCAAGGACCGAGCTGGCGAGGATGATCCGCTTCATCCAGGAGACCGGGGCGAGGCACCGCCTCGAAATCGCAACCTTCGGGCATTTCGGTGACGGCAACCTGCACCCCACGTTCCTCACCAACGAACGGGACACGGAGGAGATGCACCGAGTTGAGCAGGCAATGAAGGAGATCTTCGCCTACGCGTTGGAGCTCGGGGGCACGATCACCGGGGAGCATGGCGTGGGGCTGGCAAAGAAGCCGTTCCTCAGGGGGCAGCTCGGGAACGCCAGCTACGGCCTCCTCAAGAAGATCAAGAGGACCCTGGATCCGGACAACCTGCTTAATCCCGGGAAGGTATTCGACCTGTGAGCGCGGACCCGAATTTGCTCAAGTCCCTGGATTACTCGGTGCTGCAGCAGTGCATGCACTGCGGCCTTTGCCTGCCGACGTGCCCGACATACCTTGAGACTCACCAGGAGCGTCACTCGCCACGAGGAAGGATCTCCTTGATGCGCTCAATTGCGGACGGCGAACTCGAGGTGACCAAGTCGTTCGCCGACGAGATGGCCTACTGCCTCGGCTGCCTCTCGTGCACCAGCGCATGCCCCGCGGGCGTCGATTACGGGAGCCTGTTCGAGGCGGCACGCGCCGAGTCGGAACGCACGGGCGTCTCGGCCAGCCCGATGCGCTCGCTCATCCGATTCCTCTCGCTCAGGTTTCTCCTCGTTCATCCCTGGGCCCTGAGGGCCCAGGGTCGCCTCCTCTGGTTCTACGAAGCCAGCGGAGTGCGACGGCTTCTGCGCAAGTCGGGTATCTACTCGTTGCTGCCGAGAAGGATCGGTGAGATCGAGAAGCAGACCCTGACCATCCGCCGGCAGTTCTCGGACGAGATCATCGCCGAAGTCGAGCGGCCCCGCGGGCCGGTGCGCCACCGGGTGGTCATCCTCACGGGCTGCATCCAGGACATCGCGTTCTCGGATGTAAACCGTGCGACGGTCGACGTGCTGCTTGAGAACGGCTGTGAGGTCACCACGCCGAGGTCCCAGTCATGCTGTGGCTCCCTCCATGCGCACAACGGCGATCTTGAGACCGCAAAGGCGCTTGCCCGGCGCCAGCTCGACTCGATCGACCCATCGGGATTCGACGCGATCCTCTCCAATTCGGCGGGCTGCGGGTCCCACCTGAAACACTACGGCCACCTCCTGGCCGATGATCCGCGGTATGCGGCCAAGGCTGCAGCCTGGTCCGCGAAGCTCAGGGACATCTTTGAATGGCTTGTGGAGAAGGGCTTCCGCAAGCCGGCCCCCCCTGCCGCCGCCCAGACCCCGCGGCCGGTCACATACCACGAGGCTTGCCACCTCTGCCATGGCCAGAAGATTTCAGCGCAGCCGCGCGAGATCCTTCGGGCGCTGCCGGGTTTCCAGCTCAGGGAATGCCCGGAGGCGACCCTGTGCTGCGGCAGCGCCGGCGTGTATTCGCTGACCCAGCCGGTCACAGCCACATGGCTCCGCGACCGGAAGGTAGCGAACCTGCGCACCACAGGAGCCGAGGTCGTCGCCACCGCGAACCCAGGCTGCCAGCTCCACATCTTGCAGGGGTTCAAGGCCGAGCAGCCGCCCGCCCCCCATTCCATGCCGAGGGTGGTGCACCCCATTGTCCTGCTTGCCGAGGCCTACCGCGACGAAGCCAAGCCCAGTTAGGCCCGCCCCATGTCCTGTGGACGACGAATTCCCGGTACGAAGGAACAAAATTCAGGTGAAGCTCAAAAGCCTTGATTCACCACAGGCACTCAGGCACAAGAAACCTCCCTTTTTGGACGCTTAGCTCAGTTGGTTAGAGCACGTGCTTCACACGCACGGGGTCGGCGGTTCGAGTCCGCCAGCGTCCACCATCTTTTCTTCATCGGACGTCTAATGAAGCGTAGATGACGCCGTCGGAAGGAGAACGAGTAGCAGACTGAAGCCGAGGACCGATATCGATTCCAGAGTAAGTGATCTAAAGAGATTCAAGTGGGTAATGTGGGAGTGACCGTCCATGCACGCATTAGGCAGGCCGCCAAATTCGCCTTACATCAACAGTGAGCTAAATTCTTATGTTACTCTGCTACCATGTCTTGCAATAACTTGAGGCGGTTCTCATGCGGCGCATTTCTTGTCTTTTGGAGTGCAACAAAGAATTCATGCCCTTCAGTTGGAAAGAATTGAATTGGTTGCAACGTCGTAAGGCCCAGCAAATTGAGGTCATGAATTAACAATCGAAACGAGGCGGGAGTGAAACACCAGGCATGCACGTCCAAATTCACTGGAGCATTCAATGCCTGATCGAAATGAGCGCGAACTGAAGGTAGATCGCATAAGAACTTAAAATCGCCAATTTGGGATGAAGACCACGCTATCTGTCCTCCCTTTGATACCGCATTCAACATAAACTCCACGATGCTTCCCGGTGTGTGAGTTATGGCGCGCGCGTGGTGGGAATCCAAAATTCGAGCGATCCCCGAAATCGGACGAAAGTAGTCAAAGCAAAAGCGCTTGTCAGGAACTGCCAGTGAGAGAACTCCAGTGTCGGACAGTAACTCCTCACAGTCCTTGAGAAATGCAATCACATCTGGCATGTGCTCGATGACGTGCGAAGCGAGAATCCAACCGAATGCTTTCTGTTCGCCAATTAACGACGGATAGCTTTCACCCCGCCAGATGAAGTCCACGTCTTCAATGTTCTCCAATTTTACGTCGTGGTTCTTATATTTTTCCAAAAGGCCTTCCTTGGAAAGCGTATCAATTGTGGTAACGCGAAACCCAAGCCTCTTTGGCGCAATCGGGCTATGGCTCGGTCCTATCTCGACACCTCTCGCCAATCTATCGACGAATTTAAGCAATTTCTCTTCCCGTGTCACGTATGGTACATTTGAAGCGAAACGGTTCGCTTAGAACAAGTATCTAGGGGCAAGGAATGCGACAATTAGAGACCGTGGCGACACCAATCCATAGCTGAATCGCAAAGATGCCGTTTTCTATAGATCGCTTCGCCGGACCCGCGAATATCCTGCTCCGAAGCGGTTGCCCATGGTAACGCATGTGGATGGTTGAGTCACCGGTTCTTCTCCTTTGATGAGCTATGCGCGCCTTGGAGCCTGATCCGTTAGCCATAGCAACCAAACAGAAACCAGCCTGCGGGCTCACCCTGGAGTGAGCGACTCCAGTAGCGTCCACCATTGGCTTTAAGGTGCCAAGGGACATTGCCTTACGAAACCGTCTCCGGCCCTATGTCTAAGGAGCGAAGGGACCACTCTAGTCCGGTCGAAACTTGACTGGAGCACAAATGAGACCAAATTGAGCACATGGCCAAAACTACCCTTCTTCGCGCTCGCGTGGACATTGCTCGAAAGGTCCGTGCTGAAAAGATTCTTGGGCGTTATGGCCTGACGCCGGCCCAAGCAATAAACGTCTTTTATGCAAAAGTGGCCGAGACCAACGGCCTGCCGTTCGATTTGCGGCCGAGTGAAACTGAGGACTTGTTGGCCGACCCGGAGTTCAGGACTTACCTGGCGCGGCTCAAGGCGGGCCAGGTAACCTACCGCAACTCAGACGAGATCCCGGTTTGAAGTTCTCGGATCAAGTCGTCGATGCCCTCAAGGCATTGCATCCCGGCGTGAGGAAAGACATCCGCCGAGCCCTCGACGAATTAAATGCTGGAAAGAAACGCGACGTAGCTGCCCTGAGCGGTGAACTTTCTGGCTTTTGGCGTCTGCGCGTAGGCAAACACAGGATCGTCTTTCGAAATGACGAGGCGGGCCAACTCATAGCCGAGTTTCTCGGACCGCGAAGCACTATCTATCACGACTTTAGGCCGCCGACCTGAGAAGGCCCTTTGCAACCAATCAACAACCAAGCTTCAATCTCGCCGGGAATGCAGTGATTCCGCCAGCGTCCACCATTTTCTTTAACTCAAAATAATATCTTATTTTTTCTCTAAACAAGAGCGGTGTTTGTGGAGGGGGAAGAATTAGACATCGGGTTAGGGCGATCCCTGACCAAACGAAAGTGGGAACTCCATCACGGATTGTTCGGGGGAGCCATTTTTTAGACGCGGCAAAAACAACCATCCGTTGAGCGCCCTGCGGATGGCCTGGGCGACCTGTGGATCGAGCGCTTGGTCTATCTCAAGGGAGTCAACCTCCCCTGTTTCAGCGACCATTAATTTCGCATTGATCGTAGGCGGTAGGCTATGCGGATCAATTCCGGCAGGAAGCTGAGGGAGGACACGAAGATAAGCAAGGGATGCCCGGTCGCGCGGAACGGCAAAGCTGTTTTTTATCCCTTTCAATTTCTGCTCAAGGAGCTCAAAATCGAATCGATGAACCGCAGACAATTCCTGCATACAAGCGCCGCCTCCGCCATTTTCTTCGGCATGGGTGGCAGAAAGATATTGGCCGCCCCCAACGCGGACGCACCTGTGAAATCGGTCCCATGGGTGACACTCAACAACGGGGTGATGATGCCGCGCATAGGATTGGGCACGATGACGCTGAGGGGCGATTTGGGGGTGAGGTGTGTGGCTGACGCCATATCCTTCGGCTATCGCCTCATTGATACCGCCATGATCTACGACAATGAGACCCCAGTGGGTGAAGGCATCAAACAAAGCGGAATCAGGCGCGAAGAACTCTTCATCACCTCAAAACTGTGGAAGAGCGATATGGGCTATGGGAATACGAAGAGGGGATTTCAGGTGTCGATCGATAAGTTGAAGGTCGATTATCTGGACCTCTACTTGATTCATCGGCCTTCCGGGGGGGATTGGAAAGGCTCCTGGCGGGCGATGGAAGAGCTTTATCATCAGGGGAAAATCAAGGCGATCGGCATGAGCAATGCCGATTTCGCGCAGATGAACGACTTGATCTCGAATTTCGAGGTGAAGCCGGCCGTCCACCAGGTTGAAACCCATGCGTTTTTCCAGGAAGGGAGTGCGTACGATTATTTAAAGCAACACGGCGTGCAGATGGAGGCCTGGTCGCCTTTTGCCGAAGGCCGTCACGGGCTTTTTGCAAACGACTCCCTGGCCGCGATCGCCAAGAAGCATAACAAGTCTGTGGCGCAGGTGTGCCTCAGGTGGCATTTCCAAAGGGGAATCGTTGCCATCCCCCGTTCCAGCCAGAAGGCGCATATCGCTGAGAACTTGAACATGTTTGACTTCAGCCTCGATGATTCCGATCTGGCATCGATCTCGCCGTTGGACCTGAACTCGACCCAATTTCCCGAGTGGAGCTGAAATCGTCCCATGGGTGCGGGATGCGCTTTTTTCAAAACGGACTGAAATTCATCCTCAATTTCATCGGAGAACGCATATCATGCTACAAAGGAGATGCTGCGGTCACAGAATCGCTTCTCCTAATTTCAGCGTAAAGTTGCACTCGAACGGCGATAACTGCCTTCGTTAGGGTGAGCAAATTGGTTGCGATTGGTGGCCTCACGGGTACATCCGCGATGGACGCGCAATTGCTTCCGTTACAATGAAGCAGACGTACTCACGGCCGAGTATTTAGGACCGCGAAGCATCCTCTATCGTACCTTTAGACTGCCAAATTGAAATAGCCGCAGGGAACCGGACAGCAATCAAGCGTCTTTCTCGGTCCGGGAGCAGTGACTCCAGTAGCGTCCACCATCAGAATCGTCGCTGTTTCGCGCGCCGTGGGCCTCCAAAGCACTAGGGGTCAGGCGGGTGGATTGTAAGCGGCAAGCCGGGTACAGGATAGCGGGATCGTTCTGAAGCTGTTACGCTGCCGAGGATGCAGCGGGCAGGAAAGAGCGGCGGCGGCAACTCAGCGGGGAAGCTGAGCGAAACTCTGCGGGGTAAATCGGGTGGCCGTATGATTGGTGGCGCCGGCGAGTCGAGGCAACGCCCAGGAGAGGTAACTCCACTCGTTGATCTTATGGAGTTTGCAGGTGCCGAGGACGGAGTAGATCACGGCGGAGCGCCAGCCGGCGTCAGGATGGCCGATGAAGAGGAAGTTTTTCTTCGCGACGGCGCTTGGCCTGATGCAATTTTCGACGGCGTTGGAATCGATGTGCAAGTGGCCGTGGCCGGGCTCGGCGTATCGAGTCAGCTCCGGCCAGCGCTCGAGCGCATAGCGCAAGGCTTTGCCGAGGATGCTCTGAGGCAGGATAGTGGGGTCGGCGGCCGCATTTTTCATGGCGATCTCCATCGGCAGGAGCCATGCGAGAGATCTGGAGGCGCGGGCCTTCGCTCGCTGCTCTGGGAGCACTTCTCGAAGTTCGGCCTCGATCTGGTAGAGGGCACCGAGATATGCGAGGAAGGGAGCGGCACGCTCGTCGCCGGCTTCCAACGCGGCCACGAAGCCGCGCCGGCAATGAGCCATGCAATTGGTGTGCACGATCCCGGTGCGGACCTCGCCCGGCAGCAGGCGCAAGGCCTTGTCGTAACCGGTGTAACCATCGGTTTGAAAGACGCCCCGATAGTTGCGCAGGAACGCGAGCGCCGGCTCGTGGCTTCGCGTCAATTGGAAGTCGAAGACAACGACCCCGGGCTCGGGGGCAAGGAAGGTCCACAGCCACGCCTCGCGGGCGGCTCCGGGCCGGGCCGGATCGAGCACGCGGTGGGGCGTCTCGTCGCCCTGGACGTAGCCCGCCTCCCGCACGATGCGTTGGAGTTCCTGGTAGACCGGCCGCAGCAGGCCGGCGCCGTGCTCGACCCACTGGCCCATCGCTTGGCGGGTAAATGCCGGCCCCAAACGCTCCAGCATCGCGGCCTGCCGGTAGAGAGGAATCGCGTCCGCATACTTGGACATCAAAACGTGGGCGATCAGGCCCGCTCCCACCTGTCCGCCGGGGATCACACGCGCGGGCAACGCGGCCACCCGAGGCGCACAGGCGTGCCCGGCGCTTGCATATACCGGCCGGATGATCCGGCGGCGGAAGAGCTGGCCGGGCCGGTAATCGACTTCCTCGGTGACCTCCTCGCGGATCTTGACGAGAGGCCTGCCGTCGGGGGCCACCTTCTCTGCCTCCGGCAGGTCGATAGTCACCGTCTCCATCACCGGCAAGTCCTCCATCCGCTGCGCCCGCTTGACAGAAGGGGCACGCGGCTTGCCCTTGGCCGGCGGCGCGGCGGGCGCCACCGCCATCGCATGGTCGGCCTGGACCGCGGCCCACGCGAAGGCGATCTGGTTCGGGTCGAGCTTCTCCGAGGATCGGCCGAAGTAGCGCTTGATCAGCGCCTGCAGCTTAACCTTGGCCTGGTCGCGCTCCAGCCGTGTGAGGGCATGCGCGGCTCGCTCAGCCAAGAGCAGCGCCTGCAACTCGGCGGGGTCGGTCGGCAGGTCGGCGCTCATGTATCCTTATTATGGATACTAACAGCAGCGAGGCAAGCTTCTTTTGTTAAAATTATCGCCGCCAATGCTGCCGCCAGCCGCTGACCTCCAGACCCGCGACCAAGGCCCACAACTGTGCCGCGGTCAATGGGTCCGCCGGGCCTTCCGCCGGCCAGGTGAAAGTCCCCTGCTCCAGTCGTTTTGCACAAAGCCAAAGACCGCTGCCATCCCATACCAAGAGCTTTAAGCGGGTACGGCCGCGGTTGCAAAAAGCATATACCTCGCCGGACAATGGATCCTGGCCCATGACCGTCCGGACCAGTTGGTATAGCCCCTCGTAACCCTGGCGGAGATCAGTCGCTCCGGGACGCAGATAAACCTTGGTTGCTAGACCGATGCTCAGCATTGGCTGAGCTCCCGGATTAGCTTCCCGGCCCATGACGGCGACGCCATCGACGACAACCGCACCACCCCGTTCCTTGTCGCCACTTCCGCCGCCCAGTTCGTCACCGTCATGCCCCCCGGCACCTCTACAAACCGCCTTCCTGGCTGTTCCGAGCGCCGCGTTGCCCGTCGCCAACCATAAAGCAAATGCGGGGCCACGCCCACTTGCTGCCCGAACTCACGCCCGCTCAAACCCGACGCCGTCCACGCCGATAGAATCTTCACCTGGTCCTCGCGAGTTGCCGGGCACCTCCGCTGGACCACCACCAACGTTTTATTATCGTTCATCCCGCGCAGTCTACACGCAGCGGGACGCTCCGACTATCCTGTGGCCGAATTACCGCTTAC
>Ga0302319_10017142_pt1 | contig 13287 bp, 13 predicted proteins | sample Bog_T0_2_FD_203319 | JGI IMG/M metagenome (GOLD analysis project Ga0302319, IMG submission 203319) | Peat permafrost microbial communities from Stordalen Mire near Abisko, Sweden - Bog_T0_2 | ecosystem: Environmental > Terrestrial > Soil > Wetlands > Peat | place: Sweden: Abisko, Stordalen Mire...
AGGTTCGCGAGCCCCGTCGCGTTCGACGCCTGAATATCCGCCAGCGCCTGCGTCACCGGACGTGTTCCGTCGAGCGCCTTCACCGCGCTAATGAGTTGGCGCGCCACTGGCGGCAGCAAATCGGCGTCGAGCATTCCGGGTTTCAGCCCGTCCCTTCCGCGCGGATGCCCGAACGGGTCGCCCGGATAATCGATTTCATTCCCGATGCTCCACAATACGATCGACGGATGATTGCGGTCGCGAAGCACCATGTCCTGAATGTCCCGCGTGGACCATTGGTCGAAGACTTCGTGATAGCCGTCGGTACCCGGTTTGCCGGCGTTCCATCCCTCAATCCACTTGTGCTTGCCCGCGGTCCACTCGTCGAACGCCTCGTCCATTACCAGGAGTCCCAGACGATCACAGAGATCGTATAGCTCGGGCGCCATGGGATTGTGCGAGCAACGGATGGCGTTTACACCCAGCGCCTTGAGCGCCTGCAAGCGGCGCTCCAGTGCGGCTTCCGAAAAGGCGGCGCCCAGAGCACCTAAGTCGTGATGAATGCAGACGCCTTTGAACTTCTCCGCTTTGCCATTCAAAAAGAAGCCGTGGTTTGCATCGAAGCGAAGGCTGCGTATTCCGAACGGCGTCCGATATTCGTCGAGCAGTTGCCCGCCGGCGTAAACGCGCGACACCACGCTGTAAAGAACCGGATCTTCCAGAGTCCACAGGGTGGGGTTTGGAACGGCTGGTTGCTGCACGAACGCGGCAGTCGCGCCCGGGCCAATCCGTTTCTCCAAGGTGGCCGATGCGACTTCCTTTCCCGCGGCATCTTCCACCGACGCGACCAGTCGAACCAGGGCTTCTTTGGGCGAATCGTTCACGGCGTTGGTCTCAATCGTCACCAGGGCTTCCGATGGCTTGACCACGGGCGTATGGACGTACGTCCCCCAGTGCGCAATGTGTACCGGTTGGGCCGAGACCAGCCACACATGACGATAGATTCCCGACCCGGTGTACCAGCGCGAATCGGCGGACTTGCCGTGATCCACGCGGACCGCTATCACGTTGGCCTTCTCGCCGAAAACCAGGTACGGCGTCAGATCGTATTCGAAGGAGGAGTAGCCGTAGGGACGGTGGCCCAGATGCCGGCCGTTGATCCAGACGTCGCTGTCGCGGTATACGCCATCGAAATCGACAAAGATCTTGCGGCCGCGTTCCGGAATGGCGAGTTGAAATGTCTTCCGGTACCAACCGATCCCGCCCGGCAAATAGCCCGTGCCGCTGGCATTGGCCGCGGAGTAAGGGCCTTCAATCGACCAATCGTGCGGTAGATTCACCTGCCGCCAGTTCCGATCGTCGAATTCCGGCCGTTCCGCGCCGGCGGCGTCGGCCTTATAGAACTTCCAGCCGGCGTCGAAGTTCACACGTTCGCGGATGCCTTCCGCGGGCCAGACCGGCAGGGTCCCTGCCAATACCGCCGCACAAACGAGTTTTTTGCTAAGCATGTTCGAAGGGCTCGAGCCCTGCCGCTGTATCAGATTGTATAAAACTTCAAAGGGCCGGCCCAGGTTCAACGATGTCAGAAGATCAGCCGGGCTCCCAACTGAATCTGACGGGGCGCGTTCACCTGCGAAAGCTTCGAGGAACCATTCAGATAGCCAAAGTAGGCATCGCTGGGGTTGGTATCGATGTTCCCGAAGCGGGGTGTGACGCCCAAGAAATTGCCGGACAGCATGGCGCCGGGCTTCGATATCGTTGCCTACCGGCTGCCCAGCGGCGAGCCCAAGTCCGAACCGCCCAGTAAGAATCCGCGTTGAGTTCAGACACCTTCGCCGGCGTTCGAGGGTCAGATATTCATGAAAACAAATCGTTTATAGTACCATGCGAGATCGTGCATTTCCTCCATGCTGACGCCAGCGGAGGTCTATTCCTCTTCTTCCTCGACTTCCACGGGTTCGATGTCCTCGGCTTCGAAAATCTCTCGGCAGTCCAGACATTCCACGTAGTCGACGCCGGCTCGTCGGGCGATGATCTGGGTGCGGGTGTGCTCGCAGGCGGGTTGCATAAGCAGCGCTTAGATGAGATTTATTCTAACTGGCCACCGCAGTATGTCAAGTCCCCATTTTCGGACAGTGCCTCCCGGCGCGTTACAATCCTGGTAGATGCCCTTCCCAACTCAACGCCTGCGCCGTCTGCGCTCCACTCCAGCCATTCGCGACCTGGTCCGCGAAACGCACGTGCAACCGTCGCAATTCATCCTGCCGCTGTTCGTCTGCCCCGGCGAGGGCGTGCGGCGCGAAATCGGCTCCATGCCCGGCAATTATCAGGTGTCCATCGACGAACTGGTCAAGGAATGTACCGAAGTGCAGGCGCTGGGCATCGGCGGCGTGATTCTCTTCGGCCTGCCGGAGACCAAGGATGAAATGGCCTCCGGCGCATACGATGACAATGGCATCGTGCAGCGGGCCATCCGCGCCCTGCGCAAAGAGGCGCCGGGGCTGTTGATCGTCACCGACGTCTGCAACTGCGAATACACCAGCCACGGACACTGCGGCTACATCATCGACGGCGACGTGGATAACGACACCACGCTCCAGTGGCTGGCGAAATCGGCGCTCTCGCACGCCCGCGCCGGCGCGCACATCGTGGCGCCGTCGGACATGATGGACGGCCGGGTGTGGGCCATTCGCCAGGCGCTGGACGCCAACGGGTACGAGAAGATTCCCATCATGGCGTACGCCGCCAAGTTCGCCTCGGTATTCTATGGGCCGTTCCGCGAGGCCGCCGAATCGACGCCGCAATTCGGGGACCGGCGCAGCTACCAGATGGACCCGGCCAACGGGCGCGAAGCCATGCGGGAGATCGAGCTGGACCTGCAGGAAGGCGCCGACATGATCATGGTGAAGCCCGCGCTGGCGTATCTCGACCTGATCCGCCAGGCCCGCGACCGTTTCGACGTGCCCATCGCCGCCTACCAGGTGAGCGGCGAGTATTCCATGATCGTGGCCGCCGCGCGCAACGGCTGGATCGACGAGGAGCGCGCCATGATGGAGACGTTGACGTCGATCACGCGCGCCGGGGCGAGCATTATTTTGACGTATTTCGCGAAGCCGGCGGCGCGGTTTCTGGCGTAGACGGTATTTCGGGGACAGGCTACATAACCTCGAAACTCCGGTGCGCCGGCCGGTTTGTATTTCGAGGCGGTGGGTATCCGCTTGACTCGGGTTGGTGCAGTTGGAAGCACGTGGTGGGGCAGGCGGTGCTCGCCTGCCCGCCCGTCCTCGCTGATCCAAGCCCGCTGCCTGAACAGGATCAGAACTCCTGATGTCGGCCGGGGATTTCGGACAGTTGGGGAAATTGACCTGAGCCATGATGTGGCGCAGACACTCGTGTCTGCGGCGCCGAGACTCATCTCGGCGCTCCGGGACGGTGGATGCCGCTCGCGAAGAGGGTCGAGATGAGTCTCGACCCTGCAGGCAGGAGTGCCTGCGCCACGAAAACGGGCTCATCCCAAATTCCACGACATCAGGAGTTCTGAGGATGGACGGCAGGCGAGCACCGCCTGCCCCACCGAGCTACGAAACAGGGTAGCGCATTTTCCCAAGCCACCCGGAATCGTGGAGCGACATCGGGAGTTCGGAGCCTGGGTCAGGCGGATAAACCGCTTCTAGCCCCATGACTACAGGTACCGCTTTACCCGCGCTAGCAGTTCGGCTGGATTAAAGGGTTTCACTACATAATCGTCGGCGCCCAAAGTAAATCCACGAGTGATATCGGCCTCCTGCTGGCGGGCCGTCAGCAGGATCACTCTCACGGGAAGAGCTTCGTTGCGGATGGCGGCCAACACCTCGTAACCGTCCATACCAGGCATGTTGACGTCCAGGATCAGGGCCGGGGGAAGGCAGTCCCGGACCACGCGCAGGGCCTCGTTGCCGTCACACGCCATCCGGCATTTGATGCCGGCGCCCTGGATGATGCCGCGCACCACCATACGAACAGTCGTGTCGTCATCGGCAATCAGCACCTCGGACTCGAGGGTGACTTCCCGAGGCATGGGCACGGCATGGTTCTGTTTGCTCCTCTGCGTGGCGGGGACGGCGGGCGCCTTCACCAGGACCGCGCGGGTCAGCGCGTGGCTCAGACGAATGAGAGCCTCCTCCGGTTGCCAGCCGTCGATGAGCAGATCGCTGGCTCGCGGCAGCACTGTGGCATCGAGATCCAGAAGATGCTCGCGGATTCCGATCAGAACCAGAGGCTGGCTCATCTCCGTGACGGTAAGCGGATGGAGCCAGTGCGTACCGAGAGTCGCGGGATTCACGTGTACCACCACCAGGCTGCAGGCGCTAAGAGTATCCGCGGCCGGCCTGAGTCCGGCTTCGAATCGCCGCGGCCGGGCGCTGGCGCGCTCCAATGCCCCGCAGAGCCGTTCCGCATCTTCATCCCCCAGGCCTACCAAGGCGATGCTCTTGCCTTTGAGGGCGGCCTCAACCGCCGGAGGCACGGGGCCGATAGCAGCTTCCGGCGGCTCCACAAAACCTACCATCAGGTTGGAAAGCGCATCGCACAACAGCAATGGATCGGGCGTCCGTGCCCGGAACAGTTTTTCGGCTTCGCCCGCCAGAATCGCCAGCACCGGATAGTCCAACGCATGGGCGGCTTCGGCCCAGGCATGGGTCATGCGAATGGATTGGGGCACGTCGAGCGGGCGTTCGAGACCTTCCAGCAACTGGCGGCACTGCTGCACGCCTTCTTCCAGGAAACGGCGGCGCACGCTCTCGAGCTCGGTGGGGGAGAGAGTGATTCCGCCGGGGAATCCCATCGACTGGTCCACCGCCACCACCGCTTCCTCCACGGGCGGCGGTGGGGCCGTGCGCTTTTCCAGATATTCGCGAACCTTCTTCGCCAGGGTGAGGGTCTCGATCGGTTTGGTGATGTACCCATCGCACCCGGCTTTGAATGCGCGGTCGTCGTCACCCTTCATGGCGCAGGCGGTAAGCGCCACCACCACGATGTCGCGGGTGCGGGAATCCTGCTTGATGCGGCGGGTGAGGTCCAGGCCATTCATGCCGGGCAACTGGATATCCACCAGCATCAGGTCGGGGTGAAGCGAGCGCAACATGGCCAGCGCCTGCTCGGCGTCACTGGTGGCGTGGACTTTGTAACCTTCTTTACGCAGAAGAATGTCGGTCAGTTTGAGACTAACGGGAGCATCGTCGACAACGAGTATGGTCTCATTCGCCATGGCGGGGCATCAGCCGCGCGCGGCAATTACGCCGCGAACCTCCTCAAAACTCCGCAGCACCACGCGAAACAGCGGGACGAGACTGTCCGGCCGGGCTTTCCGGGCTTCCATTTCCACCTGGCGGCAATGGTCGGCCAGACGGTTGGCTCCCACCTGCAAGGCACTCCCTTTGATGGTGTGGGCTTCCAGGCGAACCGTGGAGTAGTCCGCGGCGTCGACGGCGCGGCGCATCAGCTCCAATCGTTGGGCGGTGTCGGTTTGGAAAACGGCGATCAACTCTTCCACCAGCTCGCCATCTCCGCACTCCGCCAGTTGCCGAAGCGCGGCAGGAACCACCAACACGGCGGGGAGATCGCTGCGGGTTTCCCAAACACTAATCTTGCTGTCAAGCGGCATATTTGCCCCCGGGGTACTTCACCTGATTGAACTTTCGCCGGTTTCAGGATAAGGGCCACTACGGTAAAGGACAATATGGCGTTTTGTTAGCTGCCGGAGTTAGCTCTGGGATATGGAAGTACTGGTGAACGTCGGATGCTAGAATGTAAAGCGTCGTATGCCAAAATCCATAGACGAACTGCAATCTATCGCCCGGAAGATCCGGCGGGAAATCGTGGTGATGATCGGCGCCGCCAAGTCGGGCCATCCGGGAGGCTCGCTCTCGGCGGTCGAGATCCTGGTAGAGCTGTATTTCGACCACATGCACATTGACCCTAAGAACCCCACCCTGCTGGATCGCGACCGGTTTATTCTTTCCAAAGGACACGCCGCGCCGGTGCTGTATGCCGTGATGGCCGAAGCCGGCTACCTTCAGACACCGGTGGACCAACTGAACACCCTGCGCAAATTGGGTTCGGTGTACCAGGGCCATCCGGATGTGCGCTATATTCCGGCCATCGAAGCTTCCACCGGCTCGCTGGGCGAAGGGCTTTCGCTGGCGCTCGGCATGGGAATCGCGGCGCGCCTGGACGGCCGCAAGTCCCGCACCTACGTGATGCTGGGCGATGGCGAGATCCAGGAAGGACAGATCTGGGAAGCGGCCATGGCCGGCGCCTTCCACAAGCTCGACAACGTGGTGGCCATCGTGGACAACAATCGCATCCAGCTCGATGGCTTCGTGAAAGACATCATGGCCGTGGATCCGCTGGCCGACAAGTGGCGCGCTTTCGGATGGCACACCATCGAGCTCGACGGCCACGACATCCCGGCGATCCAAAAGGCGCTGGCGGAAGCCGAGGCGACCAAGGGAAAGCCCACTTGCCTGGTGGCTCACACCATCAAGGGGAAAGGCGTCTCTTTCATGGAGAACAACCCCAAGTTCCATGGGACCGCACCCACCCCGGACGAAGTCAAATTAGCCTTGCAGGAGCTGCAATAATATGCCCGCGAAAACGAAATTCGAAATCAAGCTGGGACCGGCCACGCGCGAAGCGTTCGGGCGGGCGATAGTGGAACTGGGCCGCGAAAACAAAGACGTGGTAGTCTGCGATGCCGACCTTTCCCATTCGACCATGACTACCTATTTTGCCAAGGAGTTCCCGGATCGCTTTATCTCGCTGGGCATCGCCGAGGCCAACATGTGCGCCGTGGGCGCTGGACTGGCGATGGCCGGTAAGATCCCCTTTGTGTCCAGTTTCTCGGCCTTCGCCATGAACAAAGGCTTCGAGCAACTGCGCACCTGTGCAGCTTACCCGCACGTCAATTTGAAGGTAGTGGGGACGCACAGCGGCATTTCCATTGGAGAAGACGGCCCCTCGCAGATGAGCATCGAGGAAATCGGCCTGGCCTGTTCGCTGGCCGGGTTCGTGGTAATCGCACCGGCCGATGAGGCCGCCACTAAAGCGCTGGTGAAGGCCGCCGCCGCATACGTGGGCCCGGTTTTCATTCGCACCGGGCGTCCCAAAGCGGCCATCGTGTACGGCGCCGATCAGAAGTTCGAAATCGGCAAGGCCATCCAGGTGGCCGATGGGACGGACGTGACCATCATCGCCAGCGGCCTGCTGGTGGCCCAGTCCCTGCTGGCCGCCGATACCCTGGAAGCCGAGGGCATTTCCGCGCGGGTGATCGATATGCATACCGCCAAGCCGATTGACCGCGAGGCGATCGCGCGGGCCGCTGCTGAAACCAGGGCCATCGTGGTGGCCGAGGAACACCTGGTGGACACTGGTTTGGGGGTCCGGGTAGCCCAGGTGGTGGCCCAGACGCGGCCCTGTCCCATGGAGTTCGTGGGCATCCAGGATACCTACGCCGAATCCGGCCAGCCCGATGAACTGCTGGACAAGTACGGGCTGGTGGCTCGCGACATCGCGGCGGCGGCCCGCAAGGTAGTTGCTCGCAAAAGCTAGCCGGACTACATGGAAGAGTGCGGATGCCTATCCGAGACATTTCTGGAACAAAGCCCGGCGTGTCTCTGGATGGTGCGCGAGGACCTGGTATTCCACCGCGTCTATGGCTCGTCCGTCCCGATTCTCGGTAAGCCGGCCGAGAAATTGACGGGCCGTTGCGCGCTGGATGTGCTGGACGCGGAACTGGCCAGGACATGGGCCGGCCGCTTCGTCAAGGCGCTGGCCGGCGAGATCCTGTACCTGCGGGAACGCAGGGGCGACACCACGTGGTACATCTCCGTTTTCCCGGTTCGGGCGAAAGACGGGACGCGGTACGCCGGCGCCATGGCGCACGAGATGACGCCGTGGAAAACCGCCGAGCAGGAATTGCGCAATACCGTTCTGGGAGCCATGAAGGCCCAGGAGTTCGAACGCAATACGCTCTCCAAATTCCTCCATGATGTGGTAGGGCAGAACCTCACCGCCCTGGGGCTGCAACTCGATCTGGCACGGATGGATGTGGAAAGCATCTCGCCGGAAACCTGCATGCGCATCACCGAAATCCAGAAGGTGCTGGAAACCATGATGGAGCAGGTGCGCGAGTACAGCTACCACCTGAACCCTTCGGCGGTGGAGCGGGCCGGCCTCCGGTCGGCGCTGGACCGTCTGGCAATCCACATCCGCGAGCGTTTCAGCGGTGGATTGCGCATCAATGTGGATCCCAGTTTGAAGATGGATCCGATACGTGCCTCGGCCTTCTACCACATCACCCAGGAGGCCGTGGAGAACGCCGTGCAACATGCCAGTTGCTCCGCCATTGAAATCGCGGTAAAGTCCACACGTACAGGCGCTTCCATGGAAGTTCGCGACAACGGGAAGGGCTTCGACCCGGCAGACATCCTGGGCGGAGCCAGAGGACTGGGGCTGTTGAGCATGGAGCACTACGCCGCGCAGGCGGGGTTGGATCTTTCGATTACCAGCAACAAGAAGACGGGCACGACCGTACGGGCCGCGGTGCCGGAAACAACATAAGGAATCACTATGCCGTTCGACATTGTTCTTGTCGATGACCACAAGCTGGTTCGCGATGGAGTAAAGACTATCCTGGAACGGGGTGCGGAGTTCCGCGTGGTGGGCGAAGCCGATAACGGCTCCGATGCGGTGCAACTCTGCAAGAAATCCGAACCGGACCTGGTCCTGATGGATATCGGACTGCCCGGCATGAACGGCATTGAAGCCACCACCGAACTACTGCGCCACTGCCCCGGGGTGAAAGTGGTGATCCTCTCGATGTACGACGACGAAAACTCGGTGGTGAGCGCCATCCGGTCGGGCGCGCGGGCGTTCGTGTTGAAAAAGGCATCGTCGGCGGAGTTGGTGGATGCCCTGCGCACGGTGGCGCGCGGCGGATCGTACCTCAGCTCGCAGGTTTCCGACCGGCTGCTGCAGCGGATCCAGCGCGGCGACCTGGATACCCACGAACGCAGTCCGCTGGAATCGCTCTCGCCGCGTGAATTGCAGGTGCTGCGCCTGGTAGCGGAAGGCAAAACCAGCAAGGATATCGCGGTATTGCTCGATCTAGGGCTGCAGACCATACGCAGCTATCGTAAAACCATGATGAAGAAGCTGGGAGTGAACAACGTCGCCGGCCTGACGCAACTGGCGTTGGCGGCGGGAATCACTCACTGGAATAAGCCCGATGCAGACACCCTGGGGTGATTGCACCGTTTCGGACGCGCACGTGCACTTCTTTTCGCGGCGTTTCTTTGCCGCGCTGGGGGAGCACTGCGGGATCCCGGCGGGCGAAGTGGCTGCCAAGCTGCGGTGGGAAGCGCCGCCGGCCGATCCTACGGAACTGGCCCGGTCGTGGGCCGGCGAACTGGACAGTCACGGAGTGGAACGGGCGGCTTTGATCGCCAGTATTCCGGAGGACGAAGCATCCACCATGGCCGCGGCGGCGGCGTATCCCGGCCGCTTTTACGCCTTCGCGATGATGAATCCGTGGGTGGAACATGCCACCGTGACCAAGGGCTTGCACGCCATTTGCCTGTTCCCGGCGATGCACCTGTATTCCATTCAGGACCGGCGGGTGGAACTGCTGCTGGAGCAGGCGGCGGCCCACCGCTGCGCCGTATTCGTGCATTGTGGGGTGCTCTCCGTGGGGGTGCGCAAGAAGCTGGGACTTCCCTCCCCTTACGACATGCGGTACTCCAATCCGCTGGACCTGCACTCGGTGGCCCTCCGTCACCCGAGTGTCCGTTTCATTGTGCCGCACTTCGGCGCGGGATACTTTCGCGAGGCGCTGATGCTGGCGGACCTCTGTCCCAACGTCTATCTGGACACCTCCAGCAGCAATTCGTGGATGCGCTACGAAGGGCTCGACCTGCCGACGGTGTTCCGCCGGGCGCTCGGCGTGGTGGGCGCCAGCCGGCTGCTATTCGGATCGGATTCCTCCTTTTTCCCACGAGGCTGGAATCACGAAGTCTTCGAGAATCAGACTCGGGCCCTGCTGGAGTTGGGGATCGGCAGCGCCGACGCGCGGCAGATTCTGGGCGGCAATCTACAGCGGATTTTGACAGAATTCTGAGACTGTGGCAGCTTTCGCGGCACTACTGGTTTCGCGGTGATGTGCGAAATATGACATTTTTTCTCTCCCGATCGAAGATTCGCCATCCATTCTTTCCCGATCTGGCGGCAGTGCCGGCGGCGGAAGCGCGAGGGCGATCGACGGCGTTGGCGGGTACGTTCGGCGAACTGGTGCGCGCGGCGGCGCGAGGTGTCGAGGCGCGCCGTGCGGTGTATGTGCTGACCAGCATGGGCGAGTTCCTGAGCGACGGCCAGCGCGACGAACTTTGGCGCCTTTTCCAGGTTCCGGTGTATGCCGTACTGGTGAAGCGCAGCGGCGGCGTAGTGGCTTGGGAATGCGAAGCGCAGAACGGGCTGCACCTGGCGGAGGGTACCGGCGAAAGCCTGTGCGCCTGCGGCCGTCCCGGGGCAAGATTGATGCCGGCCGGCTATTTCGGGGACAGGCTACATAACCTCGAAATTCGACCGTGTATTTCGAGGTTATGTAGCCTGTCCCCGAAATAGCCCCGTTCAACCCCACTTGATACCGTACAACCAATAATTTCAACGCTTTAATGCCATTTGGTACCTTCGCGGCCGGCGATTCCCTATACTTTGGAAAAGCGGAAAATCGCGCGCTTGGATATTACTCAGGAAGGGTAAACGATGCACAAACCTATCAAATACGCAGAGAAAGCTTTGACATACGCCGCCGGGGCGGGTTGGTTCGTCTTCGATAAGCTCAATCAGATCGGCCAGAACCCGGGCTTCACGCCCAAATGGTCGGAAAAGCCCCTCCTGAAATCGTGGCAGAAGACCAAGCCTCCGCTGGGCTGGCCGCGCACCACCGATTCGCTCTGCCCCCGCTGCGTGCCGGAAATCCGCCAGCAGATTCTGGACGGCAAGACGCCCGTCGAAGTGCTCTACACCGACAAGCCGGGCGAAATCAAAGCGCAGGTGATCGAACGCGACGGCAAGATCCTGATGGTGAAGGACTGCCCCATCCACGGCCACTTCGAAGACGTGATGGCCATCGACACGGCTTTTTTCAAGCACCTGGAAGATGTATTCCCCGGCCGCGACATCCGCGCGCACAACGATTCGACGCTCCACAAGCACGGCTCCAGCACCGTCACGCACGGCCGCGGCTCGGTGCTCACGGTGGACCTCACCAACCGCTGCAACATGATGTGCGACCCGTGTTTCATGGATGCCAACCAGGTCGGTTTCGTGCACGAACTAAGCTGGGAAGATATCAAAACGCTGCTGGACAACGCCGTCACCATCAAGCCCAAGCGCCAGATGTCGGTGCAGTTCTCGGGCGGCGAGCCGACCATCTCGCCGTACTTTCTGGATGCGGTGCGCTACGCGCGCGAAGTGGGATACACGTCCGTGCAGGCGGCCACTAACGGCATCGAGTTCGCCAAGAATCCGGATTTCTGCAAGCAGGCCGCGGACGCCGGACTGCGCTACGCTTACCTGCAGTTCGATGGCATCGGCAACGCCGCCAACTCGCATCGCAAGGTGGGCAACCTCTTCGACGTGAAACTGCGCGCCATCGAGAATCTGTACGCCAACGGAGTCGACATTATCCCGGTCATCACCATTATTAATGGGATTAATAACGAGCAGGTGGGGCGCATCGTGCAGTTCGCGCTCGACAATCCCAAGAAGATTCCGTTCCTTTCGTACCAGCCGGTGAGCTTCACGGGCCGCGACGAGGCGGTCACCGACGAGCGCCGCGCCGCCCAGCGCTACACCCTGTCTCACCTGGCGCACGACGTGAAGAATCAGACCGGCCTCGGCGAACCGGCGCGCGACTGGTTCCCAATTTCCTTCATGTCGACCTTCTCCGACTGGAGCGACCTGGTGCATGGACCGCAGGCCGATTGGGGGCAATTGAGCTGCGGCTGCCACCCGAACTGCGGCGTTGGAATGGCCGTGATGGTGGACAAGGAAACCAAGGAAGCCAAGCCGGTGACGGCGTTCTGGAATGCCGACCAGTTGGCCCGCGATGTGGCTCGCGTAAACGACGCCGCCCGCGGCAAGTGGCTCTCGATCGTCGGGATGGCGCTGGCCACCGCGCGCAATTACGATCCTTTCGAGGCTCCCACGCACTTCAAGCTGAGCGACCTCTTTAAGAAGCTGGACAAGACGTTCGGCGCCACCGGCAAGAACTATGGCAAGGTCGGCAAAGACCGCACCATGGACGATATCGAAAAGCGCCGCCGGGATCGCTGGAACTTCCTGTTTATCGCCGGAATGTGGTTCCAGGATCTGTTTAATTACGATTTCCGCCGCACCGAGCAGTGCATCATTCCCTACGCCACGCAGGAAGGCGAGATCTCCTTCTGCGCGTACAATACGGGCGTGGGCTGGCGCAACATTATCGAAAAGATGCACATGACGGCCACGCTCACCAAGTGGTACGAGGAGAACGGGCGGCATGAGATCTTCGCCGGCGGTAAGTCGGTGCAACTGAATAGTAAGGAGCACTCGCTGGTACTGCGCGAATCGATCGTGACCAACGAAATCCAGCACGATCTGGATCGCCTGGGCATCGCCAAGAACTCCACCGAAGAGAAGATCCGCGCGCGCGCCTCCAAGATCAAGGCGCAGGAAGAGAACGAGCGGATGATGAAACTGTATCGCCAACACGTGCTCAAGGAAGAACCCCGGGCAGACCTGGTGTCGCTGGGCGAGATCAAGCCCGCTGCTCCTTTGGCTAGCATCAAGCCGGCGCCGAAGGCGGTGGAGGAACGGGAAGAAGTCGGGTCGTTCGGGGATTAAGTAAGTTCTGTTCGATTCTCTCGCGCCGCTGGGTTCACGCCCGGCGGCGCGGTTGTTTTTTCGGGGGTGATTGCGAGGCTGAATGAGACTTCCACGAAGGCCGTGATTCGAGGTGATCTTTCCGTAGTGTCCGTAGATATCAAGGCAATAGTGCGGCGAAGCAAACCCAGTCTGACATTATCCCCAAGTCGGCTTGCGCCCGCCGATCTCCTGTTGTGTGAGATGCCGGTCATGTTCGACGCGTCATTGCGATATGCTGGGTGTGGAGAGATGGTATGGCTACAGCCGCGGAACCGATGGCGATTACTGAACAGACGACGCCGGAGTTCCGCAACGACCTGAATCGATTGAATTCTGCGGATCGTGCACGCGTCGCCGTAGCGCTCC
>Ga0302319_10017144_pt1 | contig 13287 bp, 20 predicted proteins | sample Bog_T0_2_FD_203319 | JGI IMG/M metagenome (GOLD analysis project Ga0302319, IMG submission 203319) | Peat permafrost microbial communities from Stordalen Mire near Abisko, Sweden - Bog_T0_2 | ecosystem: Environmental > Terrestrial > Soil > Wetlands > Peat | place: Sweden: Abisko, Stordalen Mire...
CCCGGTTGGCCGCATAGCCGGGATCACGCCTCCGCTGCCGCCGTGCCACCGGCGAAGCAACCGATCACGCGCACACTGCGCACAGGGCGACCGGGCAACCCCGTCCTGAGACCGATGCGACTGACCTTAGGCTGCAGACGAGGGCGCGGCTTACGCCCCCGTCTGGTCGCTCTACGAACAGATGGCGCCGGCACATGGTAGGCGAGATGACGGGACGCCGTCGCCCCGGTTGGTCAGCCGTCGTCGTAATCCCAGCGCGGTTGCGAAAGCGGGATCATCCGCATATGCAGCGAACATCGCCCTATCTAGACTCCAGAGATTTTTTGGGCCGTCGGCAGATGCCAAGTAATATGGTAGAATCTGGTTGCGGAAGTAGTCCTTTACCTGTGCGTGGTCTTTTGTATCTAGGCTACGGCTCATTAAGGCCGACCACGCTGCCGCTATGTTTTTCAGCCTTACATCAACCGCCAAGTCGTCAACGCTCACTTTGAGGCTGAGATTCATCAAAAAATTACTTCGGTTTTTTTCCCAGCTAGGGGGGAGCACTGCGTCGAGCCAAGTCTTGGCGGCGGTATAAGTCTGCGCCTTTAGCAGCCCCGCGCCAGCAGCATCGACCGAGCCATAAGCGGCGATGATCTTAAGGGGCGCGCCTGCAAGAAGCCGAAAAATTCGGCCGGCGGGGCGCCGTGCTCCCCATCGATGACCCATTCCGCCCTCTGCCATGGGTCGAAGGAACGACTCCAGTTCGTCTTCATAAGCATCCTGGCCCAGGCACGTGATGGCCGCGAAGTTCGACATAACCCCATATTTGGGATGACCCATCGCACGTCCCAGTTGAGCTACCCCCCCGTCTAGTAGGGCACCATCCAATAGCACCGACCAAAAAAAATCCTTCGAGTCTTGCCGCTTGATCCCGGCCTGCCACTCGGCGGCAACCCTGGCGCGGCCGTTCCGATACCAGAAGGAGTCCAGGGCCGCGAAGACAGATGCCGAGGCTTCAAGCTTTACCATCAAAAATCTCCAAAAATTCGCACATTAAACCGCGGGAAAGCCCCGCGGCCTCCAGTGGATATAAGGTTACTAGGAGATAAAGTCCAACATTTTTTAACTTTGGGAGCGGGGTGGTTCCACGGATCGAGGCCAGTTGGACATGCTCTTCCTCGATCGGCCACTCGCGGAATGTAGGGTCCCTGCATCAGAGTTCTGCTTCTAATACAGCGAGTTACCGAAGGTTGAGAAGGCTGGCGGGGCGGAAGCGGCCTGGCGCAGGTTGACCAAGACTGCGCTGACCCCGCGCGATCCAGCGCTGAGCTGTCATACATACCGTATGACACAGTGGTACGCTTGCCATTGTGCACACCGTATGACACTGTCATGCACATCTCTGGTGCTAGTGTGGCGAGTCATGGCGAACACCCCCCCTGTGAGCCTACGGATTCCGGAAGAATTTCAACCCCTTATCCGCCAAGCGCTTGCCCGACTTAAAAGCGACAACGGCTTTGCGGCCCGGTTGCAGGATTTATTGATGGGGGACCCTGCGATCGACCGCCACGCCGTAGTGCCCCCGGTCCTGGACGAAATCCGGGGGCGCCTAGAGACGGTGGAGAACGGGCAGACCGAAATGTTCCAGCGCCTGGAGAAGGTGGAGCGCGGACAGACCAACCACGATGCCGCTCCGGCGTCACTTCCTGCCGGTCAATCTAAGTGGACAAACCACGATCCGGCATGGAAGACCGCCGCATCAAATAGGCGGCACCTTTCCCAGGCTGGGCTGAACGCGATCATCGAGATGTTTATCGCCGGTCTTTCAAACAAAAAGATCGCAGACTTAATGCAAATGAGCCAACTCAGCGTTGGTAACTATCGTCGTAAATACGAGAACGATGAACCTTGGGGGCGCCTGATACCGGATTCGGCGCATAACACGACAATCGTGCGCGCAAAAGCGATCCCCTGATTGACGACTGTTCGTGACCTAGTCTAGGCGCTTGCGAAGAGGAACACGGCCCTCCGCAGGTTCCTCGCCGAGCGCGACGTTAGCTCAGCCGCTTACCGCTCAGGAAGTATTTCATTCTGGGCCCTTGGCTGGGCAACATATTGGAATATTCATAGGAGAATGTCCCGAAGGTGAGGGCTTTATTGCCCTTTATGTCGGCCTCAGCGCACGGCTCGGCGGTTACGCTTATTATGTCGCCGTCCATCAGATCGACCGCTGGAAACGTCGATGCCGTCCCGGTGGACGCATCTATCAGTGCGGGCGCCGACAGCCACCCGGCGGAGAGCCTGCCATCGCCAGCAACGACCACACATGCAGCTTGGGTAGCAACTTTATACGTTTTCTTGGCTCTTGAGGGCGCCGCCTCAGGCGCGGGGGTTGATACCGGCTGCTGTGGAGCCGTAAGCGGAATGGCCTTGACCCCCGCATCGACGAAGACTAGCGATGGGGGGAGACCGATCGAATATAAAATCAGCCCACGCCCAGCAATGGTGCTAACAGCCGCCCGATCTTGTCTGCTTAGGACAGCCTGCCCAAGAACGGCACAGGCCGGGCAGGTGGTCGTTATCGCTATATCACCAATGCCCTTTGAAAATGTATCCCAATCTCCATGTTTTGCGCCCTCCGCAGTTTGTCCTACGACGCCACCAATCTTCCGGTAACACCATCCGAAAGCCCCCTGATATTCGTCTTCTGCACACGCATTAGCGGAATTCGATATCGCTAATAATCCCAGGCTCGCCAGCGCGACGCGTGCGAGTCTACCAACCAATTGATTCCAGCCAACCAGCGATTCCATCGCAGCCTCCCATAGCTGGTCCGGAGCATCGACGAAATCTATCGACACAGCAAGGACCGCTCGGCCCCTCGCAGACTGTCGTTCGTCCGGACCTTGTCGCCCCATAAAGCCTTTGCGCCCAGTGGGCACCACGATGCAGAAATCAAGAATTTTGCACCAAAAATAGGAACCTTGAAAACATTGGGCTTTTCCGAGGTGCGTAAGTCAGGTGCACAGAGAACCATGATGTGCGGCTACACGCAGGTTGCGCAGGTTGGGTGGCGTGACGGTACGCAGTCGTGTGCGGCGGCGAAGAAAGAAGGAAGCCGGGCAGCGCAGCGGCGTGCGCCACATGCCGCGCGAGGCGGAGGCGAAACCTGCCACACGGCCCAGCGCCGATGGTTTTGCCGAGTTCGTCAAGGCGATTCAGGAGATTTCCATGATACTATTCTGAATTCTTAGCTGTTCGATAGGCGGGGCGTTCACGATCATCGACCCGGAAGGCCCAGGCGCGCGCGCCGAAGTGAAGCTACAGAGCCAGGCTGTGAAGCGCTTTATCCTGTCGCACTACATTATACCTTTTGATCGCTTGCAATTATATCCGATAGGCGGTCGGCCTTCTGCTGTCAGTTTCCCAGCGCCAGTAAGGCGGCTAGCTTCAAATCTCCATAATTCGTGATAGCCACCGCCTCCAGAATTGAAGCCGCCCGAAAATTCGATGCTATCTGCTGTCAAGCTGTGGCCTGTGATGCCGCCAAGATGGTTAGCGTAATCCTGCCATCGATCTGCGAGCCCGACGAGTTCGGCAGAGCCAGTTGGTGCCGATAAACCATACGCGTTAGGTGGAGCACATGGCGTCATGTCTGAGACAAAACTACCCTTAATACAATCGATAGATCTATTAGAAAATTTTCTATCATCAATGCTTATAACTATGTCGCTCGAGCTAGGGCTTTTGCATAAGATCAGCTCTTTGGCAGTTGCACCTGCCGTGACCAGCATCATCACCGAGGCTAGAAGACAGAACTGTTTATCCATCTGGGTTCCCCTACATCCCCCACTCCGCAGGGCGACCGGGCGCAGGCGGGGGCGCGGCTAAGCTGAACGCCGCCCATGGTACGGCCTGGTCACCATATCAGGAGCCAGGCCAAAGCGCGGCCCCTCGGGATATCACTTGCGCTCTACCTCTTCTTCGAATTACATCACGCATGATAACGTCCTTTATCATGCGTGACATCGGCCTGGTACTCGTGCTAGGGAGGGCCGTCATGCCCGTTGCCAGAGATCCTCGCTGGGTGCTGCTCGCCGAGACCGGCGAGTACTCGACCCTCGGCCGGCACCGCGAGCCGGAAGAGGAGGATATCTTGGCGGCCGAGACAGCGCTCGCCCGTGTGGGCCGCTCCGGCTGGATCGCCGTAATGAGCCACTCGGCGTATGAGCGCACCGCGCCGGAACTGGTCATGGTCCGGCCGCTGCGCGATCCGCGGACACCGTTCGAGGACGCGGTCGAGGCGTTCCGCCGCCGCGCCGGCTGACTGTGCCATGCTGGACAACGTCATCGCAGTGCCGGCACCGCCAGCCGGGCGGCTTGTACTGCCATCCCCGGCCGTCCCATCCCTACCGCCCGCGCTACCGGCCGACACGCGCTTGGTGCCGGTGCTGATTGCCGATGCCGGCGAGCAGGCTTGCTGGCGCTACGTCGAGTTCTTCACCGTCAACATCCGCAACCCTAACACCCGGCGCGCCTATGCGCGGGCCTGCGCGCGGTTTCTGGCCTGGTGCGACGGCCGCGGTCTGACCCTGACCGCGATCCGGCCCCACGACGTCGGCGCTTACATCGAGATGCTGCAGGCCGAGGCTGCGGCACCCGGCGTCAAGCAGCAGCTCGCAGCGGTGCGCATGCTATTCAACTGGCTGGTGGTCGGCCAGATCATGCCAGTCAATCCCGCCGCCGCCGTGCGCGGGCCGGCGTACGTCGTGAAGACCGGCAAGACCCCGGTGCTTGAGAGCCAGGAATGGCGGCGGCTGATCGACGGCATTCCGATCGCCACGGTGCGCGGCCTGCGCGACCGGGCGCTGATTGCCACCCTGACCTACGGCTTAGCGCGGATCGGCGCCGTCCTGAAGATGAAGGTGGAGGACTTGCAGCCAAAGGGTTCGGCGTGGCTGATCCGGCTGCATGAGAAAGGCGGAAAGGAACACGTCATGCCCTGCCACCACAGCCTGGCAGAGGCGCTGCACGCCTATATCGCCGCCGCAGGTATCGGTGACGACAGGAAGGCTTGGCTGTTTCGCACCAGCCGCGGCCATCAGGGTATCTCGCTCGGTGAGAGGGCAATGACCCAGTCCGACGCATGGCGCATGGTGCGCAAGCGCGCCCTCGCCGCCGGCATCACGGCGCCAATCGGCAATCACAGTTTCCGGGCCACCGGGATCACGGCATATCTTTCCAATGGCGGGACCCTGGAGCATGCCCAGGCGATGGCCGCGCATGAAAGTCCGCGCACGACAAAGCTCTACTGCTCCGCTAGGGCGGCCAGCCGCCCCGGTCTGCGGATTTCGCATTCCCAAACGACGAGGACCGTCCAGCCATCCTTTTCCAAGGCCGTTCGGTGGCGTTCGTCGCGGGCGCGGTTCCCCCGGACCTTCTCGGACCAGTAGGAGGTGTTGCTCTTAACCAGCCGCGAGCCATCCACGCAATGCGGGCAGCCGTGCCAAAAACAGCCATGAACGAAGACGCAAGCGCGGCGCCGCCCAAACACTAGGTCGGGTTTCCCCGGAAGCTGCCGGAGGTGCAGACGAAATCGCAGGCCCTGGCTATGCAGATAACGGCGCACAACCAACTCCGGCGCCGTGTCCCGGCTGCGGATACGGCTCATATTCCGGCTGCGGGCAGCAGGGGCGAGCTTATCCATTCCGCCTTGCCATAGACTCCGAGCTTGAGCGCCCGTAGCATCAGTGAGATAGCAAGTCCTTCCGATCCCGGCGATTCCCGCCGGGATGCGTTCTCGTGAGGACACACGAACAGAGATGGCGCAAGATACGCCCTTCGGGCAGGCGACGCGAATGCGCGTCCTTGAGGAGTACTTTGCGCAAGCCGGTACAGTGGACGAGGCAAACGCCTGGGAGCATGTCTACCGGTGCCTGCTTTGGATGAACGTCGGAGCGGGGTTGGCTCACATCTATGATTCCAACCATATGCAGCCCGGCGGAAATTTCCACGGGCGGGCCGTACGGTTCACCAATCTTCTATGCGAGCATTGGCAAATCAAGCGTATGGAGCTGGCGGCCCAGGTCGATTTTCTTTTCAAAGGATGCGTGGCCGAGCTGAAACGGCGGTTGGCGCAGACGGGAGGGGTGCTCGACGAAGAGACAGAGTCGGAACTGATCTCCGCCATCGAGGCGGTGTTGCGCGAGGAAGGCATCGGCGAACCAAGAGCGCTTACGGTTTCCCGAAAGATTGAAGTTCTAAGCCGCGATTTTTTCACGATTGGCAACAAACGAAAGAATGCACTCGGCGAGGGATTCGAGGACTTGCTATGGATTCTCTTGCAACGGGTATCGCTGATCTCGACGAACAAGATAAAATTGCGGGTTCCCGTGTCGCAAATGCCGGGTTTTCGGCGCGCGCCGCCGCCACAAAAGGGCACGAAACGCAAACGCGAACCACATCCTGATATCGCGATCGTTGAAGGTGACGTTACGCATGTTATTACTACGGCCAAATGGTCGATGCGACAGGACCGCGAGACCCAATTTCAGTCGGAGTACGGCTCTTTCCAAATGAACAAAGTCCAGTCTACGGAGCTGACCTATGTCCTTATCACGAACGAGTTCGATATTGCACGGCTAATGAACGTCGCCCGTGCGATACCGGGCGGCCAAGGCGGCTACGTATTCCACACTATCTATCATATCTGCCTACCACTTTTGCGGGAGACGCATGGCAGCCGCTTCAAGGATATTGAGCCTTGGGTCGGCACTGGAAAGCTCAAGTCGCTCTCTGACTTCCTTGTAGAAATGCGCGGACGCTACGGTGAGACTTGAGTCTATTCCGCAGCGATGGCCTGGGGTGCTGATGTCGCGTTGTGTGTTTCGAGCAGGGGGATCATCGCCGCGGCGATAGCGCGCGCGAGCAGGGGCGGCACCGCGTTGCCAACTTGGCGGTAGCGGCTGTGCCGGTCACCATGCATGAACAAGTAGGTGTCATTAAACGAGTGCAGACGGGCGAACTCGCGTACCGTAAGCGCGCGCGCGGTCGCATAGTGATAGACGCAATCCGCTTTCGTGTTCAGTGTCCAGCTAAAGTGTTTTGGATGAAGCTTGCGGTAGGCGAAGAAATACTTACGGCTTAGATTGTCGCGGCCCAATTCAGGCCCCCATTTTTTGCCGCTGAGATAGCGCGCGGATAATTCATCGGGCATATCCCGAAAATTTCCGCCTTGTGGAATCGCCTTCAAACGGGCAACCGTATCCTCACGAATTGATGGTACGTCGGCATTGAATAGGATGCGTGATCCTGCGCGCCTGGCGCGTTGATATGCGCTCGATGGCCCCGCCTCATAGGGAACCGGGTCGTCCGAGGGGCGGCGGATAAGTCGTGGGCTCGGCCGGAGGTGAACCAAGTCGCCGATGGCTTGCTCGACTGTCACCAACTCGGTGCGCTCCGGGTCCATCAGCCAATCATGGGCTGGGTTGCCCGGTGCCAACTTCGCGTGCCGGTACCGGTAGCCTCTCGTGCCTTGAATTCTGTCCAGCCAGGGAAGTTCCGGCACGGAAGCTCCCGAAGGAAACGGCGGGTCAGCCTGCAAGTCGGCACGCACTCCAACAAATACAACGCGCAGCCGATTTTGCGGCACGCCGAACGAAGCGGCGTCGATGACGCGGCTCTCAACCCGGTATTCGCCGTCGAGGGCAAGATCCTCAATGATCTGTTCCCGAATGGCTCCGCCGGCGAGGTTCTCTAGTCCGGGCACGTTTTCCATCACGAACATGCGCGGGCGAACGGTTCCGAGCAGTTCGACAAAATGCCGATAGAGGCTGTTTCGCTGATCATCGATAAGCCGGGCGTGATTGCGAACCTGCGAGAAAGCCTGGCAAGGCGGCCCACCGGCGATCACGTCGATCGCTACGCCTCCGGCATGATGCAGCAGTTCTTCCTTCGCGGCTGCGGAGGCGATGTCGCCGAGCACGAACTTCGTGCCATGAGGCGCATGGTTGAGCGTGTAGGTCGCGCCCGCCCAGGCGTCCGCGTCGTTCGCGGCGACGGTGTGAAATCCCGCCTGCCGGAATCCTTCGGACAGTCCACCTGCACCGCAAAAAAGATCCAGGCAGGTGTACCGGCTATGGGGGCGCACCGGCCCTCTTCCATTCCGCGTCGCTTCCTTCTCGAACCGATCGCCCATGAACATTGCTTTCTGTCTCTCAGGGCCGTCGGATTAGATCCAGCGGAAGCTGCACGGTGTCGGCTTGTTCGACCAGCTGGGTCACTGCGTAGCGGATCAGCCAAGCAAGGCTGACCTTGTGCTTGGCCGCCAGAGCGCGAAGCACCCGGTGCTGCTCCTTGGTCAGACTGGCGGTGACGCGTACCCCCAAATCGTCTGGTTTAGCGGGCATGGCCGATTCTGCATTCTGCTTCACGTTGCGGCGGCATGATGCAGAGTGATGCGGCGATGTCAAACACATTACGCCGGGCGACAGGGCATTTTGACCCGTCGACGCCGCACATGCCGCCGGTCTTGCGGTGAGGGCGCCCGATGAATTTCGTTCGACGCGATATCCGGCGGTGGTGGCGACGGCTGTTGCGTTGGATGAACCGTAGCGGTATGTTTACCGCTTGCAACCCGGTGGCGAGCTCGTGCAAGCGAGTGGAGCCACTGACCACGACCCCGGTAGCCCAGCTCGTTAGTTTCGAGCAGCGCCGCGCCGTCCAGTCGCCAGCCGCTACGCTGGACCCGCGGACAGGCTCAACGTCATCTATGGTTCATAGAACGGAGATCGGTTGATGCGCATAAGCATCGAGATACCCGACGAACTGCCATACGGCCGAAACAATTCGGCATTGAAGGGCATAGCAGAGGTGTTGCTGGAACACGTCGCCGCCACCGGCAGCGGAATCGACCATACGCCAGCGGGGCACGGCATCTACAGGGCCAAGTGCCGCTTCGTTGCCCACCAGATAATCACCGCGATCGCCGCGGTTACCAAGAGATAGAAAGGCGGCGGCGGCGGGCAGAAAATGCCCTCTGCCGCACTCCCGAGGTTCCGAATGTACGGAAGCCCGTATTTCCGCTCCGTGGTCGCCGGGCGCTTCAAATGGCGAAGTCAGCGGAAGAGCGGTTCCGGCAACTTTGATCGACGCCGCCCAGGGGCGCGGTATATAGGAGTTAAATAGAGATGTGGGTCTACATTGAGGAGTTGTCGGATGGCTCTTTCGAGATTCGCAAATCCGATGCCTTTCCCGGCGCCAACAAGAATGCCGTGAATGGCGGTAGTCTTGCAGATACCCTGTATGATCACGCGGTCAAACAAGCGAATGGTTCGTCGACTTCACAGAAACGGGATATCTTAGAGGGGGCGCTAGAGGTGGCCAGAACTTTGGTATTAGCTGGAATGAAGCCTTCATGACCCGCAACTGATGAGGTGAACGCTCCGAGGAACTCATGGCGGACCAGCCGTGGGGCGATATTCGCGGGCTGGGGAACTGACTGCGGCATGCCTACGACCGTAGACATCGACATCATTTGGAAAACGGCTCAGGCGCGGCTGCCCGAACTCGCAGCTGAGGCGACGCGGGCACTTGGGCGGGTACGCGCCGGCCAGGGCGATACGAGTGAACACACCACCATGACCCAGGGGGCGCAGAGGTGTCGTCGGCTGGTAGCCGTCGCACCGCTTCGCTGGACCATGCGGCCGACCAAGCCCGGTCGAGCCCCTTGCCCTGCTCGCCGTCGCCGGTGTGCGGCACAGCGACCCTTGCTCTAGTCCCACACCGATCACACATGTGCGACGCCAGAAGGGGCTGCAATTGTTGCAGCCGCAGGCGGTAGGGGCATCCTACCTTTTGTAACGACCTTGGAGGCCAATCGTTATGAGCACATTCAGTAATTCCTGCGACGCCTTAAGATCTGTGAAGGAAATCTACCACCTGCAATGCGCGCGGGAGGAGTTTGGTGATGAACCCGTTATCGGTCACTTGACACACGACTTCATGCAAAAGGATGGCCTTAGCTTCCTTGAGGCGAATCAGTGTGCCTTGGACTATGTTAAGAACATAAACCGCACGATAAACAATCAGTTCGATTTCAAAGATATGCGGCGTAAGTTGCGACAAAGTTCGGCTCAAGAGCAAGAGGCGGCCGGTCAACTCGCCTACGCTTCGTCACGGGTCTAGCCTTGCTGCGGGACCGGGTTGGAGCGTTCCGAACCGCCTGGTGGCGGCTGGCGGATGCCTGCTGTGATAAACCGCCTTGTCGGGCGTAGGGATTCAGCCAACGCCGGCTGGCGAAAATCCGGTCAAGGCCGCATCGGCGCGCCGTATCGCGACCATGCCGGTCCTCCGGTGCGCGCGCCTGCTAGCACAGCACCCGCTGGCAGGCCGCCCGCGCGCGTTCCAGCCGGAATGCAATGAGCGGCGCGATACAACCCCTGGATGGGGCAGAAGGCCCTTCCGCGTAAAACTGCACGGTAGCGTATTGCACGCAATGTCGCGGCTGCGGCGGCCGGCGTGCCGTGACTCGTCTCGCCGAAGGGCATGAGCGTCCGCCGCATGTATTGCACGCAAAGTGATCCCCGGCGTTAGAGTCTGACTCGAATCGTCCGGCCAACATTCATCCATTTGATTTAGTTGGAGAATCCGGATCATCCGGGCATTTCATGTGGCTGCCAGGCGTCGCGACATCAGCTTGACGCTGGCGATGTAAAGCCAAGTCACCGCGCTTTCGATCGTCGCCTCGAAGTCCTTGGCAAGGCGACGGTTACGGTTGAGCCAGGCAAAGGTGCGTTCGACGACCCAGCGCCGGGGCAGCAAAACGAAGCCCTTTGCGGCGTCCGACCGCTTGACGATCTCGATGGTCCAATCGCCGAGGCTTTCGAGGGCACCCTTCAGCTTGTCACCGGCATAGCCGCCGTCGGCGAAGACGTGACGCAACCAGGGAAAGCTGCTGCGAACGCTCGCCAGCAAGGCGGGCGCGCCGTCGCGATCCTGAACGTTGGCGGGGTGCACGATCATCCCGACCGGCAGGCCGATCGTGTCGGTGAGAATGTGGCGCTTGCGGCCCTTGATCATCTTTTCCGCCGCGTAACCGCGCGGGCCACCCGACTCGGTGGTCTTGACCGACTGACTGTCGATCACGCCCGCGGTCGGGCTGGCCTCGCGGCCTGCGGCCTCACGCACCAGCATCAGCAGCGCATGATTGATCGCCTGCCACGTCCCATTGTCGCGCCAGGCATAGAAATAGCGCTGCACCGTCGTGAACGGCGGGAACTCCTTCGGCAGCAGGCGCCACTGGCAGCCTGACTGCGCGAGGTAAAAGATCGCATTGATGACGTCGCGCAAGTCGGTCTCGCGTGTTCGCCCGCACTTGGCCGCCGCAGGCAGGTGCGGTTCGATCACCCGCCATTCATCCTCCGTGGTATCGCTTGCATAGCGCAGCCCATCGCGCCGATATTTGGCGCGCGTGATTTCAGTCCAGGCCATCGAGGTTCCTTCGTGTCTTCGCAACCACGAGAGAATCGAAGCCGCTGAAATCACGCAACCCCCATTTTTACCCAGACCCCGCAAGACCGGCTATCGTCCAATCCGTTGAGATGGCTCAATAAGCCATTCCGGGGTCATTCCGGGTCAGCCTCTTAGACCCCCCGTTTGCTGCGTGCAATACGGCGTCAGACTCGGCCTCGCCAGGCTCAAAATGCTGGAATGCCGTCCGTGTTCCCGTTTCTTACCGTACGTTTTCGCACGGATGGGCCTTCCGGCCCAACTTCGACGGCCGATCGGCTCATGAATTTCGGCCAACGGAACGGGGTCCTTCAAGGTCGGGTTCCCGGACATCCCGGATCACGCCCGCCATATGAGTTGCAAAAAGCATCATAAAGATGCATATAGCTTCTATGGCAAAGGCTCAGAGAAAATCCGGCGGTCGGACAGCTTCCTCGGGCACGGGGGCAGCTAAGCAAGCCATTACCCTTCGCCTTGACCCGGCGAAGTTCAGGCGACTTGAACTCCTCGCCCGGACGGAAAACCGATCTCTGACCAACTACGTCGAGACAGCAGTCCTGCGGGATATGGAAGCCAAAGAGGAGGCTGCCCGCGTGATCACCATGTTCGTCCCCAAGGAAGCCGCTGACCTCGCCCCCGGCCTCCTCATGAGGACCGAGGGAGAGTCGGACGAGCGGTATGCCGAGCGGTCGGCCCTCATCGACAAGCTGTTTGCCATTCCCGACGCCGAATGAGGCGCGGGGGTGATCGCAGAAGGCGCGTTCGTCGAGATACTATTTCCGACGACGGAGAAGCCCCGGGAACCGGGGCTTCTCCATATCTGCTACTGCTTGGCGGTTCTCCCTCCGCTTGCTCTGGTCGCCTATACGACCTCGGTTCCCTGGCCGCCGGAGACCCCGTTGCCGTTTGGGGTCAGGCTCTTCACGCAGGAGGAGGCGACCGCGCTGAACCAGCAGCGGGCGTTCAGACTGCACCTGAACCGTCAGGCAAAGATTCCCCTCACAACCCGGTGGATTCCGAAGATGGAGGAGGCCAACCAGGGCGTAATCGCGGTAGCTCCTGCCAAACTGCGCGAGGAACTCTACAAGATGACGCTGGAACTGGTCCGGCGCCACGAACAGAACATTCAGCGCCTCGGGGTGTAGCGGGCAGCCGTTCGCCGTTACGCCGCTCGTACGCCGCTCGCCAGCGTCAGCTGAGTTTATCGAATCGGCGCGGGAAAACCCTCCCCCTTTAGGGGGATGGGATGAGAGCGCCTCATGAGGAATTCCGCCAAAAGCCCCTTGTTCTTTGCATCCAATGATGCCATCATCAACCCTTGATGACAACATCCGCACCGCCATCCAGACCCAGAAAGAAGCGCTCGGTTGCCCCCAAGCACGAGACAATCGTGCGCGCCTTCAAGTTCGCCATGGATGTGCCGGAGGCGAAATCTGGGCAGATGTTCGAAGCCTGCGCCACGCTCTGCGAGGTCCGCAACGAAATCGCGGCCATGCTCGCCAAGCAGCGGCAGGTCAGCCGTGACCACAAAGCGGCGGGTGAACCTCCCGTCCCATGGCTGACGAAGGGGGACCTCTTCAAGTTCGTCTCCAGCGCCAGAAAAGACAACCAGAAGCTGGATCTGCTGCACTCGCACCTGGCGCAGAACGTCTGCGTCCGCGTGTTGGAAGCGACCGAGCGCTGGATGGAGGCTCTTGCCGAAGGACGGAAAGATGTCCGCCCGCCGCGTATGCGCGACCCGAAGAAATACAGGTCGTTCACCTTCCAACAATACGGCAACGGCTGCCGCATTGAGAA
>Ga0302319_10017147_pt1 | contig 13285 bp, 10 predicted proteins | sample Bog_T0_2_FD_203319 | JGI IMG/M metagenome (GOLD analysis project Ga0302319, IMG submission 203319) | Peat permafrost microbial communities from Stordalen Mire near Abisko, Sweden - Bog_T0_2 | ecosystem: Environmental > Terrestrial > Soil > Wetlands > Peat | place: Sweden: Abisko, Stordalen Mire...
ACGGATCAACCCCCTGCAAGTTGACGGGCCGCGATGAAGAGGCTGCAGCCGACACACTCGATATGCTGCTCATAAAATTAATTGGTTCATGATTTCGTCTGAAAAGTGGCAACGATATTCAATTCCCCGTTTTCTATCGGACGAAAACGGCCGGACTTTAATCCGGATATTTCATGGCCCATTCCGAAGCGCGCGCTTTCGCGTTGGCTGGGATTCCAGCGGTGCAGTCTTCAGTTTAGTCGCAGGTTAAAATATCCCGGCCGCGCCGCGTGACGGCACGCGCACCACAATTTCTCCCGGGAATTTGCCATTTTGTAGGCCCGGCGCCATTACCGGGCGAATCTTTCAGGTTGCCACCGGATGTGCTAAATATGCTTGGGGTGAGGCAGCGAACCATCCGGTGAACCGCCCGACCCGTCAAACCTTCCAATCTGCGGTAAGAACCATGGTGGCCCTCTCCTCGTCATCCTGGTGAACATAAATCAGAATCAAAGCCCGCTTGCGAATCCCCTGTACCACCACGACCGGCTGCTCAATTTGATCGATCAAAAACCGGATGCCGTCTTGCTCGAGTTGTCGCAGGAGTCTGCTGGCGTCAAAAGGCTCAAAGTTGCCCAGCGTCTTATAGCCTTCCGGCACTTCCTCAGCCTGAGCCGGTTCCGTGGGTAAATTATTTGCCGAATCAGCGACCGGTTCTGGCTCCGGCTGATCGGATTTAAGCTCCATTTGGTCAATGACGCAGACCACCGCATCATCTGGATATTTCTTGCCACAATAGGTGCATTGTTTCATAAGCGCGTGAGCTGTATAACTTTCAGAAAACAGGTGCTTGTATATTCAGTTGATCTGTATTTGATCCCGTGAATCAATGATAATTTCCGGTACGTTCAATTCCAGGACAATCCGCCCGCAGACCGAAATAGTCTTGGCATTCAAGATCAGAGACTTCAAAGACAAGTCTGGCGGATGATTGGTGCCGGGCCAGAGAACGGCAAATGTCGGGTGTTCTATATTGGGATCGAAATACAAATAGACATTGTAGGTATCACTTTTGCCGGAATAGCCCTTCACCATGCCGGTGACGACGACGTATTGTCCCACATGGCTTTTCGCCTCGATTTCAGAAATATGGGGCACGGCGCTGTGAAAACTGGCGTTCTCAGACGGCGATTTGGCAGAGGCGGGCGTGTGAAAATCACATGACGTTAGGATTGTGGGGAGGACAGCGAACATTAGAAGTGATTTCAAATATGGTTGGCGTTGAGCAATGCTGCCGCACATAATAGTCCGGCCATCTGCGAAGTGGCGTTTTTCAGCGATGGAATTATGGTCATTGTTCCCCCTTCGCGCCTGGAGCTTTGGCGCCTCAAGTTTCCGGCATGTATCGGCTTCTTTGGCCATGACGATTTCCTCACTTTGTGTTGAAAAAAAAATTGTATTACGACAGCGGGTGCGAGCAAGGCTAAAGGGTCCAATGCCGGGCTTTGCCACCCTCTGTGGCTCGGTGACTTGTGGCTAAATTTTGTCCCGCCGGAATTCATTTGCAGCGCGCGCTTGAGTCGGGCGTTGGAGGCGGATTAGACTCTCGCGACATGAATTCTCCGCTGAAAGACCAGGTTGCACAAACGGCCGCATGGATCCGGACGTTGCGCGAGGAAATTGCCCACGTGATTGTCGGCCAGGAACAATTGGTGGATCGCCTGCTGGTCGGTTTGCTGGCCAATGGTCATGTGTTGCTGGAAGGGGTGCCCGGGTTGGCCAAGACGCTGTCAGTGCGCACGCTGGCCACGGCCGTGCACGCCAAATTCAATCGCATCCAGTTCACCCCCGACCTCCTGCCCGCCGATATTGTCGGCACTCTCATCTACAATCCCCAGGACGGCAAATATCACGCGACGCGCGGGCCGATCTTCGCGAACTTCGTGCTGGCGGACGAAATCAACCGCGCCCCGGCCAAAGTCCAAAGCGCGCTGCTGGAAGCCATGCAGGAACGCCAGGTGACACTCGGGGGCGAAACGATGCGCCTGCCGTCGCCGTTCCTGGTGCTGGCGACGGAAAACCCGATCGATCAGGAGGGCACCTATCCGCTGCCTGAGGCGCAGGTGGACCGTTTCATGTTCAAGGTGATCCTGGATTACCCGACCGAGGCGGACGAGCGCAAGATTCTCGATCGCATGGCGTTTACCAACCCGGAACAGCCGGTCAAACCGGTGGTGACGTTGGACGACATTATAGCCACGCGCAAGGTGGTGGATCAAATCCATGTGGACGACAAGATCCGCGATTACATCGTGAAGCTCGTGCTGGCCACCCGCAAGCCGGAGGCTTTCAAGCTGGACGTGAAACATTTCATCCAGTTCGGCGCCTCGCCGCGCGCGACGATTTTCCTCACGCTTGCCGCCAAGGCCTGGGCGCTGTTGCAGGGACGCGATTATGTGATTCCCGAGGACATCAAGAGCATCGGCCCGGATGTTTTACGGCACCGGATCATCCTGACCTATGAAGCCGAGGCCCAGGCAGTGACCACGGACGCGATCATCCAGAAAGTGTTTCACACTGTCCCGGTCCCTTGATTTAAATGAGAGTCCGTCTGAAAATTACCTCGGTTGAGGCGGCGGGTTTTGGCGAAGGCGCAAATCCGGCAGGGCAGAGCTGCTGCTCTGCCGCTCTGCTCGGCTGCGCGGCAGCGCCGCCCTACCCAGCCTGCCATCCGGTTGGTGGCTGATGTAACAGTGAACCCCTTGAAGCTCCAGGCATGACGCTGACCGAACTTCTTGAATCTGTCCGCCGTGTGGAGGTGCGCACGAACCGCCTGGTGAATGATACCATGGTTGGCGCCTATCTTAGCCATTTCAAGGGTCGCGGCATGGAGTTTGAGGAGTTGCGCGAATATATCCCGGGCGACGACGTCCGCGACATTGATTGGAACGTGACGCACCGTCTCGGCCGCCCGTTCGTGAAACGTTTCCGGGAGGAACGGGAACTGACGGCGGTCCTGGCCGTGGATGTGTCGGGGTCGTTTCAATTCGGCTCAGCGCAGTGCACGAAGCGCGAATTCGCTGCGGAAATCGCCGCCACGCTGGCGATGTCAGCCGCCAAAAACGGGGACAAAGTCGCCCTGATGCTGTTCACGGACGAAGTGGAATTGTTCGTGCCTCCGCGCAAGGGCCGGCGCCACATTCTTCGGATCGTCCGCGAATTGTTGATGGCCAAGCCGCGCCGGCGGGGAACGGATATTGCCCGGGCGCTGAACTTTTTGAACCACGTCCTGAACCGCCGGGCCATGGTTTTCCTGCTCACAGACTTTTTGCATCAGATGAAGCTCGAGCGGCCCGTAGCGGTTTCCGGGCAACGGGAGGTGACGGCAGTGCTGGGCCTGACCAACACGCGGCACGACGTGATCTGCCTCCACTTGCACGATCCGCGCGAGAGCGACCTGCCATCCGCCGGCCTGGTGACGATGGAAGACGCGGAAACGGCGGAGCAGTTGGAATTGGATTCGGCCAGCCGCCCGGTGCGCGAGCGTTTTGCCCGCGTGAACGTGGAACGTCTGGCCGCCCTGGACCGCGCCCTGATCCGCACCGGAGTGGACACGTTGCGCCTCAATACCTCCGAACCTTTCGCACCCGCGTTGCAACGATTTTTCGAACTCCGCCGCGGTCGCCGGCGCGGTTAACCTGAAAATGAAGCCGCAACTAATCATAAACGGTGGTAGGGCGGCGCTGCTGCGCCGCCGGGTGGGGCGGCAGGGCAGCAGCTCTGCCCTACCGGGTTTTGCAATCCTGTACCTGGCATTACCGGCTTGCGCTCAGCTCACGACGAATGATCTGCCCGCGCTGGCGGCGGCAGCACCGCCCCTCCCGCCGACTTTTTGGGAACAATATGAAGTCGCCATGATTTTCGGCGGCCTGGCTTGCCTCGTCTTAGGCTCGTTCGTCATTTGGGGCCTGCGGCGGCCTGCGGCGACCGTAGTGGTTCCGCCCGGACAGGCGGCGCGCGCTACGTTGGCAGAGGCGGCCGGACGGACGGAGGATGGCCGGTTGCTGAGCGACATCTCACGGATTTTACGGCGCTATCTGGTGGCGACGTTCGCGCTGCCGCCGGAGGAAGTCACCACTGCGGAATTTTGCGCCAGGCTGGCCGTCAGTCAACGCGTTGGCGGGGAGCTCGCGGAAAAGTTTTCCCGGTTTCTGCGCGAGTGCGACCAGCAAAAATTTTCGCCGGAACCGGCCCGTGCGGGGCTGAACGCCGTGCACCGGGCACTGGAACTGATCACGCAGGCAGAAGCGCGACGGGAGGCACTGGCTCCCGCAGCCCCGCGGGAAACCTTGCCGGCGGCCGGATAAGATGAACGGCGAATTTGAATTTCAATTTCCGTGGCTGCTGGGCCTGCTGGGCCTGCTGCCGGTTTACGCGCTGCTGCGCGGCAAGACCGGCGGAAGCGCCGCGCTGGTTTTTTCCAGTGCGGAGATTGCGCGGGCGGCGGGCGCCCGGGTGCGGTCCCGGCCGGGACGCTTTTTGTTCTTCCTGCGCCTCCTGGCGGTGGCACTTGGCATCGTCGCGCTGGCGGGTCCGCGCCGGGCAAATTACCACGTCGAGACCGAGACGCCGGGCATCGACATCATGCTGGTACTGGACCTGTCGTGGTCCATGGAATCCATCGATATGGGTACACCGGCGGAAAAGCTCTCGCGGTTTGCCATTGCCTCGGGCGTGCTGCGGGATTTCATCGCCGAACGGCCGAACGACCGGATCGGGTTGATTGCGTTTTCCGGCGTTCCATACCTGACCAGTCCGCTGACGCTGAACCATGACTGGCTGTTGGAGAATCTGGCGCGCCTGCACATCGGGATCATCACGGACCTCGGCACGGCCATTGGTGACGCGGTTGCAGTGGCCGCCAAACGATTGAAGGCGGTGCCGAACAGCAAAAGCCGGATCATGATTCTACTGACCGACGGCGACAACAACCTGGGCAAGGTGGATCCACTGCCGGCCGCGCAACTGGCCGCCGCGCTGGGCGTGAAGATTTACGCCATCGGCATCGGAATTGAGCAACCCTGCAACCTTCCCGCGTTCGACCCCGCGACGGGAAAATTCGTGTTGGACGCGAACGGCAATGTCATCCCCACGCTGCTGTTGCAGCCTGCGAATTACGCCGTGCTGGGGAAGATGGCAGACTTGTCCGGCGGCCGTTTTTACCGCGCTACCAACCAGCGGCAGTTGCAAACCATTTACCATCAGATTGACCAGTTGGAAAAATCCGAGGTGAAACTGCGGCGCTACGCCACCTATCAGCCCCTGTTCCAATGGTGGCTGGCGGCCGCGCTCGGCGTGCTGGCGCTGGAACTGATCCTGGCGAACACTCGTTTTCGCCGCGTGCCCTGATGCGATGAACCTGGCCGACTTTCATTTTGCCGAACCGGGCTGGCTGTGGCTGGCCGCAACAGCCCCGGTTGGGCTGGCGTGGCTGCACCTCCGCGCTGCCCGCGCGCGGCGTCAGCAGCTCGCGCACCTGGCCACGCCGCACCTGGCGGCGGAACTGACGTCGTCCCACAGTCCGGCGCGGCGCCGACTCAAGGAATTCCTGCTGGTGGCGGCCGTACTGGCCGCCGGTCTGGCCCTGGCGCGACCGCAATGGGGTCGGGTGGAGCGCGAAAGCGCGTTCGTGGGCGAGGATGTGGTCTTTGTGCTCGACTGTTCACTAAGCATGACCACCACCGACGTGCTGCCCAACCGCCTGCAGCGCGCCAAATTCGGTATCCTTGATTTTACGCGGCGGCAAATTCACGGCCGCGTGGGACTCGTCGCGTTTGCCGGCAGCGCCTTCCTTCAATGTCCCCTCACCTTCGACACCGGGGCGTTTGAGGAAACCCTGATGGGTCTGGACGAAAAGACGCTACCCATCCCTGGCACGGACATCGGCCGCGCGCTGCTGGAGGCGGATCGCGCCATGGACAAACAGGCGCGGCGGAAGTTGGTGATCCTGATCACCGACGGCGAGGATTTGGAAAAATCCGGCATCACCGCCGCCCAGCGGCTCGCCACGAATGGCGTGGTCGTGTTTACGGTCGGAGTTGGCACGGCGGCGGGGGGCGAGATCCAGACCGCCAATGCCGCGGGCCAGCCCGATTACCTGCGCGATGCGCAGGGAGAAATTGTAAGGAGTCGGCTGGATGAGGCGACCCTCAGCAAAATCGCGGAGGTCACCGGCGGCAGTTATTATCCGCTCGGAAACCTGGATCAAGGCTTGATGAAGATCGGCCCGGCGATCCATGCGCTCGAAAGCGGGCCGGGCGCGGGACCGTCCGTGAAAAACGGCGTGGACCGTTTTTACTGGCTGGTGGGCGTCATGCTGACCTTGCTGGTCGCCGAATCACTGATTGGGACTCGGCGCAACCCTCCCTCCACCACGCCATGAAACTTTGTCGCCAGAGCAACTCAGTCAGTTTAATTGCCCGCCCTCAACCCGGCTTTCTCCCCCGGAAGAAGGAACACATTTCCCCGCGTCAGGAGATGCCACCGGTTTCGCATGGATTTGAAGGCGGACGGTGTGAACCCTCTTCCCGGGGGAGATTGAAGAGTGAGGGCGAGCAATGCCTCCCAGCTAATTTGCTTATTGGGTTCAAGGCGCGAATTTATTCGGGAAATTCTCTCCCCTATGGAGAGGGAACAATTAATGGCGTGTCTAGCCATCCACAAAGCGATGAACTCCATACGAAGCGGCATATATTCCCCTTCTCCCCGGGGGAGAAGGACGGGATGAGGGCGAGTGTGTTTTCAACAGCGTGGTTTCGGCTTGGAGCAGCAATCGGATTATGGGTGCTGGTGCTGGGGACACGCGCGCTGGCGGCGGACACGACGAACTCCTCTGTAGCCGTCGCCGAACCCGCGCCGGTGAATGCCCGTGATTTTTACAATGCGGGAACGCATTTACTGGCGGCCCGGAAATTTGCCGAGGCGGAATCCCTGCTCGATTCCGCGCTGGCGGCGCAGGACGACCAGGTGCAGCCCCCGGCCATGTACAACCTGGGACTCACGCGTTTTGGTGAAGGCGTGGAATTTTTGCAGAAGGGACCGGACGCGGCCAAGGCGTCGGCGCGGGGACAGGCGGCACTCGCCGCGGGCGACCACGCAATCGCCCGGGCGGAGTCTGCGCTGGCGGAGAACGACTTGGACGCGATGGTCGGAGCCTACCTGGAGGGCCGGGGCGTCCGGCATGAACTGCACGAGGCGCAAAAGGCGGTGCAGGCCGCAATGGAAACCTACGGCAAAACACTGCAGAAATGGCAGCGGGCCGACAATGATTTCAAGGGGGCGGCGGAATTGAATCCGGCCGACACGAATGCGACGCAAAATGCGGCGGAGACGGAGCGAGCCATCGCCAAACTCATCGACAGCTTGCGGAAGATGCAGGGCATGATGGGAGCGATGGACCAGAAACGGCAGCAACTGGGTCAGGCTCTGGGCAAACTCAAAGGCCGGATCCCCGCGCCTGACGCGCCACCCGGTTCGGCCGGGGAAGGCGATGAAGATGACGACGGAACAACACCGGGTGACTTGGCCGGCCAGAAAGAAGGCGCGGCGCGCGAGGGGGATCAGATAGAAATGCAGCTCTCGCCGGAGAAAGCCAGCCAGATTCTCGACGGCCTCTCGCTGGACGGTAGCCGCCGGCTGTCCATGAGCGACCAGCAGGGCGGCCCGCCCAAAGACCGGAAAGGCCGCAACTGGTGAAAACGCAACCGCCAACCCTGCCCGCGCCTTGGCAAAAATTAGTTTTGCCGCTGCTGCTGTTCGCGACGGTGCTGGCCCGCGCCCAGTCGGCCGATATCCCGGCGGCCGCACGGGCGATGCTCCAGATGCGTCAGCCTTCCGTTAACCTCGATACCCCGGTGACGGTCCGTGCGTATTTTGATCCGCCGCTGGTGCGCCCCGGGGATCGAACATTTTACCGGGTGGAAGTGACCGCCAACGAGTCGGCCATCCAATGGCCAGCTTCCCTGCCCGCGCCCGCGGAGCTGAAATGCAAGGCCGTAGCGCGAGGCCAGATCACCTCCTACACGGGCAACACGTTCCGTCCTCTCACGACTTTTCTTTATGAGCTGGAGCCGGCGGCGGCCGGACAGTTCCTGGTCACCAATTTTTCGATCACCTGCGACGGCCAGACCGTAGCCGTGCCGTCCGCCACCCTGATGGTGGTGATGGAAGATTTGGCATCGCCGCCGCCAAGGCAACTGGAACTGGAAGTCATGACCACCAACCTTTACATTGGACAGCCGTTCCAGGTGCAGGTGAGGCTGCCGGCGGGGCCCCGGAACCAAATTGAAGCCTTGCGCGAAATCAAAGTCAACGGCCAGGGATTGATGACGGACGAAAACGCGGTGCGCCAATCCATTGAAGTCGTAAATGACCGGGGCCAGCTCCGGCCGGCCTTCATCGGCGAGATGACCGTGACCCCCATCGAGACGGGGCCGCAGACAAATTTTGCTCAGGGTTACACCGCCGGCCGCGAATTCAGCGGGCCCATCTCCATCCATGGCCGGGTCAGTCTTCCCGGCGGCCCGCCGAAATTTGTTTTCCTCATTTCAGATCCGATCCCGCTGAATGTCCGGCCGCTGCCGTCCGAAGGTGAACTGCCGGGCTTCACCGGAGCCATGGGATTTTTTTACCGCGATCCTCCTCAGCTCAGCACCAACCGGTTGCGCATCGGCCAACCGGTGCATCTGCAGCTCGCCTTCCATGGTGCCGGCGATTTGACCCGGCTGGTGCCGCCCGCCGCGCCCGTTTCCCGCGACTGGCAGGTGATCGCTGATAGTCCGCCGGCCATAGGGTATACCCTGATTCCGCTGACGGACGAGGCAACCGCCACTCCCGCCATTCCCTTCTGCTCGTTTGATGCGGCCACCGGAAAGTATTGCGATCTAAGCACGCCAGCGCTACCCGTGACGGTGATCGGCGAGGGCCTGCCCGGGGAATTGGCGGATACGGATCAGGGCGGTAATGCCGCTGTTTCGCTTAAGCTCAGCGGCCCGGCCGGTGTTCCCGGCAAAAGCGTTTCGAGCCTCACGCCCTTGCAACTGCGCGGCTGGTTTGTAGGGATTCAATTGCTGCCCGTTGCGGGCCTGGGCCTGTTATGGCAATGGGACCGCCGCCGCCGTTATCTGGAGGCGCACCCGGAAATCGTCCGGCGCCGCCGTGCCCGGCGCGAGTTGCGCCGCAAAAGGGCCGAATTGGAGCGGGCGGTCGCGGCCGGGGACGCCGCGGCGTTCCTGCAACTGGCGGCGGCGGCGATGCGGATTGCGGTCGCACCGCATTATCCGGCCAATCCGCAGGCGCTCGTTGGCGGAGATGTCCTGGCGCAACTGGATGCCGAAGCGCAACCGGGCCGGGCAGGTGAAACAGTAAAAAAACTTTTTGCGGCGGCGGACCGTCAGTTTGCCGCTATTCCACAAGGACCGGCGGACTGGCTTGAACTCAAAAATGACGTGGATGCCGTGCTGACAATATTGGAGGAAAAGCTATGAGCCGGTGTAGCCTGCCCATGACCTCCAATCGGTTTCATGAGGTGAGCCCTTTCACTATTCACATCCATGGTGGGGCGAGACTCTTTCGAGCCCATACTATTAAGGTTCCCAAAAGTGGCAAAGTTAGGGCTCGCCCGATAATTGGTGGCAGGAGTTTCACCCCGCCCCCCTTTGCCACGATCGACACAGATTCCCGGTTGAGCCTCTACCGGGATTTGGGTTGTGGGTTCAATGTGCGAATTTTTCAGGGAATTCTCACGTTGATCCTCGCCTGGGTTTTCGCGCTTAACGGCCTGGCCGAAACGAACGATTCATTTGCGCAAGGCGTGGAGTTGAGTCGCGCTGGTGATTTTCCCAAGGCGACGGCGGCATTTGAAAAAGCGGCCCAAGGCCGTCCGGCCGTCGGCACCTATCTCAACCTGGGTTTGTCTGAGTGGAACCGGGGTCACGCGGGTTCGGCCATTCTGGCTTGGGAACAGGCATGCTGGATTGACCCCGGGGATACGCGCGCCATCGGGAACCTGGCTTTTGCCCGGCAGGTGGCGGAAGTGGATTCGCCCCGGTTGAAATGGTTTGAGGTGCCCTCGACCTGGTTGCCGCCCAATGACTGGGTCTGGATCGCTGGAGCCAGTTTGTGGTTGGCTGTGGGGGCTTTGGTGCTGCCGCGCATTCTGCGGCGAAACCGGCATGGCTGGCAGCAAACGCTGGCGGCCCTCGGCTTGGGTGCGTTTTTATTCAGCGTCACGGCCAATCTCGGGGTGGTGGGCCGGACAGATATTGGTTTTGTGATCAAGAAAACCGCGCCGTTATTGCTGACGCCGACGCAGGAGGGGGAAGTGGTCTCGAGCTTGAACGCGGGCGAGCCCGGCCGGCGGTTGCGCACCCGCGGGAATTATTATTATATCCGCACGGAGGGCACAGCGGGCTGGATTGAAAAGTCTGCGTTTGGATTGGTGTGCCCTGATCGCTAGGGACCTCGCGCTATCTCCCGTCCAACGCACCCGTGGCCAGGGTGGGTGCCAGCAGACCAAGCTTGCTCGATCTCATTGGCCGGGACTTGAATTCAGTCACGGCTGGTTGAATATGTCTTCCAAACTGCGGAGCGGGTGGAGTGGCATCAGCAGCACATTCGAAACCGGCGTGGGCAGCCAGAGCGGCGTGATTTTGGGATGGTCCAGCGGCCCGGTCACCTGGCATTCAAAGATTTTGCTCACCGGCCACAGCACGGTGCTGACCACCGAACCGACCACGGGGGTGTTCCGCAGCAATTTAGCGGTCACCCGCGCATTAACGTTCTGCGCCAGATCCACCGTTCCCGAGTACTCCAGCCGCATGGTGGGTGTGTGCATCTCCAGCAGGTCGGAGTAAATGACCCCGTTGGTCAGCCCGAATTTGAGCGAGGCATCCGTGGCGCGGCTGTTGCCGAGACCGGGGGAGAACATATTCAACGCGTCCGAGGCCACGCCAAAGATTGGAATATTCCATAGCAGCCCATTATGCATCTCCGCGTGTCCATACCCGTTCCAGGACCTCCAGGTGCCGGAATTACCGTTGGTCACCGAAAACTGCCCGGTAACCAGTCCTTCCAGAGTGTTGGTGGGCGAAGATAGATCCACCGCCAGCAAATGCAGGTTCAAATTGGTAACCGCCATCGCAAAATTAAAATCCGCGTCCGGACGGCCCAGATGAAAATGGAAATGTGCGCTACCCTGTCCCTGGCCGCCGTAGGTTTCCCCGATGATGTTGGTCAGGGTTAATTGTTGCCCCTTCCAATGAATCGTGCCGGTCACCCCCCGCGACTGCAGATTGTGCCAGCGGAATTGGGTTGGCTTGAGAATGACGAACGTCAGGTCAGCATCGTCCATCGGGTCCATTTCCTGGACGTCCCGCATCGGGGAGCAGCCGTTCACACTGGCGGTCGGCGGCTCGGGAAATTGATAGGCCTCGACCGCTTCCGTGGTTTTCGGGCCGATGCAGCGAACCACGTACAACGGATCCACCGTGCCAAAACCGTTCGTAAAGTAAATCCGTCCCTGGCGAAAATCGAGGGTGGCCTCGTCCGCCTCCATCATCTGGGTGCCGCTGGCGCGGAACAGTTGGGGATGAAAAAACTCGAGCAGCTGGTTGGTGTAGAAAAAATCCCCCCCCACCCGGTCCGCCGGCTGGCCGCGAATCGAAAAATTAGTCAGGGCTACGCGGCCGGTGGCAATGAGTGTTCCAAAGTCATGCCAGTTGCCGGCGCCATACACCTGGAACGCCAGCGGTTCGGCCAGATGCAACATTCCGATACCCGCGATGGCCTTGTCGTCCGCCAGGAACGGCTGGACGGTGGCAATATCGAATGTGCCGCGCAGCCGGGTCATTAATTGCCCGGTGGTCGGATTCGCGGCGCCATCACCTTCCACCCGCGTTCTGCCTTGGTCGAGTTCCAGGCCGGAGAACTGGCAGGCGCAATTGCTGTAGTTGAAATCGACACTGAAGCGGTCAAGATCCAGCCGGTTGGGGGGCAGGGTAGACACGGAAAAATTCGTCAGCGCCAGCTGGCCGGCCAATATCAGGGCCCGCCAATCCTCCCAGTTTCCCTGCACCCCCACATCCAGTGCGAGCGGTTCATAAAAGCTCACGCGGCTGATTTGGCTGGCCCAATTGGTCGTGGTCAGAAACGGGCGCACGCTGGCTGCCTCAAGGCTTCCGCGCAGATGGCCGCTGAAATTGTGGGTGGTCTCGTCGGCATCGCCATCGAACGCCAGCTGGGTGCGCCCCTGGCCCAGCTTCAGCCCGCTCAGGGTCCAATATTGGCTGGCATAGCTGAAGTGTGTTTGCAGGTAGTCCAGTGTGCGGCCGCCTGCGACGGCATTGCTAAAGGCAAGGTCGCCAACCAGCCGGACAGTGGGTGCCACGGTCTCAGGCCAGTCGGATGGAAAATTGGTCCATGGCGGGAAGGTGAGGTCGCCGCCGACCCGCAGCTGCGGCGGGGCTGTCCAGAGGATTTCACCCAGTTGGGCACGCGCGCTGGCCGTCAGCCATGGCGCCAGCAGATGGGGGTCGAAGCTTGAGTTGTTGGTGAATTCAAACCGGCGTGTTCCCACGTCCAGTTTCGTCCTTGTATCCAGTTTGCCGGCGGCGATCTGGGCGGAACATTCCTTGATGGCTAGTTGAGGGGCGTGCCAGTCGCCGCCGCACCGGAGGGTGTCAAGCGTCAAACCATCCACCCGCAAATCCGTAGCGCGCATGGCCCACTCCACGGCGAAAGGCTGCAGATTAGTCCAGAATCCCCAGGCCGGATCGTTCGTCGCGGGTGCGTCAGTCGGGGCGGAGAGGCGCGCGGCGAGGTGCAGAATGCTGGCGGAAAACCAGGGGGAATGCACGCCGGGAAAGATTGCCTCGGCGCGCAGCGACACGGAGTGCATCTCCCGCGCGTCGCCGTCCACAAATAGATTCAACTCCGGCTGGCCCGGGAGGTAAAAGCGGGCGCGCATGGTGGAAATCTCTTGCAGCAAGCCGGCCAGATTCACTTGGTTGGTTGAGGGTTGCTGGCCGGAAAAAAACTGCCAATCGCGGATTTGGGTGGCGTGCTGGAGTTGTCCGGACAGGGTGATGAGGGAGCCCGCAAAGCCGGCTTGCAAATGTTCCACCACCCAGGTGTCGTGGGCTTCAAAGCGCCAGGCGGACTGCACATTGGTAAGGCTGAGGCGGTCGCGGGGGGAGGCAGCCAGGGTGAAGGTGCCGTTTTGCACATTCAATCCCACCAGCTGCCAGCG
>Ga0302319_10017151_pt1 | contig 13283 bp, 17 predicted proteins | sample Bog_T0_2_FD_203319 | JGI IMG/M metagenome (GOLD analysis project Ga0302319, IMG submission 203319) | Peat permafrost microbial communities from Stordalen Mire near Abisko, Sweden - Bog_T0_2 | ecosystem: Environmental > Terrestrial > Soil > Wetlands > Peat | place: Sweden: Abisko, Stordalen Mire...
TTTATGCCAGCTTCGACGCCCTTCCGGTGAGTTTTTGTATTGCGATGAGTCCTATGCGCTCATTTCGAATATGTTGCCAAATGAGCACGATCCTTACGTTCTCGATGCCTGCATCGCTCTTCGATCCAGTTCATGTTCACCACGAAGACGCGCACCGCTGGTTCGGCCGGAATCGGCGGTACGGCTGGGGCACCGCCCAATAACAGTCAATGGTTGCATCCGAGTGCTGAGCAATCCTTATCTAACGGTGAAGGCAACTCCACTGGAAGTGGCTGGACGTCTGCGAAGTCTTTGCTCCGCTGCCGGCCATCACTTTTGGGCCGCTTCGATCGCACTGACCGACGATGCCCTTTTCCGCCTGTCGTTGATTGGCGGTCACCAGAAGATCACAGATGCTTATCTGCTTGCCCTGGCGGTTCGGAATCACGGCAGACTCGCAACTTTCGACCAGAACATCCCCATGAAAGCGGTGCAAGGGGCTGGGCCCGGAAATATTACCTTGATCGGAAGGATTTAAATTCTGAAATGCAACGCTGCATCGAGTAGCAAAAATTCCGGGGCATCCCGCGATGACCTTCCCATAGGTACAATGAAATCGATCCTGAAGGCGGCTGGACTGGAGAAACAGCATGACTAAGAAGCACGCTGTTATTTTCGAGCAGGCGGAGCGGAATTGGGCCGCCTATGTGCCCGATCTGCCCGGCTGCATCACTACAGGTAAGACCCTCGAAGAAACCGAGCAGAACATACGCGAAGCGATCGAAGGACACTTAAAAACAATGCGCGAATTCGGCGACCCCATTCCGCCAAGTTAGAATAGTCTCAGTTTCGAATGTTTTCCCGGCGCGGATTTATCCGCTCTCTTTGCCGTACCGCGGCCGTCTTCTCCTTCGAGCAACTCCTCCACGGCGTACCGCTGGGAGTGCAGTTCGTCAACGTGGCGCGCGAAGCCGGGCTCCACACCAAGACCATCTTCGGGTCCGAAAACAAGAACAAATTCCTGCTCGAAACCACCGGCTGCGGCGCAGCTTTCATCGACTACGATAACGACGGCTGGTTGGACATCTTCCTGGTCAATGGCACGCGCTTCGAGGCCAAATACGCAGCCGGCGAAGCGCCCACCAACCGGCTCTATAAGAACAATCGCGATGGCACGTTTACCGACATCACCGTAAAGGCTGGATTAGCGCGGCTCGGATGGGGACAGGGCGTCTGCTCGGGCGACTACGATAACGACGGGCACGAGGATCTGTTCGTGTCGTACTGGGGCGATTGCGCGCTGTACCACAACAACGGCAACGGCGCCTTCACCGATGTCGCGCATAAGGCGGGCGTCACCACCAACACTGGTACCGATTTCAAGCGCTGGAACACCGGTTGCGCGTTCCTCGATTACGATCGCGACGGCCATCTCGATCTCTTCGTCGCCAACTATATCGATTTCGATCCGAAGACTACGCCGCTCCCCGAATCGGGGCCATGCCTTTATCACGGAATCATGGTGGCATGCGGGCCGCCGGGACTGAAGGGCGGCAGGAACATCCTGTTTCACAACAACGGCAACGGAACATTTACGGACGTCTCGGCGAAGTCGGGCATTCTGAACACTCCGGGCACTTACGGGCTGGGCGTGTTGGCGGCCGATCTGGATGACGACGGCTGGCCCGACATCTATGTGGCTAACGATTCCACCTCATCCGCGCTCTATAGAAATAATCACGACGGCACCTTTAACGACATCGCGATCGAGGCCGGCGTTGCGTATAGTCCCGACGGCAAACCGCAGGCCGGCATGGGTGTCACCGCGGCCGATTACCGTTGCGAGGGTAAGCTGGCAGTGGCCAAGACTAACTTTGCCGGCGACACCTCAAGCTTGTATCGAAACCTGGGCGACATGGTGTTCGAGGATCAGACGTTCCAGGCCGGACTCGGTAAGAATACGCGATTTCTGGGTTGGGGCATCGGATTCTTCGATATGGATAACGATGGCTGGGAAGATCTTCTGGTCTGCAACGGCCATGTGTATCCGGAAGTCGCCGACACGGACGCCGAGGCGGGCTATCGCGAACGCAAAGTGTTGTATCACAACCTCCGCGACGGCAAGTTTGCCGATGTCTCCATGGATGCGGGTCCCGGGATTACAGAAAAAGCCGCCGGCCGCGGGATGGCCTTTGGCGACTTCAATAACGACGGCAACCTGGACGTGCTGGTGAACTGCGTCAACGATTATCCCCAGCTATTACGCTGCGACAGTACGCTGCAGAACAACTGGCTCAAGGTAAAAACAGTGGGCGTAAAATCGAACCGGTCGGGCATCGGCGCGCGGATCTTGTGCAGCACCGGGGACCACCACCAGATCGACGAAGTGCGCAGTGGGGGAAGCTACATTTCGCAGAGCGATCTGCGGGTCCACTTCGGGCTAGGCACGGCGGCGACAGCGGACATAGAAATTCGCTGGCCCAGCGGGACGGTGGATCGAATTTTAGGGGTGAAAGCGAATCAGGTGTTAGTGGTGAAGGAAGGGCAATCGCCCGTCACTAAAACAGGTTGAGCAACGAAAATGCCTGACTGGCCGGCTCGCCAATGGCGCTGGACAACAGGATCAGCATGCTTCCCAGGATGAAGTAGCCTATCGCGTTCATGACTTTTTCACGCATTCGAACAGCCTCACTTCATTAAACGCGCGGGACCGGAAGATGTTCCGTAAACACCTTGACGTTCTTCGTAAAGGTTTGTGGTTTGGCGCGAAGCGCACAAACGGCTGTAGGGAGAGGCGTAGGTGGATAATAGGGGCGTGCCTAACGATTTAGCGTCGACAGATCCCGTGCAACAACGGCTTACCGATCTGCGGAACGGCTTACTCCAGCATCACAAGATATTGCTCGATTCGGAGCGCGACTCCTACGAGCATGAGATCGGCAAGATCACTTCATCCGGGCAATTACTGCAACTGGTGATTCACGATCCCTGGTTCGCCTGGCTGCACGAGATTTCCGAGTTGATCGTCTTTATTGACGAAACGCTGGAATCGAAGGAGCCACTTCCCCCCGGCGAAGCCGACAAGCTGATCCAGCAGGCTCGTACGCTGCTGATTCCGGCGGAAGAGGGCGAGGAATTCGCCCGCCGCTACGATCAGGCGATGCAGCGCGATCCGGATGTGGTGATCGCGCACGGACGCATGGTGAAGCTGCTGGCGAAGCTGCGGGAAGGCTAATCCGGCGCGTGCAGCGCTTCGCTCAAGCGAGCCAGACCTTCCTGCAAGTTGGCGTGATCCCCGCCAAAACCCAGCCGGAAGTGCTTCGGCATCTCAAAAAAGTGCCCCGGAATCAGCCCCACTTCATATTTCGCCCGCAGTTTCTCCACAAACTTCGTAGCCGATCCGGACCGCAATTTAGGAAAGCACACCGGACCACCAGCGGGCGGCGTCCATTTCAACTGATCCTGATGCGCCGCCATGAACTGGTCCACCAAAGGCCGATTCGCTTTAATAATGGCGCGGGTCCGTTCCACGAAATAGTTAAGCCGCTCAAACGCCACCACCGACGTCTTTTCAGCCGGAATCGCTCCGTTCACTCCAAAGAAATCCTGCAGCCGCCACATCGCCTTGGCCTGGTCGGGCGCCGCCAGAATCCACCCGCAGCGCAGCCCGTCGAATCCGTAGGCCTTGGTCAGGCTGGACGTAACCATCACGTTCGACGCCAGATGGACCGACGATCGGGGCCGCTGCTCAAACAGAAAGTCCAGATAGACCTCGTCCACCAAAACGAAAGCGCGGACCTTGGCGGCCATTTTTGCGACCTCCGCCAGCACGCCGGCGGATTCCAGCACGCCCGACGGATTATGCATATTCGTCAGCACGATTAACCGCGTACGCTTGGTGATCTGGGCGGCCAAGCGGTCGAGATCCAGTTTGAATCCATCGCGAAAAGGCCTCTCGAAACGAGTAAGCCGGGCGCTCAACCGCTCGGGAATATCGATCAACGGCTCGTAGGCGGGACTCTCCACCAGCACTTCATCACCGGGCCGAACCACCGACGCATAAGCCAGGTAGTTCGCCATCGAAGTCCCTTGCGTAGTCACCACCTGCTCCGGCGCGACTTCGTAGCGCTCGGCGATCTTCTGCACCAGCGGACGATAACCATAAAGATTGAAGTCGTTGATGTCCAGCGCCTCGCGCGCTTCCGGCAGTTCGTCGATGTGTACCGGCCTCACGCCGCTGCCACTAATCTCGTATTTAGCGCGTGGGCGGAGTTTCACCCACTCCATGTAAACGATTTTTTGCATTGAGTTTCCGAAAAAAGTAAAAAGCGGGAATGCCGGTCAGTATCAGGAGCAGACCATAGCTGGTTTGCGGTTGATTCGCAATGAAATTAATAACGACGAATCCGAACGCCGCGGCGACAAATAGGGCAGGAAGCAGTGGATAGCCCCACACACGATAGGGACGCGGCAGATCCGGCCGTCGCCGTCGAAGTGTAAATACCGCCGCCACGGTAAGTCCAAAGAAGATCCAGTCGCCAAACGTTGTGTAGCTCAACAGCGCGTCATAGGAACCGGCCAGGAACACAATGCTGGTCCAAAAGGCGAAAAAGATCAGCATCACAGCCGGTGTTTTGTATCTTGGGTGGACATAGGCGGCAGCCTTAAACAGGAACCCATCGTGGCCCATCGCGTAAAACACCCGCGGCGCGGTCAGCAGTGTCATATCGATAAAGCCGAACGTCGAAACCACAATCGCTGTCGAGATGAACACGCTGCCGGCATGGCCCAGCAGCTTGGATGCGGCATCGGTGGCCAGGGTCTCAGTGTGGCGGATCGCCTCCACCGGAAGCACATGCAAGTAGACCGCGGCAGCGGAAATATAGACCGCGATCACGATCAGAATCCCCACGATCAGCGCCCGCGGGAGCGTGCGTTGCGGGTCGCGAATTTCTCCCGCGGTCCAAGTGCAGCTTTGCCATCCGCCATAAGAAAACAGCACCGGCGCGAGCGCTGCGCCAAACGCTGTTAGGAAACTGCCTTCGTAGGGTGTCGCGCTACCGCCATGCAGCAGTTCGGACGTATGGGGGATCAGAAACCCGCAGCCGATCAGAATGGCTAGCGCCACCAGTTTGCCCGACGTGAATATGTTTTGCACCACCGCTCCAGGCTTCACGCCGAAGAAGTTGACCATCGTCAAGCTCCAGATAGCGGCCAGCCCAACCACCTTGATCGCAAACGGCGAAGTAATGCCCGGCACAATTGTGGCCAGCGTTTGGGCGAATTTCATGGTCACCGCGGCCGTCCCGCCCGGCGAGATCACCAGCAGCAGCGTCCACCCATACAGGAACCCAGCCAGTGGATGCCAGCCTTCTCGGAGGAAAGCGTACTCGCCTCCCACTAGCGGCAGCATCGCGCCCAGTTCGGCGAAGCTCAACGCGCCGACGGCGGCAATCAATCCACCTACCAGCCATACCGAAAGAATCAACGCCGGAGTGTGGACCCGCTGTGCAACATTGGTGGTGTTGAAGAAGACACCCGTGCCGATAATGCCGCCAATAACCAGCAGTGTGGTGTCGAAGAGAGTGAGACTGCGTTCGAGTGGCGAATCGTCCGCCGGAGATGGCTTTATCAAGATGGGACTCTGACTATGATAATGGTATTCTTGAACCTCATGAAGATCGACGTGGCGGCATGGCGCGAACTTTTTATTACTCCATGACGCCGCGAACCACCAGTCTCCTTCGCCAGCTAGGCGTCTATAGCGCCACCGCGCTGGTTGTCTCCAACATGATTGGCACCGGCATCTTCACCACCAGCGGATTTCTGGCGGCGGATCTTGGCACGTCTTCACTGGTCCTTGGAATCTGGGTATTCGGCGCAGTCTGCTCGCTGGCTGGCGCGTTCTGCTATTCCGAGCTGGGTATCAATTTTCCGAGCTCCGGCGGCGAGTATGTGTATCTCACCGAAGCTTACGGTCCAACCTGGGGCTTCATGACCGGCTGGGTATCGTTTTTCGCCGGATTCTCGGCACCCATTGCTTTGGCTGCTTTGGCGGTGTCCGCCTACCTTGGATACTTCTTCCCGTCACTGCAGTTCTCGGCTTCGACGCCACTGTTCGGAAAGGGCGATTGGGAGTTCCGCTTCGGGGGCGCGCAGCTGCTGGCGATGCTAATTGTTGCGGCCTTTACGGCTATCAACTGTATTGGCGTGAAAACCACGGCCCGGGTTCAGAATGTTTTAACGGGAACAAAGGTCTTGGTAATCATCCTTTTCCTCGTGGGCGGTTTTGCGTTCGGCACCGGGAGTTGGGATCACTTCTCCATGCCCGCGACGCGCACCAGTACGACCCCTATCTTCCTGCAATTCTTCGTCAGCATCTTTTTCACCTACCTGGCCTACAGCGGATGGAACGCTGCCACCTATGTCGCCGAAGAACTGGAACAGCCGGCGCGCACGTTGCCGTTATCGCTGGCTTGGGGAACGGCTTTAGTGGCGACGCTGTTCATCGGTTTGAACGTGCTTTTCATTTATGCCGTGCCGCTGGAGAAACTGAAGGGTGAGGTCGCCGTCGGAGCGCTGGCGGCCAAATACCTCTTCGGACCCGCCGTGGCTGGGGCGTTCGCCGCCGCCATGGCGCTCTCACTGCTGGCGACCGTTAACGCCATGGTGACTATCGGCCCGCGCGTCTACTATGCTATGGCCAAGAACGGCGCCTTTTTCGCGACGGCAGCCAAGATTCATCCACGCTTTCACACGCCCATCGTGGCCATCCTGTGCCAGGGCTTATGTACCATCGTGCTCACCATCACGCCATTCATCAACTTGGTCCTATTCATTGCCTTCGCGTTGAACTTCTTTGCCGTGATGTCCGTGGCATCTCTCTTTGTGTTCCGCCGCCGTCCCGGCTGGCATAGGATTCGCGCTGTCAGTTTCGCTTGGCCGCTGGTCCCGGTCTTTTTTATTCTAGTGGGACTTGCCATGACCATCGTCGGCCTGCGCTTGCGGCCTATTGTTTCCTGGTCCGCTCTGCTATTGATCGTCTCCGGCGCGGTTCTGTATCGCATGCGGTTCAGTAAGGACGACAGGTTGAGGCGAGTCTTTAATCCTTAGTGACCATATACCGAAAGCTCTCCCAACCAGGGCCGGCGCTACTATCTGGAACCACTTCCAAGAGGCGCGCCCCAGCGGCATTTAGACACCCCCGCACGGCGTCCGGCTCAATCGCGTGCATCTCGATAATGGCGCTAGCGGGTTTGAATAGCGGCATAAACAGCCCATAATAGGCCGTGTATACCCATTCCCTTAAACGCCGCCACCTTCCGAGGCGGGTCCGCGCTGGCAACTGGAATACCATTACACCGCCAGGCCGCAGTACGCGCGCGAACTCAGCCAGATACAACTGCGTGAACCTGGGCCGGATGTGCTGTAGCGTAATGCTGGAATAGACGAAATCGAAGGTCGCGTCCTGGAACAGCGCTAGATCGTTCTCTGTGTTTAGTAAGTACCGGCAGCGATCCCCGTGACGGTTGAAACCACGCGCCAGTTCGATCATCGAGGATGATATATCCACCCCGCGAACTTCCTGAAAATGATCCCCCAGAGGTTGCGACAGCCGTCCCACTCCACAACCGAAATCGAGCGCCAGATTCTTCGCCGTCAGCGGATGAACCCGTTCCACCCACTCCAGAATGTGTTGTATCTCCCACACACCCGTTTGGAAGAATTCGCCTTTGTCCCAGCCATTATTTTTCTTGGCCGGATCCGTAAGAATCGCCCAAAACGGATCGGTTGCGCCCAGTTGCTCCCAGCTCTTCCGTAGTAAACGAAGGCTCAAGACCTATTATCGCGTGACCGCTGGTAATCCCTTTTCTGCGTGGGATAATAATTTCGTGTCCAGGGTCAAAGAGCTCGAACAGCGGCTGGAGCGCAGCGAACAACAATTGCGATTGTTACAGCGTATCAGCCGTTACATGGTCCGCGATATACCGCTTCCCGAAGTGCTGCAAGGCGTCGTTTCCATGGTCGTCGAGTTCATGGAATGCGATTCCTGCCTTGTTTATCTGCTCGACAATAACGAACTGGTGCTGCGAGCGTCCAACGCGGTTCAACCTACCACTTTGGGCAAGGTAAAGCTGGCGCTCAGCGAAGGTCTAACCGGGTGGGTGGCTCGGGAGCGCCGGCTGCTGGCAATTTCGCGGGAAGCCTATCACGATCCGCGCTTTAAATTTTTCAAGGATCTCCCGGAAGACACGTTCGAAGCGTTCCTCTCGGCGCCCATCATTTCCCGCCAGCGCATGGAGGGCGTTATCAATGTGCAACATCGCGCCGCGCATTCCCACACCGGAATCGAGATGGAACTTCTTACGACAGTCGGCGAGCAACTGGGATCGCTGGTGATGCTAGCCCGTTCCCAAAAAACTATAAGCTCCAATGCTGAATTCTTTTTGCCCGCACTTTCTCCGCTTCCCAGTGGCAACTAAGGTTCCTGCTATGGTCTGGACGGCCATCGCGTTGCTTTGTTTCGCGGCGCCGGCCTTCAGCGCCAGTTGGAAGGTTCAACTCAACTACGACAAGGACACATCCACACTGGAACTGCACGATTTTCAATGCCCATCGGCGAAGGTCTGCGTGGCGGGTGGCGTGGTCGTCGATACATCCAGCGGCAAGGACAAAGTTAAGGGCACCGTGGTTGTCACCTCCGACGGCGGCGCTCATTGGGATTTTGAGGAGATTCGCGAGGTTCCCGAGTCCCTGTTCTTTCTGAACGATTCTATTGGATGGGTAGTCTCGGATAAAGGCATTTGGCAAACGGTAGAAGCTGGGCGCGATTGGAAAAAAGTCTCCGCGCAAAAAGGCATCCAGCGGCTATGGTTTCTGAATCCGTCCCACGGTTTTGCCGTCGGTGGACCAAAGGCCATTTACGAAACCCATGACGGCGGAAAAGAGTGGACCCGCCTGGCCGCCTCGGACAAGCCGGAATCGCCCGTCGCGACCACCTCGTTCGACACGATTTTCTTCTCCGGCCGGACCGGCATGATCTCGGGCACGATCGCGCCCGAGTATCTTAATCTGAGCAGCGGTCCCGTCGGCGGGGTTCTTCTGGTTTCGAACGATTCCGGCGCAACTTGGGAATCGAAGCCGATTAGCTTGACCGGCAGAATCTCCTGCCTGCGCATGCTCGATCAGAAGAGTCGTGCCTTGGCAGTGGTGGAGTATTTTGGCAAATCCAAATTTCCCACTGAACTGTTCTCGCTCGAACTCGACACGCTCCAGACCAATCCGGTGTTCCGGCAGACCGATCGAGTCGCTCGAGACGCGGTCGTATTGCCGGATGGACAAGTCTTAGTCGCGGCAGTGGAACGCCTGGGCGAGTTGAGTGAAGTTCCCATTCCAAGCAAGCTGAAGATGATGGAGAGTACCAACCTTGAGAGCTGGCTGCCGGAGTCAACCGATTATCGGGCCGTGGCCATGCGTCCCATGCTGGCGGCCGCCGACGCGCACAATATCTGGGTCGCCACCGATACTGGAATGATTCTGAAGCGTATCCAGTAGGTGGCCCTGGAGGCCGCCATCATCCGGCCTCCAGGCACGTGTAGTGATCTACTGCGCGGTTGCCCGGCGGAACACCAGTGTTGATGTACGATTCGCGGCTCCGTCACCGCTTTGCCGGGACCTCGTTAGAGTAGATCCGTCCTTCGACAACTTCCACATCTCGAGATAAACCAGACCCGAACTAGGCTCGGTCCGCTCGTATCTGACAAACACACCGCCGCCCAGTTGCCTGGCTGCCGAAAGCTCGTTCGGCCGTCCGGTGGGATGTTCGTATCCGTCCAAATCGATAACTAAGGTTTCACGGGAAAGCGAGTCGCCGGAACCATAAAGGAACCGCATACCGTTTCCCGCGCTCACGGATTCTACCTTCACAGTGGCGCTATGATCTATGTCCACAACATCGGCATTACTTGACGCAACGTCGAGCTTCCAACTTCCCACCATTCCGGGAACCTGGGCGAAAGCACAACCCGCAAATATGAACAGTGCTAAAACGTTTTTCATACAGTCTCCTTTGGGTAAGTCGAGGCTGCCGTCCATGCGCAGCCTCGATAAGAATGTCTTCAAGTTACTCCACCACCTTGCAGCTGCACGAATTCTCTGTATTCGTGCAGTCACAAATGAAGGAGCCGCCCACATCCGTGTTCTTTCCGGCCTGAACCGGCGTTTCCGCGTACGCCTGAGCGCCGCCGATGGCCAACCCCATCGCGACGGCCAGCGCCATTGTTGGAAGGTTCTTCGATAACATCGTGTTCATCTCCTTTTTGCTAAGTCTTTACTATGCACCCGCACTGCTTGGCGTCTCCGCTACAATCGCAGGCCGGGTTTCCGTTGTAGGTTGTCGTCGCCCCGGACAACACTTGGTTGGCTCGGGCGGCGAAAAACTGTGATCCCAGACAAGCGGGCAAAACATACAATACCCACACTCTCATCACTTGCTTCGTTTTGTTGATACCCATTGTTTTCCTCCTACGCTGTGGGCCCGGCTTGTAAGGAACCGGGCCACGCAAAATGGACGTGCCCGCCAAACCAGCGGCCGGCTAGGCCGCATTAATGCAACTGCACGAATTCTCGGTGTTCGTGCAGTCGCAGACGAACGAGCCTCCCACATCCGTGTTCTTTCCCGCCTGCACCGAGCGTTCAGCGCGAAGCTGCGCGCTCCCCATGGCCAATCCCATCGCGATCGCGAGGGTCATCATGTAAGTGGTTCGAAGTCTTGTGAATGACATGATTAGATCTCCCTTCAGCTCTTCACAATGCATCCGCACTGGCCGTTGTTGCTCCCGCAATCGCAGGCTGGATTTCCGTTGTAGGTTGTCGTTGTTCCCGCCAACACTCTGTTAGCATGCGCGACGAAGAATTGTGAGCCGCAGCAAGCCGGCAACACATACAGCACGCACACTCTCATTACACGCTTCATGTTAGTCATTTCAGTGGTTCTCCTTTTTTGGTTTTTACTGCTCTTCATACCGGGGCTAGACCCCGGTAAGCTTGTGAATGTCACGGGCCATGCGCTGATGTTCCGCAACGTTGCCGGTGGGGCCCGACGCATAGCGAATGCGCCCCCATCGATCCATCAATACCGTGAGTGGCCGGGTGTAATCCGCCCCCAGGGTTCCTTCATCCTGGTGATGGGCGAACCTATATACCTCGTACGCCGGCCTTCTTTCCTTCAGATAGTTTTCGACGTCTTTGCTGGTCGTGCCAACGAATACCCCAACCACCCGGATCGCCTTCTTCTGCGACGACGCCAGCCGGTCCCAAACGGCGCTCTCGTCGAGACATGCGGGGCATTCGGTTCCGGAAAGTAGCACCACCACCATGGGCCTCGAGTCGGATTGAATGCGTACCGGACGGCCCGTCTGCAGATCCACCAGTTCCTTCCCAAGTACGTCACTGGGGCGAATCCGCGCTTTACCGCCGTTTAGCTTGTCGACGATCAGTTGGGTGCTGGTGTACCAGTAGCCGCCAATCACCAGCGCCAGCACCGGAGCCGCGGCTGTCAACCGCTTACTATAAGAGAGCGCCGCTGAGAAGCTCATAGCGATTCTCCTTCTGCCCATCGGCGAGAAAGTATGGACGATTGTCGTTGCCGGCGGTCATCAGCCGGTAATTTGTGTGCAGCGTCCGAACGCGCCGCTGTTGGCCCAGATCCCAGACATCCAGCGTGTAACGCAGTGGACTGTAAGTCTGATACTCAATCAACAGACGATCGTGATTCACCAGTGCGATGGCCTCAATCGGCGTCCATTCCGCTTTCCATTCCTCGAATACGGCCAGGTGCTTCGCCGGATCCACGCCGGCAAAAACCAGTGGCTTCGCCGGCCTGTGAAATGCCGCCGGCGCTTCAATCTCCAGAGGCTTCGCTGTGCCGCCGGACAGGTCGAACACCTGGTATTCGTAGGGGAACGCCACCAGAGTGTGTTGCGGCGTGGTGGAGCTTAAACAGTCGTTGAAAGCTTCCAGGTTCAGCGGTCGCGCCCATTTCGGCAGCGGAAGCAAGGAACCTTCGAATACCCCTGTGGACGAGTATCTGTGAATAGTGGCGAGATCCGCCATGTAGCGGTTCCCACACACGTAAATGTCGGATTGATGGGGCGCGGCAAAGACACTCTTAGCCGAAAACCTCTCCGCCGATGTGGAGAAGGAATCCTGGAAAGTGCCTTGTGGCGAAAGGCGGCTAATGCGTGTCTGCTTGAAATCGGCCACCATCATTCCGGCGGCGCCGACATCGACGCCGGACGGGAACATGAAGTCGCCCGGCTGTGTTCCATTTTCGCCGGAGCCGGCCGGACCAAGTCTCTCACCGTTAGAACTGAAGCGCTCGATCTTTCTGCCAACTGTGTCGAGGACAATCAGGCCGCCTCCTGGCGCAACGCGCAAACGGCTTACGCCGAGTAGTGAAGATCCGTTCAATGAAATCTTGCGCTGCCTAATCAGGAAGCCAGGAAGTTCGTCTTCAGAGGCATGCCGCCGGGCCACCTCATCCAGCTTCAGTTGCAGGTCCGAGTGTTTGGGTATTCTTGCTTTGTGCTCGGTATAGGTGTTGTAAGCGATTGAAATTCCGAGTGAGGCCGTAAACATCAATGCGGTTCCCAGGGGTTGCCGCAAACGCTTTATCCATGCATTGTCAGCCACTTTTGTTGCTCCTTTCTTATTGGGGGTTGCGATGTACATCTTTGCGAACGCGCTGTAATTAGCACACGCGGTTCCAAACACGAACGGACCATTTGCCGATTGAAACTGGGATTTTACTGGGGACTTATATCAGTGGAAGGTCTAACACTGCTTCGCAGCCGCGTTGATCTTCGCGGTTTCGAAGCGTCAGAGCGCCGCCATGGGCTTCCACGATCTGACGGCTAAGGGCTAAGCCGATGCCGGAGCCGCCCGGCTTAGTGGTGTAAAACGGCACGAACAGGTTATGGTTATCGGTTAGACCAGGACCTTCATCGCGGATCGACAGCCGGAAACGATTCTGCTCCACTCGCCAATGAATGTCGATACGCCCGCTGGTCTGAACGGCTGCATCCGCTGCGTTCTTAAGCAGGTTGATGATTGCCTGCTCCATTTGATCGGGATCGGCGCGGACCACGATATCCGCGCCACTCTTGATTTCGATGTTGACACGGCTCTCCAGCGTTCGAAGCCTCTCAACCAAAGGCTTGATTTGAACGTTCTGCTTCTGTGGTGGCGCCAGGTCGGCGACGCGAGCAAAGCCGGAGATGAAACGGGCTAGCGCTTCCGACCGG
>Ga0302319_10017152_pt1 | contig 13283 bp, 11 predicted proteins | sample Bog_T0_2_FD_203319 | JGI IMG/M metagenome (GOLD analysis project Ga0302319, IMG submission 203319) | Peat permafrost microbial communities from Stordalen Mire near Abisko, Sweden - Bog_T0_2 | ecosystem: Environmental > Terrestrial > Soil > Wetlands > Peat | place: Sweden: Abisko, Stordalen Mire...
GGCCGTACCAGCCGGCCTCGACATACTTCACCAGCAGCGGGCACGGGCGGTATTTGCTGTCGGACAGCCCTTCATAGAGCACTTGCATGATCGACAGGCAGGTGTCCAGACCGATGAAATCGGCGAGTTCCAGCGGACCCATCGGATGGTTGGCGCCCAGCTTCATCGAGGTGTCGATGGCGGAGACCGATCCGACGCCTTCGTACAGGGCGTAAACCGCCTCATTGATCATCGGCACGAGGATGCGGTTGACGATGAAGGCGGGAAAATCCTCCGACACCGCGCTGACCTTGCCCAGGTTGTTGGCGAGGTTCTTCACGGCCAGGAAGGTGGGTTCGTCGGTGGCGATGCCGCGGATGATTTCGACCAGCTTCATGACCGGAACCGGGTTCATGAAGTGCATGCCGATGAACTTTTCCGGCCGGTCGGTGGCCGCACCAAGCCGGGTGATGGAGATCGAGGAGGTGTTGGAGGCGACGATGCAGGATGGCTTCAGATGCGGGATCAGCGCCTTGAACACCAGGCGCTTGATGTCCTCTTTCTCGGTCGCGGCCTCGATCACCAGATCGGCGTTATCGAAGGCGGCGTAATCGGTCGAGGTGCTGACGCGCGCGAGGGCTTCGTCGCGCTGGTCGGAGCTGACAATCGAGCGGTTGACCTGGCGGGCCATGTTACGGGCCATGAGGTCCAGGGCCTTGGTCAGGGCGTCCTGCTTGATATCCACGATGGTCACCGGGATTCCTGCGAGGGCGCAGACATGGGCAATGCCATTGCCCATCTGCCCGGCACCGATGATTCCGACCGATCTGATTTCCGGCGGTTCGGTGACCATAGGAGCCATGCCGCCCGCAGGTATCACGTCAATGTTCATTCAGGAGCGCTCCAGTTCGGCTGCCAGTTCCGGCAGCGCGGTGAACAGATCAGCCACCAGGCCGTAATCGGCGACCTGGAAGATGGGCGCTTCCTCATCCTTGTTGATCGCCACGATCACCTTGCTGTCCTTCATGCCGGCGAGGTGCTGGATGGCCCCCGAAATACCGACAGCGATGTACAGTTCAGGCGCGACGATCTTTCCGGTCTGTCCGACCTGGAACTCATTGGGCACGAAGCCTGCGTCAACCGCGGCGCGGGAAGCCCCGACCGCAGCACCGAGTTTATCAGCAATCGGTTCGATAAGCTTGAAGTTTTCGCCGTTCTGCATGCCGCGGCCGCCGGAAATCACCACCCGGGCGGCGGTCAGTTCGGGGCGCTCACTCTTGGAGAGTTCGGCGGAGACGAATTTGGACAGGCCGGGCAGCTCGCCGACGGTCACGTTCTCGGTTGGGGCGCTGCCGCCGTCCGCCGCAACCGGGTCGAAGCTGGCGGCGCGGACGGTGATGATCTTTTTGCTATCCGACGACTTTACCGTCGCGAGGCCATTGCCGGCGTAGATCGGGCGGATGAAGGTGTCGGCATCTTCCACGCCGGAGATGTCGCTGATCGGCTGCACATCGAGCAGTGCGGCGACTCGCGGCATGACGTTCTTGCCGACGGCTGTGGTGGCGGCCAGCAGGTGCGAATAGTTCGGCGCCAGGGCGAGCAACAACGCGGCCGTCGGTTCGGCCAGCAGGTGATCCAGCGCGGGGTTGTCGGCCACCAGCACCTTGGACACGCCGGGCAGTTTGGCGGCGGCGGCAGACGCGCCGGCAAGATCGATGCCGGCGACGAGGACATGCACCTCACCAAGGGCGGTGGCGGCGGCGACGGCGCTGCGGGACGGCTGCTTAATGCCGGTGGCGTCGAATTCGAGGAGAACCAGGCTCGTCATCGTCAGATCACCTTCGCTTCGGTCTTGAGCTTGCTCACCAGTTCCGCCACGTCCTTGACCTTCTGGCCAGCTTTGCGTTTGGGCGGCTCGCTGACCTTGATAATTGTCAACCTCGGGGTGACGTCGACGCCGAGATCGGCCGGTTTCATGTTGGCGATCGGCTTTTTCCGCGCCTTCATGATGTTGGGCAGCGAGGCGTAGCGCGGCTCGTTCAGGCGCAGGTCGGTGGTGACGATCGAGGGCAGCTTCAGGGCGACGGTTTCCAGTCCGCCATCGACTTCGCGGGTTACCGTGAGGGTTTCGCCCTCGACGGAGAGCTTGGACGCGAAGGTGCCTTGCGACCAACCGAGCAGGGCGGCGAGCATCTGGCCGGTGGCGCTCATGTCGTCGTCGATGGCCTGTTTGCCGAGGATGACGATCTGCGGCTGTTCCTGATCGACGATGGCTTTCAGCAGCTTGGCGACGGCCAGCGGCTGGAGGTCAGCGTCCGATTCCACCAGGATGCCGCGATCGGCGCCCATCGCCAGCGCCGTGCGGATGGTTTCCGCGCATTGCGGAACGCCCATGGACACGGCGATGATTTCGGTGGCGACGCCCTTTTCCTTGAGGCGAACGGCTTCCTCCACCGCGATTTCATCGAACGGGTTCATCGACATTTTGACGCCGGCGGTTTCGATGCCGGTGCCGTCGGATTTCACGCGAACCTTCACGTTGTAGTCGACCACCCGTTTGACGGGGACAATTATCTTCATGGCAGGCGCACCGCTTCCTGGGACCGTTGGTGAACACAAACTTTGAGCGCTCGGTGCCGTTAGGGTGCCGAGCGTCCGTTCGCACCTGCGAGAGGGGCGCCGGACCTTATTGGCGAGGTTTCAGTGTGTCAAACGCCCGCGCAAGGGCGCGGGTCAGGAGCGCAAGAGGCTCATGAGGATCATGAACAGCAGGATCGTCAGGCCCTGCAGCAGAACGCGGTACTGCATGAGCTTATTGGATCGTCGCGGATTGGTTTCGCGCATCATGCCGACCATACCCGCGATCAGGACACCGAGGGTGGCGAGCATCAGGATACCGACGATGGCCGCCAGGAACGTGTGCATCCAATCAACATAGTATGTTCGCGAAGGTTTGTGGAGATGCGTGCCATGCCGGGTTTTGCGTTGACCACCCGACGGTATCTGTGGTCGTACGCCGGGATGATGCGTCTCGTTCTTATCCTGCTGTGCGCCGTGATGCTGGGTGTGCCGACGACGGCGTCGGCACAGAAGGCTGCGAACCCGCCTGCCGGCGTGCCGGCGATTTCGGCGGACCAGGCGCGCACCGCGCTGGAGGTGCTGAACGATCCGGCGAAGCGCGCAGCATTCGCGGCGACGCTGAACGCAATCATCAAGACGCAGGCGGCCGGTGCGTCCGCGGCGCCGGCCGAACCGGGTAAGGCGCCGGAAACCACGGTCGAGGGCGTGACGATTCCGCTCGCGCCTGACAGCCTTGGGGCGCAGGTGCTGCTGTCGGCCTCGACGTTCGTGACGCATCTGGGCAATGAGGCGGTGGACGGGCTGAAAACGGTGCAAAGCCTGCCGCTGCTCTACGGCTGGGTGGTGGTGATGACCACCAACCCGGTTGCGCTGGGGATACTGGGGGATGTGTCCTGGCGGGTGTTGCTGACGATCGCCTGCGCGGTGGCCGTGCAGGTCGGGCTGCAGCGGACGATGCGGCGGCCGATCCGCAGCCTGGAGGGTCTGGCGCCGGCGAGTCGCGCGGCGGATACGGAGGAAGCGGACGAGGATGCGGCCGCGCATGCCGACGATCCCGTGGCTCGGGCCGAGGCCGGGGACGTGGAAGCGCCGATGGTGCCGCGGGTCGGGCCTTCAGCGTGGACACTGCTGAAGCGTCTGCCGCTGGTCTTCGCGCGGTTGCTGCTGGAACTGGTGCCGGTTCTTGGCATCGCCCTGTGCGGGCATCTGATCGCCGCATCGTCGCTGGGCGGCCAGACGGTCAGCCGGCTGATCATCCTGGCGGTGGTCGATTCCTATGCCATCTGCGCCGCGCTGCTTTGTGTGGCGCGCATGCTGCTGTCGCCCGGCGAATCGCGGCTGCGGCTGTTTCATTTGCCCAACGGCGCCGCGAATTACCTGATGGGCTGGAGCCGGCGGCTGATCCTGCTGGTGGTGGTGGGCTACGCGATCGGCGAGGTCGGGCTGCTGCTGGGGCTGTCGGACATCGCACACGACGCGTTCGAGAAAGCTGTCGGGCTGGTGCTGCACATCTGCCTGGCGATTATTGTCGTGCAGAAGCGGCGCGCGGTGCGGGGCTGGCTGCGCGCCCCGGAGGGCGCCACCGGGGTGGTGGCGGTGCTGCGCAATCGCCTGGCGCGGGTGTGGCACTGGATCGCGCTGTTCTTACTGGCCGCGATCTGGCTGGTTTACGCGGTGGAGGTGCCGCACGGCTTCACCGAGATCCTGCATTATTTCGTGGTCACCGGGCTGCTGCTGATCGCCGCGCGGTTCGTGCTGCTGTTGCTGCTGGGGGTGGTGGACCGGGTCATGCGGCCTGGATCGACCGCGTCGGACTTCTACCCGGGGATGCAGGCCAGGCTGGCGATCTATCACCCGGTGGTGACGGCCGCGCTGCGGCTAACGATCTACCTGCTGTGTGTGCTGGGGCTGCTGCAGCTGTACGGCCTGAACACGTTCCTGTGGCTGGTCGAAAGCGCGTTGGGCGTTCGCATCCTGTCGGCGAGCGGCACCTTGCTGGTGACCATTCTGCTGGCGTTCGGCGTCTGGGAGGGGGTCAACGGCGGGGTCCAGAAGCACCTGGACCGGCTGCAGCGGGAAGCGCAACTGGCGAAATCCGCCCGCTTGCGCACGCTGCTGCCGCTGATGCGCAGCACGGTGCTGATCGCGATCGCGATTTTCGCCGGGCTGACAATCCTCAGCGAGATCGGGATCAATCTCGGGCCGCTGCTGGCTGGTGCCGGCATCGTCGGCGTGGCAATCGGCTTCGGTTCGCAAAAACTGGTGCAGGACCTGATCACCGGCATCTTTCTGCTGCTGGAAAATGCGATGCAGGTCGGCGACACGGTGACGGTGTCCGGATTGACCGGGACGGTGGAGGCCCTGTCGGTCCGCACCATCCGGCTGCGGGCGGGCGACGGATCAGTCCACATCATTCCGTTCAGTTCGGTGACCAGTGTGACCAACACCAATCGGGGGCTGGGCAATGCCTCGATCAGCGTCACCGTCGCCTATGACGAGGACACCGACCGGGTGGCTAACGAACTGACGGCGATCGTTGACGGCATGCGGAACGATCCGCTGCTGTCGGCGATGATGCTGAGCGACTTCCAGCTTTGGGGCGTCGACAAGGTGGACGGCGGGTCGGTCACGATGGTGGGGCAAGTGGTCTGCACCGATGCAGGCCGTTGGGCCGTGCAGCGCGAATTCAACCGGCGCATGAAGCGGCGCTTTCAGGAGCTTGGGATCAAGGTGTTCAATCCGCTGCAGACGATCTCTGTATCGGTACCGGCGCCTCACGAACCGGCGGTTCCTGTTGTGGAAAAGAGGGACGATCGTGGACAGGCTCAGGCTGCTGACTGATCAGCTCCGGACAGAGGGCTTCAGCTTCGTCCAGGCGCCGGAGTTTCTTGCGCTGCTCGAGCAGGTGGGACCGCTGTCCGACTGGCCAGCGTTCGCCGCGAGCTGGGACGATCTGGGGCCGGACACTTACATGGCCGATGGTGGGCGCTACCGGAAGCGGCGCCATGCGGTGTTCCGGGTCGGCCCGGAGGGTTCGGTGCGGCAGAAGGCGCAGCCGCATTACCAGAGCCGCGACTACAATCCGCTGAACGGCGGGATCGAGCGCTGGTTCGAGCCGGTGACCGAGGCAATCGGATCCGGCCCGTCGATGCGGACGGTGCTGGCGTTCTGCCTTCGATTGTTTGGTCCGGACACGATTTGGCATGTCGAGGTGCACCAGTTCCGTATCGAGGCGCGAAGCGGTGTCGAAGGGCGGCCGACACCGGAGGGGATGCACCGCGACGGCGTGGATTATGTGTTGGTGCTGCTGGTCAACCGGGTGAACATCGCCAGCGGCGTGACGTCGGTGCACGATCTGACGGGCCGCTTGCTGGGGAGTTTCACGCTGACGGCACCGTTCGACGCGGCGCTGGTGGACGACTCGCGGGTGATGCATGGGGTGACGCCGGTGGAACCGCTGGACCCGGCGGCACCGGGGTTCCGCGATGTACTGGTGGTGACGTTCCGGCGGGCTTGATTTGTTTACACTGTCTCCATCCAGGCCGGGCCGACGCGGCGTGCTTCGGTGACCAGGGCCGCGGTCAGCGGCGTGAGCGGCTCGCGCTGCGGGTAGATCAGGCCGATGGTCGGCGGCGGTGTCGGATCGTCGATCGGGATCGAGCGGATCGGGCCGGGCAGGCCCATCGTTTCGGCGACGACGGCCGGCATGACGCTGGCCCACTGGCCGGTGCGGACATGGGTGAATAGCGCGACCATCGAATTCGACTGCAGCGTGGGTGCCGGCTCGACCCCGGCGTCGCGCAGCCGGCGGTCGATGATGCGGCGGTTCTGCATGTCCGGGGTCAGCAGGCAAAGCGGCACGCTGGCGACCTCGGCCCAGGTGACGGTCTTGCGATCGCCGAGCGGGCGGTCGGCCGCGACGAGCAGGCGGTAGCGTTCGTGATAGAGCGGGATGGCGCGGGCGCGGCCGAGCGGTTCGTTGTCGACGTAGGACAGGCCGGCATCGACTTCGAGATTGTCCAGCAGGGTCAGGATTTCGATCGAATTGCGCGACAGGATGGTAAAGATCACCTCGGGATGGGCGCTGTGCAGCGGTGTGGTGAAGGTCGAAACGATCGGCAGCGCTGTCGGAACGGCGGCGATTCGAAGATGCCCGGCCAGGCCGCGCTTCAGCGCACGGATTTCGTCGCGCATGGCGCGATAGTCGCCGACGATGCGGCGGGCCCAGTCGAGCACGCGCAGGCCTTCCGGCGTGAAGCCGATGAAGCGTGACTGGCGCTGCACCAGCAGGACGCCGAAGCCTTCCTCGAGTTGTTTCAACCCGGCGGAAAGGGTTGGCTGGGTGACACCACAGGCCTCGGCGGCACGGCCAAAATGCTGTTCGCGCGCCAGGGCCAGCAGCATTTCAAGCTTGTCGATCATGGCTCGTCTGGCCGGCGTTCGCTGGCCCGTTTGGAGACGAAGACCTGGCGGTTGCGAAACGATAGCCAGACGCGGCGGCCTTGCAGGAAGTCCTCGCCGATCAGCGCGTCGCCGACACCGAAATCGGAACCCAGCACGGTGATGCGGGGGTTTTCCTGCGCCACCGGTCCGATCCGCAGCAGGCTGAACTGGTGCAGGTGGGAGATCGTTTCGCTGGGTCCGACACCGCGCTGGCGGACCGGACGGTCCTGCGCCAGGGTCTGCGCGTCCAGTCCCATGCGGCGTGCCATATCGCTGCCGACGACATTGCCTTGCGCGCCGGTGTCGAGGATGGCCATGCCCGGCACATTATCCAGTTCGAACGGCAGCAGCAGGCGATCCTTGCGGGCGCGGACTCCGGTGATCTCGATGGCCGGCTCATCCCAGGGCGGTTGCACATTGGGGCAGGTCCGGCTGAGATAGAGTGTGAGTCTGCCGTCCGGCACGTCGATATCCATGTCGAATGCCAGCAGAATGTCGGCGCCGAGCAGGCCATCGGCGCGGAGGCCGTGTTCGGTCTGGAGTTTGAAGGAGCCGACAGCGATCCGGTTGACCGGAAAATGGACGCCGCCAAGGACCAGCCGATCGACCGTCACATCGGTTGACGTCGCGCCACCGCCGATGCCCTGGTAGTGATTGACGTACCGAGTGTCGTGCGGCAAGCCGAGCTGGTCGGCGACCGCATCGCTGATGGTGGTGCGTTCGGCGCCGCTGTCGACAATCAAGTGCACCGGCTTGCCGTTGATGCTGGCGGGCACGACGAGAAGATGGTCTTCGACGGATAACGGCATCTGGGCGATCAAGGTCAGGTCGCAGTTGATCACCGGGGTCGCCTCGCAGCCCGCCAGGAGTGTCAGCACCAGTAAGAAAGCCGCCCTGACGAGCATGAACGATGAACCTCTGGACATTTTGTTTCGCCATCTTGCCACAGTGCGGGGGCGGTTGCCATGAAACCGCATCGGTGATCGGATTGGCGCTGGTTTATGGGCTGAAGGCGCGATGTCGGATCCGATCACTGAAGAATTGTTTCGCAATGCGATCTCGGCCATCGGCGATGAGATGGTGCTGACGATTTACCGCACGGCGTATTCCGGCGTGCTGAAGAACATCATGGATTACAGCGCGGCGATCTGCGATGCGCAGGGCCGGCTGGTGGCGCAGGGTTTGTCGCTGCCGGGCCATCTGTGCTCGATTCCGGTGGCGCTGCAGGCGGTGCTGGCGACGTTCGGCGATGACGTGCATTCGGGCGATATTTTTATCAATAACGACCCGTACGATGGCGGGATGCATCTGCCGGATATTTTCGTGTTCCGGCCGCTGTTCGCCGATGGGCGGGTGCTGGGATACGCGGCGACGATTTGCCATCATACCGATGTTGGCGGGCGGGTGCCGGGCTCGAACGCGTCCGACAGTCTGGAGATCTATGCCGAAGGGCTGCGGATTCCGCCGCTGAAACTATACGAGCGTGGCGTGGCGAATGCGACGCTGCACCGGATGATCGAGCGGAATGTGCGGCTGCCGGGGCGGGTGTTCGGCGATCTGCGGTCGCAACTGGCGGCGTGCGAGATCGCCGCTCGGGGGTTTGCCGATTTGATCGGGCGGTATGGCGCGGACGGTGTCGCCGGTTTGATGGTTGCGATGATGGATTATTCGGAACGGCTGACGCGGCAGTGCCTGCTGGAGTTGCCTGACGGAGAAGCGACGTTCACGGATTGGATCGATGACGATCAGATCGATGTGGGCGTGCCGATCGCGCTGGTGTGCACGATTCGCAAGCATGGCGACACCATGGAGGTGGACTGGACGGGATCGGCGCCGCAGGTGAAGGGCGCGATCAACAATACATTGAGCTATACGGCGGCGATGAGTTTTACGGCCGTGAAGTCGGTGCTGTCGGTCAACATGCCGAACAACGACGGGGTGTTCCGGCCGATCAGGATCATTGCGCCGGCGGGGACGATCACGCATGGGGTGTTGCCGGCGGCGTGTGCGGCGCGGGGGCTGACCGGGTTCCGCGGGGTGGACTGCGCGTTCGGTGCACTGGCTCAGCTTTATCCGGACAAGGTGTTTGCGGCGTCCGATGGGGGCAATACTGGCCTGACGATCGGCGGATATGACAAGGCGCTGAAGCCGTTCATCTACGTCGATTTCATTTCGGGGGCGTGGGGCGGGCGGCCATGGGCGGACGGGCTGGACGGCAACACCTGCATGTTTGCGAACATGGCAAGTTTCTCGGTGGAGGTGATCGAGACGGAGAACCCGCTGGAAGTGCTGGACTATGAGTTTGTGCCGGATACCGGCGGGGCGGGGCAGTATCGCGGCGGGATGTCGCAGCGGAAGACCTGGCGGATGCTGGCCGATGAGGGGATTTTGCAGGTGCGGGCGGACCGGCAGACGCATCGGCCGTACGGGTTGCAGGGCGGCGGTCCTGGGGCGTTCGGGGTGAATGTGATGAATCCTGGATCGCCTGTTGAAACGAAGCTGCACGCCAAGCTGACGATGACGCTGCGCAAGGGCGACGTGTTCCGGCACGAATTGCCGGGCGCGGGAGGCTGGGGGCCGGCACTGGATCGTTCGCTGGATCTGGTCGCCCGGGATCTGCGGGATGGGCTGGTGTCGGTGGAGGCGGCGGCGCGCGATTACGGGATTGTTGCGATGGGCGATCCGCCGGTCGTGGATGTCGCGGCGTCGCTGTCGTTGCGGGAGCGTTTGCGGGCGGAGCGGCCGCCGTTGCCGGCGGTGGCTTGGGAGCCGGCGGTATGAAGCTTCGGGTTGGTATCGATATTGGCGGGACATTCACCGATCTGGTGGCGGTCTCGGATGATGGGATCGTTACGACGCGGAAGATCGCTTCGACGCCCTCGGATTATGGCCAGGGGATCATTGCGGGATTGCAGGCGCTGCTGGCGGACCAGGTTTCGTCCGTGGCTGATGTACTGCACGCGACGACGGTGGGATCGAATACCGTTCTGGAGATGAAAGGGGCGAAAACGGCGCTGATCACCACGAAGGGGTTTCGCGACATCCTGGAGATTCGTGACCTGCGGATGCCGGTGCTGTACGACATCGGCTGGACCAAGCCTCGGGCGCTGGTGGAACGGCGCTTGCGGCTGGAGGTGACGGAGAAGATGCGGCCGGACGGGTCGGTGGCGGCGCCGCTGGACGTGGCCAGCCTGGAACCGGTGATCGCGATGCTGCGGCGGGAGGCGGTGGTCAGCGTCGCCGTGTGCCTGCTGCACAGCTATGCCAATCCGGTGCACGAACGGGCGGTGGCGATTGCGGTGCGGGATGCGCTGCCGGATGTGGCGATTTCGCTGAGCAGCGATATCCTGCCGGAGATCAAGGAATATCCGCGCACCAGCACGACGGTGATCAATGCCTATGTGCAACCGGTTGTCCGCGCCTACATCACGGCGCTTGACGCACGGTTGCGCGGACTGGGGATCGAGGCGCCGCTGCAACTGATGCAGTCGAATGGCGGGTTGGCGTCGGCGTCATTCGCGGCGGAGTCTCCGGCGCATATCATCGAGTCCGGGCCGGCGGCGGGCGTGGTCGGTGGTGCGGCGCTGGCTCGGCGGCTGCAGGAGAGGCAGATCATTACGTTCGACATGGGCGGAACGACCGCCAAGGCCGGGCTGGTCGAGAATGGCGAAGTTTTGCGCACCGAAGCGATCGAGGTCGGCGGCGGGGTGATGGCCGGGTCCCGGTTGCTGGTCGGCGCGGGGTATATGCTGAAGCTGCCGGCGATCGACCTGGCGGAGGTGGGCGCCGGTGGGGGATCAATCTGCCGGCTGGATCGGGCGGGGGCGCCGAAGGTGGGGCCGGAGAGCGCGGGGGCTGTGCCGGGGCCGGTTTGTTACGGTCGCGGCGGGGTGGCGCCGACGATTACGGACTGCAATCTGGCGCTGGGGTATCTCGATCCCGGCGGGCTGACTGGCGGGACGATGCGGCTGGATCTGGCGGCGGCGCGGGCGGCGATCGACCGCGATCTGGCGCGGCCAATGGGGCTGTCGATCGAGGCAGCGGCGTATGGGATGTTGCGGCTGGCGTCGGCGACGATGATGCGGGCGATCCGAGCGGTGTCGGTGGAGCGGGGACGGGATCCGCGGGGGTTTGCGATGCTGGCGTTCGGCGGCAACGGGCCGCTGTTCGCGGCGGGGATCGCGGCGGAACTGGGGATTTCCCGGATCATCGTTCCGCCGCTGCCGGGGGTGTTCAGCGCGTTCGGGCTGCTGGTGGCGGATACGGAACATCATGCGCGGCAAAGCCTGCGGGTGCGGCTGGATGGCGGGGATGGGGCGGTGATCCGCGATGTCGTTGCGGCGTTGATGGAGGCGGGGCGGGACCGGCTGGCGCGCGACGGGTTCGCCGCCGAACGGCAGGTGTTTCAGCGCGCGGCGTTCGCTCGTTACGTCGGGCAATCGAGTGAGATCGAGATGGCGCTGCCGGAGGGAGCGATTACGCCGGCCGGGATTGCGGCGCTGTTCGCAGACGAGCACGAGCGGACGTATGGATTTCGGGCGCCGGCGGGTGAGGCGGTGGAGCTGATCGGGCTGTCGGTGATGGCTCGGGGGTTGCCGGAACAACCGAGGCTGCCGCAGCGGATTCCGTCGTTTGCACAGGCGGTGCCGGCGTCGCGGCTTGCGTGGTTTGCCGGTGATGGGTGGGTGGAGACGCCGGTGGTGGACCGGGCCGGGCTGCGCGGGGTCGTTGCGGGCCCGTTGATCGTGCAGGAGTACGACGCGACGTGCCTGGTGCCGCGCGGGACGACGGCGCTTGTGGATGGATTCGGGAATATCCGGTTGGAGCTGTTGGGTGGTTTGTCTCTGGCATCCGGACGATGCTAAACGAATTTTTCTTCATGGAGGAACCCTATGGCCAAGACTTACTGGATCGGCACCTATCGTGCCGTGACCAACCCTGACAAGCTGGCGGCTTATGCGCAGCTTGCTGGCCCGGCGATCACGGCGGGCGGGGGAAAGTTCATCGTGCGCGGGATGCCGGCGAAGACGTATGAGGCCGGGCTGAACCAGCGTACCGTGGTCGTCGAATTCGACAGCCTGGAGCAGGCAGTCGCCGCGCACGATTCGCCGGCCTACAAGGCAGCGCTGGACGCGCTCGGCGATGGTGCCGAACGCGACATTCGGCTGGTGGAGGGGGTCTGACTCAGCCCGCGATATACTCGCATTTGAAACCGTCGCCCCAGCGCTTGATCAGGCCGCGCGAGGGCGACGGAAAATGGGCAAAGCAGCACTGGGTGTTGGTGTCGCAGAGCGATTCGAGGAATTTCCAGCGAGTCTCTGAGCTTTGCTTGCCGTCGTAGTCGATGCGCATGAACAGGTCGGGCCATTTCGCCTGCAGCGGGGTGTGGATCAGATCGCCGGTGATCACCGCATCCTTGCCGGTTTTGCCGAGCGTGACCGCGTAATGATCGATGGTATGGCCGGGGGTGGGGATCAGGCGGACCAGGTCGCTGATCGCGTGGTCGCTGGTGACCAGATCGTGGCGCTTCGCTTCGACGATCGGAATGACACTGTCGGCGATCGGCGCGACTGTCGTCTTGTCGTTTTCGGCCAGCCAGAAGTCGAGTTCGGTCTTCGAGAACAGATAGCGGGCCTTGGGGAAAGTCGGGACCCAGCGGCCGTTTTCCAGCCGCGTGTTCCAGCCGACGTGATCGACGTGAAGATGCGTGCAAAGAACGAAATCGATGTCGTTGACTGTGAGGCCAACCTCTTTCAGGCCGTCCATGAACACGCTGTCGGACTTCAGGTTCCAGATCGGGCGGGCTGGACGTTCCTTGTCATTGCCGACGCAGGTATCGACCATGATGATGTGCTTGCCGGTGCGCACGATATAGGCCTGGAAGCAAAGCACCAGGCGGTCCTGATCGTCCAGCGCCATCGGATTCTTCATCCATTCGCGGCTGTCGGCCAGCATCTCAGGGGTCAGTTTGGGCAGGAATTCCAGCGCCGGCGTGAAGCCGCACTCCATCTCGATGATCCGGTGGACGATCATGTCGCCGATTTTGAATGTTGTCGTCGCCATGGCTGGCTGCTCCCCTGGTTATATCCGTCGATCCGATGTTAGCTGGGAACGGACGAGCGGACAAACGCGGCAGGGAAGAACCACCATGAGCAACGAGGCGCTAAGCCCTGAAACGGTGATGCGGCAGATGAAACAGAATGGCGTGACCGACGTCGTCTGGCTGCCGGACAGCGAGACCAACTGGCTGTATCTGCTGATGAAGGCCGATCCGGATCTGC
>Ga0302319_10017153_pt1 | contig 13282 bp, 17 predicted proteins | sample Bog_T0_2_FD_203319 | JGI IMG/M metagenome (GOLD analysis project Ga0302319, IMG submission 203319) | Peat permafrost microbial communities from Stordalen Mire near Abisko, Sweden - Bog_T0_2 | ecosystem: Environmental > Terrestrial > Soil > Wetlands > Peat | place: Sweden: Abisko, Stordalen Mire...
GCCAGCCTCGCGGCATGTGCCGCAGGCAAATTTTTGAGGATTAAGACAGCCGGGAACAGCCGAAAGCACAAACTGTCGTGTTGACCAACAACTAGGTCCTCGTTCTTGAGCCAGATCATTATTCGCGAACAGCCGGCTGCGGCTTGGCGGGTCTAAGCCGGGTCGGTCCAAATTTATTTTAAGTTGTCGTTCAGCAGCTCCGCGAGGCGATAACCCGCCAGCGTAACTCGCAAACGTGCCACTGCGGTTGCGTTCGTCTGATAGGCCGCGTCGGGCCGCGGCGAAATTGTGACTGACGGATCATTATCGTCGCTGATAGGCGCGACATACACGGTGGATTTCGCCAACGCCGAACTTTCGTCGACCCATTTGGCCGGATCCTTGACATCCGCGCCGTCCGGTATGCCACTGGCGAGCAGGCTTTTGCCGGTCTTCGTTACCGCGGCGATGCTCGGGCTGTCGCCCAGCAGTCCGTCCCAATAGGCATGCAGCTCGTCGGTACAGGGCTTGTCGCAAAAGGCCAGAAAGTTCCCGCCGGCATCCCCCTTCGGGTGGTTTTTGGTAAATCGAGACGTGGCGTGCAAGGGCTGATGGACGTCGCCAACCATGTGCTCCAGCCAGACCACATCGTAAGACTTAATGTCGTCGGATTCAGCGCTGCCGATAGCTGCGCTCAACAGCACGATTTCTGTTAACGCGTTCGGTGTCTTGGGAGGTTCACCCGGCGCGCCGGCCGCATAAGGAAGATCGACGAAATGCCAGTACTTATGCATCAGGGTATCGTCGTAACCGATATTCCTATCGTCGGTGGAGTGGCCGGGCGGCGTATCCCCGCCGTCGCTGGTGTACCCCGGCGCGCAGCTCTTTTCCTTAATGCAGTCGGGCCATGTAGCAGCGCGTACGAATGCCACCATCCCGCGTTGTTGTGGCTGAACGCCTCTTGTCCAGGTGGCGTACATCTTGTTCAGTTTCAGCAAGCCGTCGACTCGTTGCCGGGTCTGTGGAGCAAGATTTTGATACGCAATGTAAGCCACCGTCATGTGTCCGCCGTTGAACCAGGCCTGAATCGGCAGCGCTATCAGGAACAGAACGAGAGCGGCAGCCGTCGAAAGGATTTTGCCCATGTGGAAATCTCCCACTTATCTTAGTACAGGAAAGTGCATGTTACACTGGTGTTTACGAAAGGGATTTAGAAATGAAAGCCGGAATTCATCCCGCCTACAACGAATTGAATGTTGTTTGCGCGTGCGGTCACACGTTCAAGACCCGCTCCACTCACAAAGGCGACATCCGCGTTGAAATCTGTTCGAGTTGCCACCCCTTCTTTACGGGGAAACAGAAGCTGATCGACACCGAAGGACGAGTCGATCGTTTCCAGAAGAAAGTCCAGAAATCGAAGGACATGCAGGCCACGAAGGCCGCGGCGGAAACCAAGAAGAAGCAGCTTGTAACGGCTTAGTGGTTGCCTTGGGCCGCCTTGGCTCGCTGCTCTCGCTCCGCTCTTATCTTCTCGTATTCGGGCCGCTGAGCGTCCGTTAGCATGGCCCGTACTTTATCCGTCTGCTGATCCCGTATCGATTTCATCACTCCATCGTGCTTTTGGCGCTCTTCGTGGAAGCGCGATCGCGTTTCGTCCATCAGCACGTTGAGCTTTTGGATCTGGTCGGGCGCCAATTTGAGGCGGGTTTGCATCTCGCGCAGATACTGCTTGCGCCACTCGTCCGGGCTCGGCCTGGGTGGATTCGCCTTCGTAGACGCCGGGTTCTGCGTGATGAACTTATAGCCGTACGCACCTACCGCCAAACCGCTCAGAAACACCGAGGCGAGATACAGAGCGATCGTGAAACTGGAGCGGCGCATTTAGTGGCTGGCCTCGGATCCTTCGGCGTGCGCCAGGATACCGAGAGCGGCCAGATTCTCAGCAGGATGAGCTTCGGCCAGGACATCGACGTACGTGGCGTGCGGTTGCACTGCTTGCGAGGAATTGCCGACCACCGAAAATCCAGTCATAAGAAGACAGGCGAAAGCCGATGCCGCCACAAAGACTTGGGTAACTTTCTTCAAGCGAAACGTGAAGGCCCGGCGAGCTTCAATCTGCTCCCACAATCTGGGCATGAAACCGGCGCCCGGGTCCGGAACGACAATGCCATCCTTGTAGGTCTCGAAAAGCTGTTCTAACCGTTCATCAAATCGATCCATAACACACCTCAAAATACGCTCACAACACTAGACGACTCTATTTTGCCTTATCCGAAGCCTGCCTGACAGCATCCTTCTGCGAATTCTCGAACGCCTTCAACACTCGCTGACGCGCCCGGAACAGACGCACCTTCAGCGCATTTTCCTTAACCCCGTAGATCTGTTCCAGTTCCTTGATGGAACGGCCTTCTACTTCCTTCAGCATCAGAAGAATCCGATCCTCCGGCGAAACCGATCCCAACAGCGATTCCACCAATTCCCGGGCTTGTTTCCGCCGCTGCTCGTCGCTATTGTTCTTGCCTCCCGCCGCCGCGTCCGCCATCATCACTTGCTCTTCCGACAGATCCGCCATCCGCGATTCGGCCCGTCTCCGCTGCTTCCGTAGATAATCGTAGGAGGCGTTTACGGTCAACCGATACAACCACGGCTCAAATACCTCGGGAGTCCGCAACTGATCGAGCGAGTAATACAACCTCAGAAACACTTCTTGCGCGACGTCCTCCACATCCTCCGGCCGGCCGATCAGCCGCGCCACCGTACCAAAGATCCGTTTCCGGTAAGCGGACACCACTTGGTTGAATGCCGCATCGTCGCCGACTTTCGCCCTTTGGATTAGCTCGAACTCAACCAGCATGCGGCCCACATTGAGCCGCGGATTCACCTATGGCCAAGCCCTCCGGCGCCATTGGCCGGTTGGACTGTACCCATATGTATAAGCGAACGATCTTGACTGTAAGGCGTACGTGCAAAACGTTAGGTTACAAAAGTATAGACCGTTTGCCAACTCGCGGCGCAGCGATTTAAGTCTAGCAAACACAGGGAGAAAGCGGTTTTGGCCAGCCTGGGCGATCCAGGCCGGCCAGGCACCGTAATCCTTATAAACCCTGCTTCGCCATGTATTCGCACAGGTCGATACAGCGGACCGAGTAGCCCCACTCGTTGTCGTACCAGGAAACCACCTTTAACAAGTTGCCGTCCAGGATCTTGGTCAGCAGCGAATCGACGATCGAGCTGTTCGAATTGTGCATCATGTCCGTCGATACGACTGGATCTTCGGTGTAGCCGAGAATGCCTTTCAGTTCGCCTTCCGACGCCGCCTTCAGAGCTTCATTCACGGCTTCGGTGGTGGTCGGTTTCGACAGTACGGCCACCAGATCGACTACTGAAACGTTCGGAGTGGGAACGCGCATGGAGTATCCGTCCAGCTTGCCCTTCAGTTCCGGCATCACCAGGCCGATCGCTTTCGCGGCGCCAGTGGTGGTCGGGATCATATTGATGGCCGCGGCGCGGGCCCGGCGCAGATCCTTGTGCGGGAAGTCGAGCACGTTCTGATCGTTCGTATAGCTGTGAATGGTGGTCATCGAGCCCTTCTCGATGCCGAACTTCTCGTGGAGCACCTTCACCAGCGGGCCCAGGCAGTTGGTGGTGCAGGAGGCGTTCGAGACTACGTGATGCTTGGCCGCATCGTACTTTTTCTCGTTGACGCCCAGCACGATGGTGACGTCTTCGTTCTTGGCGGGCGCCGAAATCAGGACTTTCTTCACGCTGCCCTTCAAGTGTTTGGAGGCCTGTGTCGCATCGGTGAACTTACCGGTCGACTCGATGACGATCTCCGCGCCTAGCGAGCTCCAGTCCAGTCCGGCCGGATCCTTGATCGCGAAAATCTTGATGCGCTTCCCACCTACGGTAATCGAATCGCCGTCGACTTTCACTTCTTCCTCGAGCGTCCCGAGGGTGGAGTCGTACTTTAACAAGTGTGCCAGCGTCTTAGTGTCCGTAAGATCGTTAGCTGCAACAAATTCTACTTCCGGCCGATGTAGTCCGGCGCGAACGATATTTCGCCCGATACGGCCAAAGCCGTTAATACCAATTTTAAGTGCCATATAACTTTATTCTACGGCGTTATAAAGTGGTGGGTGAAGGCGGTTCAATGACGCTCAGGTTACACTCTGAAGCACCTTCGGCCGGGATGCCGCCGACCGAAGGGTCATCGGCGAGGATATTAAGGACGTTGAATTCTGATGGCCGATCGGCATGCCTCGGGTGCGTTCACTTGGCCGGGACATATGGGAAGTTCGGAGCAGCCTGCCGCATGGCCGCATAGCCCGCGTGCTGTTCTGTGTGGAGAAAGAGTGCATGGTCCTGCTGCACGGGTTCATGAAAAAGACCCGGAAAACGGCTAAGCAAGACATCGATTTGGCAATCGGGCGGATGAAAGGAATAGGAACATGAAAAAGAAAAACATCGGCTCAACCTTCGATAGCTTTCTCCGAGAGGAAGGCGTGTACGAAGAAGTCAGTGCGACAGCGATCAAGCGCGTCGTCGCCCGCCAGGTGAAGCCGCCATGGAGCAAAAGGACCTGACCAAGCCGAAATGCCCCGGAGAATGCACTAGCAGCGCAGCCCTCGACAGGCTGCTCGATCCCGAGAATGCCGCCGTGACCTTAAGTACGCTGCAGAAGGCTGCTATCGTTGTGGGCCGCGAAATTCGTCTGGAGCTGGTGTAGGTCCCTGCCATCCTATTCTCGAAGTGCGGTCGATTTACGAATGAATCGATTGAGTGCTGCAAGGGCGCGTTACGGAATGTTTTTGAACATCAGGACGAAATCCATTACGCCCGCTCGCCCGGGTTACACTGCAAGAAATGGAACGGGAGTGGCATCGCGGAGACTTCACCATCAGCACCGACCCTGCACGCCTTAACCTCGACATGATCCACGAGTTTCTCAGCCAGGAAGCGTACTGGGCGCTGGGCCGCTCGCGGGATCGTGTGGAACGGTCGATTCGTCACTCACTAAATTTCGGTTTATACCATCTGGCGGAGCAAATCGGCTTTGCTCGCGTGGTGACGGACCGCGCCACCTTCGCATGGCTCGCGGATGTATTCGTACTGCCGGACTTTCGAGAGCAGGGATTGAGTAAGTGGCTTATGACAGTAATTAGCGAACACCCTGAACTGCAAGGCCTGCGCCGCTGGATACTCGCGACGCGCGACGCGCATGGACTTTATCGCCAGTTCGGCTTCGAACCGCTCAGCGCTCCGGACCGATTCATGGAACGTTTCGAAGGACGCTGATGTCTATGCCAAACGTGAGTTCGTCCTCATGTTACCATTTGTGTGAGTGCTGCGTGGAGAAAGAATGCGCGGTGCCGCTGCCGATGTTTTCTTTTTCATATTCCGGGTCTTTCATGAACCCGTGGAGCAGGCCTACAGCCTGGAGCACTTCAGCGCCGCCGTGTCCGGGGGACGCTGCTCCTCCTGACCGGCTTCGAGATGGTCAGGCTCGTCTGGTTTAAAGTTTCCAAGTAGCTTCAGCCATGCAGGGCGCGCCAGCCGCTGTGCACGGTCTGAACTTTGCTCTTGCCCTTGCTTCGTTGATATTCTTCTACGTCGTAGTAAAAAACCACCATCAAGTGAGATGGTCGCATCCGGCAAGTTTCCCTTCATCCTGAACATGAGAGCTGCCTCATGTTACGATTTATGTGAGCATGCCCTCGCATTTAGCCGTCCAGCCGCGGCGCGTTCCCACCCAGCAGCGAGGCGAGCGCCGTGTGGCGGAATTGCTCGATGCCGCCGCATCCGTAATCGCGGAAGCCGGTTACGAAGCGGCCACCATGAGCGACATCGCCGATCGCGCGGGCGCTTCCATCGGCTCTCTGTATCAGTTCTTCCCGAATAAGCTCTCCCTCACGCAGGCCTTACGAAATCGTTACGCGGTTCAGTTCGAGGACGTATGGGTGCCCCTCGAACGCGACGCCGAAACGCTCTCGCTGGAACGGCTATGTGACCGTCTGATCGATTCCACCATAAGGTTCGTAAAGGGCCATCCCGCTTTCCTCGCCCTGTTCGATGCCCCTCCCAGTACTCGCAGCCCGGCCGCGATCCGTAACGTGTTTCGCGAGCGAGTGGCCGGGTTTCTGCTTGCCAGCCGGCCTGGCATGTCCAAAACAAAGGCGCTCCGCTTGGCCAACATAACGCTCGAAATCATCAAAGCGCTGAATCGGGTCTACTCCGAGATTCATCCACAGGAAAGAGCTGCTTACGTCAAGGAATTCAAATTAGTTTTGTTTGCTTATCTCCGTTCGAGGACTGAAACAACATGACTTGCTCGCCGTCCAAGCTCCCCGGCGTGGCTCTGACGATCGGCCTGTTGTGTCTTTACGGCTGCTCGGGCCAATCCGCGACACCGCAAAAAGCGCCTCCGCCGCCCGACGTCGGCGTCGTCGACGTCATTCAAAAGGACGTGCCCATTTACTCCGATTGGGTGGCGACGATGGATGGCTACGTCAATGCCAACATTCAGCCCCAGGTGTCCGGCTACCTGATCCGCCAGGTTTATAACGAAGGATCGTTCGTACACAAAGACGACGTTCTGTTTGAGATCGACCCCCGGCCGTTTCAGGCGGTGCTGGATCAAGCAAAGGGACAAGAAGCCCAAGCCCGCGGCCAACTGGCGCAAGCTCAAGCGCAGCTTGGTTTGTCGGAGATCAACGTCAAACGCGATACTCCGTTGGCGGCCGCTCGCGCCATTGCCCAAAGCCAATTGGATAACGATATCCAAGGCCGAGCGCAGGCCGAGGCGCAAGTGAAGACCGCCGCCGCCGGCATTGAAGCCAGCCAAGCCAACGTCGAAGCGGCCGAACTCAATTTGGGATTCACCAAAGTCCGCTCGCTGATCGATGGAATCGCCGGCATCGCCACCGTTCAGATCGGCAACCTGGTCGGCCCCACAACGGTGCTTACAACGGTCTCGCAAGTGAACCCGATCAAAGTTTACTTTCCCATCAGCGAGCAGGAATATTTGTTGATGGCCGGCCGAAGCAAGTCCAGCCCGGCGCCCAACCTCTTAAAACAGACTGGCCAAGCTCCTCTGCAACTTACACTTTCAAACGGCAGCGTGTATCCGCAAAATGGCCACATCGTCTTCGCCGACCGCCAAGTGGACTCCCAAACCGGCACTATTCGTATGGTCGCCGCCTTTCCCAATCCAGGTAATGTATTGCGGCCCGGGCAGTTTGGACGAGTGCGCGCGCTGGTGTCGTCGAAGAAAGATGCGCTAATGGTTCCTCAGCGCGCGGTTAGCGAACTGCAAGGCCGTTATCAGATAGCGGTAGTCGGCCCAGGCAACAAAATCAGCGTGCGCTTCGTTCAGGTGGGGGATCGAATAGGCGATCTCTGGCTGATCAATTCGGGCTTGCAGCCCGGTGACAAGGTCGTGTCGGAGGGCGTAGCCAAGGTCCGCGATGGCGCCGTGGTGAATCCTAAACCCGACCGCGCCCCACCTGCTTCCTCGCCCGCTTCAGGTCAATAAGACATGTCGGAATTTTTTATCAATCGGCCGATCGTGGCCATGGTGATCGCCATCGTAATGGTGATCGTCGGCGTGGTGTCGGCTCTCAGCCTGCCAGTCGCGCAGTTTCCTAACATTGTTCCGCCGGAAATACAGGTCACCGCCACTTATCCTGGAGCCGACGCGCAAACCTTAGAACAGTCCGTAGCCACGCCTTTAGAAGAACAGATCAGCGGCGTCGACAACATGTCCTACATGTACTCGACCAATGCCAATACCGGGCTCACGCAGATCACGGTCGATTTCGACGTGAAGACGGATCCGAATATCGATCAGGTGCTGACGCAATTGCGTGTTGCGCAAGCGCAATCTCAGTTGCCGGCGCAGGTCAACACGGCAGGTTTACAGGTCCAGAAATCGCTCTCCGCTCCGCTGCTGCTGCTGGCGCTGTACTCGCCCAAGGGCAGTTACGACAGCGTGTTCCTGGCTAATTATGAGTACATCAATCTTGTCGACGAACTCACGCGAGTGCCGGGAATTGCGCGCGTCCAGGTATTTGGAGCCGGCCAATATGCGATGCGCTGCTGGGTGAAGCCGGATGTGTTGGCCAAGCTCCAGATCACCGTTCCCCAAATCGTCGCGGCGCTGCAGAGTCAGAACACAGTGAATCCCGCCGGACAAGTCGGCGGCGAGCCGGTACCCGCCGGACAGCAGTTCACCTACACGGTTCGCGCCCAGGGACGTCTGGTCTCCGCCGAACAATTCGGTGAGATCGTGTTGCGGTCGAATCCGGACGGATCAACCTTACGTTTGAAAGACGTCGCCCGAATCGAACTGGGCGCGCAGACCTACAACCTTAGCGGACGCTACAAAGGCGAGCCTGCTGCGATCATGGCCTGCTACCAGTTGCCGGGGTCGAACGCGGTAGACGCGGCGAAAGCGCTGCGCGTCCGCATGCAGCAACTCAGCGCGCGATTCCCCCAGGATCTGCAATACACCGTGAGTTTAGACACTACCAAGTCCGTCACGGCCGGTATGAAGGACATTCTTTACACCTTGCTCGAAGCTCTCGCGCTGGTCGTGGTAGTGGTTTATATCTTCCTGCAAGGCTGGCGCGCGACTCTGATCCCGTTGCTTGCCGTTCCGGTATCCTTGGTCGGAACCTTTGCGGTTTTCCCGATCCTCGGTTTTTCCATCAACACGCTTTCCTTGTTCGGATTGGTCTTGGCGATCGGACTGGTGGTGGACGACGCGATTGTCGTCGTGGAAGCGGTGGAGCGTCATATCGAAGAGGGGATGACCCCGCGCGACGCCGCTTTGAAAGCAATGCAGGAAGTCTCCGGACCCGTCGTCGCGATCGCCCTCATTCTGACCGCGGTCTTCGTCCCCACGATTTTCATTCCCGGCATTACCGGCCGCCTGTATCAGCAATTCGCCGTCACCATCGCGATTTCGGTCATCTTTTCGGCGTTCAATGCGCTATCGCTAAGTCCCGCTTTGGCGGCGATGCTTCTAAAGCCGAAAAAGGCTTCTCGCGGTCTGCTGGCGCGCTTCTTCCGCATGTTCAATCGTGGTTTCGGACACGTCACGGAAGGTTACGTCGGACTGTCGTCCGTTCTGATTCATAAGGCCGTATTCAGCCTTATCCTGTTAGCCGCGATCGGAGGCGTCGCCGTGTGGGTGGGCGGCAAACTTCCCACGTCGTTCCTGCCGGAAGAAGACTATGGTTACGTGTACGTCAGCCTCCAACTGCCCGACGCATCGTCTTTGCAGCGCACGTCCGCTGCCGCCAAGAAAGTCGAACAGATCATCCTGCAGACCCCCGGCGTCCAGGGTTGCACTTCCGTAATCGGCTTCAGCTTGCTGAGCCGGGTGCAGGCGACCTACAGCGCGTTCTTCTTCGTAACGGAAAAGCCGTGGGACGAACGCAAGAAACCGGAAGAACAATACGCCGCCATCCGCAGCCACATATCCACCGCACTGGGGAACGTGCCAGACGGGATCGCCTTCTCCTTCTCGCCTCCCGCGATTCCAGGCGTCGGTACCTCGGGCGGCGTGACATTTATGCTGGAAGACCGTTCCGGCGGCGACCTCTCGTTCCTCACCGAGAACGTCAACCGCTTCATGCAAGCCGCTCGCAAACGGCCCGAGCTGGCGGGTATGGCCACATCCTATTTGCCCAACGTCCCACAGGATTATGTCGACGTCGACCGCGCCAAGGTGGAGCGTCAAGGCGTCAACATCGGTGAGGTCTACCAAACGCTGCAGGCGTTCATGGGCGGCTATCTGGTTAACTATTTCAACCGGTTTGGGCGCCAGTGGCAGGTTTATGTCGAAGCGGAAGGCAAGTACCGCACCCGCGCCGCCGACATGGGCCAGTTCTTCGTCTCGAACAGCCGCGGCATGATGGTGCCCTTGAGCGCCGTCACCAGCGTACGAAACACCGTGGGACCGGAGTTTACTCTGCGCTACAACGAGTACCATGCCGCGCAAATCAACGCAGCGGCCGCTCCCGGCTATAGCTCCGGGCAAGCCACGAAAGCGCTGGAGCAGGTCTTCGCGCAGACCATGCCGCGCGAGATGGGGTTCGATTATACCGGCATCAGCTACCAGGAACAGCAGGCCTCCCAAGGTGTTTCCGCGGGCGCCATTTTCGGACTCTCGCTGGTATTTGTCTTCCTGATTCTGGCGGCTCAGTACGAGAGCTGGTCGTTGCCGTTCAGCGTCTTGCTGACCACGCCGGTCGCCGTGTTCGGCGCCTATTTCGCTCTCTGGAGCCGGCATTTTGAGAACGACGTCTATGCCCAGATTGGGCTTATCATGCTGATCGGCTTGGCGGCCAAGAACGCCATCCTGATTGTAGAGTTTTCGAAAGCCGAATACGAACGGGGCAAGAGTATTCGAGATGCCGCTCTCACCGGAGCCAGAATCCGGTTGCGGCCCATCCTGATGACCGCTTTCGCCTTCATTCTGGGATGTCTTCCGTTATGGTTTGCCGGCGGTTCCGGTTCCGTTTCGCGGCGCATCTTGGGAACCGTGGTGATCGGCGGCATGCTGGCGGCGTCGGTGATCGCCATCTTTTTGATCCCCGTAACGTTCGATGTAGTCGAGAGTCTGACCGAGAAATTTCGGAATTGGAGGAAGTCGCCGGCGGAGCCCGCGGGAGCGAAGGAGCCGGCATGAATCGCGCGCTCGTTTGCGGACTGCTGCTACTGCTGGCCGGGTGTACAGTAGGTCCGAATTACCACCGTCCCTCCGCCACAGTCCCGCCTGCCTATCGCAATCTGCCGCCCGATCAAGCAGCGAACGCGGCTTCGCTGGGCGACGAGAAGTGGTGGACGATTTTCCAGGACCAGGAATTACAAAAGTTGATCCGCACCGCGCTCGAAAAGAACTATGACGTCCAGATCGCCGCTTCGCGAATCGTGCAGGCTCAAGCGCAAGTGGGCGTCACGCGCGCCGACCAATTTCCGACCATCGGGGCAGGCCCCGGATTCACCAGCGAGCGGATTCCAGGCTTTGGCTACAACCTGATTCAGTTGCAGGGGCTGCTTTCCTGGGACATCGATTTTTGGGGTAAGTATCGGCGCGCCACCGAAGCCGCCCGGGCGAATGAGTTGGCCTCGGAATGGAATCGCAAGGAAGTGCTCAGCACCATCGTCGCGAACGTGGCCATGGCTTATTTCCAACTCCGCGAACTCGATCTGGAGCTGGACATCGCCCAGCGGTCTCTCAAGTCGCGGCAGGAGTCTTTGCAGCTAACCAATACGCTGGCCAATGGGGGAGCCACTAGCTTGCTGGATGTGCGCCAAGCCGAGCAATTGGTCGAGACTGCCGCGGAAACCATCCCCGACACCGAACGCCAGATCACTCAGCAGGAGGATTTAATCAGCACGTTGATCGGCGATAACCCGCACGACGTTCCGCGCGGCAAGCCGCTGACCGAACAGCCGCTGCCTCCCACAATTCCGGCCGGGCTTCCATCGCGACTGCTGGAACGGCGTCCGGATATTCGCCGTAGCGAACAACAGCTAATCGCCGCCAATGCCGAGATCGGCGTGGCTCGCGCGGCCTTCTTCCCCGCCCTCGATTTGACTGGCGTGTCGGGCGGCTTGGAGGGTACTTCTTTCGCCAAGCTATTCAGCTCCGGGGCCGGCGCCTGGCTGGTCAGCGCGCCCTTGGTCCAGCCGATTTTCACCGCCGGCAGGCTGCGCTCGAATCTGAAGCTCACCGAAGCCGAGGAAAACGAAATGGTGTTGACGTACCGGCAAACCATCCAGCAAGCGTTCCGGCAGGTCTCCGATGCGCTGATTGCCTATCAACGCTACCGCCAGTTCCGCGAGCATCAGGAAGCGCTGACAACCGCGGCCCAAAGCGCTTCCCAGCTTTCAGAACTCCGCTACAAAGGGGGCGCGACCAGTTATCTCGAAGTGCTGACCAGCGAGACAAATTACTTCGCGGCGGAATTGAATCTGGCTCGCGCGCGGCTCAGCGAACGCTTATCGCTGGTGCAGATCTATCAGGCGCTAGGTGGTGGCTGGGACATTTAGATCCGGCGCGTACAGCTTGCCGTCCGCCACCAGCGAGCGCGTCACGGTCGCCAGCAGCAGCGGCACTCGCAGCAGCCATTTCGGCGTTGAGGCCAGCTTTTCTGTACTGAAGAAGATAGTAACTACCACAATCCCCTCCGCCATAAACTCTCCACCCACTCCAAACACCGACTGAATATTAAACTCCTGAACGAAATCCTGCGCCGGGATCAATAATCGTCCGGAACTGTCCACTGATTCAGCGGCATCCGTAACGAAAAACGTCTCGGTGAACACGCCGAAGTGATTTACCTGCGCGCTGGGTCCAGTGTACTTCTGATACCAGCTCCGCGAACTCCCCAATTGCTGGATCAGATTCGCCAGCATGGGTATTCCCTCGACAAATTCCTCGGATAGCAATGGAATCGCCAGGTGGCCGCTCGATTGATAGCGGTTGCGCCATTCGGGCCGCACTCCGCACGTGCCTAACAGCGACAACACGCGGGTATCGTCGTTCAGCAGTCTGCCCGCGCCCTGGCGGTCGACGATGTTTTCCACAAAAAGCCGGTCTGGCGCCGGCAGTAAGCCGAACGGCACTGTGGCGTAGGTGCGTGCCAGCACGATCGAATCGGTGAACGCCTCGTGAAAATCTTCCATCAAGCGCTGGCAACACTCCTGAAGCGACCGGCCTTTTCTGGCCTGCGCCCTCATTTTTGCCAGCGTTAACTCAGCGGCTCCTGTTTCTTGCATAATTGTCATCAGAACGGGCTGTCTTTAGCTTACTGCCTGTTAGGATGCGTTCCAGTAACTTATGTGACCAAATTTGCGCGATCGGCGTCCATCTAGAAGAACAGAAACGAGATGCCTTCCACCGATAGTTTCCGCGCCGTCACCGACCCGCTCTGGTATAAAGACGCCATTATCTATGAAGTACACGTGCGTGCGTTCTCCGACAGTAACGGCGACGGCATGGGAGATTTCCCGGGCCTAACCGCCAAGCTCGACTATTTACAGGATTTAGGCATCACCGCCATCTGGCTGCTGCCGTTTTTTCCATCGCCGTGGCGCGACGACGGATACGACATCGCCGATTACACCGACGTCCATCCGTCCTATGGAACATTAAAAGACTTTCAAGTTTTCCTGCGGGAAGCGCATGCCCGCGGAATTCGCGTGATCACGGAAATTGTCGTCAATCATACCTCCGATCAGCATCCCTGGTTCCAACGCTCGCGCCTCGCGCAACCTGGTACCCCATGGCGCG
>Ga0302319_10017156_pt1 | contig 13281 bp, 10 predicted proteins | sample Bog_T0_2_FD_203319 | JGI IMG/M metagenome (GOLD analysis project Ga0302319, IMG submission 203319) | Peat permafrost microbial communities from Stordalen Mire near Abisko, Sweden - Bog_T0_2 | ecosystem: Environmental > Terrestrial > Soil > Wetlands > Peat | place: Sweden: Abisko, Stordalen Mire...
GAAAAAAGAAGGAGAGTTAATGTTGCCACCGCGTATTTTCAAGGTAAGGCTTGCCATTCCTCATCCGTTCAATCAAACAGATACCCAGGCTGCCCCTGTAGCTCATCCCACCAAACTCGCCCTATCAAACACTCAGGCAAAACGCCTGGAAGGTGAAGGAACACATGCGAATTGTGAAGCAGATTACAACCGGAGTAGTAGTGTGCATGTTCCTGTTCGTGTCTCAGGCAATGCAAGCCCAGGGAACCGATCCGATCATAGCCGTTCAACAGAAGCTCAATGAGGGGATCATTCTAGCCAAGTTGGATGGCAACGGAGATATTGTCACCGCTGGTTCAGTACTGACTCTGAAAAAGGACTCTCTACAGATGTGTGCCACTCCCAACTCGGGTGCTCCGGTTAACGCGGGTGCTCCTGCGAATACATATAAGAATGGAAAGCTTTCGGCTGGAATGTTTATGTGGAAATTGGGCTTAGGTATATCGAAGATAGACCCAAATACAATTCCACAGAGGCAATTGTTGCCAGGAGAAAAATTCTGGGTCGTTAACTACACCGTTAAAAAAAACGGAGTCGAGCTTAAATTATGGACTGATGCAGATTCCAATAATGTCCGCTACTGGGGGTGGTTGGAAATTCCTTTTGCCAAGAACCAGGTTCCTCCGGCGGACGATGTGATGAAGACCCTCGCTGAGGTGCTGGATGCGGATACTCCTGCGCAGGCCGCTCCCGCCGCTCAGAGTGCTCCACCCCAATCAGTCCCCGTGAGTGATGCCGGCCCGGGTGTGGACTCATCAAATTCTGCTTTGGGAAAGTATGTTGAGAGAGGCAAGAGCAGCAATTATATCGAGCTTGCCAATAATGGAGTATTTTTTCTCTTTCAGGACGGTAAGATGTACAACGGTAACTATACAGTAGAGGGCGTCGCCCTCATCCTGTCATCACCACACATCAAAGGTAATCCTGCTTTTCATATCATTGGCAATACGATTAAGTACGATGTCGATGGAACTGTTTATGAGAAACCGTTCCAAGCAACAGCTGCGCCAGAACCACCACCAGTCCCTGCCGCGCCAGAGGCGCCACCAGAGCCAGCCATGGCGCCAATCCCACCACCACCGCCTCCGCCAGCCGCTCCTAAGACCATCGCTCTTGGTCAAACAAAGGATCAGGTTGCGGCGATTTTGGGCCAGCCGGACAAAATTGCCAACTTGGGGAGCAAGGAGATTGATTACTACTCGGACATGAAGGTCATCTTCGCAAATGGCAAGGTGACGGACATCCAGTAATTCTTGTGCAATTACGAACCATAACTTTAGTCGGGAAAAGGAATGTTTATGTTGTCATCGCGTATTTTCAAGATAAGACTTGCCATTCCTCATCCGTTCAATCGAACAGATACCTAGACTGTCGCCTATAGCTCATCCCACCAAACTCGCGCTATCATACATTCAGGCAAAACGTCTGGAAAATGAAGGGAAACATGCGAATAGCGAAGCAAATCACAATTGCTCTTTTAACCGTAGGCATGCTTATGTTCATGTCTCGGCCAATACAGGCCCAGGGGAACGATCAGACTGCGGGCCTTGAGAGTGATATCGAGGCCAGAAAGGAAGTCAGCATCCAAATTAAGTTCCGAAATAATGAGCCACATGATTCGAAATACTCCAGAATCTATTGCTTCGCCGGTCCGAAGTGTGGGGATCCACAAAGCGTAGCGGTGAACTTGTCCGACGCAGTTGTGAAGCTGAGCAATACCACGTTTGCCTTTAGCGGAGGATGTCGCATCATGAGGGGGTTCAGAGGCACGGAGGATTGCGATTTTCAGGTGCCGCTGAGCAAGATTATTGGGTTAGAGAATCAGCCGGAACGGGCTTCTAGACTTCACTTGCAGGTGGCTATTAAAAATAAGAAGGGCGACAAGGAAGAAAAGAACGACTACTACTTTTACAACGCCGGAGCCATAGCGACCGGAGCGCAAGCTCCTGGCGGAGAAGGCACGTCGTTTATCTGCACTGGTTGTGATGATTCGATGGACGTCCTTTATGTTTTATTGGCTAAACTCCACGGAGGACAAGGGGTTCGGATAGAAGACGCTCCAGAGCCGCCACCTGTCTCTACCGCGCCGGAGCCGCCACACGAATTAGCCATGGCACCGATTATCCCACCCCCGTCCCCTTCCGCAACAGTACTGCCCACAAAGACAAATGTAGTCCGCGATAATGAACAAATTGCAGAAATGAATTCATTCATAGTGCAATCTCGCGATGCCATGAAGTCAACGCCCCCCGACTATGAAAAGGCAGCCGCGCTGATGTCACTAGCTATATCAATAAGGCCCACCGAAGGACTTTTGTGGGCAACATTAGGAGATGCCGATTTTGGAGAGAAGAAATATAACGACGCCATTACTGCATATAAAAAAGCGATCGAAATGAATGCTGTCGCCAAAACGCCAAGCACTGCAACGGAAGTACATTCCAAGGAAATGATTGATCAATCAGTGCTGGACGGCGGCAACAACACCGATGCAGCGCCACCTCCACCCGAGCTCGCCATGGCACCGATCCTCCCACCTCCTCCTCCACCAGCCACCCCCAAGACCATTGCGCTTGACCAGACGAAGGACGAGGTCGTGGCAATTCTGGGCCAGCCAACTAAGATAGCCAACTTGGGGACCAAAGAGATTGATTACTACTCGGACATGAAGGTTGTCTACACCAACGGCAAGGTCACGGATATCCAGTAACTCTTGTGCAATCACGAACCATAACTTTAGTCGGGAAAAAGGAGAGTTTATGTTGTCATCGCGTATTTTCAAGGGAAGACTTGTCGTAGGGATGATGTTGTTAGGCACCGTTGGCTTGCTGGCCCAAACACCCCCGAAGAAGAACCCGCCGCCACCGCCGCCACCAGCGCGTCCTGCCCCGCCGCCACCGCGTCCCGCACCGGCACCTGCTCCAGCAGCCCGGCCTGCGCCTCAGCAACAGGCACAGCCGCAAACAAGAACTGCGCCACAATCCTATGGAACACCCAGCACATCGGTGCCTGTATCCCGTAGTGCACCAATCACCACATCAACTCCGCGTACCACGCCAACGGCGAACGGGCCAATTACAACATCCACTCCGCGTACCACGCCGACGGCGAACGGGCCAATTACAACATCCACTCCGCGTACCACGCCGACGGCGAACGGGCCAATTACAACATCCACTCCTCGTACCGCCTCAACACCGAATGGGCCATATGCGACCCGGCCTGCAATCACGACCTCACCCGGCGGAGTCGGCAGCCCGCGTCCATCGACCGCAACACCTGGGACTTTCAATGCGGCTAGACCAGAGGTCAATGGAACAAGGCCAATGGGCGTACCGGCTCCTCATCCGGCTCTAGCCAGAAGCGTCACGGGCAGAGCTATACCCGTTGGAAATCATGAGTCGGTACTGAGAGGCGGCAATTCAGTTGTTCGTCGCCAGGATGGCCGGATCACCGATGTGCATGACGTCAAGCGTGGAATGGACATTCACCACGCTCCGGACGGAAGAATTGCACGAGTCTCCGTGATGCGCGCCGACCACTCGCGGATCGTTGTCGAGCGGGGACGTGCCGGCTTCGTCGAGCGGCCCTACAGTTTTCGCGGGCACGACTTTGATCGGCGCACCTACGCTTACCACGGCCAAGTCTATCAACGCTTCTATCGTGGATATTCCTTTCATGGAGTTGCCATTCAGGTATATGCGCCCGCACGTTACTATTCTGTTGGGTTCTATGGCTGGGCCTATCATCCATGGGCCAGGCCGATCGTCTATTCATGGGGATGGGGGCCCAGTCCATGGTACGGCTACTACGGCTACTACTTCACGCCATATCCTGCGTATGACAGCGCATCGCTCTGGCTTACGGACTACATGATCTCCAACGATCTACAGTCCGCCTACGAGGCTGGCCAGGAGTCCGCATCGCAGAATCCAGTCCCCCAGGCTGGTGATCCTTCCTTCGCGATGACACCGCAGGTAAAACAGATGATCGCCAACGAAGTGCAGAGCCAGATTGCGTTGGAGAACGCCGAAGCACAGCAGAACTCCCAGAACCAGGATCCGGACCCTGCTTCGAGCGGTATTGCAAGAATGCTGGGCGACGGAGGGAATCACGTGTTTGTGGTTGGCGCTCCGCTGGACCTGGTGGACAGCTCAGGAGCGGAGTGCTCGGTGAGTGAGGGCGACGCGCTGCAGTTGGCAGCCCCGCCTGCACCCACTGACCAGGCCGCTTCCCTGATTGTGCTTTCCAGCAAGAGTCACAATGAATGCGCCAGGACCTCCACGGTTACCGTGGCCCTGGATGACCTACAGGAGATGCAGAACCACATGCGTGAGGCGATTGACCGCGGCATGGAGCAACTGCAGCAACAGCAAGGGAAAGGAGGGCTTCCGACTGCACCACCGTCGGCAACCGCAGCGCCTACCACAATGGCCTTTGCACAATTGGCACCACCGCCAGATCCGAATACGGCCAACGATATCAATCAACAGTTGCAGGCTGCGAACCAGTCCGAGCAGGATGTGACAGCTCAGGCAAATTTGCCTCAGTGATGCAACTCAGAGGGCGCTACCGCCTCACATGTGATACGGTAGCGCCCATCAGTTGTTTAAGTTGTGTTTTTCTCTGCTGTTGATGGATTGACTTTACGGAAAATTCAGAGAGGAAGGATGGCAAGTAAGTTTTGCACCAAGGGCGGTTCGCCGATCATCGTCGGAAAGCGGTTCTGCGGCAAGTGCGGCTAGCCAACCGCCCAACCGGTGCTGTCGCCAGAGGTCACAGGTAAAGCAACGGACACTGAACCAATTCAGCAAACACCGAGTCTGCCAGAGGTAGCTCCACAAGCTGCCGTTCCGAGCGCACCGCAAACACCTGATAAAAAGGTTTCGGCTCTTAGCTGTTCCGATATGGATGTGAAAATGCCGTTATCCCAGCCAGAGGAGCATAGGCCAGCGGAATCGGCTCTCATTTTGGTTGTGCCGGAATCCGCTGTGGGTCTTGGATTATCCTCCTCGATGCTGCATGAAGTGGATTACAGCGTTTCAACAGAAAGTCGGGATGTGTCGGTAACTTCGTCACCAGAAGCTCATCTCACGGGCTTGGGCCCAAAAGTTGTCACAGTCAAGAAAATGGCTTAAGATCGGTTACTCTCTTCGCTTCCAAGAAATGTGCACAGCAAGAAGGAGCATTGTGGATTGTCTTCAGCATGGCGCTATGGAGTCACCGCTCGCCCGATATTGCCCGGAGTGCGGCGCTTCACTTGCATTTGCAACGATCGACAAGGAGCCGATACATCGTCTGTTGCCATATCGCGACAGCACTCTCGTTGGCTACGGCGAGGTTTTTTTCGTCTGCGATTGCTCTGGCATGGTGCATGCATTGGATGCCAACCTGGACGACTTGGCGGAGCCCCTTTCTTGCCCGGATCTCCTAAGCGAAATTGCTCCCGGAGCGGCTGAAGGCTACTTGTATTTTGCTCGTTCTCAAGGTTTATTTGTGGTGGATTTGGTGGCGTGGGTACAGGACCGGGAGAGCGAGGCAACACTGTTGCTCCCAACTCAAAGAATTCAATGCATGTTGGCTTCAGGAAACCATGTTTCTGCCGTTGTGAGCGTTGATGGATCGATCCAATTGATGTCTTGGAAGGGCCAGTCCGTCACGGCGCAGATTCCTCTTTCAGGATTCCGTCAAGATCTATATACTTTTGCTCCCGTGGTGACTTCCGAATTCGCGTTCGTTACGCAGCGTTCGAGTAATGCAGGTACGGTCTGCGTTTTGCAGGATTGCATGGTGAAGGAACAAGACCTGGGAGGTGCGTGTCTGCACACGACAGCAAGCCATAATGGTGTCGCTTGCTTGGTCGAAAGTAACGACAAAAAACGGATCATAGAATTCACCTCGTCCGGTGTAACGATTCTGGTACCATCTGTGCCAGCAGACACCACATGGATTCTTTGTGGGGCATCACCGGAACTCTTTCTCTCGGGCAATGGATCCTCATTAACTTTGCATACAAATCGCGGCCATCGTCAGTACCAGGAGAACGGCAACATCGGAATGCCATCTGTCTCGAATGGGTACGCGAACGCCATCGCTCGAGACGCCGTCAGCTCAGAAGCTCTGTCCATCAACCTTTTAACCGGTAACATTGGATCCGCTGGACGCATCGGAGATTTTAGCTTTTCCGAGATTGTATGCGCAGGTAACCGGTTAGTTGCCGGGAACGGTCGTCAACTCAATAGCATTGCAGTGGAGAAAAGATGATCCCGGCGAACTCGCTTCGGAGGCAGATCATTTTCGTGCTGTTCTTTATGCTTGGCAACTGGGCGTTCGCATTTGCCAGCGATGCCAAGTCGCCCTATGTCCTGCTGCTGGACGTTTCGGGGAGCATGGAGCGCGAAGGAGCGGTGCGATACTCACGGTATTCTTCAGGTCAGATTAGCGAAATAGTGCAACAGCTTAGCCGCTCGATCGCATCCGCAGACGATACCCCTTCCATATATGTTCAACCATTCTCGTCTTCACATGAGACTTTTGCCCTGCGTGGTCCGGTGCCGGTCTCACAGATTCATAGTGCGCTACCGACTACCGCGAATGCGCAGGAGACAGAATTAGATGCAGGCCTCCTGCTTGGGATGAAGGATCGCCCCAACAGTTATCTGTTTATGCTGACGGATAACAAAAATGATTTTTCAGGTAACAAAAACGATCACCGATTTTATGATCTCCTGGCGAAGAGCCCAGCGATTCACACTGTGTATTTCGTTCCATTGGCACGATCGGGTATCAAAGACTCTCTGGTGCTTTATGCGGTAGCGTGCGGCTCAGCACACCGATCGGTGTTACGCCACATAGTTACTGAATTCGCAAAGGCAACTCAAACAGATTATGTTCAGTTCCGTGGCATTTACGACGACAGAGAGCAGGAATCTCTGAGCTTCGGCCAACGCGTGATCCGAGCTGACGACACCGGAGAAGAATCACCGGCAACCATGGAAGGCGATGCGATTATCGTGCGTTATGACGAGGGCCACTCGGTCGACGGCGCGCTTAAGTTTCGCATTCACTCGAACTTGAAGAACTGGCGGATTCGTGATGGGGAATTGCGCAAAGTCGAGGTGCGCCTCGATGTTCCGACTGAATACGCAACCTCCGGGGAGTACAAATTGCCCCTGATCGTCTCCGGGGGCCGAAAGATAGATGTCGCTCCAGAAGGCGATTCGGCCGAAGTCTACACACTGCCTCTCAGCAACATCTCTGATGAAGGCGTGTCGCTGGTTCGGGCCAACCTATTCAAAACTAGCCTGCCAGACATAACGGCGAGAATTCATCTTTCCGCAGTGATCCATGTTTCGAACACTCCCGGCGATTCAGGAATACGACCCGAATTCAATGAAGAATTGAAGCGCAGAATCGAGGCCGTACAGAATCTGCCCGAGATCATGAACTTGATGACGTTCCAGCCGGACATCGCTTCGACGGCATCCGACATGGAGCGCGTAATTCCAGTGAACCGCGAGATCCATATCCGGGTGAAACCGAATCCGCTAAAGAATTTGCTGGTCAGGTTGATCCAATTCGGCCTTCCCGTTCTGCTGTTGGCCTCGATTGCGGCTCTAGTATTCTTCGGCCGCGGCAAGATCTACATTGTCACAGAACCGGGTGAGCGCTCAAGGAAGCTCAAGTTTTCCCTCATGAGCCGAGATGCCGCTCTAATTTGGAACGGCCGAAAAGTCGCAATAATGCATAGACATAGATCGGGTAAAGGCTTTTTGATCCGTCCGGAACCCGGATTCCGCGCCGAACCCACCAATGTAGTAGGTAATCCAACTCGATTCGAGCTTTGCAATATGAAATCTGGGGACCGGGGCCAATATCAGCTGCGCGAGGAAACTGCGTCGTTGAAGACCGCTGCCCACAGGAGGCACCTATGAAGGTAAGTATCCGAGTATTCGCATTCCTCATGCTGTTCGTTGGCTGTCTTGGCCAAATGGTCTATGCACAGGATCCACCTCCCGAAGGTAACAACGCTCTCGGGGTCAGAAGTTTGGCAGTTGACTTGCGCGACGATGCGGATCGCCCATTTGAAACTGCAAGTTTAAGCGTCACGCTTGCATCTGCTCCGGGCTACCAGAAGGGCCAATCCGTTTCTAGTGGTTCGGTGCAGTTTAGCGTTGGCGACCCTGACGGTAAGTCGTATCCGGTTGAGGATGGCCGCAGCAATGTGGCATTGCTCGTTCCCGGTGACGCGCAATCGCAGCCTTTCAATTACATTTTCAGCGCTAAGGGTGGCGACGGCTCAGTATATGTCACGGATTCTCCGGTCGATGTGGACGCGACCATGCCGCGGGTTGTACACCTCCGTGCGAGAATGCGGGCACCGGTAACCCACAACGAAATGTACGGCGGCATCTGCTTCGCTGTGATCGCCGTTGTTCTTATTTTTGCCACATTCTTTTACTTGGCTTTCCGCCGCATGCTGTTTAACCGCCGCATGGAAGTAGCTGGCGCCGTAACCTGGAGCAGCATCATTACATTGCTCTATCTGATTCTTGCCTCCTGCACGGTGCTCGTTGCCTATCTGAACCCCAGTCTCTTGACACAGCAGGCTGTCAATACATACATCGGCCTCATTGTTACGTTTATCGGTTGTTATTTCTTCGGCACTATCGTGATGGTGCTGATGACACGTCCACGCGCGGCAAGGAGCTAACTCTATGGGATCCAACGAATCGGTAGTTGACGCAGTTGTACGGGCACAGGCCCAGCATCTCAGCCCCACTCTGATCATTGGCCTCGGCGGCACAGGCGGAGACATCTTGCTGCGCATCCGAAAGAAGTTCTTCGAGAAGTTCGGTGGCATCGACGAATTTCCTATCGTTTCCTACCTGTGGTTCGACACCGACAAAAACTACAAGGATGTTGGGGCAAAGCAGTTTGCGCGCAAGGTGGACTTCTCTGGGACAGAAGAGCACCTGGTGACCATAGCGGATACGGGAATGATCACCGGTAACCTTGACAAAGCCGTGTATCGGAACATTGCATCGTGGTGGCCGACAGGATTGAATATCATTCCGCGCCTCGACGATGGCGCTGGACAGTATCGGCCCTATAGCCGACTTGGCTTGTATTATCACTACTCACGCGCCGAATCAAGCGTGAAGCAGGCGATCATTGATGCGCTTGCCAAGATCCAGAACCCTGCCTCCATTGAAAAGATCATTAACTCGCCAAAGTTGCAGCGGCTGAACTACGCGGCAGACCTTGATGTAAGCAAGCGCAACGTATATGTGATCGGATCTCTGGCGGGCGGCACTGGGAGCGGCATGTTTCTCGACATGGCACGCATAGTACGTTATCTCGCGGCGGACGCGATCCTTGTCGGATTCCTCGCAACCAGCCGGTTCTTCCCTCATGCCAAGCCGCGCATGCATGCCAACACCTATGCCGCGCTACTGGAATGGGACTACTACAACGCGCACAACTTCCAACCGAACTGGTCGAATGATGAGATATTCTCGGAGTTGCGTCCTCCACTATTCAACTACTGTTACTTGCTAGATACGCCGAATGCCGCCCACTTAAAATTAGGTGCCGGAGCAGACGACCACAAGAAGATCTACGAAACTGTCGCGGAGAACGTCTTCAAAGACTTCTCACAAGGGCCGTTTGCTCAGGCAAAGCGGTCGGCTCGCGTGAACGTTGGCCAGTTTATGGGAACGCCGTGGTCTTATCCGCCTCGCCAAGCCGGGGATGCAAACTCCGAAGAGAACGACCGAACCTTCCGGCAAAAATTCAACCGAAACTTCCAAAGCTTTGGCCTAGCGAGTATTTCGGTGCCCCACGACCGCATCATCACCGCTTGCGCGCACAAACTGGCGGCTGACCTAATCCTCTACTGGAAGGGCGAAGGTGCAACGGATACGAGCATCCCGCAAATTGATCAGGACGTAAGTCGATTTCTCGTATCACCAGAAGTTCTGCTCAATGCAGATTCCATTCTGGCGTGCCTCGATGATTCCGCTGGCAATGCGCAGAAATCATCTGCGGGCGGCTCGCTGCTGAACGATATAGTACGGTTCGCAGACAAGACGCTTGACCTTGCACTCACGACACCTGCGGCAGAGCGTACCGACTTCATCGATTCTGAGGTCGTGCGTTTCCGCACCGAGCAGTTGAACGCTGCCGGCCGCAGCCAGAATGCCGGCCTAATGTTGCGCTGTATCGACCAGAACGCGACAAAGATCGTAGAAAATGGGATTAAAGCAATTGAACGCTGCTGCGATCACCGTATCGACGAAGAGAAGCTTAGTGTTCTCTCCACTACCGCTTTCGCGTTGCGATTGTGCGAAGTGCTTGAACAGCAAGCAAAGGCGTGTGCAGAGCAACTAGTATTGCTGAGTGACAGGCTTCAATTGTTGGAATCGGAATATAGCAATCGCATGTCCGAAATGCGAGGTCATGCAGTCCGACATAACCTTGATTTCCGCAAAAACACAATTCTGAGTTACGACCTCGTGGTCCTCTCGGAAGTGATTGTGGGTTCGGGCGCGAGTTCCGATCAGAAGGAAGAGAATCCGGGACTGTTGCTGGCGCTCCGTCAAAAGGCCATCATCGAGAAAGCCGTTGAGGTTTTCAATACCCTTATCGAGCGGATTCGTGGGAGCAAAACGGATAAGGGCGAGTTCCGGGGAGGCATTGTTTCAAATCTTCAGGAACTGGACAAGTGCTTCGACAGAGTTGCGGAGACACTACAGACGGACGCCCACTATTTTGAAGAGAAGCATAACGAGGATCTCTCGCTGGTACTGTTCGAACGATCTGATGTTGACGAGATTTACTATCCAAAGTACGTAACCCCTCAAACGGTTAAAGAAATCAGCGATCGAGCGCGAAACCAGTTGAAGCTAACGGCTGCGTCCGTGAAGGATTCAAACTTCCTCGAGCAGGAGGGCGCGTCGGGAAAGATCATCGATCTCTGTCGTGATGTCTTCGATCCGATCCGGCGCAATTACCACATCATCGATGTCTTCTTCAACAAGTATGGCGGTGGAGACGCCCGCGATGGGCAACCGGTAGTAACCGACCAAATGGCATCTGAACTCAACCTTGTCTTCAACTCGTCCCGCTGCTGGGCCGAAGGTGGAATGGATGCAGTGAAGAACTACACCCTGGAGCAAGGACAGGAAGACCTGCTAGTCGGCTTGCCAAGCATTCCACAGGAACTCAATGCCAGTGATGCGGAAAGGATCCGTCGGCGACGCGAGGCCATCAAGCAGTTTCTTAAAACGAAAGTTGACCAACGGTTTAATTTCACCGACATTCCCGAGACGTCAGAGATTATTTTCTACAATGAAGTTTCAGGTGTGCCACTTAATTTCTATAGCGGCATGTACGAATTGCGCTCCGCATATCGGCAGGTGCGCGTAAACGATTCATCCCTCCACATCGAGAGCAAGGATGCGAGCAAGTTCGAAGACTTCCTCATTCTAACAAACGAGGAAACAGAGCGACTACTGGCAGCGTTCCGCTGCTTTACACTCGGTTCTATCTTCAATGAGATATGGGTGAACCCAGGAGATGGAGGTAAACCGATGTTCGGGTACAGCGAGACCGTGCGCGGAATTGACAGCAACCCGCGAATGGGAGATGAACGCAGTACAATTGCCTTCCTTCAGATGAGAACGGACGTGCTCAACAAATTGACGCAGCGCACGCAGGAGAGGTATGCCGCGATCCTGGAACAACTCCGGAGCGACAATGAGGTAATCAAGACAGCTGCACGAGGACAACTCACAGCAATTGCCGCTATCGGCATTTGCCGCATGGAGCAGTTGGAGAACCAGGACGATCAAAACAACTGGCGCAACCTGCCCATGTATTCCAAGATGGAGTACCTTGCGCTAAGCAACTACAACGACCGTATTCATGCTGATGCACAGTGGACCACTTTTGCATCTGAACTTGTACTAGCCAAGCGCCAACTCAATAGTCTCGCAACTCCGCGTGTCGACGGCCGTTATTCGCTTCGTAATATTGCCACGGCGACCACTGTATGAAACTTAATCAGAAGCGGCGCACAAATTACGCTAACGAGCAGACTAACCAAGGGCTGAGACAATGGCTAATCATTGCTGCGTTCGTGGCCTCTATCATTTTGATATTCATTGGGATAAGACTAATTTTTCGGTAATCCATGGTCGTTGTGCATCGGACATTTATTGGAATGGAGAACTGGCTTGTCGACTCACGGAGGTAGTGCCGTTGATCAGGTGACCTCGGATTTATGCGGTGTTTGCCATCGATGGAGACACGGGCCAGAAGATCGGTACTGTGCTTGGTGCGCAGCTCCTCTGATTATTCCCGTGATCGACTCGGAACAGCTTTGCTTTGCAGCAGCGGCGGGGACTTGTGAACGGATTCTAACGCTGCGAAACGAAGGAACGAATACCATGCTCGCCGCTTTGGAACTCTGCGGCGGCAATGAAGCGATTTCCCGTTTCAGAATCTCACCGAAGCGCTCGGACAACTTATATGAAATTCCGGCTGGCGGGCATCAGCCGATATCTTTCACTTTCAATTTCGACAATATCACCCCGTCTGCAGACTATTCTGTCGTTGTCACGATAGATACAAACGCGCCACACGAGACTCTGACCGTAGCGCTGAAAGTCGAGCGTCCGCCCATTGCTCTTATCCTGCCTTCGCGCACTGCCTTGGCCGTCCTTGTCTACGGTGATCATGCGGTTCTTCCTGTCACGGTGCGGAACCAAGGGGGAGGGATGCTCAAGATTACGGGTGTTCAGATCGACGAGCCGAAAGCCGCAGCCGGCGGCCAACCTTGTGCTTTAGAGTTAGCCAATGGAGTAGACGCAACGGTCAATATTCTAATTGACCTCGATAGGCTTAAAGCTGGTAATTACATCGCCCGTGGATCAATGATCTTCGATAACCACGCGCCAGCAGAATACACTCGCGAGTTTCGTGTCCATCGACCTGCGCGCATACTCATCGACCCCACTGCAGTATATTCGAGTGTGTACCCCATCTCACGCCGTGACAGACAATCGTTAGAGTTGCAAAACCTTGGGGACGAGACTCTATGGATCGAACGGATCAACTCGAGTGTGAGTTGGGCCCGTCCCCTTTGCAAGAACGTTGAGGTGGATCCCAAGCAACGGACTTATGTGGACGTTTTTGTTGATGGCGATGGGCTGGCGGTAGGAAAGCACACCACCCAGC
>Ga0302319_10017159_pt1 | contig 13280 bp, 8 predicted proteins | sample Bog_T0_2_FD_203319 | JGI IMG/M metagenome (GOLD analysis project Ga0302319, IMG submission 203319) | Peat permafrost microbial communities from Stordalen Mire near Abisko, Sweden - Bog_T0_2 | ecosystem: Environmental > Terrestrial > Soil > Wetlands > Peat | place: Sweden: Abisko, Stordalen Mire...
AACGATTTCGATATTTGCCAACTAATTGATTTTAAATATGTTTACTTATGGTGCCGGGAGGGGGGGTCGAACCCCCACGACCTTGCGGTCGGCGGATTTTGAGTCCGCTGCGTCTGCCAGTTCCGCCATCCCGGCATCGGGTGGGAATCCGCCTTCAAAGTATCGCACAGCTCTTCAATGTCGCGCTATGGGCTATTTCTTGTACGACCACGCGGTTATTGACGGATGCCGCTGGCTGCAGTGCACAAAATGTATCCATCGGAGTACCGGCCCTGGCTTTCCACAACAATCCTCTGGCCCGCGAAGTGTGCATACCGTGCGACAATGAAGGAAAGCGTGATGACTTTCGCCACCAGTGGACAGGTTGTTCCCGAGCCGGTTGCGGTAACTCCGCAGTTGCTCGCCACGCACAGTATTACCGCAGATGAGTACAGCCGAATCCTCGCTGCTCTGGGGCGCGTTCCATCCCTTACCGAACTCGGCATCTACAGCGTAATGTGGAGCGAACATTGTTCATACAAGTCGAGCCGCGTGCATCTGAAGCGGCTCCCCACCAAGAGCGACCGCGTCGTCCAGGGGCCGGGGGAGAATGCCGGAATTATCGACGTGGGCGACGGCTGGGCTTGCGCCTTCAAGATCGAATCTCATAACCACCCCAGCTATATCGAGCCTTTTCAGGGCGCGGCCACCGGCGTCGGGGGCATTCTACGCGATATTTTTACGATGGGCGCCCGCCCGCTTGCCGTGATGGATTCCCTGCGATTTGGCCCTATAGCCGAAGAGACTGGTCAAAGCGCGGAAGACAGGAAGCTGGTTGAAAAAAACCACGCTATCGTCGAAGGCGTCGTAAGCGGAATTGCCGGTTACGGCAACTGCTTCGGGGTGCCTAACCTCGGTGGCGAGACCAAATTCGAAGCCTGCTACAGCGGCAATCCGCTGGTGAACGCTTTCGCTCTCGGCCTGGTCCGGATCGACGAAATCTTCTACGGCAAAGCCTCCGGCACCGGCAATCCGGTAATCTACGTTGGCGCAAAAACCGGCCGCGACGGCATCCATGGCGCAACGATGGCCAGCGAGGAGTTCCACGAGGGTACCGAGGCCAAACGCCCCAACGTTCAGATGGGCGACCCCTTCATGGAAAAGCTGCTCCTCGAAGCCTGTCTTGAGGCCATGCAGACTGGCGCAATTGTAGGCATCCAGGACATGGGCGCGGCCGGGTTGACTTGTTCCACCTGCGAGATGGGGGCGCGCGGCGGTGTAGGCCTGGATGTTGAGCTCGATCTGGTTCCCCAGCGCGAGACCGGTATGACCGCTTACGAGATCATGCTCTCTGAGAGCCAGGAACGCATGTTACTGGTGGCGAGCCTGGGCCGCGAAAACGAGGTCCTCAGCGTGTTCTCCAAGTGGGGCCTTGACGCCGTTATTGTCGGCACAGTGGAGCAGGAGCCGCGACTGCGCATCCGCCACCAAGGCGAACTCGTTGCCGACATCCCCAACAAATCCCTCACCGACGACGCTCCTCTCTACCATCGCCCAGTGGGCAAATGGAATTGCCCCGTGCCTCTCAATCCCTCGGAGGATGTCCAGAGCCAGCTCGCCGAAGACCGCGACTACTTTGCCGATTTGAAGAAGCTCCTCGCCAGCTCCAACGTATGCTCCAAGCGCTGGGTCTACGAGCAATACGACACCATGGTTCAGACCAACACCGTCATCGGCCCCGGCGGCGAAGCCGGAGTGATGCGGATCAAGGGCACGGGAAAGCCTGGACACGAGCGTGGCCTGGCCATGGCCCTCGACGGTAACGGCCGGTGGGCCTGGCTCGATCCCAAGCTTGGCGCCATGCACGCCGTGGCCGAAGCATCCCGCAAGGTAGCCTGTAGCGGCGCAACACCCATAGCCGCCACCAACTGCCTCAACTTCGGCAATCCCGAGAAGCCGGAGATTATGGCCCAGCTTTCGGCAGCCATCGACGGAATCTCTGAAGCCTGCACGGCCCTCTCGACACCGATTACCGGCGGCAACGTATCTCTTTACAATGAGACCCGCGGTGAAGGCATTTATCCGACGCCGGTCTTAGGCATAGTAGGCATTCTTGAAGATGCGAGCAAGGCAGTCCCCTCGCATTTTCAAGTCGAGGGCGACGCCATCCTCCTCCTCTGGCCCATCCCAGCGGGTGAAGAGTCCAATCCCAACCTCGACGTTCCGTTCCAGCCGGTACCGATCAATCCCTATATCGTCTATTCGCTCTCGATCGATCCGCCGTTTCCTGTTGCTGCCCCCATGGCTGCTCCTGTTCCGGACCTATCTGAAGACACAATCACGCCCCCCGATAACCAGCTGGCGGCCTTTGGCTCGTCCGAGTACGCCAAGGCGATTCTAGGCGGGATCTGGGGCCACCCTCCGCCGCTCGATCTTGACGCCGAAGCTGATCTTCACACGCTTCTTGCCGCACTGGCTGAGCGCAAGCTGCTTCGTTCCGCACGAGATATATCCGACGGCGGCATTGCAGTCGCACTGGCCCAGGCTGCATTCCCGTTGGGGATTGGTGTAACTGTCGAGCAGGACCAGTCTCTGATGGTTCACCCGCTCTTCGGCCTCTTTGCTGAACCAGCCACCACCGTGCTGATTACCACACACCCGAGCAATGTCTCCGTTATTGAGAAGCTGGCTGGCGAATACAGTTTCCTGACCGCCCGCATTGGCACGACAGGCGGCAACCGGCTTGAAATAAGCGTCGATCACGAGCCGTTCATTTCCGCTTCACTCGCCAGCCTGCGCAGCCCCTGGGCTGAGTCCCTTGAAGCCACCCTCCACGGTGAGGTAACCGCATGATCCGGCGCTTCTATCAAGGCGTTGCAGGAGTCGCCGACACTGCCCTCGACGCCGATCTCCGAGTCACGAGTCCTTCAGTCCTCCAGTCCCTGCAATTGATCGCCGGCGGCGACGAATTGCACGAGGAATGCGGCGTAGTCGCCATTCATGGCCATCCCGATGCCGCGCGCCAGGCCTATCTCGGCCTTTACGCCCTCCAGCATCGCGGCCAGGAATCCGCCGGCATTGCCACTGCCAACGGTCTGCATCTTGCAAACATCAAGGGCATGGGCCTTGTCTCTGAGATATTCACGGACGACGTGCTGCAAAAGCTTCCCGGCTCCATGGCCATCGGCCATACCCGGTACTCCACCACCGGTGACTCAGCCCTGCTCAACGCCCAGCCCATCCGCGTCGATTCCACCAAGGGCCTCATCGCGATTGCCCACAACGGCAACCTCGTAAACCTGGGAAACGCGCGCAGGAGTCTGGAACGCGCTGGAGCGTACTTCCAAACCACCAGCGACTCAGAGATTATCGTCCAGCTCATTGCGCACTCCCGCGCCAGCTCGCTGGTCGACGCGATTGCCGACTCGCTTGCCCAGGTCGAAGGCGCTTTCTCCATCGTCATGATGACGCGCGACCGCATCTTCGCCGCGCGCGATCCACGCGGATTCCGCCCGCTCTCCATGGGCCGCATACGGAATCCAGACGGGCCCGATACCGTCGTCTTCGCATCCGAGACGTGCGCCTTCGACCTGCTCCGCGCCGAGTTTGTGCGCGACGTGCTCCCCGGTGAATTGGTGATGGTAACGGAAGACGGCGTAACCAGCCGCCAATATGCAACCGGCTTTCCGCAATCGAGCTGCATCTTCGAGCACGTTTACTTTGCCCGTCCCGACAGTCGAATCTTTGGCCGCTGGGTGCAGGAGAGCCGCGACCAGATGGGCCGCCGGTTAGCTCGCGAATCCGCAGTGCCAGCCGACGTGGTGGTCCCAGTCCCAGACTCCGGAGTAACGGCAGCGCTGGGTTACGCCGAGCAGGCCGGCATCCCATTTCGCATGGGACTGATCCGCAATCATTATGTGGGCCGAACCTTCATTGAGCCAGAGCAGCGCGTTCGCGACTTCGGCGTTCGCCTCAAGCTCAACCCTGTCCGCAACCTGCTTGAAGGCAAGCGGGTAATCCTGATCGACGACTCCATCATTCGCGGGACTACAAGCCGGAAGATTGTGCGCATGGTTCGCGGCGCGGGAGCGAAAGAAGTTCATCTTCGCATAAGTTGTCCACCGACAATTTCGCCTTGTTTTTATGGAGTAGATACCCCAAGCAAGCGGGACCTGATAGCAGCGAACAAGTCCGTTGAAGAAATCCGCCGATTCATCGAGGCCGACTCGCTGGCTTACTTATCGCTGGAGGGCCTGTTGAACAGTTGCGATGGCCAGGAGCATAACAGTTACTGCACGGCCTGCTACACCGGCAACTATCCCACCCAATGGGTCGACGTTGACGAGATATTGCCCGCAACGGTGAGTATCTAACCGAGCGATCCGGCCACCGCTGATTGAGTACTAGAATCAATGCTGCCCCCTTCCGCGAAGGGACGCCTGAGGTTGCCCATGTCTCATCTGCGAGCCCTCTTTGCTGTAGCCGTTTTTCTGGCTGCGTTCCTTCTCTTCTTAGCCGAGCCGATGGCTGCCAAGCAACTTTTGCCGGCGCTTGGCGGTTCCGCCTCCGTCTGGATCACCTGCCTCGTCTTCTTCCAGACAGCGCTCCTGGTCGCCTATCTTTATGCGCATTGGCTGGCGCATCATTCGCATTGGATTCTGCATCTCGCCCTGCTCCTGCTTGCCACGGTCTCTGCAGTCCTATGGTCCAGCCGGACCGCCAGTCTAAGCTCCACTCATCCCATCGCCTCAATCTTCCTCGCGCTCGGAATCTCAATCGGACTGCCCTTTCTAATGCTCGGCGCAACCAGCCCCTTGATGCAGGTATGGCTTGCACGCATTGAGACCCGTGGTATTCCTTATCGTCTCTTCGCCCTCTCCAACCTTGGATCGCTACTGGCGCTGGCGATTTACCCAACCCTCATCGAACCGCACTTCACGTTGAGGGCACAGCGGCTTGTGTGGTGCTGTGGCTTCGCCGCGTTCGCGGTCGTCTCGGCAATCCTGGCCTGGCGAACCCGTTCAGTTGCAAATGCCCCCGCATCGACGAAAGCGGAAGACGAGTCCTCTGTAACTCAATCGCCGCTTAGTCACAAAATTCTTTGGGTATTGTTACCCATGGGCGCAGCCATGCAACTCAGTGCAGTTACAAGTTATCTTACCCAGAACGTAGCGGCTATTCCAATGTTATGGATACTTCCGCTCGGCGTCTATCTCATTACTTTGATTCTTGCCTTTCAGTTTCCCGGACTCCTGCCCCGAGGTATTCTTGTCCGCTTTCTTGTTGTGATGCTTGCGGGGCTCGGTTACATGCTTTCGCAGGTCGATGTATCGGTTCCAATGCGCATTGGTCTCATTTTCTTTCTTGTGGAAGTCTTTTTCTCCTGCCTCTTTCTTCACACCGAGGCCTACTCGCTGCGTCCAGAACGAAACTCCGAGTCTACGCTTTTTTATCTCTTCTTTGCCGGCGGCGGGGCTCTCGGCTCGTTCGTCATCGGCATTGCATCGCCGCTTGTTTATTCCTTTAATTACGACTTGGCAATTACGTTCTGTGTTACCGCTCTGCTGGCACTCGCAGTAACCTGGCGAAGCGGTTGGGGCCAGCGCTTGCTGTGGATCACCGCCAGCATCCTTCTGCTGGTGTTGGTGATCATGCTGCGGGTGGCCTACGAGCGGGACACTCTCTTCGCAATTCGCAACTTCTATGGCAGCCTGCGCGTAAGACAATCGCTTTCCGCCTATCCCGGCGTTGCCATGCGTACGCTCTCCAATTGCTCCATTCAGCACGGTACCCAGATATTTTCGCCGGAGTTACAAAGAACGCCCACTACTTATTACGCCGAGGACTCCGGCGTGGGCCTCGCTTTGCGCTTCTGCTGCAAGGGACAGGCACGGAACATAGGCGTTGTTGGCCTAGGCGTGGGCACCATTGCCGCTTACGGCAGGCCTTACGATCGAATCCGCTTCTATGAGATCAACCCAGCCGTATACCCCATCGCCCGAAACCTCTTCACGTACATGCGCGATTCAACCGCAGCGCAGGTCGATAGCGTGGAAGGAGACGCACGGGCTACCCTCGCCGGCGCAGATTCGATGGGATTCAATGTCCTGGTTATCGATGCGTTTTCAGGCGACGCAATTCCGCTTCATCTTTTGACCACCCAGGCCTTTGACCTCTACAAGCGTCATCTCGCCCCTGGCGGCATTCTTGCTTTTCACATTTCCAATCAACATGTTGATCTTGAGCCCGAGATTGCTCTGCAAGCCAAGGCCGCCGGCATGGATGCACGGCGAGTGTCTAGCTTCGCCAACGAGCAAACAGGCGAGTTCACGGCCACGTGGATGCTGCTTACTTCGAACTCTGACTTCTTTAGTCAGCCTGAAATTGCCACGCGTGTGAAAAAACCAGACGAGAAGCCGAATGTCAATCTATGGACCGACGACTACTCGAGCTTGTTACCCCTGATTCGCTGGTAGCAGTGGGCTGTTTCCGGGGAGCTGCCGCCGGTCCCCGATCACGATACGCGTATCTCTTATCTCGCATGGATAATCCTGAAGTTCCCGCTCGCGTGCATCATGCTCATCAGGTAAAGCAATCCATCGTAGTAGCGTTGCTCACCGGATGGAACCGGCGTATTCCAAAGCTCATTGACGAATGCTTTCGCAACCGGCCCATCCGTCGCCGCAAGGCTGCCCACAGCGGTTGTCGACACCATGCCAATCGAGTGCCTGGCCGAGAGCGGCTTGCCATCCAGTGTGTAGCGATCTACGAACTTGTCGATGCCCTGCCCGGAAAGAAACTTCTGAATCCGATCGCTCAACACCTTTTCCCGCTCGTCCTTTTTCCACCAGGAGTAATCGACCGACCAGTTGCTCGCGCTGCGCCACGAGTCATAACTGAACGGTGTCGGTTTCCCGTCCCATCCCATCACTTCCGTGGAGTCGAAGTGACTCCGGTCAGGAGTAAGTCCTGTCTCCGGCCCTGTAACTCTGGAGAATAAGTCCCGGCTGACATCTGCCGCCTCGGCCCAGAATGCGCGGTCCTCGACTGGTCCCCAGCGCGCCCATAGCTCATAGAACGCCGGCAGATGATAACTCGCATCGGTCGTCCCGCCATCGACGTTCGGCACAAACTTGATCATGAAATGCGTTTCATCCACCATCGGCCCGATCGTCTCGGGGCGCGGCGCACGATTGAACCGGTAGACCGGCGGCCATGGCGTGCCTTTTCCCGCCGCCTCTCTTTCAGCGTTGTGGCTGTTGGGGCTCGGCCATGGATGGTCCGGCGGGGTAAATGGAGCATCGTCCGGGTGAATGCGGAACGGGCCCGTTGCCGTCAGCACCGCATGGTGCCGCATGCCGCGGAGAATTCTATCCGCTTCAGCCTGGTAGTTATAGATGCCCTTGCCGTTTCCCCAGCGATGCGCAGCAAAGTAGAGCGCCATGGTGAAGTACTCTTCGCCATCCGGCGCCGCGCCGGTCGAACGCGGCGTCCCGTCCGTTCCCATCGACCACGCGAAGTAACCTACCGAAGGATTCTGCGGGTCCGTTATAAGCATATAAGTCTTAGCCCAGTTCCAAAGCGCGTCGAATTCCCGCTTTTTGTCTAACTGGACGGCTATCATCATTCCATAACTCATTCCTTCAGTTCGTGCATCGTTGTTTGCCCAGTCAGTTATGTAGGCCAGCGTGCCGTTCTCATTGCTTCCCGTCTCAAAGTAGATGCGCTCTTCCTGCCCGTCTCCATGAAAGAGCTGCTGGAAAGCTTTCTCGATCTTCGCCCTGCTCTCCGGGGCTGGATGTCCCTGTTCGGCAAACAGGTCGCGATACTGATGCGTCTTGAAAGCCCCATCGCCATCGCCTGTCATGCGTGCAATTTCACCCAGCGGCGCATCGGTGTGTGGTAGAGGCATGACAAAAGCGGGCCTGGCAGGGCCGGCGCTCGATGCCGGAGCCTGGGCTTGCGCAGGGGCCGGAGGGGGTGTTGTTTGCGCACAGCAAGCGGAGATCGCGGCCGACAACACAACCGCGATGATTCTGGCCCACTTCGTCATGATCTTTCCTCTGCGGACCGCGACAAGGAGACTACTCTGCCGGATCGTCTGAAGTAAACGACGAGCAGCAAGGCTTATCGGTTGCATGGAAATTCATAAGTTCCGCCCGGATGCCATCTGGGTCGTATAAATTGAACTGACCCTTGCCGTCTTTGCCGATTTTAGGTTGATCGTCATGCACGCCGGTCAGGCGGTTGCCATCCTGAAGCACCTTGTAAGCCTCGAAAACCGAAACCTCTCCGATAGAAAAGTGGTCGAGGACGCCAAGATTGTGTTGCGAAATTGTCGGAGGTATTCCGGAGCCGGATGGACCGCTGGTGAGCATATATTCGAGCCAATCGTGGCTGTCGGGAGCCTGTTGGCTGACCCAGTCCACTTTGCCCTCGACCATGCCGCCAAACCAGTAGGGTCGGAAGCCGAGCAGATCGCGGTAGAAGGTGTCCTCGACGGCGCGGCTGTGGACCAGAAACCCGACGTGGATGATGTGGTGGCCGATGGCATTGGGAGCGACTGGCGCCTTGGGGTATTCCGGTGGCTGAACGAATTCGACCTTGTTGCCTTCAGGGTCTTTTACAGCAAACCAGCGGCTGCCGTCGGCGCCTTTTTCCACCCTGTACGGCACCTTCCACGACCTTGAACCGAGGTACCTGCGCATGCCTTCCGCGTCGTCTGTATTCCAGGCAGTATGGTCGAGCCTGTTGATGCCGGCATCCGCCGGCAAGGGAAGAACCTCAATGAATTGCGTGGTGCTGATTGCAAAACGCACGCCCGCGGGGTCTTCCGGGTCGGTCAACTTTGCAGCGCCCAGGATTTCGCGATAGTAGTGGTCGGTGGCCGCGGGATTCGATGTGTAGACCGCGATGTGCGAAATGCCGGTGATTCTGGGGCGGGCTAGGGGCTTGTCGGGCATTTGAGCGGAGGCGGCGAACGTGATGGCGGCGAGAGAAGCGGCGGCGAGAAGCCTGAACTGCATTTTGCACCTCAATTTAGACGTGGCACAACGATAAATCGATTTCTGCCGGCGCGCAAATGTTGGATACTTATTTTCCGCTCCAAAGCGAGCCTCCGCCGCCTTACAATGCGCACATGCGCTTTCTGCCTTTGCAAGCACCGATTGCCGCGTTCCTCCTTCCAGTTTGCCTCGGGTTTTCGGGGTTAACCCAAAGTTCACAGGCTCAGGCGTCTCCTTCTGTCAGTTCTTCGCCAGTTGGCGGGCTTCCGTCGGCATCGGCGGAAGATCGCGCACTGGCTCTGGCGATCTTCAAGGAACTCATCGAGATCAACACCACGGACACCCCCCTTGGGAATGTGACGACCGCGACCTCGGCGATGCAGAAGCGCTTCCTGGACGCCGGGTTTCCAGCCAAGGATGTTCAACTGCTGGGCCCGGATGGGCGGAAGGAGAATCTGGTGGTGCGGTACCGGGGGGTGGGGGCATTGAGTGAGAAGCCGGTGCTGTTTCTCTGCCACATGGACGTTGTGGAGGCCCTCAAGTCGGATTGGTCTACCGATCCATTTTTATTTGTGGAGAAGGAGGGGTACTACTACGGGCGCGGCACGCAGGATATGAAGAACTCCGATGCTGCGCTGGTGGCCACATTTTTGCGGCTGCATCGGGAGGGGTGGAAGCCGAAGCGCGACCTGATTCTTGCGCTGACCGCGGACGAGGAGGGCGGAAGATTCAACGGAGCGGACTGGCTGATTCGGCAGCATCGCGAGTTGGTGGACGCGGCTTATGTGATCAATCCCGATGCGGGCGGGGTGGAACTGGACCATGGGCGCGCGGTGGTGGCGGACGTCGAGGCCACAGAGAAGGTTTACTCCGACTTTCAAGTTACGGCCATCAATCGTGGTGGGCATAGCTCACTTCCCCGGCCCGACAATGCGATTTATGAACTGACAACGGCCTTGAACAAGCTGGCTGCCTATGTGTTTCCTTTTGAGATGAACGAGGTGACGCGGACTTACTTTACCAATCTTGCAGGCCAGGAGACAGGGCAGACTGCCTCGGATATTCGAGCGATTCTCGCCTCGCCGCCGGATATGGACGCTGCCAGACGGCTGGCGGCCGAGCCCAGTTTCAACGCAAACTTCCGGACCACGTGCGTGGCTACGCGGCTGGCTGCCGGGCACGCCAACAACGCTCTGCCACAGACCGCGCAGGCCAATGTGAATTGCCGCATCTTTCCAGGCCACTCGCCGGAGGAGATCCGGAAGCAGTTGCTTGAGATCTTCGCCGACCCGATGCTGAACGTGAAAGCCATCCCCAAGCTGAGCGTGAAATATGTCTCCGATGCCGGCGATGTGTCGGACACTGCGCCGGAGCGAAAGGCCATGGTTCCTCCGGCGCCGATTCCGGAGGTTTTTGGGCCATTGACACGGCTGACAGAAGCTATCTGGCCGGGCGTGCAAGTTACGCCGGTGATGGAAAACGGGGCGAGCGACTCCATTTACTTTGCGCAGGCGGGGATTCCTTGCTATGGTTACTCGGCCATTGCGCTGGAACGGGACGATGAGCGCGCGCATGGGCGGGACGAGAGGCTGCCGGTGGATTCGTATTGGAAGTCGCTGGACTTCTTTTATTCGTTTGCAAAGGCGTTGGGCGGCGATTGACCTGGCTGCATACCGCAGGGGCTAAAGCCCAGTTGATTTGATTGGCTTTGTGCCGGGGATAAATCCCCGGCCTACCGTCCGGCTGAGCTTTTCCGCAAGGGGTAAAGCCCGATTCATTTTATTGGCTTTATCGGCACGACTGGAGTCGTGCCCTGCTACAGAGCCTCCGCGGATTGCACATGAACAGGGTTTTTCCGCAGCCTGTGAAGTCGTGCTCTGGTACAAATCCTTAGAGACCAGTTCAAACAGACAGGCGTCTAAGTCAGCAGAGGTTGAAGGCCGCATCGTAACCGATGGGCAGTTGGCGGCAACACTTCAAGAAGGTGATTCGCGTGAAAAGAACTGGAACGGCGATTTTGATTGTCTGCCTGGCGACGCCGATGGCCGCGCATGTGTTTGGGCAGGACTCAGGCCATGCGGGGCAAGGACAGGCAGTGGTCACGATTCTCTCGAAGCACCATACCGAGCTGGCCCCGAATGTTTCCCAGCAGGATTTGGGCGTCAAGGTGAATGGAAAGGACTCGGATATCACCGGTTGGACGCCGCTGCGAGGGGCGGAAGACAAGCTGGAGCTGGTGGTGCTGATCGACAGTTCGGCACATAACCTGGGCCGCCAGTTCGACGAGATCAAGCATTTCGTTCAGAACCTGCCACCGAACACGCAGGTTGGAATTGGGTATATGGAGAATGGGCGCGCGGAGCTGGCAGGTCCGCTTTCCTCAGACCACGCGCATGTGCTCGAGAATCTCCACCTGCCTACAGGGACGAGCGCGAGCCCCTACTTTTGCCTCTCGGATCTGGCGAAGAACTGGCCTTCTACGGAGCGCAGGGCACGGCGCGAAGTGGTTATGGTAACCGACGGCATCGATCCCTATAACCGGCGATTCGATCCGGAAGACAGTTATGTTCAGGCCGCGGCTAACGACTCAGTTCGCGCGGGGCTTGTGGTCTATTCGATTTACTGGAACGGCCGGAGTGGCGCCGACTCATCCGCGAGCGAGATGTCGTCCAATGCAGGTCAGAGCCTTCTCGTCCAGGTGAGCCAGGCAACGGGCGGCAGAAGCTATGGAATTGCGATGGGCAATCCGGTGAGCTTTCAACCGTACCTGGACGATTTGGCGCTGCGTCTGCAGAACCAGTACGAGTTGAGCTTCAATGCGCCGCTGGATCGCAAGCCAGCGATTGAATCGCTGAAGCTGAAGGTGAACGGATTTGCCGCTGAAGTCGATTCGCCGCAAGAGGTGTTTGTGGTTCACGCCGGCGCGGGCGAGTAAAAGCGGCGGTTGGCACGCTGATGAACGCTCCGTGGACTGTAGAAACCCATGCGAGGATGCCACTTTTTGCCCGTTTTTGGGGTGAAAACGGGCATTTTGCCTGCAAAAGAGCCAAGAATTGAGGGGCTTTTTAGGAGCCAGTCAAGCGATAATTCTTGTAAGTAGTTTATTTTGTGACACATATAATTGCAGATTTAATCGAAACAGGAAAAAGTGGGGGGGAGGGGTGGGTCATTCGGCGGGGCCGGACGGTTTGCGTTCGCGCCGGAGGGTGGCCAGAGCGACCTGGGCGGCGTAGAAGAGCTGGCCACCTTTCTTCTCAGGAATGGCCCCGATGACAATTCCGTGGGCGGCGCAGGCGATGAAGTCGCGGAGTCCGTCCTCGCCTTCCAGGAGGGGCATGGCTTTGCAGTATGCCGCGCTCGCTTCCTTGGTAGCTCTGAACTCATTGGCATGAAGATTTGCGTCGAAGGCACGCTGCCATGCCGCGCAGCAGCGGCGGAGTGCGGCCTTGGAGCTGGAGGCTTTGGGGGCGGCGACGGGGTTGTGGACGATGGCTTTGGGTGAAGGCATGGGCACTGCGACCAACTCGACGGCTTGTTGAATGGCGGAATTACTGGACATGGAAAGGACTCCCAAGTGAATTGTGCGCGTTTGGTGGGAATTAATGTGCAACGGGGCGGAAAGAAAAATCAGGGAATAGGGAATAGCGCTCCAATGTCTCAATATCGAGACATGGGGTACCCATTTTCATGCAGGACTTGCATTCCGAGATACGGGCCACCCGGCTGCGATCAGTGGCAATTTACCTGAGATCTCGACGCGGATGGCGCGTGGCATTTGCCTATAGAGGCATGTAAAAGTGGCCGAAATTGTGAAGATAAGGCCGCTTTAGTGCCGTTTTTGCGCGAGATCAGTGCAAATAACTGTGTTCCTGAAGCGTGTTTGCGCACGAAACTGCCTATGTGAGCCGTTGTGGGGTGAGGAAAGTGCTAGCACTGCATTCACTACCAGCACTCAATCGCGGGTTCGCGGGAGCGACGGAAGGGGTGCGGAATGGTCTCAAAGGGGTGGGAATTCCTTGCGGTTTGGCGGTGGCTCGGCCGTGGTGGCGTCTCGGCGTTGGATGACTTGCTACAAAGCCGACTTTTCAGGACCGATCTGCCGTCGACCAGCAGTATGGCGATTTAGGATGAATTGACTCTGTCGACCGTCTTTCTCCGGAGGTGCACTTGATTCAAATCGACGAATTACAGATGGTCAAACGGCTTCGTTGGACAGCAATTGTTCTGGTTGCGGCCGGAGCGGCTCTCACTTTAGCTGCCCAGCCATCGAGCTTTTGGAGTCTGCCGACAACCGCT
>Ga0302319_10017161_pt1 | contig 13279 bp, 13 predicted proteins | sample Bog_T0_2_FD_203319 | JGI IMG/M metagenome (GOLD analysis project Ga0302319, IMG submission 203319) | Peat permafrost microbial communities from Stordalen Mire near Abisko, Sweden - Bog_T0_2 | ecosystem: Environmental > Terrestrial > Soil > Wetlands > Peat | place: Sweden: Abisko, Stordalen Mire...
ACGCCGCGATTGGCGCCGCAATGCGCGCGTTCTATGTGGATACCCACAATCTGGCGGAAGGTGCCGGCGCAGCGGGCCTGGCGGGTGCTCTCGAAGAAAAACAATCCCTCAATGGCAAGCGCATCGGAATCGTCCTCACCGGCGGCAACGTTGATCGGGACATGTACACCCACATACTTTCCGCAACAGATAAGGACGAGAACTGAGAATGACCATCCCCAGCGAAAACCTTACCCCCATGGCCCACGCTGCACAGAACCGATGCTTCGGCTGCGGCAAGGCAAATCCCACCGGTCTGCTTCTGGATTTCCTGCTTGCCGAGGATCAATCGGTCGTCTGCAATGCCATCGTGCCCGACACCTTTGAAGGCCCAGTCGGCTGTGTCCACGGAGGCATCATCGCAACCCTTCTTGATGAAGCAATGAGCAAAGCCGTCCGCGCGCGCGGCCTCACCGCGATGACCCGCAATTTGGAAGTCGACTACCAGCGCCCTGTCCCTTCCCTCGAGGCAATTCGCCTGGAGGGTCGCGTCGTCCGCAGCGAAGGCCGTAAACATTGGACTGAAGCCACAATCCTCAACTCCAGAGGCAAAACACTTGCCACCGGCAAAGCGCTCTTCATTCAGTTGTTTCCCCTCTAACGGCATCTCCCACGCCACTGCCTCGCAGGCTCACTTCAGCCCCGCAAGCCATGTAATGATCGTGCTCTCAAGAAAAATCCGGTGATCCGACCATGAATGATCGGTCGCCACATGAATCGCCTGCACCTTGTTTCCGCCGGCCGCCCCAATCGCTGTCACAAGCGCATCCGCATCCTGCGCTAATCCGTCATTCGCCGTGAGCACAAGCAGCGGTGTGCCCGTCAGGCCGCCCGCAACACCCGCAAAACTAAAGGCTTTGGAATTGGCCATTACCTCGTTCGACATGCTTTGCGGAGTGACACCAGCGAGACTCTCCATGTCGCTAGCCATCTCGGCGACGACTTTGTCGCGCGGAGCCATTCCAAGGTGTCCCATGTCAGCCGCGCTGATCAGAACTGCCCCCATCAACGCGTGATCGTGCGAAGCTGTCAGCGCTGTCACCCACCCGCCCATGCTGTGTCCGGCAATGGCAATCCGCTTCGTGTCGATTCCCAGTCGCGCGGCGTTCGCGGGATCCCGCAGATACGCCAACACGGCATCCGCATCCTCCAGGTTCTGCGCAAAACGGAAAACTCCCGGACTGCCCCACGACCCGCGGTAATTGAAAGTCACCGCGTTCCAACCGGCGCGCCGCACCGCCTGTGCCAGGTCAAGATTCTTTTCGTTTCCCGGCAGCCCATGACAGATAACAAGAGTCGGATGCGGCCCAGCTCCGGCCGGAGAATAAACCAGCCCATTAATCAGAACTCCGTGGCTGGGGATGTGCAGCACGGTCATGCCCGCGGGGTGGGCAGTATCGACAGGGGGATCAGTATAGATGGCTGCGGGAACAGATTGCGCAGTTGCAGACATTGCAGAAACGGCAAGAACCGCAAGAAAGAGGAAACGCATGAAAGGCACTCCTGAATTGGCTCTGCTTTCAAATTCTTTGTTCTCACCCTATCAGGTTGCGGGATTTCTTTTCGACCTTCTCCGAAGAAGACCGGCTCCAGATAATCTCCCCTTCAAAATGAGATGAGCGCAAAGCAGTTTCCTGTAATTTTAGTGACATGCCCCTCGAAAAGGTACGCCCTGCAAATCGAACGAATCCATGGAAGTTTTCACGACCAGCGGACTTGTCGATTCTCCTGTTCCTCATCTTCGGTGCCACGCTTTTAGCGCAGGATTTGCCCACTCCGCAATCTGTCCCCGAAGCGCCGAATCTATTGCGGCTTGAAGGAGTGGATCCCGAAACGCATGTCCACTATATCCGTCTGCTTCTCTCTCAGCCCACTTCAACGGATTCTGCCAAGACCCCACCTCGATTAACCTTTGAATGCCTCGAGAAGGATGGCAAGCCGGACTTTAAGTGGTACGTCAGCTTCGGCGGTATCACGGACTATCGATTCCTGCCGCCGTTCCACCCAACGCCCGGCGTTCCCTACCACCTGAGCGAAACGGACGTGGACCTCAAAATGAGCTTTGTTGAGGGGAGCTCGCAATGGAAGCCCTACGTTAGGAGCTGGACGCTACTGTCCACGGGCGAACTACGCTACCGCAACCCAGGTTGGCATAGCCCTAACCTTGAGTCTCTATCTTTATTCATGAGCATTCTCAAGTCCTATCACGGACTTCAGATCAGCTACGCCAAGCCCGCTAAAGGAGATCCAGAAGCTGTCCTTTTCCACACCGAGCCGCTGCTCAGAGAGCTTAAAAAGAATGCTATCTGTGAACAATAACGCCGATGTGCGATGAATGCAGGTTCCAGAACGTGCCTGATCGGAAGGGGCGCCTCGTCCCGAATAGTTCGCGTTCGCATTCGCAAGATCGTCTTCGCATGCAGAGAGTTCAGCGGGGCAGCCACAAGCCACCCCGCCTCACGATTAGTGGATCATGTTGATCGTTTCCTGGGTAATCGTGTCGAAGGTCGTCACCGCCTTTGAACTTGCCTCAAATGCACGCTGAGCGATGATCAGGTTTGAGAACTCTGAGGAGATGTTGACGTTGGATTCCTCAAGCGCTCCATCCGTCACTGTTCCCAAACCTGCTGTGCCGGAAGTGCCTACAGTTGCGGTACCGCTGGCCAGCGTGGCCGCGTACTCGCTGTTGCCCACATCCTGCAATCCCTGGAGATTCGAAACATTCGCCAGCGCAAGTTGCCCGACGCTCTGCTGCTGTCCATTCGAATACGTAGCCGTGACGGTTCCATTCGTGCTCACTGTAAAGCTCTGATAGGTGCCGCTACCATAGCCATTCTGGATAGTCGAGGCGACAGCGGAGGGCGTATCTACCTGGCTGATGGTCGGAGCTCCACTTGTCCCCAGAATATTCCAGGTCATGTTCAATGTGTTCGCTCCGTCAGAAAGTCCTGCGAAAGAAATCCCGCTCACATCGGCCGCCGGGCTCACCAGGTTGCCATTGGCATCGAAGGTCAGCGATCCGGTTGCATTGGCTGCAGCGACGGGATCCTGAATCACGCTGCCTGTACTGGACATATTGGCGCCTGTGATGGACAACTGGCCACCAGCCGTTGAAGTGACCTGCACATTTTGAATACCCGCACTCCCCAACGCGGTATTCAGCGCGGCGGCGTAGGCTGCCAGCGTCACCGGTTGCGGGCTCATCGTGGAGATAGTCGGCAGGGCGATAGTTGCCGTGGCCCCGCTCGCGGTCTGTCCCGTGATCGCAAGATTAGTGCCTGGATCAACCGTTCCTGTCGAACCGCCGCTCGATCCGAAATTGTAATTGATGGTCGAACCAGCCATACTCTGACTCACGGTCCCGGCAGTGACTGTTGCCGTGGGCAAAGTCACGGTGAGCACCCCCCCGCTCAGGATTGCCGCTCCCGGCACGAGTGCATTGATCTGACCCTGGAAGGCCGTCAGCGACTCCCCGGCCGCGGGCACTGCGATAGCAGTTCCGCCTATCGAAAGGGTCGTCGACGGGTCAACTGTGGCCAGTGAACCGTTGCTTGAACTGAAGCCGTAAGTGCGGATCGTGTTCAAACCGGAAACCGAACTCGTCGGCGTGACTGCGCCGGTCACAGTCGATGCGGCGGCCGGAGCCGCCGTGAGGCTGTCCGGCAACGAGACGCTATACGACCATTGATTGGTTCCCGTCTTGGTATAGGTCACCGTAGCCTCATAGCTCTTGCCCATCGAGTCATACACCTGCACTTGCCCAGGAACGCTTGTCCCCACCGCCGCCGCTGAGTCAAGCGTCGCCGTCATACCAAATGTCGTTGTGGCTGAAGGCGCCTCGACCTGCCCAACCGGAATATTGATGGGCGTCAGTGCGCCGTTGGTATTCACCACGCCTTTCACGGCTGGATATCCCATCACATTCAGACCATCCGATGAGATCAGATTCCCGTTTGAAGCCAGTGAAAAGTCACCGGCCCGCGTCAGAACGTTGCTGGCCCCATCGTTCAAAACGAAGAAGCCATTGCCATTCAGTTCCATGTCGGTGGAGTTGCCGGTCGTGTCGCTCGATCCCTGAGTAAAATTCGTTTCATTCGAAGACACCTGCACGCCTTCGCCTAACTGGATCGCATCACCGGAACCGCTGGTTCCGAGCTGCTGCGAGAAGAGGTTGGAGAAGTTGGTCGTCTGCGTCTTGAAGCCCGTGGTGCTCATATTCGAAAGATCGTTCGCAATCGTGTTGAGCGCCGTGGAATCTGCGTTGAGACCGGAAAGCGGAATGTAGAAACTTGCCATGGTGATTCTCCTCTGAGTGTCATCGATGGTTGGCGTCGGCCGTCAACACCGGCGGCGAATAGAATTCATTGGACCCCGGGTAGCCTGGAGCCGATCGATTGTTTCCGGGAATGGCCGTCAAGAGCGTGTGCAACATGGTTTGCTGCGGGATTAACTTCAGGTACAGCAAGATTTCCCGGTGCGTGCCGAAGCCTCGCGGCAAACGCCGCCGCAGGATCCGATCCGGCCGCGCCCGCTCCCACCGAAGGAGGCCCTGTCATTGCGCTTTCTTTCGCGCGTGCCGCCCCTTGAATCTGGGAAAGTGCGTTTTGAGCCGTCAGGCCGGCCACTCCCGGACTCGCGCCACTCGACGGTCCGGGAGTGGAACCGACTGTACCCGTCCCACTCCCGGTACCACCCAACGCCGTAGTCAAATTCTGGTTGATGTCGATCAGTTGCTCCAGGCTGTTTACCTGCACCAGCTGATTGATGTATTGGTTGGGGTCCTGGTTCGCTGTGGGGTCCTGGTTCTTCATCTCAGTTACCAGCAAAGTCAGAAAGTCATTGGACGAAATCGTGGACGCGTTATCGCCAGTCCCAGTTGACCCGGTTGTCCCGCTCGACCCCGCCGTGTTCGCTGCTGCGGTGGTTGCGCCTGCAGAGCTGGCTAAGGCCGCTGTGGTGCCTGTCAAAGCCGCTCCTGCCGCCATGTGGTGACTCCAAAATCCTGTTGCCGCTGCCATCATCCCTCCTACTTTGTTTCCTGTTTCATGCCATCAGCGATATTCGACCGCCCGAATTTGTTTGCTGCACTGAAGTTTCTTGCCGAGCCGACTGCGTCAAGTGCGAAGCCGCTGCGGACGCGCGCTCTCCTGAATCCGCATTGGCATGCCGGTCCTCAGAAAATCCATTTCCACGCTCTTGTCCGTTCTCCTGGCTCGACCCCTGCCCGGATTCTTGTCCTGCCCTTTGCTGCATCCCTTCGCCCTGCGACCCAAGCTCTTCATGCGCCCTGCCCGAAGGAGCAGACAACGTAATTGTTTCCACCGCCGAATGGTGTTCGCTCAAGAACGCATTCAATCCATCCAGGTGTCCGCCTATTACCTGAGCCGCATCCGCCGAAGCGGGGACCAGATCCGCGTGGATAGCCCCTCCGTTCACATCCGCCCGCACCGAGACCCATCCCAGGCGCGGATCCTCAAAGCCCGCTTCTGCTTGCTGCCCTCCGGCATGCACCCAGGTCACCCGATTCGCTCCCTCCGCATCCAGTGCGGTGAATGCTTCGCCCGCACCAGACCCGCCGTGAACCACATGGGCTGCGCTTGCTGCGGCGATGGAAGGAGCCGGAGGTGGCACAATCGCAATCCCGCTTACTGCTATTGCGGGAACAGGCTCCCCCACCGTGCCTCCTGAACCTGCATGTGCCTGAATTTCCCGGCCGCTTCCTTCGGTGGCGCCAGCCGCGTGGTGGTTATGTGCGGGCGCAACCACGTCGGCGATCACCGCGGATGCCCGATTCTCATGAATGGAACTTTCCGGGGTGGGAGTTGGATTCCCGGATTGGATACCGGTGGCTGGCTGAGCCGGGTTGCGGGCGGCGACATTCAGTTCCCCGCTTTTTGAAATCGCAGCTGATTTAGGTTTCGGGCTTCGGTTGCCGGTTTGCGTCGTGCTCCAGCTACCGTGCTCCCCCTGCGCTGTGCCGGGGTGAGGCAGATCCTGGAAGAACGTGTTCGTTGCGATCGGAGTTTCCAATGACTTCGACGAAGTGGAACTCCCCGTTACTGACACCGGCGCCGCGCCGGTCACCGGGACTGCATCGTTCTGAGGGGAAGCTGGATGCCCTGCTTCCGCAGTTCCAATTTGGTGGTCTTCCCTTTCTCCCCCGGACGCAATCTGTTCCTTTAACAACGATGGGCCGCTCGCACTCAAGTCCCGGTTCTGAGATTGAGAAATCTCTCCCCCAGCCAAAACCTTTGGTGTATGGAAGCTGTCTTCACGCGCTCCCGGGTCAGAAGGCGTCCGCGCCGCTTCTCCAGGCGCAGGGTGTGCAGCCAAATCGACCTTCCCCAGCGCACCGGCCAATTGTGAAGCACTGTCCGGCAGAGCAGCCGTCCAGGGGCTCTTCTCCTGCAACAAGTCCTCCATGTGCGGCACCGCTGCGGCAAAGCTTTGTTGAATCGGGTGGCCTGGTAGCAAAGCCGCTTGGAAGGGTGCCATCTGCTGCAGGGGCGCAACAGCCTCCTCGAGGGCTGCTGAGTTTGTTCTCTTACGCGGCGAGCCTGCCGAATCGCTCACTGCTGGGTCTTTTGAACTCCCACCCGCCGAACTGGCTGCCATTGCGGTCGATTTTTCCAGAGACGCTCTTCCCACAATGATTCCCGGCCCGGTGCCGGCTCGTTGCTGCATTGCAATTTGTCCCGGTGATTCCTGTCCCGATCGCACCTTCACCGGAGGAAGAGTGATCTGGACATCTCTCCGTAAACTTAGCGGCCCGGAAATGAATGGCGTTGCCCCATCGTTTCCTTTCGCACTTCCCTGCATCGAACCCAAACTAGAGTCCAAAGTCTCTTCGATCGCGGGCTCCTGGGCATTCTGTTCGGATACACCAACTCCCAGGGAAATCAAAACGGATTGCCAGACGGCATTCGCGGAGGTCGGATTGCCCGGCAAGGCATTTCCGCCCGCAAGGCTCTCCGCCCTTGCGGACTTTTGTGTCCCGGAAGGAACCTGGGATGGGCCTTTCGGGCCACCCCCTCCCGGCATGATTTCGATTCCGGCTGCAACGGTCATGCACTGGAATGGAGCAGACACCGTGCCAAAGGCTGGAAATACATCTTAGAGAAGTGTCAGGAATGGGAGGGTTGATCTCGCTTCGGGAATGCGTTCCTTCTATCTGTCTAATTCGCCTAAAGTTCTTACTCCTGCGCACGAGCCCTTTTCATCGTTGGCCTCTTTTGCGGCGTCTGCCGCACGCGCCAGCTGGCCGCGTGCCTGGTGAACTCGGGAACTGTACCAGTCGTCGAGCGACTGCTGCCCCCGCCGACCTGCATCCAGGGCATCGAGTGATTCCGCGTCGGCAATCAGCGACTCCGCTTGTTTCCGAGCTACGCGCATCGTCTGGAATTCCAGTTGGCGGTTTGCCACGTCCATCTGTTGCGCTTCAATCCGGGGAGCCAGCACCGCGGAGATGCGTATCGCGGTGCGCATCTCTTCCAGGCCGGACAACCTGTCCGGGAGCTCTCCGGTCCGCGCACTCGCGTCAACCAACTGTCGCCCGCGCCGATCCCGATTTTCTGTCGCCTTCAGGGCATCTTCCAGACGGTTGAGTTCTCCCTGAGAGGACTCAAGCGCCAACCGGCTTTGTTCCTCCTGCAAATCGCGAATACGGAGCAGACGTCGAAGTGCACGCGATACAGCCATTGTCTAGATCTCCCCTGCCAAACTCGAAAGTCGGCGCAGGCAATCTGCAAATCGCACTTGCTCGTGAGCCTCCTGGTTCGTAAATTCCCGCATCGCTCCCCGTGCGCGCAATGCGCGGTCAAGGTCAGGGTCCGATCCCGGTTTATACGCCCCAATGCGCACCAGGTCTTCCGAGCGGGCATACACTGCCATCAACCGTCGAAGCAATCCAGCATCTTCTCGCTGTGCCGGCGTTGTCACCGCCGGCATCAGCCTGCTGATCGAGTCCAGCACCTCAACCGGCGGATACCAACCCTCCGCGGCCATGGCGCGAGAGAGCACAATATGTCCATCCAGCAGCGAACGCACAGCATCCACCAGGGGATCCTGCTGGTCGTCGCCTTCCATCAAAACCGTATAGAAAGCTGTAATCGAACCCACCCGAAATTGCCCGGAGCGCTCCACCAGCCGCGCCAGCTTTGTAAATACGGAAGGCGTATATCCCTTTGCCGTGGGCGGTTCTCCGGCTGCGAGGCCAATCTCCCGTGCTGCCATCGCAAAGCGCGTAAGCGAGTCAAGAACCAGCAACACATGTTTCCCTTGCGCGGCAAAGTATTCCGCCAGCGTCGTTGCCGAAAGCGCCGCTCGCATGCGCATCAGCGGGGACTGGTCCGAGGTCGAAACCACCACCACCGACCGCGCCCGGCCTTCAACGCCAAGCGCATCTTCCAAAAACTCGCCCACCTCGCGGCCGCGCTCTCCCACCAGACCCACCACCGTCACATCGGCTTCCGTGTTGCGGGTCATCATGCCGATCAAGGTGCTCTTTCCCACTCCCGACCCGCCGAAAATTCCCACCCGCTGGCCGCGGCCCACCGTCAGCAATGCGTCCAACACCCGGATCCCCGTTCCGAGAGGGATTCGAATCGGCACGCGATCCAGCGGTGAACGCACCGCGCCATCCAGCGGCAGCGTTTGCGAGACCGCCGGCGCACCTCCCTCATCAATCGGTTCGCCCATCGCGTTCAGCACCCTACCCATCAGCGCCGATCCCACTTCAATCTCCGGACGTATTCCCAGTGCCGCGACCTGATCCCCAAAGCGAATCCCCTCCGTGGTCCCCACCGGCATTGAGAGAACATTGGAACCGCGGAATCCAATCACCTCAGCAAGATGTGGAAGTCCGTATTGATCCGTGACCTCGCAGCATTCGCCGACCGATGCCAATGGACCCGCCGACTCAATCGTCTGCCCAACTGACTCGAGCACCTTGCCCCGCCAACGCCAGGGCTGGCCGCGATCAAGGCGCGCAAAGTAACGAGTGAGAAGCGGACTCATGAATGTACCTCTACCCTGACCGCCTGTGTGCCCCTCGCACTGTTCCCTTCGACCGTCTCTTTCCGAACTCCGCCCGCGCGGTCGAAGAAGCCGCGTTCGATCTCCCCAAGTTGCGCACGGATACCCAGGTCGACCGACCCAAGTTCAGTCTCGATCACGCAGTCGCCCAGGCGCATTCCCTCTCCCGCCACCAACTGCGGCTTGATGCGCAGATTGGGCAACACGGCCAGGGTTTCCTTCCAAAGGGCAAGGTCGCCGTCAGGTACGCGCACTCGCACCTCGGTCGATCCGGAGAGTTGTCCCAGCGCTACCCGCACCGCCCCGGTCAGAAGCAGGGGGTCCATCTGTGCTTCACGACGCAGAATACGGGCGGCGACCGCAAGCGCCAGTTCCACTACCTCGCGCTCCACCTGTTGCAGATAGCGGTCGCGTTCCCTGGCAAACGTCTCAATCAGCTCGCTTGCTTGGCGGGTACGCCGTTCGTTTTCCGCAGTGATGGCTTGTGACTGCGTTTCGCGCTCGGCCTGCCGACCCTCCGCACGGCCCTTTTCGCGGCCCGCATCAAACGCTCGCCGCGTCTCTTCGGCAAGTCTTTGGTCGAACTCGGATCGCAATCCGGCTTCGACCTGCCCTCTTCCGCATTCCTGTACGGCGCCCGCTTGCGGTGCGGCAGACTCTCCCCACCCCACCCAGGCCGCTTCGGCAGGCGCGTTCGGGTCGTCGAGGTACTGAAACGCCTCGATGCGGCCCGCTGCTCCGTTCTTTACAGCCGGTGCTGTCTGCTGCACAGAATCCCCTTAATGCTGATGGCAGGTTACAGATGAGAGTTAGAGCCCACGTCCCGATAGCCGGAGCCGGCTGCGACCAGCACTCCAACCGTGTACGGCTCGCAAGCACTCTATTTTTACTGTCATCTGTAATCTGCTCCTCAAGCCAACATCTCATCCCCGGTCTCAAGCTTCAGAATCACTTTGCCCTCGGCCTCAAGTCTTCGGGCCAGGTTCAGGATCTCCTGCTGCGCCTGTGCCACTTCGCGCGAGCGTACCGGTCCCAGCACTTCCATGTCTTCCTTCAGCATCTCGACGGCTCGTGAACTCATCGATTTGAAAACCTGTGCACGCAGTTCGTCATTGGCGCCCCGCAGAGCCAGTGCCAACTGGCGCTTGTCCACACCGGAAACGATCTCGCGAATGGTAGCCGGAGGCACAGTCACCAGGTCTTCAAACGTGAACATCAGGTTCCGAATGCTCAATGCGAGTTCCGGTTGTCCCTCCTCAATAGTCTCCAGAATCTTCTTCGACTCCTCCGCATTGAGCCGGTTCAGCAGGTCCGCTACAGCTTTGAACCCCGAATAGCTCTTCCGCGCCGTGTCTCCCACGTTTTCGAGCCGCCGGTGCAGAATGTGCGCCACCTTCTGCGCCATCTCCGGAGAAAACTGTCGCATCTCGGCCAATCGCTGAATCGAGACCACCTTATGCCCTTCGCTGAGGTTGTCCAGCACCAGCGCCGCCCGTCTTGGGTCAAGGTGCGCCAGGACAAGAGCGATCGTCTGCGGATGCTCCGAGTCCAGAAGTTTTCCCAACTGCTGCGGATCGGTGCGTTGCAGCTTGGCAAGATTGCCCTGCGCAGCCTCCTGCGATCGCCGCACCAGCATCAACAAATCGTCTGCACGGTCTTTGCCGAAGGTCTCCACCAGCAAGCGGCTGGCGTAGTCGATACCCCCATGCAGCACAAACCCCTGAGACGCGAGCAGTTCCCAGAACTCTTCCAAAACATCGGAAGAAAGCTCCGGCGTAATCCCCTTTAAATCGGCAAGCTCCTCGGTCAGCCTCTGCACATCGGGCTCGGGCAAAGCACGCAGGATATCCTTGGCCAGTCCCTCCCCCACGGCAACCAGCAGAATTGCCGCTTTGCGCAACCCAGGCAAATGTTCCGACTGCCGGCGCCGCGCTTTTCCGTTCTCGGTTCCCTGCTCGGCCATTGCGTCCTTCTTTCCGCTGCTTTCCGATGCCTGCGTTTGCGGACTAATCGGATTGAATCCAGCTTTGCAACAGCCGCGAGCTTTGCGCCGGCTCACGCTTCAGGTGATCGCTGACCTGGTCAAAGATCTCCTGCACCCTGATCCGCTCGGGGTCGAGTTCAGCGGCCTCGGTGGGATTCAGAATGTGCGCCACAGCAGCTTCCGTTCCGGGAGGCAACTCTTTGACTGCCGTCTTGGCCGCTTTATCGGCTTCCGTTCGCATGCCCCTGAGCGCCGGCCGCACCGCGAATGCCACAATGATCAGCAGCCCAATCAGTAACGCAGCGTACTTCACCAGAACCGGGGAACCCTCGGCCGTGGCCAGAATCTGCCCGGGAATGGAAGCCGGCTGGACAGCTCGGTTTTCGTCAAATGCCAGATCCTCGACCGTCAGCATATCGCCACGCGCGGTATCGAAACCCACTGACGCCTGGGCCAGCGCGGTCAGGTTGCGGAGTTCGTCGGCAGACCGCGGCTTCCAGACAGCATTCTTGCCATGGGATGCGACCTCGGTCAGCCGGTCGTTGACCACGATGGCCGCCGTCATCCGCCGCACCCGTCCCGGATTCTGCAACACATGCCGTACGGTTTTTGAGGCTCCATAGGTTCCGGATTCCGTCTTTGCCGTCTGAGGTGCCCCCGCCTGTTGCGGATAGACAGGCAATGCCGTGGCGTTCGGCGCGTTCGAAGCGGCACCGGGAATCCCTGCGGCCACCGGCTGGGCGCCCGCCGTCTGTTCCGTTCGCTGCATCGATAGCGTCACCGTCTGGTCGGGATCGAAGTTTTCCTGTGTCTCTTCCGTCGCTGCTGCGTCATATTCCAGGTTGACGGCAGCGCGTACATTGCCTGCGCCCGTTACCGGCTCGAGCGTCGCGATCAGTTTCTGCTCCAGCGCCTGCTCTGCTCCCAACTCCATCGCTTCAGCTGTCTTCGGCCCCAGCGGCAGGTTGCCCGCCGCGTCCACCAGCACCACGTGATCCGGGGTCAACCCATCCACCGCCGAAGCCACCAGGTTGCGAATCGCATCGGGCTCGCCGTCGGCCAGCGACCGATGACGAAGCTTAATCACCACAGAGGCCTTTGCCGCACGTTCCTGCTCATGAAACAGCGAGTCATGGGGTAAAACCAGGTGAACCTGCGCCGATTCAATATCAGCCAGCGACCCCACGGTGTGTTCGAGTTCGCCTTCGAGAGCCCGCTGAAAATTCACCTGTTCATCGAACTCCGATCCCACCCAGTTCGGCTTGTCGAAGATCTCGAATCCGAGACGCCCGCTCTTGACGGTTCCTTTTGCGGCTGTTGCCAGGCGTGCCTTGTCCAATTGAGCAGCCGGAACCCTGATCCCAGTCCCGTCTGCCGTAGGCTCGAAGGTGATCTGTGCCTGGGTCAGAACCAGCCCCACCTGCCGCGCGTCATCCGGCTCAAGACCGGCATAGAGGGTGCGCCAGTCCGTACGCAACCCATACCAGAGCAGACCGCCTGCCAGAGCCGCTATCAGGATTCCCGATACAACCGCCCAGCCACGCTGCGCCGGTCTCATTCCGGCCCAGCGGACCTGGGCCATCGTACCGAGTGCGGCCAGCCGGTCAATCATCTGGGGGGAGCCGGACGGTGGCGGCGCGCTCTTCTCCATCTGTAATCCGGTCGCCATGGGTCAGCTGTCCCCTGTAACTTAAAACTTTGAACTAAGAACTTATGACTCTGAACTAAGGACTTAGAACTGCATCCCAATTACCGATTGATATGCCTGAACCGCCTTGTTGCGGACCGCGATTGCCATCTCAAAGGCCATGCTCGCCTTCTCGGTGGCGATCATCGCCTGGTGTACGTCCACACCGGTGCCGGTCATCAGTCCGGAGACAGTCGCGTGCGCTTCGCTCTCCAGCTTCCCCACCTGGCCCACCGCATCGGTGAACAAGTCTGAAAACGGAGCCGGCCCTGCGCTCTGACCGCCGCTTGGCACATGGGCCTTGAATGCCGGATTGGCGCCGGCCGCTGTCGTTACCGCGGATACAACTGAATCGATGGCGTTCATTTGTTCTCCCTTTTATCCCTTGGCAATTTCAAGAGCCGAGGTGATCATGCTCTTTTCGGCCTGCACTGCAGACCCATTCAGACCATAGGCACGTGTTGCCCCCATCAGGTCCACCATCTCTGTGAGTGGATTAATGTCCGGATATGAGACATAGCCACCCGGCCCTGCGT
>Ga0302319_10017162_pt1 | contig 13279 bp, 13 predicted proteins | sample Bog_T0_2_FD_203319 | JGI IMG/M metagenome (GOLD analysis project Ga0302319, IMG submission 203319) | Peat permafrost microbial communities from Stordalen Mire near Abisko, Sweden - Bog_T0_2 | ecosystem: Environmental > Terrestrial > Soil > Wetlands > Peat | place: Sweden: Abisko, Stordalen Mire...
CATCCGCCGCGCCGAAGTCGCGGGCGCCTCCGCCTTTGTCATCCGCAAGGGCAATGAGGATGCCGGCGCCATTGTCCTGAAACTGTCCAAGCTGGACGGCAACTGCCTGGTGCTGAATCAGGCGCGTGACGGCAGCGGGGCGCTGGTCTGGGCCAAAGCGCTGGGCGACTGGGGCGAAGAACCCCGCGCCCATCTCTGGTTTGAAAAACAGATCAAGGCCGATCCTGATTTGTGGATTTTGGAAATTGAGGACCGCGAAGGCCGCGCTTTCGTCGATGAGAAGATCGTCTAGGAACAGAGATGAACCCGCAGGCGCTCCGCATCGTCATTCCCATATTGGTGATCCTGCCGATCCTGTATTTGCGCATGAGCCGGATGATGAAGCCGCGGCGGCTGAAGCTGAGGAGCCTGTGGCTGCGGCCCGCCGTCATGATCGTCGCCGCGGGCACGCTGCTGGCGTCGTCGCCGCCGCCGCTCTCGGACGTCCCCTGGTTCGTGCTGGCGGCGGCAATCGGGATCGGCGGCGGCTGGTATTGGGGCAAGCTCACCCGGCTGCATCTTCATCCCGAGGACGGCACCCTGATGTCCAGCGGCTCCCAGGCCGCGATGATCGTGCTGGTGCTGCTGCTGGCGTTGCGGCTGGGCATGCGGGCGGGGATCGGGCTGGAGGCTGCGGCGCTGCATGTCAATTCCGCGCTGCTGACCGATATTTTTATTGTGTTTACCGCGCTGCTGTTCTCGGTGCAGGGGCTGGAGATATTCCTCAGGGCGCGGCGGATGATGATCGAAAAGCTCTGATCCTGTACTTTGGCTTGCCGTAAGCGCGCGTTTTTAAAATTGGCGCTCCTCGGGCGTTGCCCTGCGGGCGCGGTGCTGCTAACCCACCGCCATATGAGCCAGACCCAAGCCAGCGAAGCCGACTTGTCCCCTTCGGCCGTGCAAGCACGGCGGCGGCGAACCTTCGCGATCATTTCCCATCCCGATGCAGGCAAGACCACCCTGACGGAACATTTGCTGCTGCTGGGCGGTGCCATCCATGCCGCCGGGCGGGTCAAGGCGCGCGGCGATGCGCGGCGGGCCAAATCCGACTGGATGAAGATCGAGCAGGAACGCGGCATCTCGGTCACTTCGGCGGTGATGACGTTTGAATATGACAATGCGGTGTTCAATCTGCTGGACACACCCGGTCACGAGGATTTTTCCGAAGACACCTACCGCACCCTCACCGCCGCCGACAGCGCGGTGATGGTGATCGACGCCGCCAAGGGCATCGAGGCCCAGACCCGCAAATTGTTCGAAGTCTGCCGGTTGCGCAATATTCCGATCATGACCTTTGTCAACAAGATGGACCGCGAGGCGCGCGATCCGTTTGAATTGCTGGACGAATTGGCCGACCAGTTACAAATCGAAACCGCGCCCATGGTCTGGCCCGCGGGCATGGGGCTCAATTTCAAGGGTGTGCGCGACCTGGCCAGCGATACCTTCATCCCGTTCAGCCGGGAAACGGTGCTGGATGCGGCAGCCAAGGCCAAGCTGGAGGAAGATGTCGGCCTGGCGCGCGACGGCTTGCCGACATTCGATCTTGCCACCTATCGCGAGGGCCATTTGTCGCCGGTCTATTTCGGCTCGGCGCTCAAGAATTTCGGGGTGGCGGAACTCTTGGGGGCGCTGGCGGCCTATGCCCCGAGCCCACGCGAACAGGCCGCCATCGGCCGCGCCATCAAGCCGTCGGACAAGGAAGTGACCGGCTTTGTCTTCAAGGTCCAGGCCAATATGGACCCCAATCATCGCGACCGTGTGGCGTTCCTGCGCCTGGCCTCGGGCGAATTCCGCCGCAACATGAAGCTGAAACAGTCGGGCACCGGCAAAAGCATCGGCGTGCACAATCCTATCCTGTTCTTCGCCAGCGAGCGCGAGACCGTGGACGAGGCCTGGCCCGGCGACATTATCGGCATTCCCAATCACGGCACCTTGCGGGTGGGCGATACGCTGTCGGAATCGGGCAGCGTGGTCTTCACCGGCATTCCCAATTTCGCACCGGATATATTGCGCCGGGTGCGATTGTCAGACCCCATGAAGCAAAAGCACCTTGCCCGTGCGCTGGAAAGCCTGGCCGAGGAAGGGGTGACGCAATTGTTCAAGCCGATGATCGGGGCGCAATGGATTGTCGGCGTGGTCGGGGCGCTCCAGCTGGATGTGCTGAAATCGCGGCTGGTGGCGGAATATAATCTGGAGGCCGATCTGGAAGCCTCACCCTATGACAGCGCCCGCTGGCTTAAGGGCAGCGAAGCGGAGCTGGAGAAATTTTCCGCCGGCAACCGCGGCGGCATGGCCACGGACCGCGACGGCGCGCCGGTGTTCCTGGCCAAGAGCGCCTGGGAACTGGGGTATGTGGCGGAGAAATTTCCGAACGTGAAGCTTTTAAAGACCAGGGAACGGCACGAGGTCCAGGCTTAAGCGGCGTGCCGGCTCTCGCCGCTCCAACGCCTAAGCTCGCGCGAAGCTTCCACTGCGGAAATCGTATCAAAAGCATCGAGTCTTTTGTAACAGGCGGCGATATCGCCGCGCGGCTGCACCAGCATCGCCAGACCGGAAAAAGCGGCCCGGTTCAGGCCCAGCGCCTTGGCCGCCACGGCCAGAGCATGGCCGCTTTCATCGCCCAGAATGTCGGACGCCAGTTTTTCGGAAATGCCCAGGGCGCGGGCGAAGCGTTGGTGCACCGCTTCGCCGGAGCGCGCCGCTTCGATCAAAACGCGATCCTGCGCCTCGCGTGGCAGCATGCGCCGGGCCAAGGCGGGATCGGCATAGAGCCGCACCCGCAGGCGCGCCCGCGTGTCATCGTCCACTTCGCGGGCGGCGCGGGCCAGCAGGGCTTCGCAGGTCGCCCGCATTTCAGCGGGACAATCCCGCGGCCATGCGATCAAAAGCTCGGCCACTTCCTCGGCCAGCGCGGCGCGCATGGCGGGCCCCTGGGCCGCGAGTTCAAGCAGATTGTTCAGACGCTCTGTGCCGGACATGCGCCCATGGTGACGCGCGAAGTTTAACGATTCGTTGGTGACGAATTTTGCAGGGTTCCGCGCCGCGGTGCTTAACGGCGGGTTAATCGGAGATTAGTGCCCAACTGTCGGGATAATAGCCATTGAAGCTGGAGCGCGACGACACGGTATAGGCGCCCATGGCGTCGAAAATGATGAAATCGCCATTGGCGATGCCATCGGGCAGCATCTGGGGGCGCGGCAGCACATCCTGGGAATCGCAGGTCGGGCCGTAGACGCGGAAAGGCCGTTTCTCGCCGGCCAGCGCCCGCGCTTTGTTCTTGTCCAGGGTGACGGCGGTGGGCGGATAGTCCTCGTCAAAGCCGGCAAAGCGCTGCTCGTCGAAGCTGCCGTATATTCCGTCATTGATGTAAAGCCGGTCGCCGCGGCGCATGATGATTTGCGTCACCAGCGACAGGCCCTGTGCCGTGAGCGCCCGGCCGGGCTCGCACAGCACCGGCAGGTCCGGCCGCCCCAGCGTGATCAGCGCCTCCTTGACCATGTCGAAATACCAGTGATAGGGCGGCGCTTCCTGCCCCGCATAGCTGGTGGGAAAGCCGCCGCCGATATCCAGTGCGGCGATCTCGACCCCAGCCAGGGTGATGGTGCGTTGGGCGATCTCGATCGCCTGGGCATAGGAAAAAGGCGACAGGCATTGCGAGCCGACATGGAAGGTCAGGCAGGGTGCAGCCCCCGAAGCCTTGACCTTGTGCAGCAGCTTGGCCGCTTCCTCGGGACTGCAGCCATATTTGCTCGACATTTCGAGCAGCGCGCCGCCCAATTGCGCCACCAGCCGCACAAAGATGCGCAGCTTCCTGGGATTGCCGGTTTCGGCCAGCAGCTTGTCGAGTTCGGAGCCGCTGTCCACGACAAAATCGGTGACGCCGTATTTTTCGAAAGCCGCCTTGCCCTGGCCGGGCAGGCGCACCGGCGCCATGAAATGGCAGATGGCGCCGGGAAAAAGATTCTTGACGATCTCGATTTCACCCAGTGAGGCGGTATCGAAATGCCGGATTCCCGCCCCCCACAAATGCTGGATGGCAATGGGATGGGGATTGGCCTTGACCGCATAGAGCACATCGCCGGGAAATCCGGTCAAGAACGTCCGGGCAGCGGCGGCGAATTTCTCCGGATACACCAAATAGAGCGGCTCGTCCGGCTTCAAGCTCTCGATCGCTTTCAGCGCCGAAGCGAAGCGCGGCAGAGTTTCGATGCGGACCGGCGCGCTCATGGCGGGATTGTTTGCGGCAAGCCCGCCGCCGACGCAAGATAAATGCGAGTGTCGGCCAGGAAAAGTGCGCCTCATGGTTTTCCGAAGGCCGCGCGAACCAAGAAAAAAGGCGCCTCGCAAAAGGCGCCCTTTGTCTCATTTCCGTGACGTTCAGCGTTCCTGCGGCGCATCCGGCGGCGGCGGAGCCATCGGGTGCTCGCCCATCGGCCCGCGATCCATCGGCCCACCTGCCATCGGTCCGCGCGGGCCCATGGCGTCGGCGAACATGGGGTGGCGCATCATCATGCCGCCCCGTCCGCCCCGGCCCATGCCGCCCGGCGTGGCGGCGCGGATCATTTCCATTTTCTGCGCCGGCGAAAGCGCTTCATAGAAGGCCTCCAGTGCCGGACGCTCGGTTTCGATATCGGCAAGGCGCTGCTTCAGGCGGTCTTCCTGACGCGCCATCATGGTGCCGGGGTTCGGCGCTTGCCGGTCCGCATTCGCGCTGCGCTGGGGAACGGGGCGCTGGGCGCAATTATCGGCATCACGGTGGGCAACGGTGAGCTTGGCGTCTTTCCAGCGCTGGAACAAAGGCCGTTCGGCGGCGGTGAGCTGCAGGCTGGTTTCCAGATAGGTCAGCTGCGCCGCCTGGCGCGCGTAACCGTCATTGCACATCTGCTTCATCCGCGCGGCAATGTCTTCCAGCGAGCGCTGGCGCAAATTGCGGGGCGGCGCGACGTCGGAGGGCGCATCATTGGCGGCAAGCTGCATGTCGGGATTGGCGTTCACAGCGACCAGCAACGGCTTGTGCGGACCGGGTTCGGCACGGGCGCTGGACATGACCATGGCGGTGGTTGCGGCGCCGCACAGCGCCAGGGACACCAGCATCGGGATCAGGGCTTTACGCATCTGGGGAATGCTCCTTGGGGAAGAGGAGCGTCACTTTATGCCAAAATCACCTGAACCGGACATGAATTGCAGGCTTTTAATGTTTCAGCCCGGCCCGTAATTCGCGGATGGTCTTTTTGCCGTCGGCGCTTGGCTGATAGACATTGGTCATTTCGCCCAAGGCGCGGGAGAAATCCTCCAGCCGGAAACTGTCCGGCACCACCCAGGCGTCAAAGCCGACGCGGTGCTGGTAATTGATCTGGTCATAGAGAAAATCGCCGACGGCGCGGATCTCACCCTTGAAGCCCAGCCGTGTGCGCAGCATCCGGGCCCAGGAAAAAGCGCGGCCGTCGCGGAATTTCGGAAAATCCAGGGCGATCAGGGACAGCCGGGTCACGTCCTCGCCCAGCTTTTCCGGCGATTGGTCGGACTGAAGCAGCACGCCCACCGGGGTGTTGCGCGCCAGGAGCGCGTCGCGTTCTTTTTCAAAGCGTGCCAGCGAGACCAGCACCGGGCCGTCGGGTAGCGCCGCATCATCGCCGCTCTGCGCGTAGGCGTCGGCGGCGAAAACGCCGCCTTTGATCAGCTTGCTCACGCCACAGTCTTCTCAAAAATGGGCTTTTCATAGGCGGCGGTCTTGAACATGGCCAGGCCGACGCGGCGATAGGTGTCGAGGAAACGCTCGCCGGGCGCGCGTTCCTGCAGATAAACATCCACCACCCGCTCTACCGCGTCGGCGATCTCATGCTCGCCAAAGGCCGGCCCCAGAATGTCACCGATGCTGGCGTCTTCGGCGCCGGAACCGCCCAACTGAAGCTGGTAAAATTCCACACCCTTCTTGTCCACGCCCAGAATGCCGATATGGCCGGCATGGTGATGGCCGCAGGCATTGATGCAGCCGGAAATCTTGATCTTGAGTTCGCCGATCTCATGCTGGCGGTCCAGGTCGGCGAATTTGCGGGCGATATCCTGGGCGATGGGAATGGAGCGCGCATTGGCCAGGTCGCAATAATCCAGCCCCGGGCAGGCGATGATGTCGGTGATCAGCCCGGCATTGGGCGTTGCCAGATCCAGCGCCCCAAGCCGGGCATGAATGGCGGGCAGGTCTTTCTGGCGGACATGCGGCAGCACCAGATTCTGCTCATGGCTGACGCGGATTTCTCCCAGGCCATAACGGTCCATTAAATCGGCGAGGGCATCCATTTGATCAGCCGAGGCGTCACCCGGCACGGCGCCGATGCTTTTCAGGGTGATGGTGGCGATGGCATAGCCGGGCGCGCGATGGGCATGGACATTGGTCTTCACCCAGTTGGCGAACGCCTCATCTCCTTTGGGCATCTCGTCCGGCAGCTTTTCAAATTCCGGCGGCGCGAAATAAGCGGTGATGCGCGCCAGTTCCTCCGGTGGCAATTGCAGGCTGCCATTCTCCTTGATCTCGTCGAACTCGCGCTGGGCGCGGCGGCGGAATTCCTCCGGCCCGATGGTGTTGATCAGGATCTTGATGCGCTGCTTGTGGATATTGTCGCGGCGGCTGTCCTGATTATAGACCCGCAGCACGGCTTCCAGATAGGCGAGAATGTCTTCCCGCTCCACGAATTCCTTCATGACATGGGCGATATAGGGAATGCGGCCCATGCCGCCGCCGGCGATCACCTTATAGCCGATGCTGCCTTGCGCGTTGCGGACAATCTCGACCGCCATGTCATGCCATTGCAGCGCGGCGCGGTCGGTCTTGTCTCCCCCCACCGCGATCTTGAATTTGCGCGCCAGGAAAACGAATTCGGGATGCAGGCTGGACCATTGCCGGATGATCTCGGCCAGGGGGCGGGGGTCTTCGATTTCATCCTTGGCGGCACCGGCGAAATGGTCGGCGGTGACATTGCGCACGCAATTGCCCGAGGTCTGGATGGCATGCATCTCGACACTGGCCAGATCGTCCAGCAGGTCGGGCACATCCACCAGCTTGGGCCAATTATACTGGATATTCTGGCGGGTGGTGAAATGGCCATAGCCCTTGTCATATTTGCGCGCGATATGCGCAAGCATGCGCATCTGTTTGCTGCTCAACGTGCCATAAGGCACCGCCACGCGCAGCATATAGGCGTGGAGTTGCAGATAAAGACCGTTCATCAGCCGGAGCGGCTTGAACTGGTCTTCGGTCAATTCGCCGGACAGGCGGCGCGCCACCTGGCCGCGAAATTGCGCCACGCGCTCGGCCACGAACTGGGCGTCGAATTCGTCGTATCTATACATGCTTGGTTTCCGGGGCGGCCTGCTTGCCCAGATCGGTGCGTATGCTGGGGCCGGCGGCGCGCACAATCTCGCGCTCCTTCACCGGGCGGATTTTCCCGTTCTGCTCGCGCACCTCGAACAGATAGGGCGCCACGACGCGATTGTCGGTGACGAATTTCTGCGCCGCGTCCAGCGCGGCTGTCGCTGTGGCGGGGTCGGACAAAATTTCGCCTTGCGCGAAATCCCGTACCCAGCCCCCGGCTTTCCAATAAAGGACATCGCCCTGCCGCAGGCAGTTGGCCGTCAGCATCTGAGGTCCGGTTGCGGCAGGGTGCGCCATGCCCGCCTAGTCCCATGTTGCGACGGCGAAATCAAGACTTTAACAGCAGATTTTTGTAGTATTTGAAGAACTACAAGCGTTATTTGTTATATGTATTTTATCGCCAACGGACTGAATCGCATCAGGATTGACGGCTGATGGCGCTCTCATGCCAGCGCCGCAGCAGCCAATATTCCAGGGCCGAGAGAATGGCGAATATCGCCACGCCCAGAAATGCCAGAAGTCCCAACGCCGCAAACATGGTGGCGATTTCCAGCCGGTTACCCGCCTCGATAATCCGCCAGGCAAGGCCCGTGGCGGTGCCGCTGCCGGCGACAAACTCCGCCACCACGGCGCCGATCAGCGCCAACCCGCCGGCGATGCGGCAGGCGCCAAGAAGATAAGGCAGCGCCGTCGGCAATTGCAGCCGCCACAAAATCTGCCAGCGCGAGGCGCCATAGAGCCGCATCAGTTCCATCAGATTTAAGTCCGCCGATTTCAGGCCAAGCGTGGTGTTGGACAGAATGGGAAAGAACGCCACCAGCGCGGCGATCAGGACCAGCGCCGCATTGATGCGCTCAAAGCCGATCCAGATCAGGATCAAGGGCGCAATCGCCACCACCGGCGTCACCTGCAGGATCACGGCATAGGGATAGAGCGTGCGTTCCGCCAGACGGCTCTGGCTGAACAGGATCGCTATCGCCACGCCCGCAACTAGCGCAACCAGAAATGCCTGCACCGTGACGCTGAGGGTGGCGAGCAGTGACATCATCAGGGAGACGAAGTTGTCCGCGAAGGCGCGGGCGATGGCGCCGGGCGCCGGCAGCACGTAAGGCGGAATCTGCCGCACTGTCACGATCCATTGCCACAAGGCCAGCAGCGTCACGCCCAGCGCAATCGGCAGCAGAATGTCGAAAATGCGTTTCATGCCGATTCCAACAAGGCGCCGGCGACCCTGGCCTGCGCCGCTGCGAATTCCGGCGACAGGCGGTCGCGCGGCCCCGTTGGATTTTCGCGCGGCAGGACGATTTCCCTTTTGATGCGGCCGGGGCGCGGGCTCAATACCAGCACACGGCTTGAGAGATAGGCGCTTTCCATCACGCTATGGGTCACGAAAATCACGGTGATGCCGTCTTCCCGCGCCAGCGCCAGAAGGTCGTCATTCAAGCCGGCGCGGGTTATTTCGTCCAGCGCCGCGAATGGTTCATCCATCAGAAGCATTTTTGGCCGGGCGGCCAGGGCGCGGGCGATGGAGACGCGCATTTTCATGCCGCCCGACAATTCGCGGGGATAGGCGGATTCGAATCCCTTGAGGCCCAGTCGTGCCAGGGCGGCGGCGGCCTGTGCATCGGCCTCGCCGCGCCGCACGCCTTTCAAATCCAGCGGCAGGCGCGCATTGGTCAAAGCATCGGCCCAGGGCATCAGGGTTGCTTCCTGAAAGACAAAGCCCAGTTCGGGGCGTGCGCCGCTCCAGCTTATTTCGCCGCTGTCCGGCGCGATCAATCCGGCGATCAGGCGCAGGGCGGTGGACTTGCCGCAGCCGCTGGGACCCAGCAGTGAGACAAATTCACCGTCATTAACCTGGAAATTCACATCTGAAAGCGCCTGGGTGCCGCTGGAGAAGCGTTTGCAGACTCCGCGCAGCGTGAGCAGGCTCATGGAAAATTCTGACCTACTGAAAATTCTGAAAACTATGGCGCATGAAGCGCAGGTCATACGCCATGGTGTAATTCAGGCCCTTGGGAAAAAGCCCCTGACCCGCCATGGTCTGGTAAAATTCCCGCCAGTGTTTGTCCGTCATCGCGCCCAGCCCATAAGCGGGCGCGTCGCCGCCGGTCACGAGCTGATATTGTTTCATCTTGGCAATGGATTGGGCGATGATCGCATCCGTCATGTCGGGATTGTCGCGCTTGATCAGCGCATTGCCGGGCCGTGGATCGCGGTTGAGATAGTCATACCAGCCCTGCTTGCTGGCGTTGTAGAATTTCTGCACCGCGGCTGAATTGGTATCGATCCACTTCTGCGTTGTCAGCACCATGTTGGCATAGCCGGGATAGCCGTAATCGGAGAGCAGGAAAACCTTGGGCGTGAAATGGGCTTGCTCTTGGATTGTGTAAGGCTCGCTGGTGAGATAGCCCTCCTGAATCGCATTCGGGTCCACCAGAAACGGCGCCAGATTGTTGGTATATTTGCGGATCTGCGTATCCTGAAATCCAAATTTCGCCCGCAGCCAGGGCCAGAAGCTGGTCATGGTCGCCGCCGAAATCAGGATGGGGTGGCCTTTCATCTCCGCCAGGGAATTCATGTCGTGACGTGGATGGCTGATCAGCACCTGCGGGTCTTTTTGGAAGATCGCCATCACGGCGCGCAGCGGCACCTTTTGCTGCACCAGATTCATCACGACAAAGGCATTGGAGCCGATGCCGAAATCGGCCGCGCCGCCCGCCAGCAATTGCGGCACATTTACATCAGGGCCGCCTTCGCGAATGGTGACGTCCAGACCGTAACGGGCGTAAACCCCTTCCGCCAGCGCTTCATAAAAGCCGCCATGCTCGGCCTGGGCCTTCCAGTCGGTGACGAAGGTGATGTGAGTCAAAGCCACGGCGGCGTCAGCCGCCGTGGCTGCCAGACCGGCCGATGCAGGCAGGGCGAGCAATAGAAACAAGGGGCTGAAGAACCACTTCATCACTGCCTTATAGCACAGGCCATTCTGCGGCGAAGGGCATGCGACGATCAGTTGCCGTCGCGATAGTCGCGGTAGTCGCGCCGTGGCGGCGGCGGAGGTGGCGGCGGGTCATCTTCGCCACTGCCGAACAGCCAGCCCAGCAGTCCGCCACTGCGATGGCGGCTCTCGGGCGCGGGCGGCATGTCCGGCATGCTCTGGGCCTGGATCTGTGCCATCGCCGCGCCGGCTTCATCGTCGCGCATCTGCGGCCGGATTTCGCCGCCGGGGAACTGCGAGTCTTCATTGGGCGCCTGGGGCGGCGAACGGTCCAGCGGCTTTAGGGGAAGACCTTTCTCGGCGGCGCGCATGGCGCTTTTCCAGATCATCGCGGGCAGGGTGCCGCCGGTGACGCCGCGGGTGGCGGTATTGTCGTCATTGCCCACCCACACGCCGGTGACATAGTCCGTGGTAAAGCCAACAAACCAGGCATCCTGGGAATTCTGGGTGGTGCCGGTCTTGCCCGCCGCCTCGCGCGGCGCCAGCGAGGCGCCGCCGCCAGTACCGGCGATGATCACATTCCACATCATCGCCAGCATGTCGCGGTCAATCGCGCTGCCGATCACGCGCTGCGGCACGGGCGCGCGGCGTCGGTAGAGCAGCTTGCCGCCCTGATCGACCTCGGTGACGAAATAGGGATAGACGCGATAGCCGCCATTGGCGAAGGCGGCATAAGCGCCGGTCAATTCCAGGGGCGTGACTTCACTGGTGCCGAGCGCCAGCGACGGGGTGGGCGTCAGCGGCGAGACGATGCCGGTGCGCCGCGCCGCGCCGATCACCTTGTCGACGCCGACTTCCTGGACCAGGTTGACGGTGATGGTGTTGACGGAATGGGCCAGGGCATCGGCCAGGGTCAGGGTGCCGTATTCTTCGTTGCCGAAATTGGTGGGCTTGTAGCCGTTAATGTCCACCGGCTCGTCATCGCGCGTATCCCAGGGTGAGATGCCCGCTTCCAGCGCCGCCAAATAGACAAAGGGCTTGAACGCCGAGCCGGGCTGGCGGCGCGCCTGGATGGCGCGGTTGAACACGGACGTATCGTAATCGATGCCGCCGATCAGGGCGGAGACCGCGCCGTCCGGCTTCATCATCACCACCGCCGCTTCATGGGCACGGTCCTTTTTGCCGTATTTTCCGATCACATCAGTGGCGGCGAGGCGGGCGGCCTCCTGCAGCTTCGGCTCCAGCGTGGTGTGCACGATCAGATCGGCATTGGGCACGGTGCCACCTTGCGTCGCAAGCGCCTTGGCCTGGTCGGCAGCGGTGTCGAGGAAGAAATTGCGCGCATCCATACTGGCGCGGTCCATGACAAGCGCGGGATGCGCCTTGGCCTCATCGGCCTGTGCCCGCGTGATCGCGCCGGTCTCGACCATCGCGTTCAGCACCAAAGCGGCGCGCGCCTGGGCGCGGGGCAGGTCGCGGCGCGGCGAGAACACTGAAGGTGCCCGCGTCAGCGTCGCCAGCATCGCCGCCTGGGGCAAGGTGAGATTGCGCGCCGAAACCCCGAAATAGACATGCGCCGCCCCATCCACCCCATAGGCCGCCGAGCCCAGATAAATGCGGTTGAGATAAAGTTCGAGTATCTGTTTTTTGCTCAGCGATTGCTCAAGGCCTGCCGCGTCAATCAGCTCGGTCAGCTTGCGCGACATGGTTCGTTCCTGCGCGGTGTAAACAATCTTGGCGGTCTGCTGGCTGATGGTGGAACCGCCGGCCACGGCCTTGCGGGCGCGCAAATCCAGCAACAGCGCACGCGCCAGACCCACCGGATCAATGCCGTTATGGACATAGAAGCGGCGGTCTTCCATGGCGATGAAGGCGGCCGGCAGATAGGCCGGCATGTCCTCCAGATGCAGGCGCTCGCCCACCACCGCGCCGCGATGGCCGACATCCTCGCCGCTGGCATCGAGAAACGTGAAGCCCAGCGGCCTGTTGACGGCGTACAGGTCCACACCGGGATTGAGCGGGGCGGCGAACAGGCCCAGCAGCGAGGGCAGCAGGAACAATATCGCGGCCGGCACGATCAGGGCGGTCAGGACGATGGTGAAGAGCGGCGCCCAGCGATGGCCATGCGCCAGGAAGATGCGGAGCCGCGCTTCAAGATCCTCGGGCAATCGTGGCATGGCGGGATAGCTCACCGATATTTGCGGCGGATTCAAGGCCCCTGGAGAGCTAGGATTATCGGCGGATTGCGCCAAGTCGTTGACGGGCAACGGTTGAATCGCGTGCTACTATTTCCTAGTTTCCGGCCAGGCGCCACGCTCCGGCCACCTGCTTACGATAGTTTGAAACATGACGGTTCTGGTCCCCGGACGCGAATGCGGCAGCTGCAACATCTGTTGCATCGTGCCGGCAATCGACAAACCGGAAATCCAGAAAGATTCCGGCTCTGTTTGCCGCAATTGCACTGAAGCCGGCTGTGGGATTTATGAATCGCGGCCTGACGTCTGCCGCAACTATTATTGCGGCTGGCGACGGCTGGAATTGATCGACGCGGATTGGCGGCCCGACAAGTCCGGCATATTCGTGGAGCTGGAAACCGGCAATATCCCGCCGCAACTCAATGCCAATTTCGGCCTGATCCTGGTCCTGGTGGGCAATCCGCTGCGGACGATCCGCGAGCCGCGCTTCCTTGATTTCGTAACCCGCTGCGTGACGAACAATATCATGGTGTCGCTCGGTTATCCCGGGCCGCAGGGCAAGCAGAGCGCCCAATTGCCGCTCAACACCAAAGCCATGGTGGAAGCCACGCGCAGCTCGCGCGCCGAGGTCAAGTCTATTCTGGAGAAAACATTGAAGCGGCTGGCGGCGCACGAATTCATCCCCTATGAGATGCAGAATACCGGCCAGAATTTCAGCACATAATGAAAAGCCCGCGT
>Ga0302319_10017163_pt1 | contig 13279 bp, 9 predicted proteins | sample Bog_T0_2_FD_203319 | JGI IMG/M metagenome (GOLD analysis project Ga0302319, IMG submission 203319) | Peat permafrost microbial communities from Stordalen Mire near Abisko, Sweden - Bog_T0_2 | ecosystem: Environmental > Terrestrial > Soil > Wetlands > Peat | place: Sweden: Abisko, Stordalen Mire...
TCCTCCGGCCCGGCGGCGCACCCGGAATCCGCGGACCGCGGCGTGAAAGTGGGCGATCTCGCCGGCGGTGGGTGTCGGACCATAGCGCAGCGCGCTGTACGCGCGGCCGAGCGCAAGCATCTCTCCTGCAATGTCCGGCCGGGTCCGCGCGATGCGCTCGGCATAGGATTCCGCGCCTTCGGCGGCGCCGCGCGGCAGGCCCGCCGCCGCGAGCTTGCGGCACAGCGCCGCATACGCGCGTCCGAGCCGGTCGCGCTGCCGCGGCGCGAGTTCGCGCCGCACCTGCCAGGTCAGCCAGCCGAGCGCGGCCGTGAGCGCGATGCTCAGCACCAGCACCAGCTTTTCCGCATCGGGTTGCGGGATGTCGAGCAGCTGCAAAAGGCTTTGCTGCGAGTTTTGGTTGAAATCCAGAATGCGCCGGCGCCACAGCTCGCGCAGCGCATCGATGCGCAGCCGCAGGTCGCCGACCCACGGCGCCGCACCCTGGTGGCGCGCCGTCAGCGCCTCATCCGAGCCCTGCCGCTCGAGTCCGCTGCGCTCGACCCGCTCCGGCGCGATCCACGCCGTCGGATCGACGCGCAGCCAGCCGGTTCCGACCCACACCTCGTCCCAGGCATGCGCGTCGCTCTGGCGCAGGATCCAATAATCGCCGTAGCGGTTCGGCACGCCCCCCTGATAACCCGTGACCACGCGCGCCGGTATGTTTGCGGCGCGCATCAGCACGGCGAACGCCGAGGCGTAATGGCCGCAAAAGCCGCGCCGCGAATCGAACAAGAACCGGTCCACCGAGTCATCGTCGAGTTTCGGCGGCGTCAGTGTGTAAAAGAACGGTTCATCGTGAAACATGCGCAGCACCGCATGCACGAAGTCGAGATCGTCCGGGTTGGCGGCGCGCATCCCGGCGGACAACGCGCGCGCGCGCGGATTGGGGCCCAGCGGCAGGCGCGTGTCCCGCCGCCGCTGCACGGTGCCCAAGTTGCCCGGCGCCTGCACCCGCGAATACGACGTCGCGTCATAGTCGAGCGCCTGGGTGACGGGATTCGGTTCGATGAGCATCTGGTCGTCGGTCAACGCGGCGCGCGGCAGATCCCACTGCGCGGGCCAGTCGAGGGCATAGATCCACCGATGACCATGCGGTTCGAGGCTCACGCTGTAGCGGTAGGCCGGGCCGGCCGGCCGCGGCCGGGACGCGGGGGACCCGTTGGGCTCGCTGCGCCGCCAGGTGTGGCCGTCGAAATCATGCAGCACGGGGCCGCGAAAATAGCGCTCCCGCGGCGGCGGCACGGCGCCTTCGTAACGCACGCGAAACGCCACGTCGTCCGAAAGGGCGAGATCGGTGATGTCCCCCGGACTCATGGTATCGCTCAACCCCGACGCCGCAGCGCGGCCATCGTCGGGTATCTGCCAGAGCGGTCCGGCAAAGCGCGGAAAGAACAGCCACAGCACGAGCGTGAGCGGAACCGCCTGCAGCAGAATGCGCCCCGCGTAGCGCAGACTGCCGTACCAGTCCTGCCCGGGCTCGGAGGTCGTCAGACGCAGGAGCATCGCCGTCGTCAGCCAGCACACGCCGATGAGATAGCTCAGCAGCCAGAACGAGCTGCCCGGCAGCAGCGCCGCCAGACTGAGAAAATAGCCGATCAGGATGACGACATAGATGTCGCGGTAGGTGCGCGTCTCGAGCAGCTTGAGTCCGGCCATCATGGTGAGCAGCGCGGTACCCGCGGACAGGCCATTGAAGGTGCGAAATTGCAGAAACAAGAGTCCGATGCACAACGCGGCGATCGCGGCCCGCAGCAAGCTTGGCGGTGCGTCGCGGCCGGCCGCGGCCAAGAGCAGACGCAGCCCTGCCGCCGCCGCCGCGAGCAGCAGCACCCACACCGGCAGGGTCGCAAGGTGCGGCACGAGCGCGAGCCCGACGCATGCCGCGGCCAGGGTCAGCTGCCGCAAGGAGATGCGCGGGCTCGTCGCGGGACCGCTCACTGGGCGGCACCGAAACCGGCGAGGGCGCGCAGGCACGCGGTGCGATGCGCCTCGCCGCGTGCCGGTGCGATCTCACAGCCCGGCAGGCGCAGGCCGTAGCGGCGCTGTTCGTCCTCGCATTGCAGGACCCAGCAGCACAACTGCGCGAGCCGGCCCTCGACGTCCAAGTCCGCGAGCGCGGACCAATCGAGCCACTCCGGCGCCGCGGCCGGTGCCGTGTAATTACGCACGGCCGCCTCGCCGCCGCGCGCCAGCACCTTCCACGCCATGTGCTTCAGCGGGATCCCCGGCTGGTAGGAGCGCAGCCCGTCGAAATCCTCGTCGCCGCGCGCCTCCGTACTGCCGCCCACGCCGACGCCCCCGGCCGCGGAGCGCATCGGCCGCTCGCCGCGCGGGGCGGGCGCGGCATACGCCGTCAGAGGTGCCTGCACATAGGTCCAGGCGCGAAACCAGCCGAACGGGTGGCGCGTGCGCAGTTCGAAGCGCTCGAGCCGCGTGATGCCGCGCCGTGGCACAGGCAGTGCGACGGTGAACGTGCGCTGCTGGTTGGCCGGCACGCCGCGAATCGTGAGCGCCTCCTCCGTGCAGCGAACCTCGATTTCCGCGCGGTCGAGTCCCGAGTCGTTGCGCAGCGCGAAGCGGAACTCGGCGTGGCCGCCGGCGAAGGCATCCGCCTCGGCGCTTGCATCGACCCCGAGCCCGAGCAGATTGCGGTTGCAGTGATGCATCGCCACCAGCGCCACGCTGATCATGAGGAAGGCGAAGGCGAGTGCGAGATTGCTGTTGTAATTGAGGGCCGCCACCAGCATGGCCACGAGCAACAGCGCGAGCATCATTCCATAGCGGGTCGGCAGGATGTATATGCGGCGACGATTCACGGTATGCGGCAGGACATCACGCCCATGCCGTCGGGCGGTCCAGTCACGCAGCCGTGCATAGGGGCCCTTCAAGGGATCGGCACGGCCTCGATCAGCCGCATCGCTGCGACCGGGCTGCCGTCGCGCTGGCGCACGCGATGCTCCACGACCGCCTCGAGCACCGCCTGGACGTGTTCCGGGATCAGCGCCGTGCGCCCGGCGACCATGGCCCAGGCGCGGGCCGCGCGTACCAACCCGATCGCGGCGCGCGGCGACAGGCCGTGACGCACGCCGAGCTGGTGGCGCGTATGGGCGACGAGCGCCTGCACGTAGTCGAGCAGGGCCGGGGCGACGTGGACCTCCTGCAGGGAGGCTTGCAACGTGCACAGGCGCGCCGGATTGACGACGGTCGGGAGCGCGTTCACGATCTCGCGCCGGTCGATGCCGAGCAACAGCTCGCGCTCCACGTCGCTTGCCGGATAACCGAGCCGCACGCGCATCAGGAACCGGTCGAGCTGCGATTCCGGCAATGGAAAGGTGCCCACCTGGTCCTGGGGGTTCTGGGTGGCGATGACGAAGAAGGGCTCGGGCAGCGGCATGGTCTGCCCGTCGAGCGTGACCTGGTGCTCCTCCATCGCCTCGAGCAGCGCGCTCTGCGCTTTCGGCGAGGCGCGGTTGATCTCGTCCGCGAGCACGAGCTGGGCGAAAATCGGACCGCGTTGAAAGCGGAACTTGCCGGATTCCCGGTCGTACACGGACACGCCGAGCACATCGGCCGGCAGCAGGTCGCTCGTGAATTGCACCCGTTGAAAGGACAATCCCAGCGTTCTGGCGAGCGCATGCGCGAGAGTCGTCTTGCCGACCCCCGGAATGTCCTCGATCAAGAGATGGCCGCGCGCCAGCAGGCAGGCAAGACAGAGGCGGATCTGCCGGTCCTTGCCGAGAATCACCCGGTTGAGCTGCGTGAGGACGGCCGCGATATCCGCCGACGCTTCATTCATGCGCGCGCCGCAGGGCATCGACACGGATCACCTGCGCCGCCAATTGGCCGATTTCCGTGCGCAGCTCCGCGATGCGCGCGCTGTCTTTCGCGATGACCTCGGGCGGCGCGTTGCGAGTGAACTCTGGGTTCTGGTGCTTCACCTCGAGTTTCGCGAGGTCCGACTCGGATCGGCGCAGCCGCCGGTCCAGCCGTTCCCGCTCGGCCGCCGGATCGATCAGCCCGGCCATGGGCACGAGGATCTCGAGCGTGCCGCACAGTGCCACCGCACTGATCGGCGCCGCTTCGCCGGTTGCGAGCACGCGCGGCGGCGTGATGCCGGCGAGACGCGCGAGATACGGCAGGTGCCGGTCCAGACACTGCAGGTCCGCATCCGTCGCGTTTTGCAGGAGGACGTCGAGCTTGCGGCCATAGGCGATGTCCATCTCGCCGCGGATCTGCCGCACACCGAGGATGAAGTCCATCACCCAGCGCATCTCCCGCTCGGCCGCCGGATCGGTGTCACCGGGCGCAAGGTCCGGAAACGGCGCGCGCATGATGCTCGCGTTGCTCGCCGTGTCATGGCCATGCAGCCGCAGCCAGATCGCCTCGCTGATGAAGGGCGCCAGCGGATGCAGCGCCCGCAGCAGCGCGTCGAGCACCTCGACCAGGGTGCGTTGGGCACCGCGCTTTTCCGCGGCGTCCGCCGTTTCGGACTGCAGCACCGATTTCGAGAACTCGACGTACCAATCGCAGTACTCGTGCCACGTGAAGTCATAGAGCGCGGCCGCCGCCGTGTCGAGGCGGTAATCTGCCAAGCCGATGTGCACGCGCTGCAGCGTGGCCTGGAAGCGCGAACGGATCCAGCGGTCGGCGAGGCTCAGCGTCGCCGGTGGCCCGGGTCCCGCGTCGGCGTCGGCGTCGGCGTTGGCGTCGGCGCGGGACCCGATTTCGAGGTTCATGAGCACGTAGCGCGCGGCATTCCACAGCTTGTTGCAGAAATTCCGATACCCCTCGACCCGCGCCATGTCGAAGCGCAGGTCCCGGCTCTGCGTGGCGAGCGACGCGAAACACAGTCGCAGCGCATCGGTGCCGAAGGCGGGGATGCCCTGCGGAAACTGGCGCCGCGTCGCGCGCTCGATCGCCGGCTTCAATTGCGGCTGCATGAGTGCGCCGGTGCGTTTCGCGAGCAGCTCCTCGAGTCCGATGCCATCGACGATGTCGAGCGGGTCGATCACGTTGCCCTTGGATTTCGACATTTTCTGGCCGTCGTGGTCGCGGATCAGCCCGTGCACGTACACGGCGTGAAACGGCGCGCTGCCCGTGAATTTCAGTCCCATCATGATCATGCGGGCGACCCAGAAGAAGATGATGTCGAAGCCGGTGACGAGCACCGAGGTCGGATAATAAGTGCGCATCTCGCGCGAATCGGCCGGCCAGCCCTGTGTCGAGAACGGCCACAGGGCCGACGAAAACCACGTGTCGAGCACGTCGTCGTCCTGGCGCAGCGGCAGCGTCGCGGGCAGCGCGAATGTGGCACGCACCTCGGCCTCGCTGTGGGCCACGTAGCAGCGTCCATCGGGATCGTACCAGGCCGGGATCCGGTGTCCCCACCAAAGCTGGCGGCTGATGCACCAATCCTTGATCTTGTGCATCCACTCGAAATATACGGCGGACCAGTGTTCCGGAACGAAGCGTACCTGACCCTCCTCCACGGCCCGGATCGCGGGTGCGGCCAGCGGGGCGATCTTCACGAACCATTGGTCGGTGAGCAGCGGCTCGAGCACCGCCTGGCTTCGATCGCCGCGCGGCACGGTGAGGCGGTGCGGTTCGATGCGCTCCACGAGTCCCAGCGCGTCCAAGTCGGCGACGATCCGCTGACGCGCCTCCATCCGGTCGAGTCCCCGGTACACCGCAGGCACTGCGTCGTTCAACGACGCCTCGGGCGTGAGGATGTTGATCAGCGGCAGACCGTGGCGCAGCCCCACCTCGTAGTCGTTGAAGTCGTGTGCGGGTGTGATCTTGACGCAGCCGCTGCCGAAGGCGGGATCGACGTAGGTGTCGCCGATCACCGGAATGTCGCGGCCGGCGAGCGGCAGCGTCACGCGCCGTCCGATCAGGTGCCGGTAGCGCTCGTCCTCGGGATGCACCGCGACCGCGGCGTCACCGAGCATGGTCTCGGGACGCGTCGTGGCGACGACCAGTACGCCGTCGCCACCGACGAGCGGATAGCGCAGATGCCAGAGGCTGCCCTGCTCCTCCGCGGCGACCACCTCGAGATCCGACAACGCGGTCTTCAGCACCGGGTCCCAGTTCACGAGGCGTTTGCCGCGATAGATCAGTCCCTCGGCGTGCAGGCGGACGAACACTTCCGTCACCGTGCGCGACAATTCGGGTTCCATGGTGAAGCGGTCGCGGCTCCAGTCGACCGAAGCACCGAGGCGGCGCATCTGATGTGCGATGATGCCGCCGGACTGCGCCTTCCACTGCCATACGCGTTCGATGAAGGCCTCGCGGCCAAGCGCCGTGCGGCTCGTGCCCGCCGCGTTCAGCTGGCGCTCCACCACCATCTGGGTGGCGATGCCGGCATGGTCGGTACCCGGCTGCCACAGTGTGTCGTAGCCCCGCATGCGGTGATAGCGGATGAGCGCGTCCATGATCGTGTCCTGGAACGCGTGCCCCATGTGCAGCGTGCCGGTCACGTTCGGCGGCGGGATGACGATCGAATACGCCGGACCGCGGCCGCTCGGCGCGAACAGTCCGAGGGATTCCCAGCGCGCGTACAGCGGCGACTCGATGTCGGCGGGCGAGAAGGCTTTTTCCATCGGGCCGGTCCCGCCCTCGCGGCCATGAGAATTACTCAGACAGGCTCCTTGGTCCGTCGCCGTGTTCGCGGATGACGCGGTCCATCAGTTCCGGCAGTTCGGCGCGCAGGCGGTCGAGGACGCGCTCGAACAGCGTCGCCTCGATCTCCTTGACCGCGGCGTTCAAAAGCGAGTCGGCGAGTTTCAGGGTCTCGAGCAGCATTGTCGACTGCAGCGCCTTGCGGTCCACCAGCGTGAAGGCGCGGTCCTCCTGCTCGACGGCGTCGGTGAGGATCGGGATGTCACGGGGATCTTGCGGGACACGGTTCATCGCTATTTCACGGACCATCGTCGTCGAGTTGGTGCGCCTCGAGGCTGATCTTCAGGTCCCGATAGTACTTGAAACGCTCGCGGCCGAACCGCCGCCGTTCCTCGCCGGCATCCACGATCTCCGCGATTCGGGCGAACCGCCCGATTGGGTCGGGGGTGCGATTCGTGAGGTTCACGAGCAGGTCGGCGGCACTCACGCCGGCCGCGGCCGCCGCGCCCGGGTCGGCCGCGGCGATCTCGACCGGCGGCGGACCCGCCGCCGGTACAGCGGGTCCATGGGAAGCGCCCGGCGTGGGATCGCCCGGTGAGGGAGCACCAGTCGCGGGATGCAGCCGATGCGGCACGAATGAGTGCTCGTCGAAGGTCCACAGGAGTGCATCGAGTGCCGCGGCTTCGGCGTGCGATGACGAGAGCATGACCACACGCTGATCCGCGAGATAGGCCTTTTCGGCGAGCCGGCAGGCGAGGAGCCAGCGCTGCCGCTCGGCGACACCCTTCAGCACGTAGAAATCGACTCGGTCGGTCATTCTGCGGCGGCGCGACTCAGCAGGAAATCCACCAGCAGCGGCACGGGGCGGCCGGTGCTGCCCTTTTGCGAGCCGCTCACCCAGGCCGTGCCAGCCACGTCGAGATGCGCCCAGCGCAGATCCTTGGTGAACTTCCAGAGAAACGACGCTGCCGTGCAGGCGCCGCCCTCGCGGCCGCCGATGTTGGCGATGTCGGCAAAATTGCTCTTGAGCTGATCGACGTATTCGTCGCCGATCGGCATGCGCCACGCACGGTCATCGGCGCGCACGCCGGCGGCCGCCAACTCCTCCGCGAGCGGCTCGTCGTTGCTCATGAGCCCGCTGAAGTGGTTGCCGAGAGCGACGATGCACGCCCCCGTCAGGGTTGCCACGTCGATCACCGCGGCGGGCTTGAAGCGGCGGCTGTAGGTGATGGCATCGCAGAGGATCAAACGGCCCTCGGCATCGGTGTTGAGGATCTCCACGGTCTGGCCGGACATGGTCGTGACGATGTCGGCGGGCTTCATGGCGCCGCCGCTCGGCATGTTCTCGCAGGCGGCGACGATCGCCACGACGTTGAGCGGCAGCTTCAATTCCGCAACGGCGCGCACCGTGCCGAGCACGGCCGCCGCGCCGCTCATGTCGAATTTCATCTCGTCCATGGCGGGCGGATCCTTCAGTGATATGCCGCCCGAGTCGAAAGTGATGCCCTTGCCGACGAGGCAGATCGGCGCCGCGTTGCGCTTGGCCCCCCGATATTCGCATACGATCAACCGCGGCGGCTCGTCCGAGCCGCGTGTCACCGCCATGAATGCGCCCATCTTCAGGGCCTTGATGTCCGCCGCACCGAGCACCTTCGCGCGGACGCTCGGCCACTCGCGGGCGAGCTGCTGCGCGCGCGTGCCCATGTAGCTCGGCGTACAGATGTTCGGCGGCAGGTTCGCGAGGTCGCGGGAGAATTTCACGCCGCCGGCGACGGCGGCACCGACGTCGAGTCCGCGCTCCGCGGCCTTCAAGCCCTTCGCATCGGCGGTCGCCACCTTGACGCTCGAGAGATGCGCGGGCTTCGGTTTGTTGCCGGTCTTGAGGTCGGGAATCCGGTAGGCCTGGATCGAGAGCGACTCGGCAATGAAGCGCGCGCGATATTGCACGTCGAGATCGGCCGGCTCCTCGAGGGCGAGGTAGACGGTGGCGTCGCGCGCGCCGGTCTTCAGCAGCAATTGCGCGGCGGACTGGATCGCCTTGCGGAACTGTTTGCGGCCGAAGGCGGTGCGCGAGCCGAGTCCGACGACGAGCACCCGGTCGGCCGACGCGCCATCGGGATGCGACAGCAGCAGCGTGTCGCCGAGCTTGCCGGAGAGATCCCCTGCGGCATGCAGCTTGCCGAGCAGTCCGTCCGTCTGGGCATCGACGTGCCGCGCTGCGGCGCCGAGATCACCGTCTTCGTAGAGCCCGACCACGGCACAGCCGGAGGAATTCTTCGCCTTGGGGTCGATGATAGCCTTGAAATCCATCTCGCGAGTCTCCTGATCGCCGGGGCGAAGGTGTATTTGAGGCCAAACAGTTTACTAGATAATCACCAAGGCTCTAAGCTCGTCGCGGTGAAATGGACGATCCAACGCTACGTGCTTCGCGAAGTGGTGCAAACCTGGCTCGCGGTCACGGGCGTGCTGGTTGCCATTCTCATCGCGAACCAATTGTCCCGCGTCCTCGGCCAGGCGGCCGACAACCTGTACGGACGCCACGTGGTCTTCGACCTGATCGCACTCGGCGCCGTGATGAACCTCTCCGTGATCGTGCCGGTGGGGCTGCTGCTGTCGCTCGTCCTCGCGCTCGGGCGCCTCTACCACGACAGCGAAATGTTTGCCCTGCAGGCCTGCGGGTTCGGGCCGGGTGGGCTGCTCGCGCCGCTGTTCCTCTTCGCCGCGCTCATCGCGCTCGGGCTCGGTTGGTTGAGCTTCTTTCAGGTGCCGCGCGCCGACCACGAGGCGCAGCTGCTGCGCCGGGCCGCGCTCGAGCAGGCGCAGGTGGGTCAGCTCGATGCCGGCCGCTTCCGCTCCTTCAGCGGCGGCGATGCCGTGTTCTACGCCGAACGCGTGAGCGCCGACGGGGTGTTGCACAACGTGTTCGTGCAACGCCAGACCGCCGGCCACATCGAGGTGGCGCTCGCCGATACCGCCACGTACTCGCAAAACACGGCCGAGGGCACCCACGAGGTCATCCTGTTCAACGGGCGGCGTTATGAAGGCGTGCCCGGCCGCCGCGATTACCGCGTGATCGAATTCCGCGAACACGGCATTCCGATCGCCGCGCCGCCCGAGCAGCGGACCACCACCGACCCGGACACCAAGCCGACGCGTGAACTGTTCGGCTCGGCTGCGCCGTCCGATGTCGCGCAGCTGCAGTTTCGTGCATCCGCACCGATCATGGTGCTGCTGCTCACGCTGATCGCCGTGCCGCTGTCCCGGCTCGGACCGCGGCAGGGCCGCTATGCCCGCGTCGGCTTCGCGCTCATCGTCTATCTCGCGTATTCGAACCTGTTGTCGGCAGCCAAGGTGTGGCTGGAGAAGGGTGAACTGCCGCCGCAGATCGGCGTCTGGTGGGTGCATTTCGGTGCGCTGGCCCTCGGACTGATCTTGCTGTTCCAGGAGTCTCCGCCGGAATTTTGGCTGCGCCTGCGGGCCAAGCGCCGCCGATGAACACCATCGACCGGTACCTGTACCGAACGGTGGTGGCGTACACCGCGATGGCCATGGCGGTGCTGCTCAGTCTCGGCGCCGTGTTCCTGTTCATCAGCGAACAAAGCGACATCGGCGTCGGCAGCTACACCGCCGGCGACGCGGTGCTTTACACGCTGCTGAATCTGCCGCAACAAATATTCGAACTCCTGCCGATCGGGGCGATGATCGGCGCCCTCATGGGGCTCGGCAACCTGGCGGCGGGCAGCGAACTCGTCGTCACGCGTGCCTCGGGCGTCTCGGTGTGGCGCATTGCCTGGCCTGTCGGTCTCGCAGGGCTCACGATCGCCGTATGCATGTACGGGATCGGCGAATACGCGGCGCCGCCCCTGTCCCAGTTTGCGAAAGGCATGAAGACGGCGAGCAAGCTCTCCGACGTGAGCTTTGCGGGCCGCAGCGGCGCGTGGATCAAGGATGGCAACCTCATCCTGCGCGTGCAGACCGGGGAGGTGGACCGGGCGTTCGCGGGTGTGATCCTGTTCCAGCTCGACGCGGGTTCGCGCCTGCGCTCGATCGAGAGCGCCGCGAGCATCTCGGTGGCGACGCCCGGCCGCTGGCAGCTGCACGACGTCCTGACGACGCGCTTCGGCGCGGATCGGCTCGAATCCGCATCGGCACCGGAAGTGACCATGAACTCGTCAGTCAACCCTGATTTTCTGGGCCTCGCTTCGACCGATCCCGAACTGCTCACCCTGCGCGGACTCGCCGCCTACATCGATCATTTGCGCCGCAACCACCTCGCAACGGCATCTTTCGAAATCGGCTTCTGGTCGCGCATCGCGCGCATGTTCGCGGTGATCGTCGTCACCCTGCTCGCGCTACCCTTCGTGTTCGGCCCGCTGCGCACCACCGGGGCCGGTACGCGCACCGTCATCGGGGTCCTGCTCGGAGTCGCATTTTTCCTGATCACCCGCACCGTGGAGAACGGCGGCCAGCTGTTCGGGTTGGACCCCATGCTCATCGGCTGGCTGCCCACGGCCACGATCGGCGTCGCCACCTTCATCGCCATCACGTTCACGCGATAGCGAAGGTGCCTGTCGTCGGGAGCGCCGCCGGTGCACGACCCGCGTGCTCGACAGACGGTCATGAATGGCCAGCCGGTCCCGGTCGAGATACAGCCACAAAACCCCCAAACCGGCCGGTGACCAGGCGAGCGCGCCCCATGCGAAGCGGCGCAGCGCCTGAGCACCGTTGAGCGGTCTGCCGGCAGCGTTCACGGCGTGAAGGCGCCATGCGCGCATGCCGAGGGTCTGGCCGCTGCGCGTCCAATTGACGATGTAATAGCCGGCGACGATCAGCACAAGTCCGGCGCGGTACAGGTAGGCCCAGCCGCCGACGTTTTGCGGCAGCAGCGCCTCGTGTCCGGGCGTGAACGTCACGGCGGCGAGGGTGTAGAGCATGGCGATCGCCGCAATCAGCACCACATCGTAGGCGAGCGCCGCGATGCGCCGCCCGAAGCCCGCGCTCACACCGGTCGTCACGGGTCCGGCTTGAGCGACGGCTTGGAACCAGTGGAGCCCGCTGATTGCCTGGACGGGGGCGGCACGAGCAGCTGTTCCAGCGGCCGGAAGATGGCGTCGTAGCGGTAGGCTGGGATCTCGAAGGCACGCCCGCGCGTACGGGCGGTGAGCGGCGCGTCCTGGGCGTTTTGCAACTGAAGCCAGCGCTTCTCGCCGCTCGCGGTTCCGATGAGCACGAGGCGCGAGTTGCCGCCGAGGGTGAGCGTCGCGGTCGAGGTTTTCACGTCCGCCCCTGCGGCGGGAAGCGAGGCGGCGGCCACGACGTCCTCGGCGACGAGACCCTGGTACGTGTCCGCGGCTGGCGCGAGCGCCTTCGCGTCGAGCGGTGTCCGATGCGCCGGCACCGCCTCGAGGGCGAAGCCGTCGGCGCCGATGCGGTGGAGGGCATAGGCGGGTCCGGCGGCCGGTGCGACCTCGAGGCGCTGAATCTCGCCCGCCGCGACATCGGGCAGATGCGGGTCGATCCAGCGGCGCGGATCGGTCTCGATTGTGACGGCCGGTTCGATGAGATAGCTTTTCGCCTCGGACGGTCGCCTGGCGAAGTCGCCCGAGCCAAAGGGTTTGCCGATGATCACGGCGCGCTCGCCGTCGGGCGCGCTGATGCGCACTTCGGTGCCGCCGGGGCCGACCCCGATTTGGGCATAGTTCGCCGGATTCGAGGTCTTCTCCTCGATCAGCGCCGCATCGCCCAAGGCGAGCAGGAGCTTGCGCAGTTTCGACATATCCGCCGGATAATCTTCCCGCTGCGCCACCGTCCAGCGGCTGCCGCTCTTGTGCAGGGTCACGAGGGGCGCGCCCGAATGCGGGCCGACGGATACCGCGGACACGCTGTCGAGCTTCACGGCGAGACCGGGGAAGAGGCGCGCGCCGCGAGGATCGCGCGGCAGATATCGCTGCGTGCTGAGGTAGAAGGCACCGCCGATCGCGAGCAGGGCTGCGGCAAGCAGCACGAGAAAGCGTCCCTGGCTCATGCGTCGGCCACCGAGTCCGACTTGCGGCGGCGGCGCCATGCCAGCACCAGCACGCCGGCGATCGCGACCGCGAGCGGCGCGAGTGCGATGTTCATGATCTTCAGCCACAGTTCGAGCCGGTTGATGTCGACGTCGAGCCCCCGCTGGGTTTCGCGCAGTTCCTTGCGCACCTCGGTCTTTTCCGCGGTGAAGCGTTTGATCTCCGTCTCCTGCTCGGGGGACAGCGCGAGGGATGCCTGGTCATTGCGCTTGCTCTGCAGGTCCGTGAGCTTGGCCTCCGTCTGCTTCAGCTCCGATTCGAGCTCGAGCGCCTTGCTGCGCAGCCTGTCATCCGCCCGGCGCCGCAGCGCCTCGACACGCTCGAACGGCCGCGAGAAGCTCGCGCGGCCGCGGATGCTGATGAGGGCGCCGCTGCCGCTCAGATTGTCGAGCGCATTCGCCACGAGGTCGCCGTTGCCGGCAAACGCCTGGGCGATGCGTTGGCCGAATAGTTCGCGCGTCTGCACCCACATGTAATCCATCAACAGGTCGGTGTCGGCGACGATGACGATGTTCACGGGTGCAGCCGACCTCGCGAGATGCGCCGCGGGGGGA
>Ga0302319_10017164_pt1 | contig 13278 bp, 13 predicted proteins | sample Bog_T0_2_FD_203319 | JGI IMG/M metagenome (GOLD analysis project Ga0302319, IMG submission 203319) | Peat permafrost microbial communities from Stordalen Mire near Abisko, Sweden - Bog_T0_2 | ecosystem: Environmental > Terrestrial > Soil > Wetlands > Peat | place: Sweden: Abisko, Stordalen Mire...
AGCAGCGGATAAGCCACATTCTGCGCCACGGTCATCGAATCGAACAGCGCGCTTTCCTGGAACAACATGCCGATTTTCGCGCGGATGTCGAACAGCTCCCGCTCGCTCTTATTCGTCACATCCTGGTCGAAGAGAAACACCCGGCCGCTCACCGGATGAATCAGCCCCATGGCGGTCTTGAGGAGCACGGTCTTGCCGCTGCCCGCCTCGCCCATGATGATGCGCGTCTCCCCGCGGCGCACGTCGAACGACAGGCGATCCAGCACAACCTGATCCGCCCCGAAAGCCACGCTGACCTCTTCGAAGCGCAGCAGACTCGCCGGACCCGCGTATGCCCGCGGCTGGTCCTGCTGCTGTGTCGGCGGGATCTCGGGCTGAGCGGGGTTTTCCATTTATGATCCGATCTGGCTGATCGCAATGAAGACTTTGCCGACGAAGAGGTCCAGAACGAAGATGGCGATCGAGGCCCAGACCACTGCCTGCGTCGTCGCGCGGCCCACGCCCTGCGTTCCGCCGGTGGCGCGCAGCCCGTAATAACAACCGATCAGCGAAACGGCGAAGGAAAAAATGAACGGCTTGGTCAGGCCCTGCCCGACGTCGCTCCACACCAGCGCGCGCCACACCGTCGACCAGTACTGCCGTCCCGGCACCGAAAACAGCACCTTCGCCATGATCCCGCCGCCGATCATGCCGATAAAATCGTCGATGATCGTGAGGCAGGGCAGCATCAGAGCGGTCGCGATCATGCGCGGCGTCACCAGCTTCTGAATCGGGTCCGTGCCCAGCGCCCTCATGGCGTCGATCTGCTCGGTCACTTTCATGGAACCGAGTTCGCTGGCGATACCGGACGAGTTGCGCCCCGCCACCATGACCCCGGCGAGTACCGGCCCCAGTTCGCGCACGAGGATGATGGAAACGAACTGGCCGGTGCGGCCTGTTTGCCCGTAATCCTGCAGGCCGCGCCCCATCTGCATGGCCATCACGGCGCCGGAAAAGAATCCGGTGAGCACCACGATGGGTACGCTGCCTACGCCGATCGATTCCATCTGCAGCAGGATGTCGTCGACGTAGTGGGGCTTGCGAAAGACGTTGCGCACGGCCGCGCCGGCCAGTTGGCAGAAGTCCTGAACCGCCTGTATCGGTCCCTTCAGAGTGTCAAGCACAGTTGGATCCCCGCCGCCTCGCGCCCGGGGAGTTCCGCGGCCGGCAGCTGTTGCGCCCGAAAACCCTCCCGAAAGCCGATGCTAGCATACAGGCATGGCCATGAAGGGTTTGACGGATGTTCCCGGCATTCTGGTAGGCCACGCGACCGATTCCGATGCGCTCACCGGCTGCACCGCGATCCTTTGCGGCAACGACGCGGTGGGCGGAGTGGATGTGCGTGGGTCGGCGACCGGCTCGGTGGAACTCGATACCTTGCACCCTGGCCATGTGGCGCAGAATGTCCATGCCATCGTGCTCGCCGGCGGCAGCGCTTTCGGGCTCGAAGCGAGTTGCGGCGTGCGGCGAATTCTGGAACGACGCGGGGTGGGATTCAACACCGGCGTTGCGCACGTCCCGATCGTGCCCGGGGCGATTCTTTACGATCTCGGGATCGGCAAGGCCGGTGTTCGCCCGACGCGTGAGATGGGCGAAAAGGCGGTCGAGGCTGCCACCAGCGCCGCGGTGGAAGAAGGCAATGTGGGCGCGGGAACCGGCGCGACGGTCGGCAAGTTGTTCGGCATGAGTCAGGCAATGAAGAGTGGCGTGGGCAGCGCGTCGCTGACGCTCGGATCGGGTGTGTTGGTAGCCGCGCTCGTCGTCGTGAACGCGGTGGGCGACGTGATCGATCCTTCCGTGAATAAGATCATCGCCGGGGCGCGGATGTCGGCCACGAGCCGGGAGTTTGTGGATTCCGCCGCCGCGCTGCGGCACGCGGCGCTACCCAGTCCGCAGAGTCCGGGTTTCCGCGGCAACACGACGCTCGCGGTGGTGGCGACCAACGCGCGGCTCGATCGCGTCCAGACGAACAAGCTGGCTGCGCTGGCCAGTATCGGGGTTGCGCGCACGATTTCGCCGGTCAATACGATGTCGGACGGGGATATTGTGTTCGCGCTGTCGCTGGGGAGCGAGCAGGCGAGTGTGGATTCGGTGGGAGTAGCGGCGTCGGAAGCGCTGGCGATGGCGGTTTTGCGGGCCGTGCGGGCGGCAAAGAGCGCCGGGGGAGTTCCGGGGCTGGCGGGGTAAGTCCGCGCGTGTCAGCCTACGAAAACCGGAGATCGGTCCGCCGCCGGGCGGAAGCGCGGGCCTTCGCTTCGACCTGCTCCACATTGGCCAGCAAGGGCCGGGGATTGACCACGCACGGCACAATTCCGCTCAGCAAGAGCCTCAACTCGAGGCTCCACATGCAGAAGATGAACTCCATTTTCTCTTCCACCAGCGCCAGCGAGGAATCCTTGTTCCCGCTGCGCTCGCGAAGAGCGCTCTCCGTTGCCAGGCTGTGAAGGCGGCGGAAGTCGCGGGACAGCCCCCGCAGGTAGTCTCTCAGCATCCGCCGCTGCAGGCGGCTGTATTTCGCGGCCTGTTCGGGGCCCAGATGCGCGCTCAGAAAACTGCTGTCGCTCGAGTCGGCGAGGCGCAACATCGGCAGATAGGAATCGGCCGAGAAGCTTTCGAGGCACGCTTCGACGGCAACGGGATCCTCCGCGCGCCGCCAGGGCCGCCGCCACGCGACGATCGCCGCGAGCGCCACCAGCGCCGAGGCGCCTAATAAGTCAAACGCCATTTCGTTTGCGGAACCCGCTTTCGCGAACCGTTCGCGGAATCGCTCTTCGCCATCGTTCAATCATACGCGCTTGTTCCGGGAGAAATCAAACCTGAGTCATTTCCTTACTATTATGTCACTTTTCGCGGTTACTAACTTTCAATAACAGTCGATTTATGTCGGCCATTTTCCGGTGCAGCGCCGCCCTTGTCTCGTCGGTGTCCGGATCGCGGGCGGGCGGCATGCGTTCGCCCTCCGGCCCGATCAGGAAAAAGCCGGCTATCAGCAGCGCGGAGCAGAAGACCATTTCGACCGAATCCAGAACTTCGGCAACCGGGGCAGCCGTGACTCTGGATAAACCGTCCGCCACGAGTTCCAGCCCCCAGCACACGGCGAATCCAATGCCGTAGATCCTGCGGTTCCGCGGCAGGCGGAGACGGAACCGGAACACGAAGAAGAGGATCGCCATCAAAAACGCGAACACGCCCGCTCTGACGGAGAAGTGAACGATCAGGAAAGACCGCATGAACGGATAGCGGCCCACACCGGCGATCAGACCGTAGACGGCGATCACGGCGGAAATCAAGACGCCGGCCGCCATGCTCCACGTCACGATCCGCCGGCCCGCGCCGGCGATGCCGGGATAATCCTCCAGGATCAGGCGGCACAGTTCCAGCACGACCATCCAGGCCAGAACCCAGAGAACCGGGGTGACGCACATGTACGCGTAAGTGTAGGCGTAGGTCCTGATCGGTATCCACGACAACCCGAGGCTTCCGATCGCCTGCACCGCCAGATAGGCGCAGAGGACCCGGTAGCGCGAGGCCAGACCCAGGAACCAGAGCCGTCCGAGCAGCGTGGCATAGCACACCGCCATAACGGCGATCAAAACGCTCAGCGTTTGCAGCGCAACCCTCCTGCCGCCGCCCGCGCCTTCAGATCGATCCCGGCGCTGTGTCCCTTAGGTCGGCGGCTTTTTCTTCAGCCAGTGTATCGTTCAGGAACAGACCGGTGCCGGACTCTACACCCGCCAGGTACTTGATCTTCTCCCGGCTGCGCTGGATGGGGAAGAACTCGACGTGGAAATGGAAGGAAGGGTGGTCGCCGCGGGCGGGGCGCTGGCGGACCATCATCATCAGGGGAATGGGGAAATTCCACAGGTTGTCGTACTTCATGCGGACGGCCTTGACGACCCGCGCTAGTTCCGAGCGCTCATCGCCCGAGAGATCCGGCAGCGCCTGCGCGTGGCGTCGGGGGTAGATCTGGATCTCTCCGGGCCATCTCGCGTGGAACGGAACAAAGGCGACGAAATGCTCCGACTCGATGACGATCCGCTTCGCGGCTTTCCGTTCCTCTTCGAGCAAACGGCAGTAGAGGCATTCGGATTCGCGTTCCCAGTGCAGCCGGGCGGAATCGAGTTCCCGTTGCACAAGAGGCGGGACCATGGGCAGGGCGTAGATCTGGCCGTGCGGATGCGGCATGGTCACGCCGATCGCTTCGCCCGCGTTTTCGAAGATGCAGACACAGGCGATATCCCGATTGGCGAAGAGCTGCTCGGTGCGTTCGCGCCAGAGTTCTACGACCTTTGTCCAGTGACCGGCCGGCATCGCGGCGGGGGTCAAGTTGTGGTCCGGATGATAGAGGACGACGTCGCAGGAGCCGCGGCTGCCTGTGGTCTGGAACAGTGACTGACCGGCAGGCGACAAGATCGCCTGCCCCGCAGGCCTGGGATTGTCATCAAACGGAGGGTTATCCGGGCTGAACGCGGCGAAGTCGTTCGGATAGAGAAAAGTATCGTAGTGCTCGGGCACCTGCGGGGAGCCGGGGCAGAACGGACACCAGTCCTTTGGCATCTGCGGACGATTCTGCCGCGCCGCCGCCACCGAGACCCATTCCCGCAACAGCGGATGCCAGCGTAGCTCGCTCACAGGCTGCGTACGGGAAAGGCGACAATGTCGTCGATCCTCATCGTCTCCTTCACCGCGAACGGCTCGCCATACTTCACGCCGATCAGGTTGCCGTAGAAGCGCGCGACGGCGGCCAGGCGTTCGCGGATCTCCGGCTCGTCGGGGAAAAGCGTCTGGCCTTCTTCGGTTGGTCCGTACTGCGAGCGGTAAGCGAACAAAGATTCCATGCGTTTTTCGAAATAGCGGGAAATATCCACGACGAAAGACGGCGTCACATTCGCATAAATCGTCGAATAAATAATCTTGTGGGGGCGGTGCGGCTCGGTGTACTGGTCGAGCTTTTTCAGGCCGGCGAGGAAGCAGGCTTCATAGCCAATCTCGGCGGCACGGTAGTGGTCGGGGTGTCGGCCTTCCCAGTAGGGGAGAATCACGGTCTTCGGGCGCAGTTCGCGGATGCGATGGGCGACGGTCATGCGGCCGGCCATGGAGTTTTCGAGGCGCGCGTCGGGGAAATGGAGGTTCTCGCGATGCGTGACGCCGAGGATTTTCGCCGCGGCTTCCGATTCCTCGACACGGATCTCGGGCGAGCCGCGGGTTCCCATGTCGCCCGCCGTGAGGTCGACGATGCCGGTCGAGTAACCGGCTTCGGCCATGCGCAGCAGCGTGCCGCCGCAGGTTTGCTCCACGTCGTCGGGATGCGCGGCGATGGCGAGAACGTCGATCATAGTTTTGTTTTTACCAACGGTTGTCCAGACGCCGGACATAGCGGTTGCGCGTGCCCATCATGGTGACCAGAATCATGCCCGCCACAAAGCCGCCGATATGCGCGAACCATGCGGTGCCGCCGTCGGAAACCTGCGTCTGCGCGATCGAGCCGATGCCGCTGAACAGTTGGGTGACGAACCAGAACACCACAAAGATCCAGGCTGGAATGTCGGTGGTCGTCACGAAGACGAATATGAAGACCAGGGTATGCATGTAGGCGCGCGGGAATTTCAGGAGGTATGCGCCCATCACGCCGGCGATCGCGCCGCTGGCGCCCAGGGTGGGAGTTCGCGAATAGAAATTAAAGAAGACATGCACGATCCCGGCGGCAATTCCACAGAGCATGTAAAAGCCGAGAAACTTCAAGTGCCCCATGGCGTCTTCGAGACTCTTGCCGAACGCCCAGAGGAACAGCATGTTGCCGATGATGTGCATCCAGCCGGCATGCATAAACATCGACGTCACCAGGGTGACCGGGTTGAATCGAGCAGGCACGATGGCGTACCTGGCGACGAAGTGGTTCGCCGAAAAACCGTCGAGCGAGAACTGATACAGAAAGACGATTACGCACGTCACGACGATCAGCGTGGTGACAATCGGCGGCGTGTACGTGGGACGGTCGTCGCGAAGCGGGAACATCAGCCGCCCTGCGCCCTGCCCGCGATTTCGGGCCGGCTGCGGCGGAGGCCGCACGCGATCAGTTGCCGGACTTCGCCGAGATCCGCGATATGGCCCCGCGCGCCCGTTCCGGTGCAGTTCAAAGCGGCCATGGCGTTCGAAAATTCCAGCGCTTCGGCGAGAGGCATCTTCTGCAACACAGAATAACAGAATGCCCCGTGAAAGACGTCGCCCGCGCCGGTGGTGTCGAGGCAATCCACGACGAAACCAGGCGAGTAATGGTAGCGGCCTTCGGCCAGCGCGAGCGCTCCGTGCGCACCCAGCGTCATGGCGGCGACGCGCATGCCGTACTGTGTCTCTCCAGTAACAGCGCACGACCTGGCCGCGCCACGCGGCTGAGTCGGATGTTGCGGAGTCCCTTGCCGCCGCGCGTCGCGGCCCGTGCGCTGGATGGCGGCCAGGGCTTCGAACGGATCGTCGATACGGGTCCAGCGGCCGGGGAATTCGGAGCTGGCGATCAGGTAATCCACCAGCGGGAGGACGCGGTCGAAACCCGGGTAGATCGTGTCCACATCCACCGTGACCGGAATGCCGCGCGCGCGCGCGATTCGCGCCGCGTGTTCCACCGCCGGGGTATCGTGGCCGTCGATGTGGAGCAGCCGGGCGCAGGCAATCTGATCGTCGGTGATCTCTTCCGGTGAGATGCGCAGGCAGTCCGGGCGGCTCCAGAAGACGGTGCGCTCGCCGGTCGATTGATCGATGACAATGTAGGCGGATTGATTCGGGCAGTTGCGGCGTTGCTGGACGTGATCGAGGTTGACGCCGGAGCCGAGCAGGCTTTCCATCTGGATGCGGCCGCGCTCGTCGTCGCCGATGGTGCCAATGTACTTCGCGCGCAGGCCGAGTTTGGCGCAGGCCACCATCGCCGTAGCGACCTGGCCGCCGGGGGAGTATTGTTCGCTGAGGAACGGGACTTTGCCGCCGTATGCGGGGAAATGAGGGACGACCAGCATGGTGTCCGTGGCGTTGAGGCCGACGCCGACGACGTCGAACGCGGGTGGGGTCCTGGAAGAAGCGGAGTTGTGCTCGTCCGACCAGGGGCCGACGTGGGCGTCGGCCGCGGACGTGGGCGTCCGCCCCACAGCGTCAGGCATGGGACGGGGTCCGGAAATGCTTGCTGAGCTTCAGGCCCTGGCGCTGGTAATTCGATCCGATGCCTTCGCCATAAAGCGCGCGCGGACGTTCCAGCAGACGTTCGAAGACCAGGCTCGCCACTACCTGTCCGTCCTCGAGAATGAACGGGACCTCGTGCGAACGCACTTCGAGGACCGCGCGCGTGCCGTTGATGTCGCCCGATCCGTAGCCGAAGCCGGGATCGAAGAAGCCCGCGTAGTGGATGCGGAATTCGCCGATCGTCGGATCGTAAGGAACCATCTCCGCCGCGTACTGCGGCGGGATCCGGACCTTTTCGCGCGAGGCGAGGATGTAGAAATCCTCGGGATCGAGAACCAGCGTGCGGCTTTCGTTGCGGCGGATCGGGTCCCAGAAGTCTTCCGTCGGATAATGGCCGATCTTGCTCAGATCGATCAACGGCGCGTGTTTTTTCGCGCGATAGCCGATGATCGGGGAATCGTCGATTCCCGCCAGATCGACGGAGACGCGCAGTCCGTTTTCGATGTTTGCCGCGCCCGGGGTTTCGTCCGGAAGATAGACCAGCGTCTCCGCGCTGTCGATTTCGCGCAGCAGAATGTCGGACGGCCGATGTTCGCCCTGGAACAGACGCAATTGCGACAGGCGTTCGCCCTGACGGACCACGATGCTGAAGGTTCGCGGCACGACTTCGGCGAAGAGGCGGCCGCGATATCCGGCAGGGACGATTTCGAACTGACGGCCTTCGTCGGTGATGAGGCGCGTGAAGATGTCGAGCCGGCCGGTGGAACTTTTCGGATTCGCTTTGCCGGAAATGTTGCCGGGCAGGGCCAGTTCCTCCTGCAGCGGAACGATGTACACGCAGCCTTTTTCGAGCACCGCGGGCCGCGTCAGATCGAGCGTGTGCAGGCGGTATTGTTCGAGCTTGCTGGTGACGGTGGCGGAACCGGCGGCGAGAAAGCTGGCGCGCACGCGGTAGGCCTCGGCGCCGAGGCGCAGGTCGATGGAAGATGGCTGCACCTGCTCGGGCAGGATCGGCACGCGGGCGCGAACCGCGCCGTTCGCGATCAGGCGTTCCAATGCTTGCGACGGCAGCACGCCGTCTAATGCCTGCGGCGGCAGGGCGCCGCCTAATGCCTGCGGCGGCAGGACGCCGCTGTGTGGGTCCGGCTTCATGCTATTTGACGCGCGAGATGGACATGCCGTCCACTTTATTCTTCAGGATCGGAAGCAGGATGGATTCGAGGCGCGGATGCGAGGCGATGAGCGCGTTGAAAGCCTTGACGCCGGCGGCCATGTCGTCGGGCGCGACCTCCGGGAGGATGGCGCCATGGCGGATGAGATTGTCGCCGAGGATCACGGTGCCGGAGTGCGAGAGTTTCAGCACCTGGTTGAGGTAGCCGACGTAGCCGGGCTTGTCGGCGTCGATGAAGACGAAGTCGAATGGTTCTTCGCCGGCCTCGATCATCTTGCTCAGCGTGTCGCCGGCGCGACCGACGCGAATGTCGACCAGATCGCCGACGCCCGCGCGGTCCAGGTTTTTGCGCGCTACCACGGCGTGCGCGGGACTCAGTTCCAGCGTGACGAGCCTGCCATCGGCGGGCAACGCACGCGCCAGCAGAGTGGTGCTGTAACCGCCCAGCGTTCCGATCTCGAGGATGCGCTTTGCGCCCGCCATCTTCGCGAGAAGATACATCAGCCGGCCCTGAGCCGGGGCGACGGCGATGGCGGGCAGGCCGGCGGCGTCGGCGTCTTTCAGGTTCTGTCCCAGCGCCGCATCGGGCGGGACGAAGAGACGATCGATGTACTGGTCGATCTGTTCGAGAAGCGCTTCATTGACCGGTTGCATACCCATTGAAACCATTGTAAGAGTGGGCTGAAGGTCGGCACCGGCCTGGCCGCCGATCGCTTCCAATACCTTCGGGCGTTTGCGGGCCGGGGGTGAGACCCGATCGTATGGCCACAGTTGCACACGGATGCACACGGATCAGAAAAGGCGGCGCAGAATTCGGTTTCGGCCTTTTGAGTGCCGCTCCTTTACAGTCGCGGCTCGCGGGGGGAACGTGCGGGGTTTCGGGATGAAGTGTGCGGGGTTTCGGGATGAAGTGTGCAGGGTTTCGGGATGAAGTGCGCCGTGATTTGGAACGAGGTACCGTGAGCAGGACAGTATAAATTGTCGGGAATATTCGCAGTTACTGGCTTTTTCTCGTGCGGCCTATGATTGCCGTGCGAATTACCGGGACCAGAGAATTCGATTCACCGGGACGCGGCGCCGGCGGACGGTTCGCCAGCTCGAAATTCAACGACTGCACGAATTCCTCGATCTGGTTCTGCATCGCTTCCATCTTGTTCCGCATGTTCAGAATAATTTCGACACCCGCCAGATTGACGCCCAGATCGCGCGTCAGATGCAGAATCACTTCGAGACGCTCCAGATCCTCTTCCGTGTAGAGCCGCGTATTGCCGTCGCTGCGGCTGGGCTTCAGCAAGCCTTCGCGCTCGTACAAACGCAGAGTCTGCGGATGGACCGAGTACTGCTCGGCCACCGACGAAATCATGTATGCAGCCTTCGACTTAGCTCGCATCGGTTTATTCCTCGGCCCGCTTCTCTTCCGTCCAGAGTCCCGCCCGCGGATCTTCGGGATGCAGTTCGGCCAGTTCCCGCAGGAGTTCCTTCGTCTTCTCGTCGCGCACTTCGGGCGCCTTCAGCACGACCTGAACGATCTGATCGCCTTTCGTATTTTTGCGCGAGTTCGGCACGCCGCGGTCGCGCAGCCGGAACTTCTGGTTGTTCTGCGTGCCGGGCGGAATCTTCAGCAGAGTCTTGCCATCGATCGTCGGGACTTCGATCTTGGTGCCTAATCCCGCTTCCCAGATGGTGACGGGCACCTCCATGTGAATGTTGTCGCCTTCGCGGCGGAAGACCGGATGCGGCTCGACGTTGGTCGTGATATAGAGGTCGCCGGGGGGCGCGCCCATGGTGCCGGCATTGCCTTTACCGGGGACGCGCAGCCGCGAGCCGTGCTGGGCTCCGGCGGGAATACGCACTTCGACGAACTCCTTGTGAGAAATTCTTCCGTCGCCATGGCAGGCCGGGCACGCATTTTTGATGCGCCCCTTGCCGTTGCACCGCGGGCAGGTGAGATTGAACTTCATGTTGCCCGCCATCTGCGAAACGTTGCCGGTGCCGCCGCATTGCGGGCAGGCGATCGACCCCGCGTCGTTGCCTCCGGTGCCATGGCAAACGGCGCACTGTTCGTAGCGGGTGATTTCGATCTTCGTCCGGGTGCCCCGTATGGCCTCCCAGAAGGAGATGTTCAGGCCGTATTCGAGATCGGCGCCTTTTTCGGGGGCTGCTTCCGGCTCATGGGCGCCGGGAGAGCGATCGAAAAACTGGCTGAAGATGTCTTTGAATGCGCCGCCGCCGCCGGCGCCACCGCGCTTGCGGTCGGTTTCCGCCTGGGCGTCGCGCATCAGGTCCGAGAAGTCGAAGCCTCCGAAATCCATATTCGGACCGCCGCGGGGAGTTCCCGCACCCGGGGCGCCGGCTCCGCCCGCGGCAAAGCCGGCATCGGAGTAGAAGCCGACCTGATCGTACATGGAACGCTTCTTCGAATCGCTCAGAACGTCGTAGGCTTCCTGAACGTTCTTGAAGCGGTCTTCGGCCGATTTATCGCCCGGGTTGAGATCCGGGTGGTATTTACGGGCGAGCTTCCGGTAGGCTTTGCGGATGTCGTCTTCCTCGGCGCCGCGCTCGACGCCGAGGGTTTTGTAGTATTCGTGTTTTGGCGTGGTTGCCATATATAAGGAACGGAACGGGCGGCGATGTTACTGCCGCCCGTGTTATTGGACAACCGCTCCCTCACGGTCGCGGCTCGGTAACGGTTATTTCTTGTCGTCTACGTCGACGAATTCGGCGTCTACTACGTCTTCTTTCGGTTTCTCGGGCTCCGGGGCCGCACCACCCTGCGGCGGAGGCGGCGTGCTCGAAGAAGCCTTGTACATGGCCTCGGCCAGCTTGTGACTGGCCTGCGTCAGCTTGTCGGTCGCCGCATTCAGCTTGTCGGCGTCGTTCTCGTTGATCGCCTTCTTCACCGCCTCGACGGCGGCCTCGATGTTCTTCGCGTCGGCGTCGCCGACTTTGTCGCGATGTTCTTTCAGCGTCTTTTCGACGTTGTAAACCATGGCGTCGGCGCGGTTGCGGGCTTCGATCTGCTCCTTCGACTTGCGGTCGTCGGCGGCATGCGATTCGGCGTCGCGCGCCATCTTGTCGACCTCTTCCTTGGACAGACCCGAGGACGAGGTGATGGTGATTTTCTGTTCGTTATTGGTGGCCTTATCCTTGGCGGCGACGTTGAGGATGCCGTTGGCGTCGATGTCGAAGGTGACTTCGATCTGCGGCACGCCGCGCGGAGCCGGCGGAATGCCGACCAGCGAGAAGACGCCCAGCAGACGGTTGTCCTTCGCCATGGCGCGCTCGCCCTGGAAAGCCTTGATTTCGACCGAGGTCTGGCTGTCGGCCGCGGTCGAGAAGGTCTCGCTCTTGCGCGTGGGAATGGTGGTGTTGCGTTCGATCAGCTTGGTGAAAACTCCGCCCAGCGTTTCGATGCCGAGAGACAGCGGGGTCACGTCGAGCAGGAGGACGTCTTTCACTTCGCCGCCGAGCACGCCGCCCTGAACCGCCGCGCCCACCGCGACCACTTCGTCGGGATTCACGCTCTTGTTGGGCTCTTTGTTGAACAGTTCCTTGACGATGGTCTGGATACGAGGGATGCGGGTGGAGCCGCCGACGAGAACGACTTCGTCGATCTTGTCCGGCGTGACGTTGGCGTCCTTCATGGCCTGTTTGCAGGGGCCGACCGAGCGCTGGAAAATGTCTTCGCACATCTGCTCGTAGCGCGAGCGGGTGAGCTTCATGAGAAGGTGCTTGGGACCGGTGGCGTCGGCGGTGACGAACGGCAGATTAATGTCGGTTTCGAGCAGCGTGGAGAGCTCCATCTTCGCCTTTTCGGAGGCTTCCTTGAGCCGCTGGAGGGCCATCTGGTCCTTCGAAAGATCGATGCCCTGCTCCTTCTTGAACTCGGAGATGATCCAGTCCATGATGCGCTGGTCGATGTTGTCGCCGCCGAGATGGGTGTCGCCGTTGGTGGATTTCACTTCGACGACGCCATCGCCGACTTCGAGGATGGAGACGTCGAAGGTGCCGCCGCCGAAATCGTACACGGCGATGGTTTCGTTGGTCTTCTTGTCGAGTCCGTAGGCGAGAGCGGCCGCGGTGGGCTCATTGATGATGCGCTTGACGTCGAGACCGGCGATCTTGCCGGCGTCCTTGGTGGCCTGGCGCTGGGCGTCGTTGAAGTAAGCGGGCACCGTGATGACGGCTTCGGTGACTTTCTGGCCGAGGTAAGCTTCGGCAGCCTCTTTCAGTTTGGTTAAGATCATCGCCGAGATTTCGGGCGGCGACTGCTGTTTGCCGTTGATTTCGACGCGGGCGTCGTCGTTATCTCCGCGCACGACTTTGTACGGGACCATCTTCATTTCTTCGCTGACTTCGCTGTAGTGACGGCCCATGAACCGCTTGATGGAGAAGATGGTCTGCTCGGGGTTCGTGATGGCCTGGCGTTTTGCGACCTGGCCGACGAGTCGCTCACCCGACTTGGTGAATGCGACGACGGACGGGGTGGTGCGCGCGCCTTCCTGATTTGCGATGACGGTCGGCTGACCGGCTTCCATGACGGACACGACGGAGTTCGTCGTGCCCAAGTCGATACCAATGATTTTGCCCATGTCCTTTTCAGGACCTCCTTGAATGAATGCGTGGAGCGCCGGGGGTTGGCCGGATTTAGCTCTTCTTGATTATGAAATATGAGTGCTGGATTGTCAAGTGCCATGAGTGGGCGGAGCAAGAGATTCACGCAGGGAACGCAGAGAGCCGCGGAGAAACCCCTTCGGAGGCAATGGTTTGGAGGTGCGTCTGGCCGGTTTGATGGCGGTGGGGGCGGTTTGGGATGGCAGTTTGGGGGCGCGGTGGTATCGGCGGTCGTAGCCATGTGAAGATGGAAAGGACAAAATCGTACCTTCCGGAGGTCCTCGGGC
>Ga0302319_10017167_pt1 | contig 13276 bp, 10 predicted proteins | sample Bog_T0_2_FD_203319 | JGI IMG/M metagenome (GOLD analysis project Ga0302319, IMG submission 203319) | Peat permafrost microbial communities from Stordalen Mire near Abisko, Sweden - Bog_T0_2 | ecosystem: Environmental > Terrestrial > Soil > Wetlands > Peat | place: Sweden: Abisko, Stordalen Mire...
CGGAGCTCCGTGAACATTCATTCATTCTGGTGGGTGCATTCAACAACCCGTGGACGCTGCGTTTGGTCGAGCCTCTGCGTTTTCACTTAGCTTCTGCCCCGGCTGAGTCAATCGCCGACAGGATGCACCCTCAAGTTCGATGGTCGCGTGACAAATCAATCCCCTATTCCAGCGCTGACGATTATGCCCTGGTTGCGCGCTATCGCGACATTACGACCGACAGTTGGGTCGTAGTCCTCGCCGGAGTGGGGCGCAATGGCACGGAAGCAGCAGCTGAATTTATAACCAGCCCACGCTACATGCAACTGCTTCGGGATCAACTGGGAAAAGACTTCTCAAACCGGAACATCGAAGTAGTCTTGAAAGTAAGTGTCATTGACGGAAAGACCGGAGCGCCCTCGATTCTCGCTGTCCACACCTGGTGAGCGATCCGTTTGAAAGAACCTCTCTGTATACGGACTCAAGATGCGTCCATACGGGCGAGGAAGGTTGCGGATCCGGATGTCCCGGTCCTGAAACAAGCACGGCAACAGGATACCCATCTGCAATCAAGGCCTTATTCATCTTCAGGCCTTTTATAGTTTGCTGTGAGATGCCGATTGCCTTTTTTACGGATGCACGATGTCTATGATCCTGGAATCGGGTTCGGTCCAGGCCGCGGCGCCTGCATGAGTTAATTGATGCTTCGCGTCATTCCAGTGCAGCGTGGTAGTGGAGCCCGAGCCTTTCTCATAGGAATACGTGGTCCCGTCGTCGGAATAGAGGGTAAAGTCCGAGTCCGCTCCGGGGTATACACGCACGGAAGCAATTGCCTGCGGCTGATGTGTGCTCAGAACCGGAGCACCCAGCGGCACAATCGACCCCGCTCGTACAAACAGCGGAATCGTATCGATCGGCGCGTCCGCGGTAATGGTCTGGCCGCCTTTGATTCGTGCATTCGTCCAGTAGTTGTACCAATCGCAGCCTGCGGGAAGGTAGACCTGGCGGCTCGTTGCCCCCTGCTCCGTGACAGGCGCTACCAGAAGAGCCGGTCCGAACATGTATTCGTCGCGAATGTCGGCGACTTTCTTGTCGCCGGGAAAGTCCATGAAGAGCGCGCGCATGAACGGAGCGCCCGTCTGGTAGGTGCGGTAGGCCTGCGAGTAGGTATACGGAATGAACTGATACCGCAGCCGCAGATACTTTTCCAGGATCGCTTCCGCCTGTTTGCCGTAAGACCACACTTCGTTGTGCATCCTCTCGCCGTGCGCGCGCATGACGGGCTGGAAAGCTCCCCACTCAAACCAGCGCACGAATAACTCGGGATAGTCTTCATAGTTCCCCACGTTGTCCAGCGCGTCTGAGGCATCGATCAAAGGCTTATGAGCCGAGTGGTAATTGGCGTAGATCTGCGGTGAGAAGAAGCCGGCAATGTCCGTGTCCCAATAAGGCATGCCGCTGGCGGTAAAGTTCAGCCCGGCCGGGATGGAACGCTTCAGCATGTCCCACGTTGAGACAATGTCGCTGGACCAGAAGACCGTTCCGTTTCGCTGTGCTCCCAGGTACGCCGCCCGCGCCAGAATCATGACTCTCCGGCTGTCGCCAAAATCTCGCCGGAAGCCGTCGTACACCGAGGCTGTGTGGAACAAGGGATAAACGTTGTAGTAACGGGTGCCCGAGCCGATCCAGAAGACGTCTTTCGCCGGATCGATATCCGGCTCCGTTTCATCCAGCCAGATGGAATCGAATCCATCGGGCTTGATGTAACGGTCGCGAATCTTCTCCCAGAACCACCTGGCAGCCTCGGGGTTGGTTGTGTCGAGGTTTGGGCCGATGGCATCCTTGAACCCTCCCTTGTCCGGCTTTCCATCGGGGGTGTGCACCAGCCAGCCTTTGTTCAGCAGCATGTCGTAGAACTGGGTACCCTCGGAGTAGTGCGGCCATACGCTCAGAAGGGTGGTCACGCCCATGGAGTGAAGCTGCTGGTTCATGGCGGCGGCGTCGGGCCACCGTGCCGGATCCAGATCCATCTCGCCCTGGCGCGTCATGTTCAGAAAGTCCACCACCAGCACATCCAGCGGCAACTGGCGGTCGCGATATCCCTTGGCAACATTCAACGCCTGCTCCTGCGTGGGATAAATGGCTTTGCTCTGTATGTACCCGTAGGTGGCTTTCGGCAGCAGGTGCGTGATCCCGGTAAGCTGGCGATAGCCCGTGTAAATCTCGTCGCTCTGGTCGCCGGCAATCACAAAAAAGGAAACGCGGTCGCCGACCGCGGACGACCAGACATTCTGCTGGTTAAAGCCGAGGTCGATGGTCGTTTTGGACGGGTTGTCCCAGATAAGGCCGTAGCCGCGGCTCGACACCATGAAAGGAACGCAGACGTTCTCTCCTCCAATCGCGCCGTAATCGTGCCAGCATTGAATGCGGTGATCGCGCAGGTCGAGAAACCCTTGCTGCTGCTGGCCGAGGCCGTAATAATGCTCGTCTTGCGGCGAGTCAAAGGTCGCGGAAACGCGGTAGCCCCGGTCGTCCTTATCGCCGTCGCCCGCGTTTGCAGGCGATGCACCGGGGCGGTTGGGGTACATCGACCAGCGCCACATCTTCAGTAGCGGCTTGCCGGATGCAGTGGCTACGGAAATCATCGTGTTGTTTGGCCCGTGCCCATTCCCGCCCCCGCCAAAGTAGTGGCTCCTCAGCGACTGATTCAACTCGTCAAGTGGAAAGGCGTGGGGTGGCGGCTGGTTCTCGGGAGCAACACGGACGATCATTTTGCCGGAGCGGATCACATCCGAGCCGTCCGTCTCTCGCTCCTGGGTCCATCCGGTCATCGAGGGAGTACCCACGATTCCATATCCCGGCTCTCCAAGCGCCGCTGACTTCGCTGTGCTCAGCGTGACGCGAATGATGTTGTCCGCATAAGGCTCCAGGACGATCGTCCTGTCATTTCGCTCAAGCACGAAACTGCTTGCCTGGTTCTGAGCGCCGGCCCCCGCGGCCAAGCCCAGAGCGCCCGCAGCCACTCCAAAAGCGCCTCCGGCCACTCTCAGAATGCTCAGCATGGTTGCGCGTGCGCGCACAGTTTCCTTCAGTGGTGTCCGGATGGGTCGAAAGCCAGGCCAGGCAATGGATTCAGTTCGAGATAAGCGTCGCATCCGGCTTGTATCCCACCGCGCCACTTGAGAATGGCGCCTCTTTCTTTCTGACTCGAGAACACTGGAATCGTAGGAGGCTTGTCTTTGCCCTGTCAATCTACGAAGGACGAATGGGAGCGGATCTCATGATTGAGGATTTGCCCCCCTGCATCGAGTCGGTTGCATGCTCTTTCCGTGCAGTTCCGTTTGCGCACTTGGGATAGATGGCGAACGCCCGTCCTATCCCGGCGCATCCTATCCCCCTGATCAAGTCTGTCCATTCCGCGTTCGACAGTTGCTTGTAACAGAAAAGGTCCGAAGGATCCGTAAGATGGTTCGATGAGCGTTCGGCAGACAAGCCTGGAGCGGCTCCGCCTGCGCCGATGTTCGTTGCAGGAGCGAACTGGAACACCACCAGTTGGGTCATGCCAGGATGGAAGTACTGCTTGTTCATGTTCCTCAGCACTTCAACTGTGAGAGGCGTTTCACCGTTCAGGAAGACGGCGCCGTGCAACTGGCCGAAGCGCTCAAAAATGAAGGGCGAATTCTCAAGGAAGGCTCGAGCCGCCGGCGAGGCCGATTCGATTCGCAGCAGGGACTTGCAGTCGTCCGCTTCCACAATCCTCTGCGACATGGTTCTCTTGAACCGAAGCACACCATCCTCAAGAAACGCCCTGGATTTGTAGAACCTCACCTTCCGGCAGCCCTTTTCCTCGGCATGCCCCAAGGCGAACTCGTACAGGGCGGCAACGGCCCCGTCTCGCACATAGTCCCAGTTCCCATCGCGAACCCCGAGAATTCGCAGAGACATGCACGAATTCTCGTATGTAATCAATTGCCCGGAAATGTACTCGCCTTGTCGCCTCACCAGGAGCAGTTCACCCTTCCGAAAATCGGCCTGTGCTTCCTCCCTTGGAGCCAATTGCGCACTTTCGCCAAAGCGATGCCTCGTATACGGTACGTACATGTTGTCGTAAAAATCGTCGAACCGTCGCTGATCGTGACTGATTTCAAGTTCCAGAGAATGTTTATGTATCTTCGTTCGTAAATAATTGGAGTTATGCCGTTCTTTCTTTCTTTTGTTGCGCGGGAGCGCGACTTCTCCGTGGACCCAGGCGGGAATCGAAACACCGCATCCGGCCCGGAGCAGTTTGGTTAACGGCGCCTCGATCTCGCTGAACAACACGGAGCCGGCGCTGGCCGCTTTAAGCGGCTTATGTGTATTCCATACCCAGGTTCGGCCAAGATAAATCGAGCAATACGATGGGTCAAGCATCAATTTGCTTGCGTAGTTCCTGAATGGAGCCGTGGTGGAGTACATGCAAATGGAGATTGGCAACGTAGTTCCCTTGAGGTCTCCAATAACGCTCCAAACTTGCGGCCTCAGGGAGCTCAGCAACCGATAGAAGAAGAATGTGACCGGGCCGGCTATGACTCGCAGACGCTTGGGTAGAGCACGGTAAACCGCTTTGCCAAAAGAGAGCAGACGGGCGGCGGCAACAGGATTCCCTCGGTTCCTCCGGTTGGAATCGCCGAGCCTCTGAAATTCCTCAAAGTACGAACATGCCGAAACTCCCAGAACTTCATTCGGAGCAACCACGCACGCACACAAGGAACACCGCGGTAAGACCTGAGTGGACATTTTGCTTAAGATTAATATAGCAAAACTAACTTCCCCGGCGTACTCGCCTCTGGCTTTGAACCGGGTTCGAGTTATGTTCAGTTTTCCTGCTTGGGATAGATAGCGACGGCTTGTCTTATGCCGGTGCATCCTAACCCCCGAATCAAATCTGTCCATTCGGCGTTGGACAGTTGCTTGTAAAAGAATGCGTCCGAAGGTTCTGTAACAAGCTTCGATGAGAGTTCCGGAGACAGGACTGAAGCGGCTTCGCTTTCACCGTTCGTCATCTCCGGGGAGAACTGAAACACCACCAGTTGTGACATGCCGGGATGGAAGTGTTCGTTGTTGATCTTCCTAAGCGCCGCAAGCGTTAATGGAGCTTCACCGTTCACGAAAATGGCGCCGTACAGTTTGCCGAAGCGCTCAAAGAGGAACGGCGAATTCTCCAGGAAGGCACGAGTCGCCACCGAGTCCGACACGATTCGCAGCAGGAACTTATGAGGGTCCGCCTTCACAATTCTTTGCGACAAAGTTCTCTTGAACCGAAGCGCTCCATCCTGGAGAAACGCCCTGGATCTGTAGAACTTCACCTTCCGGCAGCCCTTTTCCTCGGCATGTCGCAAGGCGAACTCGTACAGGGCGGCAACGGCCCCGGCCTGCACGTACTCCCGGTTCCCACCACGAACCCCCAGCCATCGCAGACAGATGCACTCGCCTTCATACGTAATTACAAGTCCGGAGATGTACTCACCTTGTCTCCTGACAAGCAGCAGCTCGCCTTTCTCAAAACTAGCCTGTGCTCCTTCCCTTGGAGGCAATTGCGCACCTTCGCCAAAGCGCTCCCTCGCATAGGGTATGAGCATGTTGTCCCAAAAATCGTCGAATCCCCGCTGATCGTGGGTGATTTCAAATTCGAGAGAATGTTGCCGAATCTTCCTGTTCCGGTACTTGGCGCTCAGTCGCTGCTTCTCCTTCCGGCTGCGTGGGAGTGCGGCTTCTCCGTAGACCCAGGCGGGAATCAGAACTCCGCATCCGTCGCGCAGCAGTCTTAGAAACGACGCGTCTGTCTCGCTCATGACCATGGCGAACCCACTCGCTCCTTTTGGAACCCTCTGCGTGTTCCAAACCCAGGTTCTGCCCAGGCAACTCGAGCGAAAAGAAGTGCCAAAGATCAAATTGCCGGCGAGGTTCCTGAATTGAAGTGTCGTGCTATAGAGGCAAACGGAGATCGTCAACGGGCTTCCGCATACTTCTCCCGCGATTCTCCATACCTGTGGCCTGATGGAGTTCAGCAATCCATGGAAATAGAATGTAATTGGGCTGACCCAGACGCGCAAAGGCTTTGGAATGGCACGGTAAGCCGCTTTGCCCAACCAGAGGAGACGACCAGCGACGCCAGGAGTCCCACGGTATTCAGGGGTTGAATCGTCGTGCATGTCGATTCCCTCAAAATGCGGACAGGCTGAAACTCCCGCTTCATTCGGAGTCGGCAGTCCTCCGCATGTGGAGCATTGCGATGCGTCTGAAGTGGACATTTGAGTGAGTGTATTTTAGCAGCACTTGCCGCCTTGGCGGACTTTGCTTTGGCGTCAAGACCGAGTTCGGTTCACTCTGCGTGCCTAGGATAGATGGTGACTGCCTGTCCTATGCCCGTGCATCCTAACCCTCGAATCAATTCTGTCCATTCCGGGCGGGTCAGTTGATTGAACCGGAATGGATCCGACGGATCCGTTGAACGGATCGCCGGAAACTCAGGAGACCTTGTTGGAGCGGATCCACCTTCACCGTTCGTGATCTCGGGAGAGAACTGAAACACAACCAGTTGGGACATGCCGGCATGAAAGTGCTCCTTGTTGATCGTCCTGAGCGCCGCAAGCGTAAGCGGGGCCTCACCGTTCACGAAGACGGCGCCGTGCAGTTTGCCGAAGCGCTCAAAGAGGAACGGCGAATTCTCCAGGAAGGCACGAGTCGCCATCGAGTCAGACACAATCCGCACCAGCAACTTGTGATAGTGTGCCGCCACAATTCTTTGCGACAAAGTTCTCTTGAACCGAAGCACCCCATCGCGGAGGAACGCCCTGGAAAAGTGAAACTTCACCTTCCGGCAGCCTTTTTCCTCGGCCTGTCGCAAGGCAAACTCGTAGGAGGCGGAAATGGCCCCGGCCTGCACATACTCCAAGTTCCCATCGCGAACCCCGATACATCGAAGACACATGGACGAATCTTCGTAAGTAATCATCTGTCCGGAGATGTACTTACCTTGTCTCTTGACCAGGAGCAATTCGCCGTTGTCAAAATCAGCTTGCGCGTCGACCCTGGTGGACACCTGCGCACTGTCGCCGAAGCGCTGCTTTGCATGCGGTAGGAGCATGTTGTCATAAAAATCGTCGAACAGCCGCTGATCGTGCGTGATCTCAAAATCCAGAGAATGTTGCCGAATCTTCCTGTACCTGTTTTTGGCGCTCAGCTGTTGCTTCTCCCTGTGCGTCCGCGGGAGGACGGCTTCTCCCTGGACCCAGGCAGGAATCAGAACTCCACATCCGGCGCTAAGCAATCTAAGGAACGGCCTGTCTGTCTCGCTTATGACCATGGCGAAGCCACTCGCTCCTTTTGGAACCTTCTGCGTGTTCCAAACCCAGGCGCTGCCCAGGTAACTCGAGCGAAAAGAAGTGCCAAAGATCAGATTGCCTGCATAGTTCCTGAATTGAGCGGTCGTGGAATACAGGCAAACGGAGATCGTCAACGGGCTTCCGCATACCTCGCCTTCGATGCTCCATACCTGGGGTCTGATGGAGTTCAGCAATTTATAGGAAAAAAATGTAACCGGACTGACGTAGATGCGCAAAGACTTTGGCAGGGCACCGTAAACCGCCTTGCAAAACGAGAGGAGGCGGCCGGCGGCGCCAGGACTTCCACGGTTTTCGTACTCGGAATCGCCAAGCTCGTGGGTGCCCTCACAGTGAGGACACGACGAAACTTCCAGGGCTTCATTCCGAGTCAGCAAGCCCCCGCACACGGAGCATCGTAGTGGAACCAGATTGGACATTCAGGTGGAAGCATTCTAGCAGCACTGGCCGCTCTGGCGGGTTGGGACCAATGGTGATTTCCGACGTCGCCGGCAGCGGAAATCCCGCCGGCGATTGGCGTCGCGAATCTTGCTTTGAGCCTCATGAAAAAGGGTTTGTTCCCCTGTTGTCTTGTCAAATGTCTGTCGATAAATGTATAAGAATTCACGGGCTGTCCGATTCGGGAACACCTGCTGAAATAAGGTTCGGGACAGTAAAGCAGACAATGCTTGTCGATCTTCGGAAATGAGTTGGTTGGACGGGACCGATCCCGCCCACGGTCGGCGCAATTGTCTTCAGCGTTCTAGAATCAGCCAGGTATCCATATCCTGGGTAGCGGGCCACGAGGTTCCCGATGATGGAGATCAACCAGTTTCGCTGGACACCGGACTCGGGATGGGAGACCCCTCCTGTGTCTTCGCAATCCGCCACCCTCGTCCTGGCTTTCTCAGATGCAGCCTTTTTCCGTACGCCGGAATGCTACCAGGCGCTCCGCGGCATGTTTCCGGCGGCTCATATTGTGGGGTGTACTTCTGCCGGCAGCATCTGCGGAACCCACATCGGCGACTCGGACGTCGTGGTCACCGCCGTGAACCTGCAAAAAGGCCAGGTGAGGCTGGTGAGCGCCGAAGTCCGGTCCGGGGAGGACTTGCAAGCGCTCGCCGCCACCTTGATGAAGAAGCTTGAGGCAGCCGATTTTCGCCATGCCTTTGTGCTCTCTGACGGGCTTTCGGTGAATGGCAGCGATCTGGCCCGGGGACTCAACAGCGGCGGAATCTCGGTTACCGGCGGACTTGCCGCGGACGGCGCGCGATTTACCAGCACCTGGGTAATGGCCGATGCGCCGGCCGCGCGGAATGTGGTGGCTATCGTAGGATTCTTCGGCAATTTGATTGCCCATTGCGGCTGTGTTGCGGGGTGGCGCGAGTTTGGAGCGGAAAGGTTGGTGACTCGCTCGCACGGGAATGTGGTCTTCGAGATCGATCACAAGCCGGCGCTGGCCATCTACACCCGGTATTTGGGCGAAATGGCCAGGGATTTGCCGGGCAGCGGGCTGCGGTTTCCATTGTCAATCCGCCTCACCGAGCAGGATGAGCCAGTGATCAGAACATTGCTTGCGGTTGACACCGAGGCGCAAAGCTTGACCTTTGCCGGCGATATGCCGCAGGGCGGATTTTGCCGGATGATGAAAACTGACGTCGATTCTCTTATCGATGGTTCGGGGATGGCGGCTGAAGCGGCAAGACCGGAGGCTGACGTTGGGCGCAGCCTGTGCTTGATTGTCAGTTGTGTCGGACGCCGGCTCGTGATGGGCCAGCTGACCGAGGAAGAACTGGACATTGTGCGGGAGCGTCTTGGACCCGGCCATGCAATTACCGGCTTCTACTCCTACGGCGAACTGGCGCCGTTCGCCAACGTGGAAGGATGCCGGCTACATAACCAGACGATGACGCTAACCACGCTAAGCGAGCATATCTGGTGAAGACAGAACTTCCCATAACAGCCAATCTGGCTGGCCATCGGTTGCTGCGGCGTCAGCTCAGGCGCGTCTTCGGAACCGAGATAGTGCCCGAGGGAGCCTGGGCGGAACTTCTGGCAGCGGTCAGCGACGCCTACCACGAAGCGGATCGGGAGAGGCAGTTGGTTGAGAATGCCCTCGAAGTCAACGCCCTGGAACTAACCGAAGCCAACATCAAGCTGCGGCTGCTCATCGACAATGCGCCTGCCGGCATTGTGATGCTTGACCGCGAGCTGCGCTGCATCTTCGCCAGCCGTCGATGGCTGCAGGATCACCGGGTGGAACTGCAGGAGATCGTTGGCAGAGACCACTTCGATATCGTTCCCCAAATGGCGGAGCGCTGGAGAGAATCGCTGCTGCGCTGCCTGGCCGGCGCCACGGAGAGCTGCGACGAAGAGCCAATCCCACAACCCGACGGTACCATCGACTGGATCAAATGGGAGATTCGCCCGTGGTACGAGTCCAACGGAGTCGTTGCGGGCATCATTATCATGTCGGAGGATATTTCGGCTCGAAAGCGCGCGGAAGAGCAGATGCGGATTGCAGCCGTGGCGTTTCAATCGCGGGACGGAATGATCGTGACAGATGCGGCCGGCGTCATTCTCCAGGTGAACCAGGCGTTTACCGATGTCACCGGCTACACTGCCGCGGACGCGGTGGGACAAACCCCTGCCTTGCTCAGATCGGGGAGGCAGGACAGCACTTACTTTCGCAACATGTGGCAGGCGCTGGCCCACGAAGGAACCTGGGCTGGTGAGATTTGGAACAGGCGCAAAGATGGCGGAATCTATCCGGAGTGGCTGTCCATATCCAGCGTAAAAAATGCGGCCGGGAACGTGACGCATTATCTGGGCACTTACTCTGACATCCGCGATCCCAAGGAGGCGGAACGGAAGATTCTCGAACTCGCATTCTACGATCCGTTGACCGGCCTGCCCAATCGGCGATTGCTGCTTGACCGCCTGAATCATGCCATGGGCGCCTGCGCGCGGGAAGGGAACTATGGCGCCATGTTGCTGATCGATCTGGACCACTTCAAGACCCTGAACGACACGCGCGGCCACGATGTGGGAGATCAATTGCTCGTCGAAGTTGCCCGCAGGTTGGTGCAAACGCTCAGGGAAACGGATTCAGCGGCGCGACTTGGAGGCGACGAATTCGTGATTCTTCTTGAAGGACTGAGCGAAGAACAGTCTGCCGCCGCAACCAACGCCGAATTCATTGCGGAAAAAATTCGCGCCGCAATCTCCAGCCCGGTCACTCTCGGAGAGAATCTGTACCATGCCACCACAAGCATCGGCGTGACGTTGTTTCGCGATCGCGACGACGGTGCCGATGCGCTGTTCAGGCAAGCCGATCTGGCCCTCTACCAGGCCAAGGACGCAGGGCGCGATACGATCCGTTTCTATAGCCCGTCCATGCAGGCTTTGGTCGACGAGCGGGCAAAGCTCGAGGGCGGCTTGCGCCAGGCTTTGGCTCAGGATGAATTCCTTCTCTACTTCCAGTCCCAGGTCGATCGCAGGGGCACGATTGTGGGCGCGGAAGCCTTGCTGCGGTGGCAACCGCAGGGGCAGGAAATGATCTCGCCGGGGGATTTCATTCCCGTTGCCGAAGATAGCGGGCTGATTGTGCCCATCAGTGCGTGGGTGCTCGAGTCCGCATGCCGGCAACTCGCTCGCTGGGCTCAAGACCCGGCAACCATGCATCTGCGCCTCTCTATCAACATAAGTGCCCGCCAGTTCCATCAACCTGATTTCGTCGAACAGGTTAAATCGGCATTGATTCGTCATGGCGCAAATCCACGGCGAATCATGCTTGAACTCACTGAGACTCTCCTCTTGAAGAACGTTGACAAGGCGATTCAGACGATGAAAGCCCTCAAGGAGATTGGCGCAGGGTTTTCGATCGACGACTTCGGCGTCGGTTACTCCTCTCTGTTCTACCTCAAGCGGCTGCCTCTCGATCAGATCAAAATCGACCGGAGTTTTGTGCGCGATATCGCCTGCGATCCGGACGATCGCGCAATCGTTCAGGCGATTATCTCTCTCGCTCACGGCCTGGGATTGCAGGTAGTCGCAGAAGGAGTTGAAACCGAAGCGCAAAGAGACTTTCTCGCCGCTCGCGAATGCCATGTCTACCAGGGATACCTGTTCGGTCACCCCGCCCCGATCGAAGACTTCGGGCGCCTTCTGAAATAAGCAGGTCGAATAACTCGGGATAACCGCGATAAGACGCGAGTTACTCCTGCCCACTTATCCATTCAAGGTCGCTTGATAGTGGACAGCCAGTGCATCGGGCTGTCCGTCCGCAGTGAGCCTTTCCCACAGCCACGTTGAGAGCATGGAACTCGTTGAACAGCCGTTCATGCAATCCCGGCGGGTCGGATCCGAACGCCTCGCGGGTGAGCCGAACCAGGGACTGGTATCCCCGGCGACCGTGATCCACTGGCGGCGAAATGAGCCGGTGCCGCTCCACGATGCGGCGAAGATACTCGTCCGCCACTGGAACGGGATGCCGAAGTGCGTAAAGCAGGATGGCGTCGGCGGTTTCCTGGCCAACTCCAGGAAGAGCCAGAAGGCGACGGCGAAGCGGCTCGGTGGGGGTGGCGGCGAGCATCTCAAGAGAGCCGGAAAATTCCTCATCGAGCATGGCTACGAACGCCTTGATAGCCGGTGCCTTGCGTGTATGAAAACCCGACGGTCGAATGAGATTTCGCAAATCGGCGAGGCCAAGCGACCGCAAGCCATCCAGACTCAGCGCCTCGGCGTCGCGCAGGTTGGCAAGGGAGCGCTCAACGGCCTTCCATGCGGTGTTCTGGGTAAGATAGGCTCCGAGAATTACCTCCAAAGGCGTTTCGGCCGGCCACCAGTGCTGAGGGCCATAAGCCTTCGCAAGCGCACCGTGCATTGCGCGCAACCGCTTGGCCGGGCTGGGTTGGAGCCGGCTATTCACGGCAGCCGTCCCTCGCTGGGCGGCGATTGCAGCTGAATCTTCCACTCCAGAATTCGGGCGCGAGCCGCCGCGGCCTCGGCCTGGGGCACGTGTCCGGCAGTTTGCAGCGAAATGGAAAGCGCGGTGTGGGCCAACGGGTCGCCAGGCGTCAGAGCAGTCAGCGCCAGTGCTGCACCAACCGCCTCGTTAAGCTGGCCGGCATCGCGCAGGGCGCGAATGAGACCGTGGTGCGCCTCAATATGCGCATCGGCGTTCTGCTCCGAGGCAGCGATGGCCCCGCGAAAGGCCTCTGCGGCTTCGCTTGGCTCCCCGGCAACAAGCAGGTCATGGCCGCGCAGGCACAGCGATTCGGCGGTGAGAGAGTTGGGTGCGGTCACGGCAGTCTTTAGGATAAAGGCTGAGCCGACCCAGCGAGTTCGGCAACTGACGGGAGGACGCAATGAAATGTCACACAGAGTATCTGGTATTCCAGACCAGGAAGCGGCGCGAGATGGTTCACATTACCGATGACGTGGAACAGGTCGTGCGGCGCAGCGGCGTCAAGGACGGCCTGTGTTTTGTATCGCCGATGCATATTACCGCGGCCGTCTACGTGAACGATCTGGAAAGCGGCCTGATTGAAGATATAGGCAAATGGCTGGAAGAACTTGCGCCTGCAAAACCCGATTACAAGCACCACCAGACGGGCGAAGACAACGGCGACGCACACCTGAAATCGCTGCTGCTGCACCATGAGACCACACTGCCGGTTACCGGCGGCAAGCTCGACCTGGGAACCTGGCAGCGCGTGTTCTATGCGGAGTTCGACGGTCAACGGAGGAAGCGTGTGATCGTGAAGGTGCTGGGGGTTGAGTAGCGGAGTCAGCCGCTATGGTGCCTGGTCCTCGTCGGTGATCTTGCGCCATGCGCCGGAGGAGTGAGCCACGCCAGTCGTCGAGAGGTTAGCGGAGGAAAGATCGATTCTGGTGCGGGGCAGCACTACCAGATCCACGCGGCGATTTTCCGC